>Ga0206878_10044_pt1 | contig 46668 bp, 42 predicted proteins | sample Alteio_BWOrgCont_8_FD_152621 | JGI IMG/M metagenome (GOLD analysis project Ga0206878, IMG submission 152621) | Enriched cells from forest soil in Barre Woods Harvard Forest LTER site, Petersham, Massachusetts, United States -... | ecosystem: Environmental > Terrestrial > Soil > Temperate forest >... | reverse complement strand
AGCATGTGACGGTCGATGCTGAAGCAGGTGTGATTAATTTGCCAAAAATCAAAAGAATCAAAACCAAACTACATAGAAAGTTTTCGGGAAAAATCAAAACGGTCACCATCAAACGCAACCCTTCGGGACATTATTTTGCCAGTGTTTTAGTTGAGGATGAGCTGGCATTGCCTATGGCATCCCCTGTTATTGCAGAACAAACGCTAGGGCTTGATGTTGGGGTCTTTTACTGGCTGCGACGTTTCCCGATGATATTCATGCGGTTGTTGCTATATCACCTCCGAGTAAAATCTTTGGTGGATTTCCTTATTCAAATAAACCGATGTGGATTTATAAAAATGTACCAATCACGCCATTTATTGGCGGACTTACTGGCGATCACGAAAGCCTGACTGAAGCTGAAGATCTTCTCAACGCCACAAAGCAAAATCTTATCCCGTTCCATGAAGGAACATACGATGATCCATATGAAATTACGCCGTTGTTTGTGGCTCGTTTGGAAAAATATCGTCACATTAGTGAAGCCACGGCAATTACAGTAGAAAACATACGATGCCCGCTTCTGGTTATTTCGTGTGGAGAGGATAAAGTACATCCTGCCAAATTACACGCACAATGGATCATGGATCGATTGAACAAATATAATTCCACTATTGAGAGAAAGCACATACACTTTCCCTCAGCAGGACACTCGCTTGGCACGCCCTATGAGCCAAAGATGGATTTGCCATGGCTGCTTGCAAAGGGTGATTTTTGGTGTTTCTCTGGAGGGAATATTCACGGCAATCATATTGCCGCCAAAGAAGGGTGGCAGGAAACGTTAAATTTTTTGGAAAAAGCATTAAAATGAGTAAAGTTGAGTTGAAAATCAAGCCGATCAATCAAGACGATTTTTCAGAAATGATTCCAAATGGGGTGTTTTTGCCAATATTGTGGTATCCCCATTGAGTTACCACTCCAATTATATTTCGATAAGATTGGAACAATTAATTCTTCGCATTTTTGTGCCCAATGTTGGGAATTTTCTGAATGATTAAGTAAGTTCTTGATCACTAATAGTATAAAAAACAATCGATCATTTCTTGGTGTAACAGGTGGATGCCATTCTAAACTTAAACCCTCCACTTTGGGTTTAATAGCAAGTTCCTTATTCCAGAGCCGACTATGATGGGCGCAAATATTTCGTATGTAAGTTAAGAAATGTAACCAATTGGTGAGTGTTTTAGGATGTAAGTTGTAAATTTTTTGTGCTATATTATGTTTGTCTTCGTTTTTCAATCCTTTATATAGAATTGAGAGGGATCCAAAAGATGTTATTTCGGTGGCCATCCATACAGGTAGCTTGGGGAAATCGTTATATTTTTCTTTAAAATGTTCTATAAAAGGCTCTCTTGAGCGAGTAATTTCTTGTTGGACTTGTGCAAGCCAACTGGCATGATCAAATTTATCATGGAAATTTCCGGCATTTTCAAGAGCAAATGCCCCATACTGGTGAGCAAGATGGTATGTAATATTTGTTCTAATTGATATTTCGACTCGCTCTAAAGCATCCATAACCAAAAGTCTTAACTTACGGTCAAATTCGTAGAGCTCAATTATATTATCCAACGTGGTATTTTTTTGAAAATTATCTGTAATTTTCCCAAAAGGATCCCTTTGTTTGAATGGAATCCAATATGCACTTAATCGATAATAATTGATGTTGGACAAGGAAGTCAGTGCTTGCTCATTATCATGAATAAGCAGGTCACGTTGGCTGAGTTTCTCTAGTTGCTCTTGATAGCTCAAAGGTGGTTTGGAGTATTTTATTTTTTCTGTCATTCCCGCGCTCTGAAATAAAAAAACCGCCAAGGTTACGCAAGAGTCGAAACTCTCTAGGCGTGGCGGTTATGTTATCTATTATTATACATAATAACTTGGTGGCATGCAAAATTAATTTTTTTGTTCCTATGAGTATACAACTGGCTATAACCGTTCTTGGACTGGTATCAGTAAACTGATGGAGGGATGCATAGCTTGTGCTATCCTGTTCGTACTCTCAATATAAAATTATGACAACTTATTGAATGTAAGGCACGTATGACAAAGATTAATGAGATAATATCTATACGAGAGTCCACCCATGAGGATGAAAATAATTTTCTTGGTGCAATGTATCGCAGTCAGGCGTCATTCTGAACGTAGTGAAAAAATCGCTAAGATTTTGTACTGATTCACAATTAGTACTAAAATATTTTGAAAATTTCCCCAAAACCTATTGACAGCTATTTTAAGCATCAATTTTGAATTTCTCTAAATCCATGTAAAACATTACACATAAGGCGTTTTTTAGATCGATGAAGATCTTGCAACAAAAATTTTGATTTTTTTGCTGCTTGATTGTGTTTGCGAAACTTGCAAATGAATTACAGATGGAATTCCATGTTTGTCATTTTCCACCGGGAACAAGTAAATGGAATAAGATCGAGCACCGTTTGTTTTCTTATATATCTACAAATTGGAGAGGTAAGCCGCTAATAAACTTACAAACAGTTGTGGAACTTATTGGAAATACAACTACTCAGACTGGATTAAAGGTTAAAGTGATCGTTGACCCTCGTACAATGAATTTCTTCCGGTTGCGCATCAATGGAATTGCTCATTTCTTCAATAATTGAACGGCTACGGTATTTATTTTGACTATAAATATCGCCCTCAAACGACTCATCAACCCAAGCCTGACTGGTTTGATAAATAGCCTCGTGCACGGTTTGTTTCTGGGTATCTGCTGCAAAAAAACGTTCAAATTCTGATTCAGAAAATCGCGCGTATTCAGGTCGTACCAAATTGAGGGTAAAAAATGTAATGATTTCATTCAAGGGGATAAAATTGACTGGCATTTTCGATGTATGCTGGGGCAGTTGATTCGGAAGACGCCTCAGTTCACTAAAAAGGGATCCTCCAGCTTTTTGTTGCAGTTCTTTAGTCAGTTTCATCGTGTATAACCCTCTTATGTTCCGCATGATCCGTTCGGGCTGATTCGGCTCGCGGAGCGGGAAATAATGTGTGGAGTCGGATCACATTTACCAAACTGTCGTCCCGGACATTAAGCGTTCCTAAGCGGCTGCGCTCGCCAAGGGACACTAAATTCCGGGACGACAAACCGCGGAATGTCATTGTCATACTATCAACATAACACCTATTTTTTTGAAATTGAGGAATTAGTGGATTGACCTTCATTTCTGCCTTCTTGCAGTGCTTTTTTGAAGTCGCTCATTTTTTTAGGAGCTACGTCTTCATATGCTTGAGAAGGCAAATTATTCTTTGAACTGGCGCCATGTAGTATGTCCATCAGTTTAGCATTGCCATTCAGGGAAGCAACGATAAGCATCTCGTGAGTTGGTTTCATGCCATGATTGATGAGTGTGCTCACTACATCAGTTTGGCCAGTGACACATGCGGAAAGGAGCATTTGTTCAGTTGGCTTTAAGGAGGCGTCTAAAAGAAATTGTATTGTAGTAGCATCACCCTCGACACATGCCCAATGTAATGCTGTTTTTCCCGTGTTATCCTCTAAATTAACATCAGCACTACTGTTAATTAATTTTTTTACAACCGTTGAGCGACCAGCCTTGGCTGCATAAATCAACGCCGTCTCTCCATTTATATTTTGATAATTCATATCAACCTGATGTTCAATGAATAAATCAACAACGTTTAGACTTCCCACATAACTTGCTTGCATCAATGGTGTCGCATTTTTTTTTGGTTGATTAAGATCAAGGCCAAATTTAATATTTGATTGAATCCATTGGGCATCATCTCGATTGATGGCATATTCAAACTGAGTGATTCCATCTTCATAAACAGTTTTCAATCGAGATGGGTCATGCAAATTAAGCCAAGTTTGGGTTGCTTGCATTGATACAAAATTATTTTCAACGTTTTTTGCTTGTTTATTCGTAGTATAAAAATTGGTTTCCAGAACAAGTCCATTTTTTTGTTCATAACTTAAAAGCAAAGCATCAGCCAACTGGCTTGTATCCGTATATACCTTTTCAGGTAAACGATTAGGGTCAATGAATATCCAATGTTTCGCGTTAGAATCATAATTAAGATTAACAACATGCTTATTACTGTGTAAAATCAGTGCGAAGGAATTTTCGCTTACTAGTTGTTCCAACATAGTAAGATACTGCGCTAATTCATCTCGATTGTAAGCACCTGAATAACGTTTAATAAGGACAGGTACATTGTCTTCTGAGGACAATGAAAGAGGAAGGATCAGTTGCATGGTTTTAGCAGTATCTTGAAGGAAAACTCTGTCTGGTTCCTCAAATAAATGCTTATATTTTTCTGTGTGTTGATATAAAGCGATTCCATCAAACAATGCGTGCATATTTATAATGTCTTCCATCATTTTTTTTGCGGCATCTAATTTACCTTCTTGAAATACACGTTGTTGAGTTTTTCTTAAATGAGCAAAATCACTTCTAAAGTGGTCTAATGGCGTGCTTGCTATGGTAATCAATCGATCTTCAAATGTTTTCATGTCATTTGCTAAAAATGCTTGCATGGCCATATGGCTTAAACCGTTACAAAAGCCCTTAGTTGAAAGATCGTATCCATTGGCTTTCATACGATTGACATACCAACGTTGGCCATCCATTGGTCCCTGTAAAAAAACCGCCAAGATACTAGCATCGTAAATTTCATTGATAACTGCCGTTATTCCTTCATTGATGGCTTCAATTTGTTTGGATGCATTTTTTTTCTGTTGAATTTTTTCTTTGCAGAATAATCCATTTTTTAATGTTTCGGTTCCTATAATCAATGTGTTATAGGATGCATTATCCTCCGCACTGTACTCATCAACACCGCACGCAACAGCTGTTTCTAGTAATGACAGCAATTTCTCAGGATTTTCAATGAGCTCCTGTTTGTTTTGTAAAAACTTGATTTCATCATTAGATAGTTTCATTTTATTCAGAGAAGTAATCCATGTTTGTTTAACTATAGCACATATGAATCTAGCGGTTTTGCTATTTTTAACGATGTTGCGTATATTAATATCGGTGAAGTTTTAGTGTATTGCCCAAAGGATCCTAGTGGATTGTGGATTAATTGCAAAGTAGCGGAGACCTTAAATTCTCGGAATACAGAAAAGATGCGCGAGGGTTATATTTTAGGTGTATTGAATTCCCGTGGCGTTCATCCAATTGATCCTACTGGAAAGCCAGAAAAAGAAATTGCTATAAAATTTAGGCAAAAAGCTCAAGAAGTTGAAAATGCGGGATTTCAGCGTTTCTCCGTTACTCTTAAAAAAATTGCAGATAACTATGATCGTGAGGCCGAAAGAATTATTTTGAGATTTACGTAACTGTTGTTAGCAGTGGTTACAGCGGATCCAATAGACGAAATAACATACGAGGTTTGCTCATTATTCTCGGATTAAGTCTTATTTATAAGTGACTTGAAGTTAATATTTTTGCAGCGCCCGCTGCGGAATGTTTAGGAATTTGAGCCAGTATAATAAACTTTCGCGCATGAACGTGAGTGAAATGATTACGTAGATCTATTAGGTAACATCCTTATCAATTAACTTCTTCTTCCCTGATGCATGACGTTCACGTAAATCAATATCAATATATTTATCCGTCGTCAATGATGAACTATGACCGGCATCATCACGCACGTGCTCGCGCGGACGAATTTTCACATCGTCTGAAATACCCGTATGCCTTAACCAATGAACGGTTGCTGATTGAAGGCTATTCGCTTCCTCCACAAATCCATCGGTTTGCATTCGATTGACTGTATAATCAAAACAAAATTGAACAATATTTCGAATTTGGTTGGTGCTTGAAATAGCACCTGTGCCACGTTCTTTAGGAATTAACGGCGAATTATCATCTGGCGAGGGAAGGGTAATGAGGTTTAAATGCTTTCGCCATCGCTTCAATGAGGCAAGCATCGCATCACTTACCGTAATATTTCGCTGTTTATTCCCCTTGCCAACCGTTGTAAACCACCAATTATCATCATTATCTTTAGAAAAATGATTCATCTTAGGCTCCCATCGCGCAGAAGCCGTCAATTCTGAAATACGTAAATACATGCCATAAAGCGCACTCATAATGAATAAAGTACGTTCATACCTTTGAGGATTTTGGGCCGCCAATTGTTTGGCTGTCTCAATTACATAATCCCATTGTAATTCAGTTAATCGACGAATAATTGGAGCGCCTTGGTTTTTACGTAAAAAACGACTTTTTTGTCGAATTTGCAAAACAGGATTAAGTCCTGTTAGCCCCTCGATAATCAAGTAATTGAAGAAACTACCGAGCACTGAAAAAATTTCTTTAAAGGCTCTATCAGAAAATGAATATTCTTTAGGATCTGGATTAATGCCTTGACGAGCTTCAATTTTACTTACTGTTACAACAAAGGGTCTCCATGTACTATTTGGAACACGTAATCCATCTTGCTCTATAAAACGAGGTACTTTTGCTGTCGTAATCCAATGCAGAGGCGGGGATTTACAAAAATTTAAATACTCCTCCATATCAAGGCGAGACAACTTTAGAATAGATTTTTTTTTAATCAACCAAGCCCATTGTAATATACGCTCTACTTCACGACGATAACTATTATAGGTTGCCTCATTACCGTCATACTCTCGTAAAAAATTTCGTGCCAGTTTAAAGTCATTATTAGCAAATTCTAGAGTTATATGTGACGATAATGTGATTTTTTTTATAGTATGAATTGTGTCAAAGATTGCCAGTGGTGTTTCATGTAATACTGTTTTTTTTTGATCATTCTTCGTCATTTAGATTCTCTAATGATAAAGAAATTTCATGTAATTTTTCCTGTAAAAGTTTTTTATTAATGAGCTTTGTCTCATATTCAGCAATCATTGTTGGTGACATATTGCGATTCATCGCATATTTAACCACCTCATCGTCTTTACTTTTGCAAATCAGGATTCCAATACTGGGATTTTCATGTGGTTTTTTAATGTCGCGATCCAATGCCTCTAAATAAAATTGTAATTGGCCTAAATGAGAAGGGTGAAATTCTGAGATCTTTAATTCTAATGCACACATGGCATTTAATCCGCGGTGGAACATGAGTAAATCAATTCTAAAATCTTTATTTCCAACCTGGATAGGATACTCTTCTCCCATTAAGGTAAAATCTGGTCCCAATTCCAATAAAAATTTCCTTAAATTTTGTACTAAAGCACGTCGCAGATCGCCTTCCAAGTGATTATCAGGTAAATTTAAAAATTCAAAAACATAACTGTCCTTAAACAGTCCCTTACTATTTGGTAATTCTGTCAGCGCTGCTGACAGTTTTTGATCGGCAAGTACTGTTCGTTCAAATGTTCCAGTATCGATTAGTCTTGCAAAATCCCTTTCGGGGTAACGGTTCTTGATAGCTAAACGCAAATAAAATTCTTTTTCTTCAATCGACTTTGTTTTAGACAAAATGTGCAAATGATTTGTCCAGGTAATTTCTGTCAGCAGTGCTGACAGTATTTCATTATTAACATATGTCTCATAAAATTTCTTCATGCGCCATAGGTTTCTAGCTGAAAAACCCTGTAAAGATAAGTGCTGAGAGCTAATGTATCCCGCCAACTCCTCAACAATACGCTTCCCCCAATTATCAGACTTTATTTTTTTACTAATATAAGAACCGATGTCCCAATAAAGTAAAATCAGGGCGTGATTCACTTGCTGCCAAACTTTTGATTTGGCAGTAGTAATCATCTGATGAATTTCATCAAAGTCACTTTCGTAATTATTTTTTAATTGTTTTTTCATGTGTAGTGTCCTGCGACGAATCTGTTTGATGATTACACTTATTTCTCCAATAGCTCGTTGGAGATTTTACTTATTTTAGTAATTTCCGCAACACCGCTGCGGAAATCCATCTTTTAGCAGCTATTTATTATTTGTGATAGTAATATTTATCACAAATAGTATCAGATCTGGCACTAGGAAATTTTGACCTTAAACAAAGTCCAATAAATCATATAATCTGAAATTAATTAATTATTAACCACTTCTCCTTCAATTAATAAACAACCAGTTGAACTCATTGAAACACCATCCATGACTAAAAAAAGAATACTGTATGGAACATGCCATATTTGACCATCATTTATTATTACAATGGCTTTTTTAGGGTTTAATTTTTTAATCACACCAAACACATCATTTCCAACATTTGATCTGTATCCAACTCGATCGCCAATTCTTAATGAATTTCTATCTAGACTTCCTGATTTCCGTTTTGGTGAAACAACCAAGTCTTTTCCATTCAGATTAATAGAAAATAGGTAAATATCCCATCGACGATTATCATCAACATTTCGAACGGTGGCCATTGTTTTTCTAACATCTAGGATAATTGCTTCAATCATTTCTTGTTCGGAAGACTCATAATAAATGGTCATCCCAATTTTAAGGTGGCGCTTAACGGCTATGTTTCTTTTTGGATCGTCCAATAAATTATAAATAGCGGAAGACAGTCGCTTTAAATCAAACAGAGATAATTTCTCTATATCTTCATATACTCGATTAATATTCATCATCTCATTATTCATGATTAGTCCCCCGTGAAAATTTTAAGCATTATAATTGATTTTACTTCGAGCACAAAAGAAGTTGAATAAAATGCTCTCTATACTTGACTAGGAATTCTAATTTTTTAACCATTCCTTAACGTAAGCGGAATTCTCCATCCAGAACGCGTAGCGTTTGGGTGGCGATGGATAGCGTTCATTAGCACTTATCCCTCTTCATTATTGTTTTGGCTGATCTTGATTCTGGATATATTTTTTGAGAATCTCGATTGGCGCACCACCTGCGGTAATCAGGCAGTAAGCGCGAGACCATAACACGGGTTTCCAGTAATATTGTGCCAGATGTGTTGCAAATTCTTTGCGAATCAATCGGCTGGTGACGGTTTTGAGGCTATTAATGAATCGGCTTGGCATGATATTGGGATGCATATCCAAAAGCAAATGAACATGATCGGCTTCACCACCAAATTCAACCAATTCAATGTCCCATCCTTTGCATTGCTCACGACAGACTTCTTCCAGATGGTCAAGGATTAACTTTGTGAAGCATGGGTGTCTATATTTTGTTACTAACACCAAGTGATACTTAAGCTGGTAGACGCAGTTCCAATGGCTTTTATATGTTTTAGCTGTTTTGTGCATTTTTCAATTGACACCAAAGTTTATGACAGAGATAATGACTCTAACATTTATCAGGATTACCGTCGATGCTTAACGCATATAAATATCGCATTTATCCAACCAAAGCACAGGCAGCGCAGCTAGCCTGTCATTTTGGTTGTGCGCGACATGTGTACAATTCGGCATTAGCAGCAAAAGAGAAGCATTATCAGGAAACTGGAAAAAGCTTGTCTAAACGAGCCATTCAAGATGCCATGGTGTTCAGTAAAAAAATAGAGTTTCCATGGCTATGCGATGTCAATAGCCAAAGTTTGTTGGCGTCCCTGGACAATCTCGATCGTGCTTTTGCAAATTTTTTCAGAGGACGTGCAAAATTTCCTCGTTATAAGAAAAAATCCAGTGGCTGGCAATCCTTCCAATGTCCTCAGCATGTGACGGTCGATGCTGAAGCAGGTGTGATTAATTTGCCAAAAATCAAAAGAATCAAAACCAAACTACATAGAAAGTTTTCGGGAAAAATCAAAACGGTCACCATCAAACGCAACCCTTCGGGACATTATTTTGCCAGTGTTTTGGTTGAGGATGAGCTGGCATTGCCTATGGCATCCCCTGTTATTGCAGAACAAACGTTAGGGCTTGATGTTGGATTGACGCACGTTTTGATAGACAGCGAAGGTAACAAAACGGATAACCCCAAATTTTTGAAAAAAAGTCTTTATCGCCTTGGCGTAGAGCAAAAAATATGGGCAAGGCAAAAAAAGGGTTCGGCTAATCGCTCCAAACAACGGCGTCGAGTAGCATTACTTCATGAAAGGACGGGCAATCGTCGACATGACTTTATTCATCAGGAAACCGCAAAGCTGGCTGTCAAAAACCACGCGACCAGCTTTGCGGTTGAAGATTTGCATATCAAGGGAATGGTCAAGAATCGCAAGTTATCACGTGCGATACATGATGTGAGCTGGGGTAAATTTTTGACGGTATTAACTTACAAGTGTGAGCGGTACGGCAAAAACCTGTTAACGATTAATCGATTCGCCCCGAGCTCAAAACAATGCCATGACTGCGGCTACCATAACAAGGTTCTGCCGTTATCCGTGCGTGAGTGGGAATGCCCGTCGTGTTTGACTATTCATGATAGAGACATCAATGCGGCGAAAAATATTCGTCTCATGGGTTTAGCTGATTCGCCAGGACATGGTGATGGTGTAAAGAGTCCCTCTGTGGCAATACTGGTCAGCGCCAGTGCTACAGCGAAAGGCGTGGAGAGTTCTCTACGTAGGTCGCAAGAAGCCCCCACCAGAGCGGCCTAGCCGTTTGGTGGTGGGAGTATGTCACTGAGCGTGTCATATTAAATTCTAACCATCCAAGGCAACCGCCCATCATGCCCAATAATGCCACATCCTATGAATTAACCCGCTGCCTATAGGAATGGTGTCATGTAGAACGGTACCCAAGTGAAATGCATCGCAGATTTTATTGATTTGATTTTTATTCACAGTATTTCTTTCACCATTTTTAGCATTTATGTTGTTCTAAATGCGAGCACATTTTGAGACTTCCACAATAAAACTGGATCATGCAGATTTAGTGAGTGAGCAATACAATGGCTTAGAAGATGTCCATTCTGCAAATCATTTACTAGAAGAAATTTCTAAGAAAATCGATAAATGTACAGAGCCATTAGGGGTTCTAGCCCAGAACCGGCAAAATTTCTGGACCACTGCAGCCCGCATTGGCAATTGATCGATCATAATCGATATATTACAAGTTAACTATTCAGGTGCTTACTAAGGTCTATAAAGAGCTAGCTAAAAAAATACTCACTTATTCAGCTAGCGCGTCTTTAGAATAAACGCTTATGCTTAACACAAGGGTAATCCTTTTTCTTTCCAACGCTCAAATAAATTCTTTACATTATCGTAAAGATTGACTTGCTGTATAATAGGAGTTTTTCTTTTGGAGATTGGTTTTATTAACTCTTCATATAGTAAATTATCATCAAAACCATATTCAGCAGAACATTTACGATCTGCGATAAAATAGCACTGTTTGATGCCAGACCAATGGATGGCAGCCAGACACATTGGGCATGGTTCTGAAGTGCAATATATAACGGTTGAATCTAACCGATATGTTACTAATTTCTTTGATGCGATTCTAATCGCATTCATTTCAGCATGGCACGTTGCATCTTTTTGAGGGTCGGCCGGGATTCTGACGAAAAGGACCATTTGATGTTCACATTTAATTCAATTTGAATTCCACCCTCAGTTTGTCCCTATTTCCTGTCATTGGAAATAATCCAAATCGATTCAGATGACCTGTATGATATGGTGATAACCCATTAAGCATTTCAGGACGAATATCATATCCTTCCATTTTCATTTCATTGATAACATTTGTCATATTGGCAACGACATGCAGAATAACCGTATTTGCCGCCAAACGGCCAAAATTAATGATTTTTTTTGGATGCCCTGTAAATTATCAGTAATTGTACCATCATGACCGAATGCAACCCAATCGATAAAGTTATTGAATTCCTCACTTTTGCAAGTGGCAGCATGAATAACGCGGCGCAATTCGATATCATTAATATAGTTAAGCAGAAACATTGTTCGAATAACGCGACCTAACTCACGGAATGCTTGATAAATTTTGTTCTTGCGGCTCTGCGTGTTTAATTTACGTAAAATCGTAGATGCCTTGATCTTTCCACTTTGAATCGACATTACCACTCGCAACATATCGTAATAATGCGCCTCAATTAATGCCCAGTCGATTCTATCATTGGTAAAGAGACTGTCAATGTGATCGAATGTAACTCCGGACGTTGCAATGGGGCGATAATATTTTAGGTGTTTGAAATTTCGAATTCTTGGCATCAATTTTATAGCAAGCAAATAGGCAAAGGCAAAAACCATCTCGCTTTGAGCTCCTGTATCACCATGAATTGTGTCAGGTTGAATATCGGACTCATTATCAATAACTCCATCAAATATGTAGGTTGCTTCATATACACCACAAGGGATGAAATTGCTAAACAGAGCAATATATTGATCTGATACGTGGTAATATCCAATGCCACCATATTGACCATAACGAATGTGATGCTCGGCCAGTAAATTGTTGGTATACATATTCCAATAGGTCCCATCAACGGAACTACTATCCCCAGTGCCCCACGACTTTGGTAGCTCGAATTGATTGTAGATATTGATCAGGCGTTCCGTTGCCTTACTTAATCGATAATCGGTAACATGATGATTGAACACCCACGCAATTTGTTTGCGGCTGTATTTTTGTAAGCAACGTTCAGCTTGCACAGGCCCAACGTTACAACCATAAGCAAAAGAAGTTGCTACGAATCGCATGCCATAATCTTTTATCTTGGACTCATGGCCGGAAAGTGGTTTAAAAAATTTGCTAAGCGTCAGCCATTCCTCAATATCCATATATAAATCGACGATATTTGAGAGTGGCAAGCGTGCTGAAACCTCATTAACAAACGCGGTGATGGCTTTGTCTTCTTTTTTAGTAATGGCGCGTTTTAAAACCGGCTCTCCCTTTTCGATACTCAGGTGTTCATTGGACAAAAATCCATTATCTGTTCGCTTTGCCGCTTCAATATGCTGCGTTTGCAATGTTTTGATAAACTCGGAGGCATTGCTGGATTGCTGAATTAACCCACAATATTCATCAACTCCGGCATAAAACTCTTCCCATGTCATTAGCTGTTTATTGGGATCATCATAGTTGTTCGCACCCACCAAAAACATATCAGCGCAATGGATCTCATCCGCCAGAGCATTGAATACAGCCATTTCAAAATGTTTTTTATTAACCAACATGATCTCATCCTGTCTCTTGTTATCGGTGACAAAATTGAACCATCTATCATTCAACCAATTTAATTGATCAAAATCTTTGGCTAAGATGGAAATCATTTTTTGTTTGTTTTGACGATGCTTGATAATAAAGGACGCCGCCTGCTCAAGAGATTTATCTTGTGATGCCGATTGTAATTTGATTTGTTCTAATAATTGGAATAACACATAACGTTTGTTTTGATAGAGCTTCAGCATGAAGGGCAAATAATTATCACCAGCGTGCGCCAGGTACTGTTCACATTGAACAATGGTTTCTTCCTTATTCTCTGGGAAACTTTTTTCAATCGCCTTCAATTTTTCATCTGACGTACCAGTCTGATTAGAAGCCAATAGCACACCATAGAGGATCGCTATCAATCGATCTGTTTCACTCTTTTTGGTTAGTGTATAGGAATCTAATGCTTGTTTGGCTTCATGCCGCATTTTTCGCATCCAACGGATATAAACACTGGCGATGTCATCAAACTTGTTGGCAAGTTTAAAATACAACATTGCAGTTGCCAAGGCATACCGTTTGTCTTGCTTTAGGATCTTCATGTCAGAGCTGTCCAATGCTGTAGCCTCTTCTATAAATTGCTCCAGACGATGTGCTGGAATATCATCGATAACAGCAGGTACTTGAGAGCGCCATTCTTTTAATTGTGCTAGGCCTGTAATAAATGCTTTGACGTTTTGAGTCGTTGGCGCTTTCATTTCTTGTTTTAAAAAAGCCCATCTTGTCGTGGCTTCATCTGATGTAGCAACTGCAGCATCAAATAATGTATCGAGAAAAATTTTTGATTCATCATTGAGTCCGGTGGTTATCTTCTCATACAGCTTAGTACTGGTAAGAGCTCTGGCAGCTCGCGCCATCCGCTCTAGTGTGCTAAATCCAGGCAGCTCAAATCGCTCTTTAATAAGCGTTTCAATCATATCATTGATGATATCAGCCAGGCCTTCTTTAAAAACTGCAGACTTCAACGCACTTTGCTTCATAAAGTCACGCTGCTTGTGCTCATCATCTGATATATTCAGGTATTGCAAGATTATTTTTCGGTGTCTTTTTCTTGAGCTCGGCGCATAACTCGTGAGGCCAGCAATATCTGGACCGCCTATCGACGTCGAAATATAACTGGTAACCGGATTGGGTACATTTTTCACATTAATCGCATACCCAAGGCATTGATAACATTTTAGTGTTACCATAAAACCTAATTTATTTGTTATTGATCCGGAGCGCGTACTTTCTTCCATTAGAATTCGTTCATCGTCAGATGGCGTGAAATTTTTTTCAAGTTCCATCGGTGTTGGATGTGGTTTTAATCTTGGATAGGCAGTTTCATGTATTGCGGTCATATCAATTTTCGGTTATTTTTGAGTGGCCGAAAACATTAGTTTATGGCCATGTAAAAATCAAGTTTTTTGATCCAGTATTTATAAGGTTTTTAAAAGACAAATTTTAAGGGGTTTTTGGCCAGGTATGAAAGCAGGAATTTACGCCAGAGTTTCAACGCATGATCAACATACGCTCAATATGCAAATTGACGCGATGAAAAAGTATGCAAAGGCCCGTGATTGGCAAATTGAAACTGAAATTGCGGAAATTGGGTCTGGTGCTAAAGATACAAGACCTAAGCGCGAAGAGTTAATTAATCAAGCAAAACGTCGCCAAATAGATGTCATTGTTGTTTGGAAACTTGATCGCTGGGGTCGTTCTGTCAATGATCTGTTTCATACTCTTAATGAACTGAATGGATTAGGTGTTGGATTTATATCTTTGACTGAGGCATTAGATCTGACAACAGCTACTGGTAGGGCTATGGCAGGATTACTAGCAATATTTGCTGAGTTTGAACGAGAAATATTACGAGAGCGAGTTAAAGCTGGTATTGCGCATGCGAGGCAAAAAGGGAAAAATCATGGACGACCGGTAACAGTAAAAAAACATGAGGAAACTATAAAAAAATTATTTGCATCAGGAATAAGTAAGTCTGAAATTGCTAAACAACTTGGCATTGGACGAACGTCCGTAAGACGTATACTTGATCAAAGCAAATAATATGTGATGCCAAATGGTTTTATGGTACAATATTGGCCATTGTGTTTTTATATATCGGTAATATTATGTTTTTTAAAGAAGAAGCATTTCCTCTCTCTTCAGAAATGGTGCGATCATTTGCTCGTAATCATTATCCCGATTTAACATTACATCCTAAAATGGTTGAGCAGTTATCTTGGTTACAAAATAACTCTATAAATACCAGTCAATCCAATGTTAGTTTACAAAAAACACCCATTAATATAGAAGTAAAGCGAACACTATCTCGATTGAACTCCTTAACGCTCCTAATAGAAGGTGGGTCTTCCGCACACACTGCTTTTGTTCTATCTCAGCCAATAAATAATGTTTTGAGTGAGGAAAATTTCAATCGTTTGTCACATTTTATTCAATCACTATCTCTCGTTGCTCGAAAATCTCTTATGGCAACTTGTTTTATTACAAAATCAGATCAAGCGATTTTGGAAGTTCCTGCAGAAAAAAGAAATGAATTACCAGCCGATAGTGAACAATTCATAACTCATATGGTTACTCATCATCCCAAATTATTTCCTATTTGCGCCTTATTAGATCAAGAATCTATTGATTTGTTGAAATATGCTTTTTATAAAAATACTCATGCGCGGCAAATGCTTGATATGGAAGGTGGGTATAATATGGTTTCAGATATAGCAGAAGTCATACGTCTTAGAGTAATTACATATGAGCAATATAACCTTTGGTTTGCTCGTTGGATTATTAACGTTGCGGGTTTAGAAGGTCATGTTAATCATAGAGGAGCTATTTATTTAACAGAGTCAGTTGCTAATTGCATTTGGGCCCTAAAATTTGAATTAGATCAATTGTGGTTAAATCATAATCATCAAGTTATCGATAATTATTTGATGTTTAGGAAAGAACAACTTGAAGTAAATAGTGTATATATTGCGTATTTAGGCGCATTAATGCGGCAATATCATCCCATAAATGGGTTAGAAATTATGGCTTGGTTTGAAACCTTAAGTAAAACTGAGCAACAAAAGAAAATAAATGTATTTCAAACACAATTAACAGAAACTAAAGTAACGCCTACCTTTAAGCCAACAGTTTTAGTAAACCTTTTGGAACTAGAATGTTCAATATCAGAAGCTCTTACAATATTTACTGAAATTGAATTCCAGGCAATGCAAGTTTATCTTGATGCTATTGTAAATGGTCATATGTCTAGGAACACACCTCTTTCTTATAGAGCTGTGGCATATAAAGAAAATTTAATTCCTATCAAAGATTATTATGACAGGAATCATCGCTTACCAGAGTTCACTATAGATTCTGGAGGATATTTAAGTATAGTAACAGATGCATTACAGGAAACAAACGTCATTAATGTATAACTCGATGCAGTGGAAAATTAATTTCCGATTTGTATTGAATATTAACTAAGATGTATGATTTTAGCGAGGAAAGAACATGAGAAAAAAAGATGAATTCCCCCTAACTACTGTTGCACATGATGGTAGTAACACCTATTTTTTAGGAACGGGAGACCTAGCTGCGAGAAGATTAGAATTACAAAACGCGGCTCTTCTCGAGGAATCAAAAACACATATAGAAAAAATTCCAGTCCTTGAAGGTAAAGTGATCTGGGATATAGGTTGCGGTAGTGGTGCAATGACCGCTTATTTTGCCGAAAAAGTTGGCGAAAACGGTCATGTCTATGCGGTTGATATCAGCGAAAAGCAGCTTGAAGTAACGAGAAAACGCATTGAGTCGGGTGGTTTCACCAATATAACATTCATTCGTGCCGATATCGTATCGGATAATTTTCCTACAGGCGCTGCTGATGTTGTGTATATGCGCTTTGTTTTAATGCATTTAACTAATCCTAATTTGGCATTAGACAAAATTAAAGATCTTTTGAAACCACAAGGTATATTCGTTTCAGAAGAACCAATCAATAGCTCTTGTTACAGCCCTACAAGTGCGAATAGTGTACTGAAAGAATACATCAATGCATATGTAGAAATGGGACGCAAAAGAGGTGTTAATTACGATATGGGTTGTCGTTTAGATAACACGCTAAATAAGGCTGGATTTGCTAATACAGAAGTAACCTATACTCTTGTAAAATATGATGCCGAGCTTGGAAAAATAGTGCTACCTATGTTCCTGGATGAATGGAAAGATGAGGCGATAAGAGCGGAAGTAACTACTGAAGAAAAGATCGCCGCTTGGAAGGAAACCATTAGTCACTTAACAAATAGTAGGCAATTATTATTTGGACATGCTTATACTATGGCCCGTGCACTTGGTCAAAAAAGCGAAAGCAGCTTGCACCAGAATGAAGATGATGTTGATACAGCAATCATCCCAGAAGGTTTCTTTCCATCATGTTAAAAATATGAGAAATTTATTAGTGAGCTATGAAAAATAAATAGATAAATCATGCATGGATGCACGATTTGTTTAATTTACTGACACTGAACGGTCCTTTTCGTCAGAATCCCGGCCGGACCTCAGATTCAGACATTGAAGCCTGCGCACGTTTTCATTGCGATAAGCATATTATCAAAATGATTTTGGAGTCTGCACAAATTCTATGTACTGTATTATGGATGCATGGTATTCCTGCACCGTATCGCGCAACCCATCAGCACCATCCATGTGTATTATGGGCGAATGAATCATTATCTAATTGGATTTGGTTAAAAGAGTTAGCAAATGCTTTGAATAAGGAATATCAATATCGATTTAGCCATCAAAAAAATCATAAATCGTATGATGTGATATTGCATCTTGAAAATCCGACGCTTATTGATCTTGGTTTAACAAAACGACCGCAAGCTTTGCCCGAGGAGTTTAAGCAATTGGATCCTGTGAAAGCATATCGAGCTTACTACAAGGATCGCAAACAGCATTTGGCTCATTGGACAAAACGGGCAGTTCCTGAATGGTTTGTGAAAGGGTGACTATATCAGATATTTCCGAGGATGCTTATTATCGGATTTAATACATAATAAGTCCAATAGCCCTCACTATTGGTGTATTTACAGGCCACCGTTTTAATGGTAAATTTATACAAATTTAAGCACATTCCTGTTGTAGAAAATAATAATAATCTTTTTGCAACGACCGTTGCAGAAAGTTTAAAAGTTCCATTGGAGTAATTAATGAGTCAAAATATCGCATCATCTAATGAGTATCTAAATGCGCTAACCCAAGCAAAGCAACTGATTACTGATGCTCAAGAAAAATTCTTACGATCTGCTAATCGTATCAGTATGGAAGTTCGATTAAATCTTGGAGAAATCATTGCTGAACATTCAATTAAGCATGATTGGGGAAAGTCTGTATTAGAAAAGTTTTCCAAAGATTTATTAATTGCTTTTCCTGGGAACACTGGATTCTCTACAAGAAATCTTGCCTATATGCGTCAATTTTATGACGAATATAACAAGCACCAAGTGTTACTTCAATTGTCTAAAGAGGTTAGCTGGGGCACAAATATTGTCATCATGTCGAAAGTTAAAGACTACGAGGCAAGAAAATTTTATTTAGAGATGGCTATGGAAACCATGTGTAGCCGAGATGTCATGGTAAATCAAATATCCTCAAAAGCATTTGAACGAGGTTTCTTACAAGACAAAAAACATAATTTTAACGCTACATTGACAGAAGTTCAGGCCGCCAAAGCTGAAAACATGTTAAAAAGTAGTTATTTTTTTGAAACAACGGAAGCATTAGCATTAACGAAGCCTTTACAAGAAAGACAAGTCGAAAACGACATGGTTAATCGTATTAAAGATGTTCTCATGATGCTGGGTAAAGGATTCAGTTTCATGGGTAATCAATATGTTTTAAGCTCTGGTGATAATACTTACCGAATAGACTTATTGTTTTTTAATCGGATTACCCAATCGCTGGTATGCGTCGAGCTCAAAATGTCGCGCTTCAAAGCCGAGTATGCGGGTAAAATGAACCTATACCTAAAATTACTTGATGAAAAAGTTAAATTGCCACATGAAAATAATTCGATCGGGCTGATTTTATGTACAGATAGAAATGATGTCGAAGTGGATTATATACTCCCGGAAATGAATCGACCAATGGGTGTTGCAGAATTAGAGTTGTTTAAAATACTCCCAAAAAATTTAATTGGTAAATTGCCTGATCCACAAGAATTGGAGCATGAGCTATTAAATACACTTGAAATTTTAGACGGTAAAGATAAAAGTAGTGATAAATGAAAATATCATTTCCTATACCCAAACCATTAATAGATACGTGCCAACATCTTAAAGAAAAGGATTGGCAAACATTTACACCGCCATCCTTTGCGCCACACGATTTAATTTTATGTTTGGATTTTTTGAAGCAGTATGATAACAATAATGCTACATTCGAATCATATCGGCGAGAAGTTGAACGATTAATTCAATGGACTTGGTTGATTGAGAAAAAATCACTGCTCGACTTAAAACGACAAGACATAGAAAACTATATTCAATTTTGTCTTGATCCACCCAAATCTTGGATTGGATTTAAGAAAGTATCACGTTTTGTTACACATAATGATGAGCGCATTCCTAATCCTGAATGGCGACCTTTTGTTGTTACTATTAGCAAAGCTTCCCATAAAAATGGATTAAAACCAGATAAGCAAAATTATCAATTATCACAAAAAGCAATTCGTGAAATTTTTACAGTACTTAGCAGTTTTTATAATTACTTGGCATTAGAAGAAAAAGTATCGATTAACCCGATTACTCTTATTAAACAAAAAAGTAAATATATTCAAAAACATCAGCATCAAGCACAAGTCATGCGATTGAGTGAAAAGCAATGGCAAACATGTCTTGATACAGTTAAAGAAATGGCAAACAATGCGCCTGATAAACACGAGCGTACCTTATTTATTATTTCCGCGCTGTATTTATTGTACTTACGCATATCTGAATTATGCGCAAGTGACCGTTGGGCCCCTGAAATGGGTCATTTTTATAAAGACAGCCAAAATTGTTGGTGGTTTAAAACGGTAGGGAAAGGTAACAAAATGCGTGATATTGCTGTACCTGATGATATGCTTTCGGCACTCAAACGATATCGTATTAGTATGCAGTTACCCCCTCTTCCCTCAATAAATGAACAAGCCCCGCTGTTACCAAAAGAAAAGGGCAAAGGGGGAATGACTAGTTCAAGGCACATTCGTCGTTTAGTTCAAGATTGTTTTGATAAAACGATGCAAGTTTTAAGATCAACGGGCTTTTCAACAGAAGCAGATAGCTTTGAGTCAGCAACTGTACATTGGTTGCGTCATACCGGTATTTCAGATGATATCAATCTGCGTGGACGACCTGTTGCGCATGTTCGTGATGATGCGGGGCATAGCTCGAGCGCTATTACTGATAGGTATAATGATATTGATCTTATTGAACGGCATCAATCTGCTAAACATAAAAAAATAACCCGTCGAGGTCCGCATTGATTAAGATGCGTGACGGGTTTGGATGCTTACATTATATATCAAAAAGGAAAAAACGTAAGCTAGAGATAGTGGGTATAATTTCTGTCAGCACTACTGACAGTATTTTATTCTAAGTAAATTCCGCACAGGTGATGCGGAAATCTTTTAACAGCTATATTTGTGGTAGTAATTATCACAAATAGTAGTGGATTCCAGTGGCCGGTGCACCCCTATCACCCAGTGCTTATATAAGATCCTTATTTTTCTTATAATCAGCTAAAGAAACAACTTTGTTGTTTTGGTTACTGTCGGAACACATACTTAATTCCTGTCCGTCCGGTTGCTCAACATATGACTTCCTCCATAAATCAACCATCCGCTTTTCTGGATAAAAATAATCAGGATCTTCAAGCGTTGAACGAAGAAATCGATTTACATCATAACCAGAAGAAAACAGTTCATCATCATCTTTGGGTAATCGACCTGCCTGTTCAATTTGATCTTTGAAATGCACAATCACATCATTAATATGCGCCTGAACGCTTCGGTTATAACTCTTACAATAATTAAACTTAGAATAATTGTTTAGCTTTTTAAGCACGCTTTGACTGGTAATATCATCCAATCCACATAGAAAATTCATTTCACTATATAACCTGTACATAAATAATCTGAAGAACGAGCTGGAGTCTATTTTTTTAACATTTGCAAAAAGAATGCTCTCCCATATAAAACAACGACGCCAAAAACAAAGCCAATAATTAGTACGATAGCTTCCATATCATAAAAAGGCTTGCTCGTCTTCATTTATTTAGTTAGTCTGATAGAGCTTTGCACCGCATTGTGCTTCACCACGCCTTATTATTATCTAAAGAATAATACCCGGAGCCTTGTAATGAAAAAGGATTTTCTCAGTTTTATGCAAAAAGGCTTTATTATTTTAGTTTCCTTTTTCATCTTATCCATGAGCGCTGTAAGTCATGCTCTCCCTCTTAGCATCATTCCAAAAGCAGGAACAACATTACCAACCTCAGTCAATCAAGGGAGTACGGTAACGGCTTACTATACTGTTTATAACCTTACCGCTTCGCAGCGAAATGGCAATTTTGTGAAATACTTGCCGCCGAATGTATCTCAAGTTAACACTGGTGGCACTTATGGCGATACCTGTAGCTCGACTTTTTCATTAGCACCAAACGCTCAATCTGGTTACAGCTGTACCTTGCAGCTTACTATTTCAGGGGCTGTATCTAGCATTGATACTTCACCATCGAATCATCTTTTTGTTTGTTTTCCAGGTGGAAAGACTTGTGCCGGCACGAATTATCCCTTGAATGTGACACAATCATCAGAAAAAATACTAACCTCCATTGCGATTACACCAACATCTACCACCATTGGTATTGCAGGAACTCAACAATATACAGCGATCGGCACGTATTCTGACAGCTCTACTACTAACATAACCAATACCGCAATCTGGAATTCTTCTGTGCCAAGTTATGCCACCATTTCATCAACTGGTTTAGCGACAGGCGTTGCTGCAGGAACAACCGACATCACGGCAACTGAAGATTCAATTGTGAGTAATACAGCAACATTGGCCGTAGAAACACCTGTAACAGTGAGTTTAACGACCCCCAGCAACCTCTCTACAGGCGTTTCAGTGAGCACGCCCATCGTGATTACCTTTAGCGGGGCTGTCGAGCCAAGTACAGTCACCAATAGCACGTTTGAGGTAGGAACCACTGCTGGTGGTTCGGATATCTCAGGAAATATTGCGATGAGTGCTGGGAATACCGTTGCAACGTTCACGCCCACTTCATCGTTAAGCTTTGATTCCACCGTATATGTGACGGTTACCTCAGGCATTTTGGATGCAGAAGGTGTTCCAATTACTGTAAATAGTTTTATATTTGCAACACAACTTGGTTATTTGATTTTTGTATCAACGGCAACATCAGCAGGTGATTTAAGTGGCATAACGGGAGCCGATACAATCTGTCAGAGCGATGGTCAGTGCCCAAGTGGGACAACTTGCCAAGCCATGTTGGTGGGTACGAATGGAGGCTATACTAGGGAAGCTGCACCCACACCTACAAACTGGGTTTTACAGGCATCTACGCCGTATATCAATACAAGTAATCAACTGATAGGTACTACAACCAGTAATGCCATATTTGGTTTTCCATTCGCACAGGCCGTTTACACGACGAGCTACGGAATATGGACAGGATTAAACACCAACTGGACTAGTTCTTCATTTAATTGCGGAAATTGGGAAAATACAGTCACAGATGGAGAGATTGGAGAATCTAGTCAGACAGATAGTAGCGCAATTAGTGAAAATGATATTGTTTGTATGGCCTCTACCATCCATTTGTACTGCGTACAGCAGCCCTAAAAAGCTTGCCTTTAAGGATACCATTATGAAAATTATATTGCGTTTTATTTTGACTTCTCTCATCGCAATGTCGAATGCGGTTGTTTATGCTGATGGCATCCTTGCAGAACCCGCAAAATCTCGATGGCAGCCTGTCATTGGCATAGGTGGAGGTGTTGAAATTACTACCAATTTAGGGCAATCCCAAACTTTTCCCATACTTAATCCAGCGACCGATGAATATTATATCTACTCGCCAACCAATCAATCACAAACAGCGGGACTATTTGAAATCTTTTTAGGTGCGGAACGACAAGTATTTACGAATTGGTTATTTCAAGGTGGCCTTGCTTACAGTCAAAGTGGGGCTTATGAAGCTCAAGGGAACTTTGTTCAAGGTGTCGATGCAGGCTCAGCCAATCAATACACTTATCAATATAACGTCACTGCACGAGAATTATTAGCCCAAGCCAAGTTAATGCGCCCTTATCGCGACAAGTTTTATCCCTATGTCTTAGCGGGTCTTGGTGGATCATTTAATCAAGCATCCAGCTATTCAACCAACGTACCTCCATTTTTGACCTTTACGAGAGAGTACGCCAACAACACATCAGGTTCATTTGCTTTTAGAGTTGGGTTAGGTGTGGATATGGATGTCACGCAACATGCGCGATTAGGTGTTGCTTATCGATTTGCAGGTTTAGGAAGCGCCAATTTAGGTTCGGCTAAACTTGATACCATCCCCGTATCAGGTGCATTGTCTCAATCGTATCTGTATGCGAACGAGGTATTGTTTCAATTGACTTATGTTATTTAGACATAGTTCACTTAGCTAAGCAGACTGAGTGGCCTATTCTTTTACCTGACAGCAGACGTTTCAAAATAAATATGAATTCGATCTGTTGTCCATGTTGGGATCCCTGAACCAAAAAAATCCTGATCCTCCGTCCAGATTGGACAGTTTAGCGTTAGTGCTGTTGCTACTATAGGCCAGTCTCTAATATCACGGCTTTTTATGCGAAGGCGAGCATCGTCTGCAAGCGACTTGTAAACATTTCCATCCACGATATGCAAAAGGCATTCAAGGCTAGAAAGTAACGTTAATGCTGGCTCCGTCGGAAGCGATCGTTTTTCGAAAAGCATCGGTAAATATTTTTGAGCATCTGCTATACAAACATCTGGTGTAAAAAAAATCGACAACTCCAGCGTATGTTGTAAGCAACGTTCTTACTCGATTACCGAGTACTGCGCGAATGAGAATATTCGCATCCAAAACTAACATACTCGACGACATTATTCTTTCCCTTCTCTCAGTGTGCGAAACTCATGCGTCGCTGACCGAAGAAGATAAGACCTCTTTGAAAAAATTACTTTTTGAAAAGGAGGCTGAGACTCTGTCTGGATTGGCAGATTTAAAACAAGACACCAAGGACTTTAAAGCACGGATGATCAGCGCTGAACGCGATAAAATGCTCTTGATAAAACCACTGTATCTGGCCCCATTTTACGGTCCGTGCCACCAGCCGCCACTATTATGATCAAAATAAAGATGAAAAGTTATTTATAAGTTCGTTTTTGTTGTGTTTTTGTTAATTTAACAAATTTAAATAGCTTGCAAAGCGCCATGGTGGACGGTGCAGCATAAACTTTATATCATCCAGACTGTTTTTCGTTCAATTCGATCAACTATTTTTATGAAAGTGTGGGCTGGTGGCACGAACCGTAAGATTGGGCCGAACTGCTTTCGGACCATAAAAATGGCTTGGATATTATTGATGAGTTAGGATTGGGTCAGCAATCACTTTTAGTGACCAGTTGTTTTGAGGATCCTGTTGTTCGCTCGCGATGTGAAATGCTTGGGGTGAAAATAATTCCGAAATCTTATGTTCCGTATATCCCCATCATGACCTTCAACAAGCTGAATGAGAGCAACAAGTTCGTATTTATAGATGATGATGAGAACATGCGAATGGCTTGGATTTTTGCAGCAGAAGAGGCAGGCGAAGAAATTCATGTGTATTCTCATCCTGACGAATTTACTAAAGACATGAGCAATTATGAGAAAAATACCGTTATTTATATTGACTCGGATCTAGGCACAGACATACCTGGAGAAGTCTATGCAAAAGAATTATATGAGAATGGATTTACCGAGCTTCATTTAGCCACAGGATACTCAGTGGATCGATTTAAAGGTGCTCCATGGTTAAAATCTATTGTTGGTAAAGCTCCTCCTTTCTTCAATAATGATATTTAAGGCTTTTGGTTAGAAAAATAGATATTTTTTGGAATACACTAACTATATCGGTCCTAACACCTATATTAAAAACCAATGGGATTTTCCCCTAGTAAGCTGTGGCACAAATCCCTTAAGTTCCTTGGATATCTTAGTTTATAGATGGCCCAGGTTCTGTTTCACTTAATTTATCTAATGCAACAATCGCAGCATTGAACTTCATAGATAACTCAGCAATATCTTTGCTTAATGATTTTTCGGGCAATTTAAAAAACGGGCGTCTGTTGGGTGTGTTTTCCATTGTATGTTCTGCTTGCATTGCATACGATATAATAACATCAAACACGTGAAAAAATGCTCTGATGAGTGCTACAAGTGCATAGTGAACTGGATAGAATATGGAGTCTTGTTTTTTCAGGTCACGTAAATTTTTATCTTGATTGAGATGGAGATCAATGGATTCTTTGAACGCAGCATATGATGCTATAGCAACATCATCGAAAAGGTCACTCGTTTTTAGCGTTTGTGAATAAGAATCAACATCAGCGGATAAACGATGAACAAGAGCACCCATCTTCGCATGGTTACCTGCGTCTTCTGGCATAACGGGAAATTTCTCTTGTAGTCGATCCAGCGCTTCCTTCAGTGAGTTTACTAAGTCAATTTTACGATTTTTAACCGTATTTGTCGCTGCGGTATTTCCTTTATCTTCTTGTTCAAGAATTTTTTTTATGTATGACGTACTTTCTTCAGCCAATGTCATTAAATTTAATTGACAATCGACTATAGACTCATACACTTCTAAGTCTTGTTCTGCTTCCTGAGCACCAGTTCCGTATTTTTTTCTAGCATTATTTAAATGTTCAACTCGTGTTATTATTTCTGCGTTCAATCGCTGCTGGTGTGTCCCATAGTCAGACATAATAATGTTAATACCTCTCGTTTCTCGCGAAGGAATATAATAATCTGCTACTTCTTGCTTAATCCGTTCAAAATAAGTGTTTTGCTCTTGGCGCGTACGTTGAATATAGGCGGTCGCCTCGGCTACTTCAGCGATTACGTCTGTTTTAGATGGCATAGTGTTCTCCAATATATTGTTTGATTCTTGAATTTATGGTGAATTACCTGAAGGAGCGGCCCCAGCTGACGGTGTTATTCCTTTTAGTTTATCCAATGCATCAATTGTATCTTGAAACTCTTTGGATAGTTCATTCGCACGCTTTCTCAACGAGGCTTCAGGAAGTTTAAAGAACGGCTCATATCCAGGCGTATCATTTTTTGTTTGTTTCGCACCTAGAGATAAAAGGACGTCAAATATACGAAAAAAGGCTCTGAACAGCGCAACAATAGCATAATGAACAGGGTAAAAAAACGAGTCAGGTTCTCTTACGGCTTTACCTCTTGGATCATTGTTCAAATGACGGTTAACTACATCCTTAAAATGCTGATATTGAGCATTTTCATCTGGATTCTTATGATTTCTCTTATTAATATAATCGTCAAGATCGAAAGATAATATACTGAGGAGAGCATTCATCTTTGCGCGTGGATATTTCGACTCTTTACGCTCTCTAAGAATACCTTCAAAACCAACTCTATTCGGAAGAGTAAACTCTTTTTGCATCTGAGTAAGCGAGACCCTCAGTTTATCTAAAAGTGCACTTTGTTCAGTAGTACGAATACTTGGAACGGTTGGAGTGGTCATAGCAAAATGTCCTTAAAATTGATAACTAACAAATCTTGCGTACATTATAGTAGATTAAAATATGATCCACAAGGTTAATTATAAATCAAAGTAACCGTTTAAAATATCTCTCAGCTCGTTGATCTCCATCGATTCACGCCCTTTCCCTAGTCGGAAAAAACATGAATTGTCTATGAATCAATGGGCTACTTCAATTTTTTGTCCCGTACAGAGATAGTTGATATAAAATCATTAACTAATTCGTTAAAACGATGGTTTTCTTCTATATGCGGATAATGAGCAGATTTATAGAATGTAATTAAGTTTTCTGTTGTAGAAAATGCGCCTTCTGTTCCGTTCATGATGAAATCATGAAATCCATTAATCCATAAGTAAGGAATATTCAGACTACTAATATTGACGGAAAAATTATCATTAAGTGAATAAAGATCTTTCCTGACGCTCATGAATGTTTTTGCATTAACAGGTAAATTAATTTCACTCTGAATCTGTTTGCATTTATTGAAACATTCCAAATTGGCCCAGTATAGGTAATGTCTATCTGTATTTTCCTGTGAAAACTCGGCCAGTTCTTCTGTTAGATCCCATAGTTTATGCAAATTGACGCTGTTCATTTCTTGTAAAACTTTACTGTATTTTTCAGGATGGTTTTTTTTAAGATAGACCATATCGAATATCAAGTTATTTAACCGTGGAACTAGTATTGATTTAGATGTTGAAACGAAGATGCAAGGCGTTTTGTGGTTGAATTTGTTGCAAAAATCAAAGAGTAACTTGGCTCCATAACTATGTCCGATTATGCCGGCAATTTTTATTTTTTTAACTTTATTTAAGTATTGGTAAATTTCCTCCAGATCATCAATATTGTCAGTATGTGACACATTATCTGAGAAACCGGTTGATCGGCCGCAGGTTCTTTGATCATAAAGTACTATGTTATAGTTTAATGAAGTGAATAGCTTATCGTGCTCGATAAGATGCTCAATAACCCCACAGTTGTAGCCGGGTCCGCCATGAATAAACAGTAAAGTCCCTTCATTCTGATGTTTTATGAATTCGGTCATGTAGAATTTGGGGTGATCTAGTAGTTTTTTATTGTAATTTGACATTATTAAACCAATTAAAGTAATTGACCGATTTGATTGTTAAAATATTATACGTCAATATTTTTATTTTGACGTCGTATCCAGATAATTGGAGCGGCCATTTTTATGGAAACATTGTGTATTTCTTTTTTTTCAACGCTTGTATGTTCATTGAGGCAATATAGATTATAACGGCCTAGCTCTTCCCCATGCTTTAAAAGTCTAACGTAAATTTCATCATGCTCATCAACAACGATACACTCTTTTCCAATGATGCTATCAATGTTTTTGGTATGTATTCCACCAACATAATTGCCAGGATATAAAAGTGGGATCATAGCATCATCAATAATGATGGCATCTATAGAATTCTGAAGTTCTTTGAATAAAAGTAACTCTTTAGCGATATGGCGTTCATCGCTATCTTGTATATCTAAATCTTTGGTTAAGTAAGTTGCAGCTTTTCCAACACCATGTAGCAGCCAGTCTTCCGTGCAGTACACACCAAGCTCTTTTACGCGCTTTACAAACTTTTCAGCGCCTTGTTGAGTTAATCCACCGCCCCAGCCTAACTCCCATCCTTTGAGCGCCTGTGCTGTTACACCAGCACTTTTACAAAACTCCTCGCGACTTTTAGATAGCAGGTTGTCTCGTATGAATCTTATTCGTTTTCCGCGCGACTCAGCGCTTGAGGAGTTATCAGGTAGCAAGCTATTCATGTGCCAGGTGCTCATACAAGTGGTTATATGAATAAGATGATATACCAATATGGTTAAAAAATCTTCGTTTTTATTACTGATTTACGCCAGTAAAAGACATTTTGATATAGAAGATCCTTAGAATTGGTTAAATTTAAATTACAAAAACAACCATAATGGTAAAAATAGTATTGAAAAATTTACCATAGCGGGTTAATATGAAGTCTCTGTAACGATGTTCAGAAACAAGAGTGCAGTGTTTAATGACCATTTCCAAATGGGCACTGTTAGATGAAATAGATTTTTTTTGTGAAGGAAAGAAAATGAATAAAGTAGTTAATATAGCTCTATCAACTGCCGCACTGCTTATCGCTACTGGCAACATAGCCAATGCAGCAACCCCCGGCGCATACATTGGAGGAGGTGCGGGACTGAGTGGTTATGAACAGGTGTCTGATGCTCAAATGCAAGACGATAATGGGTTTGGCGGTAGAGCGTTTGTTGGATACAATTTTAATCGTTATTTTGGCGTCGAAGGCAGTTATTCATCTTTTTTCAAAGCAACTTACCTATTAAATGATAATCAAAACGTCGCGATCGACTACAAACTAAATGCATTCAGTGTTGTCGCAAAAGGGTATCTCCCGCTCTCGGAAGATAATTCGACCAACCTCTATGGGTTAGTTGGTGTGGCTCAATCCTATGCCGATATCGATTTAAAATATCGTCAAACCACTATTGCAAGGGATTCTGATAATGGGATTGTTCCTGTATTTGGAGTGGGGGCAAGTTATGAGATCAATAAACACCTAACAACTAGTGTGGAGGCTTCTTTATTCGGAAACAAAGAGGCTGATGATAATCACTTCGGCATACAGCGCGCGGCACTGGCTACTTTAAATTTGGCGTACAAATTTTAGAAATTACTGTACATGACAGGCCGGTTTTTAACGGCATATTGTTAATTGGATGCTGCAAATGAAAGAGTCACAAAAAGAAGTCTTCAAGGTGTGTCTGCCATGAATCATATGACAATTAGCATCGATGAACTATCCGCTTTGAATGGGCTATCCCACATGCAACAGCTTTGCTACCTGCGTGGGATACGTCCGTATGTGGACTATCAAACGGGGATGGTTGGTATCAAGCGTGGCATCAGCTATCAATCGCTCACAGAAGCGTTGTACGTGGAACCACATCAAGGGATTGCCAGTGGTAGCCCGAGCAAAGATCAAGTCAGACGGGCAGTGAAATCCCTTGAGCGGGCTGGGTTATTATGCATTGAATCGTTGGAAAAAAGGTTGGTTGTGCGCTGTATTTTGATCTCACAGGGTTATTCCAACCAAAATAAAGCCGCCACAAACCCGCCACGTGAAACCGCCAGTTTTAAACAAGCTGAAATCCTTGCTGGGTGTGAATCTAATGGTAATTTGGCTGGTAATCACGCCATGACAAATTGTGCAAAAGCCGCCATGCCTCTAAAAGATAGTTTATATATTTATTTTTCTCAAAATTTTGAAAACTTTTGGGCGTTATACCCTCTGAAAAAATCAAAACAAAAGGCTTGGGAACAATTTCAACTGCTCGAGCTTACCAGAGACTTGCTGTCACGCATCACAACTGCATTGCAAGAGCAAATCCAGTTTCATGGCATCCAGCGTGCTCGTGGTTTGTGGGTTGCACCATGGAAATACCCTGCTAACTGGCTAGCACAACAGTGCTGGGAAGATGAAGTGGATTTTGAAGATTTACAAGAAGGCAATCATGCAGCCAATCAAACAAATCATGTTGAAAGTCGAACCCGGGATAGTTTCTGGGAGTCCTGTAAGGCCGGTACAGAGTTTGAGCCTGAACCAGAAGCCTGCCAGCAACTCGCGGGAAACGTTATTGCCTTCAGTCGCAACAGGCCAGAATGCCAAGTGTATTGATCGGTTGTTTTTAAAGTTTGCCGCATTCTATGGGCATGTATGGCGGAGTTCATTTAAGAACGATGATTTTTTGGCATTCACTAAAAATGAATGGTTGCAGGGGTTAGCGAGATTCAACGATGAGCAGGTAAACAAGGCGATTGAGTTATGCCGGGAAAACAACGTTTTCCCACCGACACTGCCGGAATTCATCGGTTTTTGTAAGCAGTTCAAGAAAATAGAACACATTTATGCGCGGAAAAAAGAGGGAGCGGTATTAACAGTAACAGCGGTTGGGGATACGAACCTCATGACCATAAAAAAAATGTTAGGTATGTGATTTGTCATCATTCAGTCAACGCATATCAAAATACATTAAAAAAAGGGGGGAATAAATTGGACGTTCACATGCATTGTAAAAATATATACCTATCGGTTCAGCCTTCGGAGTTGCAGATCTTGTTGCCAGAATTGGCAGCACAAGCACGGCAAGAGGCCAAACTGAGACTGGAAGCTCGGTTGAATAAATTCAAAATCTTTTCAGAACGACAGCATGCTGTGTCAATCAATGTGGAAGAGGAAAAATCATGTTAAAAAAATCGCAGGCGCTTTACAGAAAAACCACAAGTGCCGTTGGATTCATCGGGTTAAATCTTGTGTCAACGGCAGTCCTTGCCGATGAACTACCCGCACTCAATAACGCCACAAGATGGGTTTCATCAACGTTAATCAGTGTTGCATTGGCCGTTTTAGGACTGCAAATCATGTTTCGTTTATGGCAAGTCAATCAAGGGCAAAAAGAATGGTCTGAAGTGGCTAAACCTATTTTAGTCACAGCGGCAATGGTTGCGGTTCCAGCCGTCATGTCAGCCTTGGCTGGCACAATGAGATAACGTGGGTACTGTCATGCAAAACAACAAACATTATATTCTTCAACCCGACTTACTGGCCAAGGGCATGACCAAGGATACCCGAATTATGGGCGTGCCGTTTGGTTTTGCGATAAGCAATATCGCGGTTTTTTCCATGCTGATGATAACCAGCTACGCCACCACAAAAAACATGTGGTCGATACCGATTGCATTGGGTGCTTTGACCCTCGGCCATTTAATCATGATGATTTTATCGTTGCGTGAAGACAAGGCTTTGAAGATGCACGTGGCAAACATGATTCATTGTCCTAAAAGTCTTAAGGATGATGTCAGCAGCTATACCCCGTTAAATAAAATAAAGCTCAAGTCAGGCATAAAAGAACGCCCGGTTGCAAAGCACCTACCATGGACGCGTCTGATGAATAATCATACGGTCATGACCAGAAAAGGGGAGTTATTACAGGTCGTAACCCTTGATGGTTTTGCATTTCATACCGAAGATGACATCACGCTGGATGTGAATAAAAGCCTGCGAAACCGCGTTCTCTATCAAATGGCAACCCCTGAATTAGCCATTAGTTTTTACACCATCAAAGGGAAACACGCGCCATTTCCTGCGAGTGAGTACACCAATGATTATGCGAGGGCATTTAATGGTCGCTATCGAGATGCATTAAATGAGAAGCCGCGTTACCAGAACAGTATTTATATCGTGTTGCTGCATAAGGCACCTAAATTTAAAACCAACTTAATTAATCATAAGAGATCTAATAACAACAGCGTGTTTTACAGCCAGGCTTTAAAAAAGCTCGATGATCAAAGCACTCGTCTGATGAGCCTGTTTAAGAGCAATAACTGCTGCAGATTGTCTACCAATGAAGACAAGGGTTCCACCTTGCTTGGCTTTTTATCCGAATTGGTAAATTTGGAATCGCGTCAGATCAACGCACCGATGCAGGCACTCAATACCTATCTGCCCTATAAAGCCCATCATTTCGCCAAGCGCCGTGGCATTGTTCAGGTGACATCGCCTGATGGACAAAATCGGTTTGCCGCCATGTTGTCTTTGAAAGAATACCCGGATGAAACCCATGCCACGTTGCTGGATGTTTTGTTAAGCGTGAATTGCGAATTAATCACGACCCAGAGTTTTTATTTCAAGCACAATCAGCGCGCGAAAGATGAGCTTGAAAAACAACAACGCAAGATGGAGCAAACGGATGACTCCATTTTATTGGCAGGCGAGCTCAGTTTGGCAATAGAGGATGTTAAATCAGGCAGAGCGGCCTATGGCGAACACCACTTGAGTATTTGTGTGATTGCAGATGATGTTACTGCCCTAAATAAAGCGGTTTATGAGGTTGAAAGCAGGCTGAATCAGGAAGCAGGCCTCATTACAGTTCGTGAAGAGCAGGGCGTTGAACTGGCATTCTGGGCGCAATTACCAGGCAATCACAGTTATAAAATACGCGAGTCTCTGATTAGTTCGTTAAACATGGCAGGGCTTGCCAATTTACATAATTACCCCACAGGGCAGGCGACAGGCAATCATTGGGGCGATGCAGTCACGGTACTGGAAACAGTCAGTGGTACTTCGTTTTTTTTCAATTTTCATGTCGAGCAGGTTGGTAACAGTATTTTTATCGGACCGATGGGCTCTGGTAAAACCTTGTTGTTGTCAGCCTTTTTGGCCTTCACAACCAAGTACGGTGGCTGGCGGTATGTGTTTGATAAAGACCGTGGCATGGAAATCATTGTTCGCGCCCTTGGCGGCAGTTACAACGTGATACAGCCGGGCATTCCATCCGGTATGGCACCACTGCAATTGCCGGACACGGCTGAAAACAGGGCGTTTAATGTGTTGTTACTGAAAAAATTATTAAGCACCACGGCACCCTTGATGGTTGCTGATGAAAAAATCATTGAAAAGGCCGTCCATGGTGCTTATGAACTGGATCATGCTCTGCGTATTTATCGTCACATTGCCCCGTTTTTTGGTGCAAATAAACCTAGCAGTTTGAGAGAACGCTTTGATCGCTGGCATTCAGACGGCCAGCACGCGTGGCTCTTTGATAATGACAGCGATAATTTTGCCATTAATAACCGTATCTCAGGTCAAGACATTGGTAATTTATTAAAGCCTGAGTTTATGGATGTCAGCACACCGGCATTGATGTACATGTTTCATCGCTTGGGCGATTGCCTTGATTCATCACCCACGGCGGTCTTTATTCCAGAAGGGTGGAAGGCATTAACTGATCCGATCTTTCAGGAGCAATTAAAGGACTGGAGTAAGACACCGCGCAAAAATAACATGGCGGTCATTATGGATACGCAAAGCCCGGAAGATTTGGGCACCAGTGCCGCCGGAGCATCCATTGCTCGTGAAGCCAGCACGCAGGTATTTTTTGCCAACAGCAAAGCAGAATGGGATCACTATCGACAATTTAATTTAAGTGAAAAAGAATTCTTGGTGATTCAAAAAGAATTGCCGGCTATGGATGGGCATTATTTTCTTCTAAAGCAGGGCAATAGCAGCGTAATGGCGCGTTTGAATTTAAACGGGATGGACGATGATATCTCCGTTTTGTCAGCCAATTTAGCCCGCGTGTTGTTGCTGGACGAAATCCGTGCGCGGGTTGGTGACAATCCTGAAAATTGGCTGCCACGTTACACCCAACTCAATCGACGCTTACAAACACGGTTTGGGAATGACTTCACCCGCATGAAGGCGGAGTTTGACAAACAATGGGAGCAATGCGCATGAAAATGTTCAAAAAACAACTCATTATCGCTGCATTATTTGTTTCCCAATCCATGGTGGCTAGTGCCGAATCAGCCTTTGATTTGGGAAAGATATTTTCGCTATTAACTGACAAATTAACAGAAATGGCCACGCAATCAACCATCATGGGGAATAACTCAACCGGGCAACTAAAAGCCTTGAGCGAACAAAAACAGCTTCTGGAAGACACCCAAAAACTGATGAAAGGCCATTATGGCTATGGTTCATTTGACAATCCAACTTTAAATTCGTGGCAGCACACAGGTAAAGACTGGAACAGCTTGTTGAATAGCCATCAATCTGGGAGTAGTGATGCTTTAACTGCATTGGCCAAGGAAATCGAACGTGAGTTCCCTATAGTCAGTTCCGATAAGGTTTACGCCGATTCTAAAAATTCAGAGCAAGCCAGATTATTTGATTTGCTGTCTAAGGCAACCGTTGCATCGCGTGCCAGCAATACGCTGGCCTACAACAATGTTGATGCGGAATTGCTCATGATTGAAAAGCTTCAAGCGGAAATCGAAAAAAGCCCCAATCAAAAAGCAACGCTGGATTTAATTGCGCGTATACAGATAGAGGAAGCCAAGCTTATGGCATATCAAATTAAATCCAATGCAGTCAGCGCGCAATTAACCAGTCTACAAGCGCAACAAGAGGTGTCTGATGCGAAGTGGACAAGTGATTTTTTTAAGTGGCACTAACCTAAAGAGGGGAAAAGAGATGAGCAACAAACTGGAAAAACAGGTAAAGCAGATCGTTATGGCCATTTTCATGGTGTTTGTACTGGGGTTATCCATCAAGGCAGTGCATGACGAGTATCAGAACAGACAACAGCAGGCAGAGGATAAAACGGATCTTCAAACATTTTTTGCATGGAGAGGGAAATAATGAGTAAGTTAATTAAGGGCATCGTGGTGCTAAGTATTCTTTTGTTGGGCGCGTGTGCGACAACACGTCCGGAACTGAAATCTCCATGTGATCCCTTGCGCTGCAAAGATCGGGTTAACGTTAACACTTGGTATAAAGGGTAGCATATGGCCTATCATTTGACTCTGGATAATTTCATTAACGATGTGTTGAGCATCGTTGATGAAATCACGGCCAATTTTATTGAAACGGGTTATAAAGCCATTGCTGATCATTGGATAGTCAGTGGACTTATGACCTCGGTGCTCACTCTGTACGTTATTTATTTTTTTTATCAGGTTAAATTCCACGACATCCCCATCAGTGATGCAGTAACGCATTTAATTAAAGTCTGCTTTGTATTCACACTGGCAACCAACTGGAATATTTTTTACATCTTAATTTATAACGTGGCCACGAACGAACCGCTAGCCATATCCAACATGTTGCTATCAAAAATCAATGGCTCACATGGTTCATTGAACGAGATTTTTGTCGATGGCATGAAAAAAAGTTTTGAACTGCTCGGCAACATGTCCTTTTCGATTAAAGGTGTCGTGACCTGCTTGCTAGGAGCGATAGCGTTGCTGATTGCCACGTGTTTATTCACATTGATAGCCATGGGATTAATTATCATTTCCAAATTTTATTTGGCTGTTTTACTGGTATTAGCGCCGTACTTCATCATGATGCATCTTTTTAATGGCACTAAAGGGCTAACCGAAAGCTGGATTAAAGAAATAATCAACAAAGCATTGGTTCCTGTCTTTGTAGGTTGTGTTTTATTGCTCACCTCAACACTTGCAAAATTGTGCCTGAACGTCAGCAGCACGGCCTTTGCATCATCTAAAGCGCCTGATTTTGTGGGAATCGTCCTGTATCTCGTATGCGGTATTTTGAGCTTTTATTTGTTTAAAGTTATTCCTGAAAAGGCCGCATCTCTGACGTCATCATTGGCTATAGCAAGTCCTGGGCGCATGACGAGTCAGGCCGGTCGCGCCATGGGAAGTGTCGGCTCTCGTGTCAGCAAAGGGGTTAATGCTGCTAAAGGAAGCTTTAGTCAACGCCAGCAAAAACTGATGGAACACATCCAACAACGTGCAGGCGTGCGACAACAACAGGATGAGGCTGCGCGCGCGAAACGTGCCAGTGGGGGACTATTTTAATCATGAATAACAGAAGGAAAAACTTGATGAGTACCGCAGTCTTGGTAAAAGAGGGTGATTATTATGCGAATGCTGCCAGCTGGCATGACGACATGTTATTGACCAAAGACAAGCAAATCAATCTGTACCGCGCCATGTGTTTGGGACTGTTTGTCTGCCTTGCAGCAACTGTGCTGTGTGTGACCACCTTGGTGACGCGTGAAACCGTGCAGCCATTTTTAGCCTTAATGGATAAACGTACAGGCGAAGTCACTACACCAACCCGGTTAAACGCGCAATCACTCTCCAGTAACTGGGCGATGGTTCGCCACTTTGCCAGCAATTACGTGACCGACAAGGAGTCCTATAATTTTTTAAACATCAATGCGCCCTATAAAAATCTGTTGTCGATGAGCGCTCCACCCATTGTATTGCAGATTGATCAACATATTCGTCCCGAACTAAATCCTGAAAGCCCTATCAAGGTGTTGGGGCAACATCATTATGTGACGGTCACGATCCACTCGATTGCGAAGTTGTCATCGAGCGACAACTTGTTGGATGTGCGTTTTACCACTCATACCATTAACACGGCAGACAATAAAGTTGAAAAAAACGAGGAATGGCGAACGGTGATGGGCTGGGAACTAAGCCAAAAGAAACGCAGCCTACAGGATTGGGATCAAAACCCATTGGGCTTCACCGTAACCCTGTACGACAAACAACCCATTGTTTAATGAATGATCAGAAGAGGATTGACCATGAGAAACGCATTAAAAATTACAGCACTGGCTTGTTTAGTCGCAAGCAGCATGCCGGCTATTGCCGGTCAAACACCAAAGGGTCTGGTTACGGACAAGCGGATCAAAATCGTCAACTACGATGCAGATAACGTGGTGCACGTGAACACGACGTTTGGCTTTGCAACCACCATCGAATTACAAAAAGGGGAGTACATCACAGAAAGTCCTGGCATTGGAAAAGGAGCTGGCTGGGAAATAGCCTCTGCCAATTATTCAAATTTACTGGTCATCAAGCCAAAAATTGAAAACAACACAACCAATTTGAATTTCACCACCAACAAAGGGCGCACATACACGTTCTTATTAACTGCATCCATGGAGCCGGGAAATAATACGTTCCGTGTTCGGTTTATGTATTCTGATATGAAACTGGGGTTATTTGGTTCGCCAAAACAAACCTACAACATGATTAAAAACTTTGGAAATCCAACGGATGTGAATAGCAACTACAGTTTTGCAGGCGATAGATATACTGCTCCCATTAGCGCGAAAGACAACGGAACATTTACCTTGTTGCGGTTTAAACCCGGAGCGCCCATTCCGGCCATTTTAGCCGTTGATTTAAAAACACGACGGGAATCTCTGATCAATTACCGCATTCAAGATGGTTACGTTGTGGTCGAAGGCGTTCACCCGCAGTACACGTTTCGTTTCGGTTCACATGCCACCTGTTTATTCAACGACAAAGCCATCAATGAATGGCGTAATGACGGCAAATCTTAAGGATAAAACATGACCGATTATAACGATACAGAGCACGAAGCATCGCTTGATGAAAACAACCGGATTGACGATAACCCCATCATTGAAGACAGTCAGAGATCGAGTAAATGGCCTTGGTTTCTGGCGGCTTTCGGTATTGTGCTGGCGGTTTTAATCGTGCAGTTCGGTGCGCGTTCTATTTTAACGACACTGAGTGATAAAACAAAAAAAATCACCACACAGCACGCGTCAACCACGGATAACCGGGGTGCAAATGAATTACCCATGCCAGTTAGTGAAGCGATTTCGAGTGATGCGCCTGCTACTGCGCTTAATGTTAGCCAATACTTACAGTCAAAAAAACGGGAGGAGTCTGACGAGCTTGCCCGTTTTCGTCTGCTTGCGCGAATCAAAGCTCATGATGAGGCGCGCAAGCAGGAAGAATCCATGATTCAAAGTACGGCTTTGGTGAGTGTGGGCGTTAGTGTGCAAAATGCTGCTGTTCGTGGGGCTGCTTCCACGGATGAAAGGCAATCGGGTCTTTATCAAAACCCCAACACGCAATACTTGAAGAGCGTTAGTGGTCAAGGGGTTGAAGAAGTTAATGCAACGCTGATGGGTGATTTACGTTTTCGTATTTTGAAAGGCAAGGTCATTCAGGGCGTGACAGAATCAGCGATTGATTCGGACTTGCCAGGCATGCTTCGAGGGCATGTGACCGAAGATGTGTATGGCGCACAGGGTGATATTCCCTTGATTCATAACGGGGATGAATTAATCGGTGAATACCGCTCAGGCGATATCAGAAATGGACAAACGACACTGTACACCGTGTGGACGCGTCTGCGCCTGCAATCAGGCATTACGGTGAATCTGGATTCAGCCGGTAGCGACCCTCTTGGGCGGGCGGGCATGAGTGGACAGGTAGATCATCATTATCTGGAGCGTTATGGCTCCGCCATTTTAATGTCATCGATTAGTGCAGGGGCTGCACTCGTTGGGGTGAATGGGGAAGACCGTTACAACTCATCATCTGTTTTCAGGCAGGGGGCATCGGCATCGTTTGCACAAACGGCTAGTCAGGAGTTGCAACAAAACATGGTGATTCAGAACTCGATCCGTCCACCACAAGGCACGCAAATCAGCATCATGGTGAACAAAGACATCTCGTTTGAAGACGTATTAACACAGGAAGAAAACCCATGAGCGTAGCCTTGCTTGCGTATTTAGAACCCTTGCAGCCCTACCTTAAACAGGAGGGTGTGTCTGAATTGTGCATCAATAACCCGGGTGAACTCTGGCTTGAAAAAGCCGGACGATTCACCCTGCATCAAGCACCTGAATTGACCGAAAAGCACTTGCGTCAATTGGCGAATTTAATTGCCGAAGATAATCATAAAGACCTGTCGGAAACCAAACCCTTGTTGTCAGCCACGCTACCGGGAGGCGAGCGCTGCCAGTTTGTTTTGCCACCAGCATGCGACAAGGGGCAGTTTGTTTGCTCCATACGAAAACAAGCCGTTTTGGATCTGACGCTGGATGATTGGGCGCAACGGGGCGCGTTTATGCATGTAAAAAAAGTGCGTCACCAAAAAATTCATGAAGTGCATGCGGCGATCCGAACATGCTATGAGGAAGGGCGGTGGAAGGATTTGATCCAGTTGGCGGTAAAGGCCAAATTGAACATCATTATTAGCGGGGGAACATCAACGGCTAAAACATCTTTTCTTAATTCGTGTCTGAAAGCCATTCCGCAACACGAACGCTTGATCACCATTGAAGGTGTCAGGGAGACCACTATCATGCTGCCAAACAAAGTGCATTTACTGGCGAATGAAGATGAGGAGGATGCACGGACGGCATCGATACTGGATCTATTGAAGGTTTGTTTGCGTTTGCGACCCGATCGAATTTTCGTATCTGAAATCCGTGGTCGGGAAGCTTATCCTTTTTTGCGCGCCTGCATTTCAGGTCATCCCGGCAGTTTAACCACGCTGCATGCCGATTCGATTGATCACGCATTGGCACAACTGTGTTTCATGTTAAGTGAAGCCCCTGAATTGCAACATGCGGATGAGGCGAGGTTGCGTAGCATGATCAGGTCGTCAGTCAATATTGTCATTCAAATGGCGCGACTTGACGATGGAAGTCGTGTGATTGAGGACATTTGTTTATATGGGGTTCATGATGCTGTGGCTTAATGGATTGGCGGGCATACTTGTTCTTGGTTGTCTTTATCAGGGCTTAAACACCAACGCGCAACAAACGGCACGAAAAGTTGGTTCGTGGATGTTTTGCATGGGTGTGATGGTTGTTATTGCACTGAGCATCTGGTGCGCTATTTTTTATTCATTGATTGGGTTGCCTTTGACCTTGGTTCGACCTTGGGGCGTGTGGGAATTTGCCATGCAAACCCAGCAGATGAACCTGCTCACCAACGTGGAATTATGGGGCTTCCCTGTTGCGGGACTGGGTCTGTTCGCCGCCAGTAGCATTGCACCATTGCTGGCGCCATCCTGGCGAAATCTTTATGGCAATGCCCATTGGGCAAGTACAGCTGAAATCAAAAAAATGGGCTTTTTCGACGAATCAGGCAATGTGTTGGTGGGGGATTACAACGGGAAACTGTTGCGCTACAAACTCTCCAACCACTTATTGGTTTTTGCGCCATCGCGATCAGGAAAAGGGGTGTCGGTTGTGATTCCGAATGCCTTGAATTGGCAAGGCTCGTTACTGGCAACTGACAACAAATATGAGATTTTTGACTACACCAGTGGCTACAGACAGCAGTCTGGCAATATTGTGTATCGATTTTCACCAGCAAACAAACACTTCAAGACACACCGAATTAACCCGCTGGACTACATTGATAGAACCAATCCCAGCAAACGTATCACAGACATTCACCTGATACTGGACGTGCTCGTCACAGGTTCAGGCGATGAAAATAAAATGTGGACGGAAGAAGCACGTTCCATAGCACTGGGGTTATTGTTGTGGCTTATGCAAAGTGACCGACCGTTTACCTTGGGCGAGCTGGCGTCCATTATTAAAGGCGGGGCTGATTTAGACGCCTTTTTAACGCAAGTGATAGCAGATCACACGATCGCGGATAATTTAATTACACTTGATCACGCCGCATTTCTCGCCATACAAAGTTTCATACAAAAAGCACCGAAAGAACAATCAGGGGTTCGTTCGACTTTAACGTCCATGTTAAGGCTTTGGGAAGACCCATTAATCAATGCGGCAACCAGTGCGTCCGATGTTGATTTTAGAGACATGCGCAAGCAGCCAATTTCGTTGTATTTATCTTTTGGTACAGGTCAGATACAACGGCTGGCACCTCTCATTAGCTTAATTGTCCAACTGTTTTTAAACGTCATGCTCGATAGCCTGCCTGGCAAGAACGAACCCTATAAAGTCTTGTGCTTGCTCGATGAAATAAACCGATTTGGACGCATGGAAAAATTAAAAGACGGGTTTGGAGATCTCGCAGGCTATGGCGTGCATTTGATGCCCATCATTCAAAACGTAGGCCAGTTTTACTCAACTTATGGCGGGCGTGACAACTCGGATATTTTCTTTCAAAACACGGATTTAAAAATAGGCTTTCGCCAGAATGCCGATACAGACAAACAATTTTTATCCCGAGAGTTGGGCAATAAAACGGTACGCATTAAAAATCGAAGTTATGGCACCAACCGTGAGGGGAGTAATTACAGTGAAAGCCTGATTGAGCGTCCGTTGTTAAGTCCTGCCGAGGTAGGCAAATTCCCGGTTAAAAAACAGATGATCATCACAGGCGATGGTGTCATCCAATGCAAAAAAATCATCTATTACAAGGATAAACGCTTCATGCACAAATTATTACCCGCCATTGATGTGCCGACCGTGGTTCCTCAATACCCCATCATTGAGGTGAAAAAAATAATACCTGTGGATGAGGAAATAGCAATGCAACCGGGACGCCAAGAATCAGCGCGCATGATAGGACAGGCCATTGCTGAAACATTAGCACCTCTCGTGAATAACAACGCACAGGACAATAAACACCGTAATTACACCGCCGTTGACAACCAGACTGGGGAAATCCTTAGCTACTTGGCCGACGCATTTGAAGAGGAAGGACTATAACCATGGAATTATCACGTAGAACACGATTTGCAAAATCATTAGGCATTGAAACAACGCGCTACAAGCAGGTGGTCGCAGATCAACACCGAAAAGCCATTCAAGGCGCACGAGAAGAGGCATATTTATACGCTCCACGAGATATGGCCTTACGCGATTTTCCAGAGTTGCAACCTGTCTTTGATGTGCAGGACAGCGCACTGCGGTTTTACCATGATGTTTTGATTGCAACTCCCACCAGTTTAAACACAAATCATCGAAATAAATTTCGCGCACAACTGGCCGCACGTGAGGCATTGACGTACTTGGACAATAACCAGCCCATTCCAGCCTATACGCGAGAGGGCCGGCATGAGGAAGCATCATCATTAAAAGGGGATGAATTACGAACACTAAGACGCGAGCTGACCTTAAGTTATGAAGACAATGCTCGCGTGAATCCTGCGTTGCGTCATGATGCAGATACACGTTATGCCCAATTCAGCATCCTTTATTTTAATGATGAAAAGAAAGCGTTACAGCAATTTCCAGATCTAGCTCCATTGGTGAACATAAAAAAACAAGCCTCGCGTTATTTTAAAGACTGGGTGAGGCCAGAAGATGTGGATTCAACTGTAAAAGATTGCTTGAACCGCGCCATTCAAGACATTGCGCGCCATTTACCTGTACAAAACGCCGAAGAAGTGAAAGCGGATGCATTAGCGTTACGCAGTTCACTCATTGGCACAGGATCAACCACACCCAATGCAGGGAAGAAGCAGGCGTATCAACCTGATTTTAATTTAATACGCATGCTCATTGGTCGTAACGGAATTGAGACCGGTCTTTGGCCATATGGCCTGAGTCAACTTGAGAATATCGATCGCATCAAAACCATTGATCATGACATAACCTGCGCACAATGGATGACCTCGTTTGATACTCAGCCTAAAGAACGGGTTTTAGAAACTTTTCCTCAGTTGGATCTGTTATACAACAAACGCGATGCAGCACATCTGTTCTACAGCGAAAAAATGGCATCACCCTTTGCAGAACGGGCAGCCTCAGCCATACTTAAACCCGATTTTGATAAGCTGATGCGGGGAGAGGCGCTATTGGCCGTCAGTGAAATAGACATGAGCGTGCATGAAAAAGTCATTCAGTCCATTCAGCATCAACAACAAATTGAAGGCAAAGATACGAGTCTGGTTCTTGCTGCAAAACCATTCGCCACGGTGGTTGAAAACATTGTGCGATTGCAAGATGGCAGGTATACAGAAACGGACGCATCCAATGACATGGCACATGATGCAACGCCGTCCCTATCCTTTGCGCAAAATGAATCAACCCTGACGCTTGAATCACAAACGGTGAAGGAGCTAACGGCGCAAATTCAATCGCTGAAAAAACAACTGGTAAAACTAACTCAACCGCATATTGAACCGAACTCAATTAAACCTGTTCAGCGTGTGCTGGATGTTTTTGAGGCGAGCGAGATGACGGCTGCCAATGACTATAAAAAGGGAAGACGGGAACAGGCGATCATCAACACACCAACACAAAGCACAAGCTCATTGATTCGCCTAGATGCCTTGCGATCAACCGCGCCACCGCTACCCATTTCCCACCTGTTTAGCTCATCACATCAATCCAAGCTCATTAAAAGTGAAGAAGCAGGCCAACACTGGGATATTCAGGCGTTGACTGCGGGGTTAAATCTGCAATGTGAAGTGTTTGTCACATCCTTGCTAGGCGACCCGATTGCGCGCGAAAAAAATCAGCTACGATTTGGCAGCAACAAAGGCTCTTTGATTCTGACAACACAAGGAAGCAAGGCAGGTCAATGGTTTGATCATCAAACGGGTGCCGGTGGCAATATGTTGACGATGATTCAAAGCCAAAAAAACTGTGGTTTTAAACAAGCGCTTGATTTTGCCGGTGAATTTTTAAACATGGCACCTGATACGCGCGCCAGAGAAGTGATTGATTTAAGCGATCTACCTGCCGACATAGATGAGGACAAACAACGTACCGTTCAATACGCAAGAAAGCTGGCCAATCAATCACGGCCTATCAAAGGCACGCTGGCAGAAAAGTATCTCGAAAAAACACGTGGCATTGATACCCGCATATGCAGCGATTCCATACGCTTTTTATCTTCAATTAAAGAGCCTGAAACTGGCGAATTTCATCCGGCGTTGCTGGTTGTCGCTAAAAATATGGAAGGGAACGTTCAGGGTGTGCAAGCCATATTTTTAGACAAAGAAGGCAAGAAGCTCGACTGCCAGCAGCCAAAACGTTCTTACGGATTAATTAAAGGCTCGGTCATTCCCGTGCATGAAGGCGGCAATCTCTATGCGGTAGCAGAGGGTGCAGAAACCGCGCTATCTATAGCTACCGCGTGCAAAGACATGACCGTGTTTGCATCCCTTGGCAGCATCACGAATTTCAGCGCCATGGATTTTAAAACCAAAAGCAACACGCTGATTATTTTCGCAGATCACGACAGACCGGGTAATGACTCTCACAACAAGGTAAACCATGCGGCTGATGAACTAAAGAGCAAAGGATTTAATGTGTTGGTTTGCACACCCGATGACGTGGGTAAAGATTTTAACGATCTATTGCGGGAAAAGGGGGCAGAAGCCGTCAGGCAGCAAATGAACAAACTTGTTTTGCACGAACAACATAATTCCAAACAAAAACAGGAGCCTGTAAGCCAAGGGAGAAAACGCGAAAAAAAGTTTGAAAGTGAATCTGAGCCAGGTATTTGAATTAGTGCGGCGCTTCAACATGTGCGCGATTAGATTAAACAAAACAAAGAGTCCTTATGGAAAAGCAACTCAGAATTCAGAACGACACAACACGTCAGGAACCAATGCATCTGCAAAAAGACAGCCTGTTTTACCATGAACGGTTATGCCAAGACATTCCTTATGAAAAACAAATGGACGCGACCAAGTCACTTGTTGATCAATGCAGATATGTCATAACCCAATTGCTTATGCCACGTCTTGTGGTTATTCGAGTAAAACATGTTTTGGCAGCAACGATGCCCCTGCTCAACCTAGCGGATGACGGCACGTTTGCAGTCATTCTGCATGGCGCTTCATCCGTATTAAGCCCGATTGGGTGGGTGCTGCACGGACTGCGCTTGCTTATTAATGCTGTGCAGTTGCTGCTACGCGCCATTCCTAGTGACTGGATGACAGACGCAGACAAGGCACTAGGATGGCGTGCACGGAGCGCCAATCAAGTACAGAAAACAGGTGTTCAACTAGGCAATGATTTGATTTGGATCATAGCCGCGCTAATGCCCGCGAGCCTTACGTTTACCATCGTATTACTTTTGGTTGATATTGTTTGGATAGGCGTTCGTGCATACGCTGAAATTAACCGGTCAAATTCTTTATACAACCATGCTGATGAAGCAAATCCCAACAAATTTAATGCTAAATTAGCGCTGAATCTGTGTAGTACGATTAGCATCAGTGTGATTACCATCATCAAAACTTTTTTGCTGCCCGAGTTGATGCCGGTTTTGGCGTCCAATCCAATTCCAGGACTGGTTTTTGCATTGGCAGTGCTAATGATAACGATCGTGAGTCATCTGCTGGGGCAATATTTAGAGCACCAAAAATCATCTAAAAAAATTGAATCGAGAAATAGTCTTGGCACATCCCTTCATTAAGCTTCTAAGGGGCCGTGTGGATTAACCACCTAAAATGTTAACTTGAATGTAACCACATGAAAAATAGATATATTTAAATCATAGTAACACACCAATAAACAGGACTAATAAAATGCAAATTAATCTATATAATGCCAATTAGATCTGTTTTTATAGACAAATATTCTGGAATTAACTTTTTTGGTGGTTAATCCACGCGGCCCCTATCAAATCGTTCATATCCAAATAACTGCCGTACATGGGTCCAGTTTTTTTGTTCGACGTGTGCGTTATCATCGCTGTGGTAGGGCCTTGAACGTGTAAATTGAACACGTTGAGTACCTTGCTCATTCGAAAAATAACGCATTAAATGCCAGTTTAAAAACTCTGAACCATTGTCACAATCAAAGCCAAAGATCAGAAATGGTAAGCAAGCCTCAATGTCTTGAATCTGCTGTACCACACCGATGGCACCTTTATTCCAAGTGGCTCTTATTTCAGTCCAGCCGGAATTTATGTCTGTCATCGTTAGGCTCCATACGAAGCTACCAGTCAACGATATACCACAGTGCGCGACGGTATCCGCTTCAAGAAACCCCGGTTTCTCTGCATCCCATTGATCTGTTTTAATTGGAATATGCTTTTTTAAGATACTTCCCGGTTTGGTGCCGCACATCGAGCGCTTGCATTTTATTCGCGATGAAGTTAACAATCGGTCAATGGTTGCCGAGCTAATCGACAGCAAACCCTCGTAAATTGCCGGATCCAATGCCTCATAGGCTTCGCCGTAATGCGGCAACCAGAGCGGCAAAGCCATTTTTAATCTTTTTCCGCATGGTTGGTCACTGGAAAGCCAAATACGCTTTAAAGGCTCCAAATAGAGCTTTTCCGGATATAAATTGGGACGACCTATATTTATTCTCGGTTTTTGTTTCTTTTGGGGGGCATTAAGTCGTCGGATGGCATGTTTTTTGTGAAAACCGCTCATCTCACACAACTCATTCAATATTAAGCCTTTTTCATGCTTATTCGCCTTCCTGTAACGCTTTGATAAATTTGCTAAGTAAATGTCCATGTTTAGCACCCTC
>Ga0206878_10059_pt1 | contig 47122 bp, 41 predicted proteins | sample Alteio_BWOrgCont_8_FD_152621 | JGI IMG/M metagenome (GOLD analysis project Ga0206878, IMG submission 152621) | Enriched cells from forest soil in Barre Woods Harvard Forest LTER site, Petersham, Massachusetts, United States -... | ecosystem: Environmental > Terrestrial > Soil > Temperate forest >... | reverse complement strand
TCGTCAAAATCGCCGGGAGGGCCGCCGCGCCCGCGGCCGCCGCCGGGAGTCCAGCCACCGCCGCTGCCACCGCCGCCAGTGCCCTTGGGTTTGCCCCAGGGGCCGGGGTCGACGTTATGAATAATCGGCTTGTCTGCCACGTAACTGTCCCGTGTTTTCTTCTTAACGTTAGGCTGTACTATTACTACTAACCTCATCATATTGGCAAGATTATGTCGGCAGGCACGAAAAAGGCAGTATGGAATTTTACGCCCATCGAAGGAGTGGCCCGCGTCTATGCCGTTGCCTCGGGTAAGGGCGGGGTCGGCAAATCCACCACTGCCGTCAATCTTGCCCATGCACTGAGTAATGCGGGCAAGCGAGTCGGACTGCTTGATGCCGATATTTATGGTCCGTCGCTGCCACGCATGATGGGAATAAATGGCAAGCCTGACATTAAAGAGGGAATGATTGTACCTCTTAAGTCACACGGTATTGCCGTAATGTCGATGGGGTTTCTGGTCGGCGAGGATTCCGCATTGGTCTGGCGCGGGCCGCAGGTAACAAAGGCGCTGTATCAAATGTTACGGCAGACCGCATGGGGCACGAAGGACACGCCGCTTGATGTGCTGATCATCGATATGCCGCCGGGCACCGGGGATACGCATTTAAGTCTGGTGCAGCAGGCGCCGATAAACGGCGCAGTCATCGTCACCACCCCACAGGACGTGGCTGTGGCCGACGCCCGCAAATGCATCGATATGTTTCAGAAAGTAAACGTTCCCATCGTGGGCGTGATTGAGAATATGAGCGGATTTACCGATCCCGACAGCGGCAAATTGCACGCGATTTTCGGCAGCGGTGGAGGGTTGCGTCTGGCCCGGTCCTGCAATGTGCCGTTCTTAGGTGAAATACCGATTGATATGGCGCTGCGCGAAGCGGCGGATGCAGGTGCACCTTATAGCGATGCACGCGGTTTTTATACACCCATCATCGATCGATTGTCTTAAAAACCATCAAAAAAAGCGCCCTCTGCAGTCGCAGAGGGCGCTTGGTATCCATCAAAGAGGCGTATTAGGCCGCTTTTTTCTTGGAAGAATGATGGGCAGGAGCAGCAACGTTGGAGAATTCCTTCACCTGTTCTGCAATGCGCTTGTTGATGACATCAAACGCTTCCTGGGTCGATTTGGTGCTCATCTCGGCAATCTCGCGCAGGCTGTTGACGTTGTATTCAAGCCAGGTCTTTGCGAAATCAGCCTGCTTGGAAGCAGCGCTTTCCGGGGTGGCGTGGTTGAGGATGTCCTTGCTGGCCTTAAGCGCCTGTTCGGCGTTGCTGCGCAGGATCTCGGCCTGGCGGCGGGCAATTGCCTGGGTGCTTTCGGTCAGGATCTGGATCACGGCAGAGCCGGTTTCGGCATTGCGGCGATACAGGGAAATAATCTGGTTCACATCAACGGCCGGAGTCTTGAAATCTCCGAACAGTTTGGACCAGTCAGCGAACGGGTTGGCAGCCATGGTTTCTACTCCTAAAATAGTTTGAACAATATAAATAACTAATATTCGTGGGAGGCCATAATAACAGAATGTTGCAGCGCGTCAATCAATAAATTGTGCGTTGCAACAATATAAATATTATTTCGTAACTTATTGATATATAATTATATTATTAGCGCTTGCCCGTGCGTTTGGGCGTGAATCTTGCCTTCTCTTCACGCGCCGCCTTGAGCTTGTCTATAGCATCTCTTAAACGCGCCGCCTCCTCAAATTCAAGATCGGCGGCGGCGGCCAGCATCTTTTCCTGCAGCGTGCCGATATAGGTGTCAAAGTCGGCTCCGTTGAATTCGGGAATGGAGTAATCCTTGCCGGGATCAACAGTGTAATGATCCTGTTCATAGACACTCTGCATCACGTCGCGAATGGATTTTTTAATCGAGGCCGGGGTGATATTATGCTCCGTATTGTAGGCTTCCTGAATCGTGCGCCTGCGATTGGTCTCATCCAGTGCCGCTTTGAGCGAACGCGTCATGACGTCGGCATAGAGAATCACCTTGCTGTCGACATTGCGCGCGGCACGGCCGATAGTCTGAATCAGCGAGGTTTCTGAGCGCAGGAATCCTTCCTTGTCGGCATCAAGAATCGCCACCAGGCCGCATTCGGGAATGTCCAGCCCCTCACGCAACAGGTTGACGCCTACCAGGACATCAAACACGCCCAGACGCAAATTGCGTATGACCTCAATACGCTCAAGCGTATCGACATCCGAATGCAAATAACTGACCTTCAGGCCCGTGTCCTGCATGTATTCGGTGAGCTCTTCGGCCATGCGCTTGGTGAGCGTGGTTATTAATGTGCGCCGTCCCGCTTTTACCTGCTCGCGGCATTCGGCCAGCAGATCGTCGACCTGCTGTGCCACGGGCTTGACGATGCAGGGGGGGTCGATAAGCCCGGTGGGCCTGATGATCTGTTCGGCGAACACGCCGTGGGTTTTGCCTAGTTCGTATTTGCCTGGTGTCGCCGAGACATAGATGGTTTGCGGACGCATCGCGTCCCATTCCTCGAATTTAAGTGGCCGGTTATCCATGCAGGAAGGCAGACGGAATCCGTGGTCGGAAAGCACAATTTTGCGCGCATAGTCACCATTATACATGCCGCCGATCTGCGGCACGGTGACATGGCTTTCATCGACGAAAAGCAGAGCGTTTTTCGGTAGATACTGAAACAAGGTAGGCGGCGGTGCACCGGGCGCACTGCCGGTTAAATGGCGCGAATAGTTTTCGATGCCTTTGCAGACCCCGGTTTCCATAAGCATCTCCAGATCGAACATGGTACGTTGCTCAAGACGCTGGGCTTCGAGCACCCGGCCTATTTTATGGTAATGCTCGAGCCGTTCTTTGAGCTCGGCCTTGATAGTCTGCACGGCGCGTTCAAGCGTGGGACGCGGTGTAACATAATGGCTGTTAGCGTAAATCGTCACCGACTCAAACGTATGGGTTTTAGCTCCGGTCAACGGGTCAAACGCGATAATCGATTCGATGTCATCGCCAAACAGCGAGACACGCCAAGCCTGATCTTCCAGATGGGCAGGGAAGATATCCACCGTGTCACCCTTGGCGCGGAAAGCACCACGATGAAAATCCAGATCATTGCGTTCATAATGCAGGTCGATCAGCTTCTTAAGCAATGCGGCGCGGTCTATTTTCTGATGGGTCTTCAGCTCGAACGTCATGCCGGAATAGGTTTCCACTGAGCCGATGCCGTAAATGCAGGAGACGGACGCTACCACAATCACGTTATCGGGCTTCTCGAGCAACGCACGCGTGGCGGAATGGCGCATACGATCAATCTGTTCATTGATCGAGGAGTCCTTCTCAATGAAGGTGTCGCTTTTAGCGATATAGGCTTCCGGCTGGTAATAATCGTAATAGGAGACGAAATATTCGACCGCGCTGTCCGGGAAAAACGATTTCATCTCGCTATAAAGCTGGGCGGCCAATGTCTTATTGTGCGCCATGATGAGTGCCGGGCGGCGTGTTTGCTGTATAATATGCGCCATAGTGAAGGTCTTGCCTGATCCGGTGACGCCCAGCAGCACCTGATCCCGTTCCTTTGCTGCGATGCCTTCGCATAACGCGGCGATGGCCCGTGGCTGATCGCCGGCCGGAATATATTCCGAAACGATATGAAAAGGTGAGGACATAGGGCAATGGTAGATATAGGCCGCTTACCCAGGATTACAAGCGGCAGTGAGCAGGCGATTACATCTTACGGATGGTGTCCATTACCGTGATGATGGCGGGGCCCAGAATGATAAGGAAGAGCGCCGGCAGCAAAAAACAAATCAGAGGTATGGTAATAAGCGCGGGCAGGCGGCCGGCCTTTTCTTCCGCCATCATCAGGCGGGTATTGCGGTAATCTTCCGAAAGCACGCGCAGTGTGTCGGTGAGGCTGGTGCCGAAGCGTTCCGACTGCAGCAAGGTGGTGACCAGCGATCGGAAGGGCAGCATATCTGTGCGCTCGGCGAGATTACTCAGTGCCTGCGCGCGATCATTGAGCATGGTGAGTTCAAGGCGCGTGCGATTGAGTTCCACCGTAATTTCCGGCTTGGCGCGGCCGAGCTCCTTGCAAACGCGCGCGAGTGCGCCGTCCAGCGCCAATCCCGATTCCACGCAGACCAGCAGCAGATCAAGCGCATCGGGAAATGCGCGCAGCAAGACTTTCTCGCGTTTTGCCCGCTGGTTGGTGAGATAGAGATCCGGCCCCATCAGCCCGACGACAACCAGAATAATCGCTATCATCCAATGCTGTAAGCGGTCCATGGTGGTGGCAGCGTAGGAAAACACCAGCCAGACCGCGAGCAACAGACAGACAATGGCGCATATATATTTGCAAAACAGGTAATATATCGGCGCATCCGGCGACTGAACGCCCGCACGATAGAAGCGTAATTGCGAATGTTTGCGGAAATTCTCGGTGTTGATGCCCACGGCGTTGAGCAGATGGCTTAGAAACAGCCCTACCGGCGAGTAATCATGCTCCGTGCGCAGGGGATCAACCATGGTGCTGCTGTGTCGATCGTCCGGCAATCCGGAAATGCGCTGCACACGCTCGCGCACCGTTTCCTTTTTGCCGGCAAGCTGGATGGCGATCATGTATAATAAAAATACGATGATAGCTGCAATTAATGGCAGAATCAGAGTGTTACCGGACATTGATTTGTGTTTCACACTCCCTAGACATCTATATCCACCATGATGCGTACCACCCAGACTGCTGCAATAATGAGTATTATGGCTGAGCCTAAGAAAATATTTCCCAGAAAAGTATCCCACAAAGGATCAAGGTAGCTGGGAGTAATAAAATGTATGGCCAGATATTCAATGACTGGCAGTGAACCCAGCACATAGGAAGTGGCCCGGCCTTCGGAAGTAAGCGCCCGGATTTTAAGTCGCAACTGGCGACGTTTGCGGATAATGCCCGACAGATTGGAAAGCACCTCGGCAAGGCTGCCGCCGGTTTCCTGCTGCACAGACAGCACCACGACGAAAAAGTTCAGATCCGGCTCATCAATGCGCCTGGACATGCGCAACAGAGCGTCAGTCAGAGTGCGGCCATAAGAGACCTCGTCTACGGCGAGCTTGAATTCGTCTTTTACCGGCGAATCCATATTGTCTGCAATCAGACGCATCGCAGTATTAAGCGGATGCCCTGATTTCACGCTGCGCACAATCATGTCGATGGCGTCAGGAAACAGATTGAGAAACTGTTCGTTACGCTTCTTGATTCGGCTATTGAGATAGATACGGGGCAAAAAGAATGCGATTGCGCCGGCACCAATCATTCCCAAAAGGCCGAAGCGTTTGAGCACCACGAAAGCCACCACAAACAACAACCCCATGCATAGCATGTAGCCAGTGCTTTTTTCTATCATTCCGGCTTTGAGCAGCAGATCGTATGTCGACTGCACCCCTGGAATTTTGGCCATCGAGCCGGAAAGGACGTTGCGATCTTTAAGAAGATTGATGTCCTGGCGTTCCGCTAAACGCCGGTCGGCGTCTAGCGACATCTGATCGAGCATGGCTTTTTTGCGGCGATCTTCTTCACTGGAAATGCGTTTAGGAACCAGCAGCAGAAGTGCGACGAAGACCAACACGGCCACCGCTGCTGGAAATAATAGCATTTCTAGCATTTAAGTTTGCCCCTGGTGCTGCAATGTTTGCTCAAGCCTCAAGCAGTCTAGCAGTTCTTTTTCCTTGTTGAAATACTGCGCCTGCGGCAAGAAGCGTGGGCGTATCCCGGCGCAATAGAACTTGCCGGTGAGGCGGCCTTCCGTATCCATGGGGCCGGGTGCATAGCCAAAAAGAGTTTGGGTAGAAATGACATCGCCTTCCATCCCCACCACTTCTTCAATGTGGGTGACGCGCCTGCCACCGTCACGCATACGCGCGACTTGCACGATAAGATGCACGGCGCTGGCAATCTGTTGGCGCATGGCGGAAAGCGGCATTTGCAGGCCGGCCATAGCCATAAGATTCTCGATTCTCGACAGGCAGTCTCTCGGGTTGTTGGAGTGGATGGTGGCAAGCGAGCCGTCATGACCCGTGTTCATTGCCGCAAGCACGTCCAGCACTTCTTCGCCGCGGATTTCGCCGAGAATAATACGATCAGGACGCATACGCAGGGCGTTGCGCACCAGCGCAGTCTGTTTAATTTCCCCTGCGCCTTCAGAGTTGGCGGGACGCGTTTCGAGTCTGAGCACATGCGGCTGATGCATCATCAGCTCGGCAGCGTCTTCGATCGTAATCACGCGTTCACCGGGGTCAATATGACCGGAAAGCGCATTGAGCAGGGTGGTCTTACCGCTACCCGTACCGCCGGAGACAATAATATTGAGGCGGATATTGCCACATACTTCAAGAAATTTGCACATTTCCGGGCTCATCGAGCCCAGCTGAATATATTGCGACAGCGGCATTTTATTCTTTTTGAATTTACGTATAGAAACCAGGCTGCCGTCGAGTGCAAGCGGCGGAATAATGGCGTTGAAACGCGATCCGTCTGGCATGCGCGCGTCGACCATCGGGCTTGTTTCATCCACGCGCCTTCCGACCAGAGAGACGATCTTCTGGATGGTATTGAGCAAATGCCTTTCACTGGTGAAAGTGATGTCGGAGAGCAGAATCTTGCCGCGCTTTTCGATATAGACCTGTTTAAAGGTGTTGATCATGATATCCGACACTTCCGGATCGGCCATGAGCACTTCCAGCGGCCCGAATCCCAGCACTTCATTGAGCAGATCGGCTTTAAGCAGCGAAGATTGGGCGGCGGTCAGCGGGATGTTTATGTCTTGAAGTAGTTTGTCTACCGAATCGCTGATGCGTTGTTTGCGGATCTCTTTGGGAATGCGTTCGAGTGCATCGAAATTAATCTGCTCAAGCAATTGTTCCACCAACATTTCTTTGGCAACCATGAAATCAGGTGTCACCAAATTGGCGTCAGTAAAACTGATAGTGCCGCTATGTTGAGGAACTGCAATTTTAGGAGCTGCACTGCCCTGTACGAGCGCGGTGGCAGGTTTGGGTTCGGAGGCAGGCTTGGCAGCGTTCTGCGCCACTGTCGAAGCTGCAGTGGTAGGCGTTGTTTGCTGTGCCGCCGGCGCTTTCGTTGTACTTGCCGCTAACGGACTCGATGGTTTTTTACCAAACATCCCAGTATGACATCTCGCAATTTATCTTTATTTGCCACGAGGGCTTTGCGCCGATTTTAGCGAAGATTTACCGGATTCTCTACTGCTATCTGAGGCTTCCTCATTCTTAGCAAAAAAACCAGCAAACTCCTTAAATTGTCTTGAGAGGACTGAATTTCCGCCCTCAAGGAGGGTTTTGCCCTGATTTTCCGCGGCGACAACACTTTTGATGTCATTGACAAAATAATATTTAATCGGCAGCGCACAGACGCGTTCAAAGTCACGCGCACTTACTGCTTCCTTGAATTTAGCGCCACTGCGATTGATAACCAACGTCGTATCATGGCCGCTTATTCCTGCATTATGCCACACATTGAGCAGGCGCGACGAATGTGTCACCGACCTGAGCCAAAGCTGGGCCACCATTACGGTATGGCTTGCAAGGCTTATCGCCGCCGTCACCCACGGAGTCCAGATATGAGGCAAATCAAGTATGACGACATCATATTCACGGCGAAGCGTGGTAATCAGATCACCAATGACCTCCGCCCGTACATCGGGAAGGGTATGAAGCTGGTTGGGGGCGGCGATGATTTTAAGGCGGCTGTTACCGTAAGCAGCAATCATACGTTCAATGAGGGTGGAGTCGATGCCGCGATCCGGATGCTCGAATAACTCCTTGATGCCAAATGGCGTTGTCAGATCAAGGTTTTTTGCCAGCATTCCGAATTGGTAATCCATATCGACCAGTACCACGGATTTACGGTATTCGGTTGCAAGCGCATACGCAGTGTTAAGTGCGATAGTGCTCGCACCATCGCCAGAAGCGGCGCTCATGAAAGCAATAACTTTGCCGCCTTCGGCTTTTTCTTCTTCACTTTCAATCATCAGGGCGGTGCGCACATCGGCGACATTGGCGGGTCGGGTAAAATATTCCACCACGCCACGCGCGCGCAGTTCGCGGTAGAAATTTACATCATTGACCGAGCCGATTACTACGACATGTGTGTCTGCCTCGCAATATTCAGCGACGCTGTCAATTTCGGGCAGTACGTCGCTGCCGCGGTCTCCGATGTCTATAATAAGATAACGTGGCGATTCTGAACGTGCCGAAAGAGAAGTCGTGGCATCCCGGGGGCTCCCGATGACAATGTCGGCGTTGGCATAGCCCATGAGCGTAGCAACTTTATGAGCGAATTCCTGCTCTTTTTCATGCGCCACAATTGCCATTAACGGACTTTGTTTATTCATGAACGCACACTTTTAAGAGGCAGTGAAAAAAGAATATGCCTTTGCACTATCTGGAAGAACCACCACCACCACCACCGCTTGAAGAAATGGATTGCTGGGTTGCTTCAGTCTGGAAATCGCCACTGGCAGTGGCGGGGGTATAACCAGAGGGCTGATTATAGAACCCTACTGCCTGAATCGCTTTTAAAGCGCTCGAGTTATCCATAAGCGGCGGATTGGTGAACTGGCGTTTGTCGCTTACCATTTGTACGCTGTTAGCAGCTATCGAGCAGCCGAAAGTCGGATGATTGAGGTTATAAGGATTGGTCAGATTATCGATATAACGACTCTCGCAATCACGCGCGAGCACCCGTTCGTAGACCAGTACAAGGTTGTTATCGGATGCCGCGGTGTATTTCACCGGCACTGCGAACTGATGCAACACATTCTTCACTTGCGAACAAAGAGCATCGCCATCGGTGCAGTTAAGTTCAGCGCGTGTGGGCTGGTCCTGATTGACCCAGTTGGTAATCTCTCGCACATTGGCGGGAGAGTCTATTTTAAGGTTGACGACTTCAGACGACACATCAAGCAGGCCTTCGGGCTCGCCGCGATTCATATAGGCTTCCTTGGGAATCTGCGAGCAGGCAACCAGTACGGCGCTCAATAGTGTGGTGTAGAAAAAAGTCTTTATCATATATTAATCCGTCATGAACCCTACCGGCCCTTCGAGGGTCGGCGTTTGTGATAAGCGGTAGGCATTGCCTGACATAGAACCAAGCGCGCCGTAGAAGAATTGTTCCATCACACTTGCCGGACGGAAGTCTTCCGAAGGCAGACGTATATCACTGCTTTTGAGCGGATCGACGATATAAGGAGTTACCGCAATCACCAGTTCAGTTTCGTTGCGATTGTAATTAGTGCTGCGCAGGAGCGAGCCTAAAATAGGAATTTCCGATGCGCCGGGCACTTGGCTGACACCGGCATTAAGAGAATCCTGAATCAATCCGGCAATCATGAAACTTTCACCGGGCGCTAGCTCAACGGTGGTTTTGGCGCGGCGAGTATCCAAGCCAGGTGTAACGTTGCCATTGGAAGTGGTGCTGAGCGTGGTGTCAATCTGCGAAACTTCAGGCTGCACGATCAGGCGGATACGATTGTCGGAGAGCACCAGGGGGATGAACTGAATGGAAACGCCAAATTGCTGGAATTGTACGGTGCTTACCGAACCGCCGCCGCTGGGCTGGGCCTGAAGTATTGGAAATTCGCCACCTGCAAGAAACTCTGCTTTTTCTCCCGACATGGCGACCAGGTTAGGTTCTGCCAGAATTTTAAGCACGCCCTGCGTTTCAAGCGCAGTGAGCGCAGAGCTTAATCCGCCTTCGCCGTTACGGAAAAAACCTGAAAGAATGCCGCCGCTGGTTAAATCGGAGCCAGGAATATTAAGGCCAGGGAAAGGCAGAAACGAAGTGCTGTTGACGACGCCATTGGTAGTCGTGGAGCTTCCGGAGGCAAAAGACTGCTGGCCTCCCTGCGAACCTATTGTCACGTTGCCTGCCCTGCCAGCAAGAATGACGCCCAGCTGCTTAATGGCGGTACGTTGAATTTCACCTACGCGCACGCGCAACATTACTTGCTGTCCAGAGATGACTTTAAGCAGATTGAGCACGGCGGCACTGGAAGCTCCCCCGGCCGCCCCGCCTGTGGCGCCACCTGCCGCACCCGCTGCACCCGCCGCAGGGCCTGCACCGGCGCCGCCACCGCCAGCAGCCGGACTGCTGCCAATGACAAACTGATTGACGATTTTAACCGCTTCGTCCGCTACAGAAGCATCGCTTACTTCTCCGGTTAACGCGATATTGGTGTTAACGAGCTCAACGCCGATATGCTCATGCGGCAGAAAACTATGCAATGCCTTGCGAATGCCGGGAAGATCGTAACCGACAATTACATCAAACTGACGAATGACATGGTTTTTATTATCAAACATTTTGGCATTGGTATGGCCAATTTTCTTGCCGACGAAAGCAACATGCTTAAAGCCGATGACGTGAACGTCGGCAATGTCAGGATCGGCGACAATTACTTCTGCAATGTCGCTGGGCACTACGACAAGCTCGGAGCGGCTCACCGGAATGTATAGTCCGCCCGCTTCGGTATTCATGTCTTTTGCTGCTTTTGCAGCGCAAAAAGAAGGCGGCGCGATGGCGAGCATCACGCAAGCGGCAGTCCGCAACCAGAACCGGGAATATAATCTCATGGGCGGGATACCTCTACATCTTCAGCCTTTACGCCGCGCACCACGGTGATCGATGAGGATTCGGGTTCGTCGTAGGCAGCCTCTGCCGCCGGGGAAACAAAATTAGCCTGTCCGTTATTATCAAACAACACGGGAAAATAACTAGGCGGAGTAAGACGTGACAAATCGCTTACGCCGGTGGGGCGCGCCAGTTCCGTCGTGTCTTTATCTTTCAAAGAACGCAATGCCAGCGAAAGCCGGCCGTTGCTGCTTTCAGTAAGACGTAATTTCTGGGCGTCGGCAGCACTGACTTCAAGCGATACATTGCTTGGCACTACAGGGGGCTCGCCGCCATGCGCGGTACTTTTCTGGTTGATGGCCAGTACGCGGATATTGGAAAGCAACACTTCTGTCACCGGGTCTTTTTTGGCGACCACGCTTTTGGCGCTGCTGGCAGTATTCATGGTTCCCGCCACGCCTTTGCCGGTAGCATCCAGACTATTGCCGGCCGGGCCACTCGGCGCACTGGCTGCAATCGTCTCGGTTTTACCCAGCGAGACATCATGGGTGATGAGAACGTCCACCCGGTCGCCGGGAAATACAAATCCACCTACGCCCGAAATCGAATCCACGCCAATCGTGACCACGCGCATACCCTTGCCAATAGAAGCGGCAAGAAAGCTTGGATCTTTGTCATTAGCGAGCTTGGTCATGATTATCGGCTCACCTTTCTGGAAAGGCGTGCGCGCTACCATTTTGACGATCTGGTTGGGCTGGTTCGGATCGGCATCGATCATGTCGGGGAGTTTTAGATGTCTGGGCCACGGCTGGATATCGAGCATTTTTTGCTCAACGCTGGCGCCGATAGGGATATCCTGTTTGGCGATATAGATATTATCGGTCGGGACTTCCTGAATTTTCACCATGGGGGTGGCGATGGGTACGCCTTTTTCAGACGGGCTGGTAGTGAAATGCGCGGTGATGAAAAATGCTCCTGCCGCAAGCGCAATCGCAATAAACATGATAATCAGGCGCATTGATGCTAAAACCTCACCCCGTTTTGGGCTTCACCCCATATTGGCTCACCACGTCTTTACGCGCGATAAGTAAGCAGTTCTGAAACTTATAACCAATCGTAAGCAACATTCAAACCAAAAATTACCTATTCTTTACAAAAATCTTAAGATGGTAATGGATAAGTCACACATGCCTTAAAGGCGCACAACGAAAAACGCACGCGGCGAGTTGCGCGCGTGCGTTAATTCGATAGGAAAGAACGCGATCTGAAGATCGCATCCGCGTACAAAAAATTACGCGGCGACTTTCAGATTGACGGCCGAAGACTTGCCTTTTTCCATGGCAACTTCGAACTCAACCTTCTGGCCTTCCATCAGCGTGCGAAGACCGGCCTTTTGAACGGCCGAGATGTGCACAAACACATCCTTGGAGCCATCTTCCGGCTGAATGAAACCATAACCTTTAATAGTGTTGAACCACTTGACGGTACCGACGGACATAATAAACCTCTTCAAAAAAATTAAACATCGAGACAAACAAAGCTCCCGCGTTTGACGTCAATGCTAGAAAGAGGCTTAAGCACAATTCCGGCACGTCGAGAAAGCGACTGCATTATTTACCTGACCATGACACAAAACGAATTTGCAGCATGGACAGCGGGGCTTATAGCAGGAAAAAACCCAGAGGGGAAGGGGCTTTGTGGCCCATTTGGGGCACAATTTCACATGAATTGCTCTTTAATAATGCGCTCTTCCAGGTTGTGTTCGGGGTCAAAGAGCAGTTTTATACTGGTTTTTTGCTGTTCGTGGATGGCGACCGAGACCACATCGCGCACTTCGGTGAAGTCCGCCACCGTGCTTACAGGCCGCTTTTCGGGCTCCAGCACCTCGAAAGTGACCGAGGAATTATGGTTAAGCAACGCCCCTTTCCATCGCCTGGGCCTGAATGGCGACAGGGGGGTGAGCGAAATAATATTAGCGCCCAGTGGGATAATGGGCCCGCTGGCCGAGCTGTTATAGGCGGTACTGCCCGCCGGGGTGGCAACCAGCACGCCGTCGGCAATCATCTCGGGAACGCGCACCACATGGTCGACGGTAATGCGGATTTTGGCTGCCTGCCTGCTTTGGCGAAACAATGACACTTCGTTAATCGCAAGAAGTTCATAATCTTTGCCCTGCAGATTGCGCGTATACATGCGCAAAGGATAGAGAATATGGCTCCTGGCATCGGCAATACGCTCGATCAGCCGCGAAGGCGAATAGGTATTCATCAAAAATCCCACCGTGCCGCAATTCATGCCGTAAAACGGGAGATTCCGCGCCATGAACTGATGCATGGCCTGGAGCATGAATCCGTCGCCGCCTAAGACCACAATGACATCCACTGCCTGGGTCTCTGCACGGCGCTTGCGTGTGATATCAACGATTTTATAGCGTTTGGCAATTTCCGCCATCGCCGCTTGAGCGATTTTCGTATTATCAGCAATACAGGCGATTTGCAGCGGCGTAGCCATGGCTTTGACTTTGGAGGAAAGCAATTTTAAGGTTAGTGTCATGCACTATACACACAACTGGCTCAAGCGGAATCCCGAAAATAATCCCGCCCTTTCCCGGTTGTTGCCCCCGGAAGCCTGGGCGAAAATACAGATCTGCTTTCAGTTTGCCCGCGGCGCCGGAGCGCTTGCGCAAGATTTGCGCCTCGCCACGTCAGAGCGCCGACAACGCCTGCTGGCACTTGAGACGGCGCTCGCCATGGGCGACGAGGCCAAGCTTCCGCCGTTTGCCATTGCGTTTAGCCGGCTGGCACCGCCGCGTTCCGCTTTGCTTGCCTGCGCGCGCGATCTCATCACGTCTTTTGTGCAGGACATGCTGAAAACACGTTACCAGGACTATCGTGATTTACAGGACTACTGTCAGCTTGCCACCCTGCCCGTGGCGCGCGCACTACTCATTATCATGACAAGTGAAGAAGCTGCAGATAAGGCCGCTCTCAGCGCATTGAGCGCCACCTGTGAATTGCTCGGTCATATTCAGGATGCGGGCGATGACTATCTCCACCATGATCGCATCTATCTGCCGCTCGACTGGTTCGCTTTCGCGCAGGCGCCACTCAAAGCGCTTGCTGCCAGCGATACGAGCAAACCACTGCGCCTTGTATTTGACCGCGCGCTCGATAATTGCGACACGTTGCTGCAAAAAGCAAAACCATTAATGCCCTCGCTAAAAAATAAAGAGGCCAGAAGACTGGCGTTGTTTTTTACCCTATGGGCAGCCCGGCTTTCGACACGGTTACGCAAACGCGATCCGTTGGCTTCTCGCGTAAGAGTGGGCAGGATTGGGCTATATATGTGCCTGCTTAAAGCCCGTATCAACAGCTAAGGCTTTAGCGTCAGGAATTTCAGGCGTTCTGGCGGATGAGCGCGATGATGTAGGAAAGATTCTCTACATTTTTGCCGCTCGAGCGTGCAAGCAACTTGCTTACCACGGCGTCGGAATGGGCTTTGCCAGTGCTTTTCTGGCCGGAATGATGCATCTCGAACAACACCTCGAGCAGCATCTTGCAGGCGGCGAAGAATTTGTCCGGCAGGCCGGCTTTGGCATAGAGCGCTTGGAATCCGCGACCGCCCTTGTCGTGAATGAGCAGCTGGGCGTTGCGCACCGGAATATTGGAAAGACGTGCCAGGCTGGTCTCGAAGAAATAAAGATTGCCGCGGCAGAGTGAGGTGAGGATGATCGAAGGAGTGAGGCGTCCGAACACCTGCAGCTGATCGATGAGCTTTTCGACTTCGCGCGGATTGCCGTGATGATCGTCGACAAGTTTAAGCGTGGCGAGTTCACGGGTTTTTTCCGTTTCCTGGGCGATGGTGGCCGGCGAGATATTATATTGCACGCGCAGGCTGTCGGCGATGCTGTCAGACACGAGAATAATGATTTTCTCCACCACGGTTGCCGGCAGGTCCGGGCGTACGGCGACGGCATCCATCACGTCGGTATTTTTGCTGTAATCGCGGACGATTTCCTCATAGGCGTGTGTGCTAAGCTGGGCGCCGGGATTCTTGACCAGCTGGGAGACGGCTTTTGAATTACGCGTCTCGACTAATGCGGTGGCTACGGCTTCAGAAAGCTGGGCTCGCTTGGCAACGGCGGCAGGTTTGCCGGTCTGCTTTGCACTATTGATGAGCGCGATCAGATCTTCATCGCTCAGCACCGCCGAAGATTCGAGTATCGGCTGGGCAACCGAATCGATATCGCGTGCCAGGGCCAAGATGATATCGCGCGGCACCTGCGGATTGTCGCGAAGAGCGCTTGCCAGTGACTCGCGCACGCTGATCTCGGTATCGCGCAGCAGCACGCGGAAAATCTGCTCGGCGATAATGAATTCCTTGAGGCTGTAACGTCGTTGTGTATGGCTTTCCGCCACTTTGCGCAGCACATCAATACGCGCGTCCGGCGTTTCCTCGGTAAGCAAACGCTCAACATCGCGCGCGGACAGCACAAGCGCGCTGCCGGCGGGCGGTGGCGGTGTGGATTGACTAGACAGCTGCTGCGGCATCATGGGTATTATTTTGATTCTGAATCAGTGTTACCAAATAATCCATATAGTCAATCTTGCGTGCGGAATCGTCATGCGACAGGCGATTGGCGAGACGCTGGCGGAAATCGTTTCTCTGGTAACGTCCGTAACTGGTTTCTTCGAGAGCGATTTTGAGCAGATAATGCGTCGCCTCGTACAGTTCCATGGGCAGGCAGCTTGTGCGGTAGAGCGACTCGAACCCATGCACGCTTTGATCGAGCACCAGCAACTGCGCATTGGTCACAGGCACGTCGGCAAGCTTGGCCATGGCATGTTCAAAAAACCGCATGTCGCCCAGGCAGAGCGAGCGGATAATCATGGAAAGAGTGAGGCGCCCCTGCAGGTAGAGCTGGCCTACGAGTTTGGCGATATCCATGGTGCGCATATCGGTATCGACCAGGCCGAGCGTGGCGAATTCGCGTACGTCCTTGGTGGTTTCTTCGGCCACCTGCATCGGAAGTTTATATTGCTGGGTGAGCACTTTTTTCATTTCGTCAGACACAGCGACGAATAGTTTTTCCGCGAGCGTGACCGAAAGGCCGCCGCGCTTGACCATGAGTTCGAGAACCGAATGGTTGCCGGTGCAGGCGGAATAGATTTTATCCAGTCCCTTTTCGTCAATGCTGGCGCTCTTGTTGCGAAGCAGCGTCTCAATCACAGTGGCATTGGATTTGGTAAGCAATGCTTCGGACAGCTCGCGCGACACCGTCTCACGGCGTGCGATAGTGGACATGACCGTCACATCTTGCGTGCTGTTGGTGATCTCGATCAGATCATCTTCGCTCAGCACATACGAGTCGGCCAGCACATGCACGGCGACCTCGGTGACGTCTTTGGCGAGCTTGAAAATGATGTCGTGCGGCGCGTCCATGCTGTGCGAGAGCTGCTCGCTCAGCATTTTGCGCACCTGAATTTCGGCATCGTTGAGCAGCAGGCGGAAAATTTCTACGGCAATCTGTTTTTCACTGGAGCTAAATTTGCCTTGGGCAAAATCCGAGGCCACCTTCTGTGCGACTTCGGCTCGCGCCTCGCCGGAAGACTCGTGTTTTAATTTTTGTAAATCGCTTAACGCAATGACCATACGTCCAAAAATCGTAACAACTTATCCACGCATTTAATATAAAATTATAACTAATTCATGGTTAACAAAAGGTTAATTTCAGGTATTTATTATTAACATTACATTTTTTCAGACATTTTATTTCTGCTTGTTCTATACCAGATATTGTTTACTCGTTGGCATGAACCCCTGCCAGAGGGACACAAGACCGTTATTTTTTGCAATATATTGATATTATTATATAAAACATGAATAAACTTTATCAGGACGCCAAAACCGCGCTCAGCGGCCTTCTTTTCGATGGCATGACCATCATGGCGGGTGGCTTCGGTCTGTGCGGTATCCCGGAACATTGCATTCTTGCGATTCGTGACTCCGGCGTGAAAAATCTCACGGTCATCAGCAATAATTGCGGCATTGATGATTTCGGCTTGGGCATATTGCTCAAAACACGCCAGATCAAAAAAATGCTGGCATCCTATGTCGGCGAGAACAAAACTTTCGAGCATCAGTATTTATCAGGAGAACTGGAACTCGAATTCAATCCGCAAGGTACGCTTGCCGAACGTATACGCGCCGGCGGTGCCGGCATACCGGCGTTTTACACCCGCACGGGCTATGGCACGATCGTCGCCAAAGACAAAGAGACACGGCAATTTAACGGCGAGAATTACGTGATGGAGACCGGGCTGGTTGCTGATCTTTCCATCGTCAAAGCGTGGAAGGCGGACAAGAGCGGCAATCTGATTTACCGCAAGACAGCGCGTAATTTTAATCCGCCGATGGCCACTGCCGGCAAGGTGACAGTAGCCGAAGTGGAGGAATTGGTGGAGCGCGGCGCGCTCGATGCCAGTAATATCCATACACCCGGCGTATTTGTGCAGCGGCTATTTGTCGGCACACAGTTTGAAAAACGCATCGAGAATCGCACTACGAGAAAGGCATAAGCAGTATGACCTGGTCACGCGACGATATGTGCAAACGTGCCGCCAAAGAACTTCATGACGGCGCCTATGTGAATCTGGGCATCGGCATGCCGACACTGGTGGCCAATTTCGTGCCCAAGGGCATGGAAGTGACGCTGCAGAGCGAAAACGGCATGCTCGGTATGGGGCCTTTTCCAACGGAAGAGCAAGTCGATGCCGATCTTATCAATGCCGGCAAACAGACCATCACCGAATTATCTGACAGCAGTTATTTTGACAGTGCCACCTCATTTGGCATGATCCGCGGCGGTCATATCGATCTGGCGATACTGGGTGCGCTGCAAGTGTCGCAAAAAGGCGATCTGGCCAACTGGATGGTGCCGGGTAAGATGGTCAAGGGCATGGGCGGCGCGATGGATCTGGTGGCAGGCGTAAAGCGAATTATTGTGCTTATGGAGCATAACACCAAGGACGGTGGCCCCAAGATTGTCAAACAATGCAGCCTGCCGCTCACCGGGGTAGGCGTGGTCGATCAGATCATCACTGAACTGGGCGTATTTATCATTGAAAACAACGCGCTCAAACTTGTGGAACTGGCACCCGGCATTACGCTGGATGAGATCACGAAGCGCACCGAGGCGCCGTTTATCAGTCAAACCACCTGAGGGTGAAACCGATACCCTTGCCCAGAATAAATGCGAAAAGAATTTCAAAAATCAGGCGGTGGTAGAAATAATAAGGCATGGTGTTGCGGCTTAAGACTGCGATAAATGTTTTAAAGCGTGACACTCGCCAATTTTCCCAGATCACATCGTTGGGGCATCGCGAGAGCCACAATACCACCCACGCGGTGCCGATAAGCACATAGAGCAGCTGAATATAATTGAAGGGGAAAATCGCTATCTGCCAGACAATAAACGTCACATACGACGCCACCGTCAGTGCCAGAAAATGTTTCTTCTCTTTCTGCACGACCATCCGGCCAAACAGGGCAAAAAGAAAGGCGATGCTGCCATATTCAAAAAACGGTGTGGTAAATACCGTCAGAACGATAAATCCGCATATCAGCTCTGGCAGTCGTTGGGGCAGCCAGTGGCGGTCTTCGCACAGATTAAGCACCCATTTGCACAGTAAGATCGACACCAGTGCATTGAACGGGAAGAGAGGCAGGCCGATAAAAAGATGATCAAGAACCAGTATAGCGGCATAGACATAGATGGTGCGGCCAATGGCACGTGTACGTGAGTATCCGACAAGAAAAAACCATACCGGAAACGTAATGCGGCCGATTGCTCGCCACCATAAATCGTCAGGAAAAAAATAATCGCCGATATGATCCGCCGTCATATTGATGATGGCGAACAGCTTCATGGCATCAAGCGCAGTATAAGCTGTCCCTCTTGCGGAGGCTTTCTCCATCAGACGGCTTAGAAAGGGCATGCCCCGCTCCTGTTAGACCTCAAACGTCGCATCTATTTCAACGGCCACACCAAAAGGCAACTCTGCTACGCCGACGGCAAAACGTGCATGCTTGCCGCTGTCGCCGAAGAGGCCCACCATGAGGTCAGACGCACCGTTTGCCACTTTGGGCTGGTCGGTGAATCCCGGCGCAGAGGCGACAAAGACGCCCAGGCGGATGACGCGTTTGACCTTGCCCAAATCGCCCAGCGCATTTTTAAGGTGCGAGAGTATGTTCAGTACGCAAAGCTTTGCGCATTCCTGCCCCTGTTCAAGCGAAATATCTTTGCCGAGCTTGCCTGTGAATTGGGGTTTGCCCTCTTTCATCGGCAGTGTGCCAGAGAAATAGACCAGATTGCCGTTGATAACGTAAGGCACATAATTGGCGGCGGGCATGGTAACGGCGGGAAGGCTCAGACCAAGGGAGGTAAGTTTGGCATCGATAGACATGTGCAGCTCCTACAAAAATAATCGCTGAACCATAGGCAAGAGAACAGGCGGAGGCAAGAGCCTATTGGGGTGTTAGTAAAAACCGGGCTGCGGCGCCCTAACGCGACCATTGAAAAAGATGGTCACCTACGTCGCTGTTTTCTTTGCGCCAGATGACGTTATCGATGAAATAATGATGAATATTGATGAAAATGCTGAAAGCCGTCATGAAAAATCCCGCAGGTATGGGGCGAGGCAGATGCATGGCGTAGAGATCAATGCATAACGGTATAATCAGGAAGAAACTAAGCCCCAGCAAAAACGCATAAGCATAGAATCTTTCGTGGCGGCCGCGTATTTTTTTTGCGTCATGCATCGCAGGTTGCTGCCCCAGCTTACGGGCCAGGTTGTTTAGCTCCTTGCGGGCATGTCCACGCTTATAAGCAATGACGAAAAAGAGATACTGCAGGGAATGGAAAAACGGCGCTACCATGATCCATAAAGGATGCATCCAGAAGATGAAGGCAAATAAATAATACATCGAAAAGTAGCCAATCATGGCACTTATCGGCGGTCTTTTGCCCTCTTTAACCCATACCTGCCACAATACGGCAAATACGCCAATAGTGGTAAACAGCACGGCAAGGCCTAGGATACAGACGAGCCAGGCAGGCAGCGACACAGTAGTAAGCGGGATGATAATGGCATTCTTGATGCTTTTGAGCGTTTCGTTGTCCACAGGAACCGGAGGATGGGGGAAACCCCAGGCAAAAAACCATGTGGCATAACTGTTCCACAGCATAATGCGCCGCTGAAGCGCGGAATAATAGACCTTACGCAATGCCGAGAGCATGATAAACATGCCAAAGGCCTGTTTCATGTAATGCCAGCCTACGAAGAAAAACATGGCATCTGTGCCATAACCCAGCCATTGGTAGCTTGCATGCGTGACACCGTCATAGGTCATTATGCCCAGCAGCAGCAGCAACACCGCCGGCACAAGAATGCCGACATTTACATACCGCCACCACATGGGACGCGTGTGTGAGAACTGATGAAGCTTGGCGCCATAACCGCTGTAAAGCAGCTGATAGGAAATCATGAAGTGAGGGTTGTTGCAGATGAAGGAACCCCAGTAAACCATCGTGCCGACATAGATAACGCCGGCCTTGTTTTGAGGCGGTACGAATATCATCAGCAGCAGTAATGCGATCAGCGATCCGCCGCCGACCATGATGAAATCAAAAAACGGCGACAGAAGATATTCTTTGCCGTTCCAGCGCGTGGAGAAAAAAAATCCATGCCAGCGAGTGACATCTTTTGAAACAGTAGCGGACGAAAGCGAATGGGTCATGGCCTGGATGCAAAATTTATGGCAGAAGTCACCGGGTTACGCTATCAAAGAAGAATGAATTTTTTCTTAATGGTGCCCGCGGCGGATTTTCTGCAAACCGATTTGGACAGCTTTGGGTAGGTATCCCTCATGACGCGCAGAGAAAAAATCTTGTATGGCGCCGCCTTTTTCCTGATTTTTATTGCCGTCTGCGTACAGTGCCAGATGGGCGGCGGCGGCGATAAATTGTGGCTGCTGCAGGTTGCCGGCATGTGGCTTGAGGGCAAAAAACTGTATGTCGATCTTTTCGAAGTTAATATGCCGCTCATCACCTGGATGGATGGGGTGCCCGTATATCTTTCCAAGCATCTTTCTTTTTTCGATGAATATAGCTGGCTGGGTATTTTAGGCACGCTGGTTACCTGTGTGACCGCCGGTGTGTCGATGCGGCTCATCTCTTATCACCGCGCCTTCGCTGAGGATAAAAGCAAACAAATCCAGTTTGCTTTGCTTCTCCTGTATGTCCTGATTTTCTGCACCAATCCGGCGTATTTTTTCGATCGGGAACATATTTTTCTGGTGCTGGCATTTCCCTACATGTTGTTTTACATGCCATCGCTGGTGCATGTCAAATTGCCGCTGGGCCTCAGATTCACCATCGGAGTGATGGCCGGCATCGGGTTCTGCATGAAACCGCATACACTCATTGTGCTTATCGGCATGCAGCTGATTTATATCCTGCGCGAGCGTCGTTTTGATATTCTGGTGAGGCTGGAAAATATTCTGATTTACCTGGTGGGCCTGACGTATCTTTTTGCCGTCTGGCAATTGACTCCACAATATTTCAAGACGGTGCTGCCCATGACACTGCTCACCTATGGTGCCACCAGTCGCAAACCCGGCGGTCTCATTTTTATCAGCATCGCCCTTATCATGTTAGGTGTGACATTCGTTGATTTCCGCCGCCGTTATACTTCGCCTTACCGTAAGGACATCTATTATTTCCTGGCACTCTGCGTGCCGCTCTTGGCCTATGCGCTGTTCAATAACGGCTGGGGATATACCTATAATCTGCTGCTCAGTGTCATTTTATTTCTAAGCGGGTGGGTATGGTGGGAATTTCTTTATCTCAGAAAACACCAGCACACGGAGGGGCACGATGAGCCGGCGAGGCAATTTCTCCAAGGCGCACGTGCTTGCGCACTTAATCTGGCGGGCAACGGCCTTCTTATTGTAGTCATCTGGAGCATGTTATTTACCAGCCGGTGCGAAGATTATCTGGAATGCAGAATCAGTGAGAAATTTACGGCAATAGTAAAAAATGAAGAAGCGCATAATTTCGGGACAATTTCCATTTCTTTCCTGCAATGGACGGAACTGGTGAATGATTCAGGTGCGCATTGGGATACGCGCTTCAGTCAGTTATGGATGCTGCCGGCATTTTTTGCCAATGATGAAGCTTTTGCTACACGTAATCGCTGGGTGCTTGAGTATGTTGCCAATGCCTATGCCCAGGATTTAAACCAGCGTAAACCCGATATCGTCTTTGTCGATGACGATGATATATTTTACTCCGTGCATAAACATATCGATCTGATTGCGTATTTGAGCCCTTACGGCGCATTTCGTGATGCCTGGCAGCATTACCGCCTGCAGCGCACGATTAATCTATGCCATGAAGTCAGGCGCGCGCCCGGCGCCAAAGTAGGGGTGGGCTGTCAGTATTTTATCTACCGGCGCATCCTTGATGTGATGCCTGCCAATTCACCGCCGCCAGAAAGCCACTGACGCATGAGCAGAAAAGCGAAAATCCTCTACGGGGCAGCGTTTTTCCTGGTGATTGTATTTGGCTGCGGACAGATTTTTGCAGGCTATGCCGGAGATAAAGTCTGGATGTTACTGCATGCCCGCATGATGCTGGAGGGCAAGCAACTCTACGTCGATATTTTCGAAGTCAACATGCCGTTTATTGTGTGGATAGATACAATTCCGGTAGCAGTGACGACGCATCTTGCCTGGCTTAAAGATTATCAGTGGCTGGGGCTGATGGGCGTACTGTGTGTGATGTTCTCGGTATGGGTCTGCAGCCGCCTAATCCGCGACCACCCGGGGTTTTCTGGCAATAAAAACCAACAGATCCAGTTTGCGCTACTGCTATGCTATGCGTTTATTGTCTGTACAAATCCCGCGTATTTCTTCGATCGGGATCATATTTTTCTTATACTGACCTTTCCCTATTTATTGTCTTACATGCCCTCGCTTGCGCGTTGTGATCGCCCATGCTGGCTACGCATCTGCGTTGGGCTATTGGCAGGCGTCGGATTCAGCATAAAGCCGCACACGCTCATACTTCTGCTAAGTATCCAATTGCTATACATCTTGCGTGAGCGCCGCGCAGGGATTTTATGGAGCCTGGAAAATATCCTGATTTACCTGCTCGGCCTCTTTTATTTGTTTTGCGTATGGCATTTTACGCCTAATTATCTGAATATCGTGTTGCCTATGGCGCTGCTGACATACGGCGCCACCAGCACCAAGATAAACGGACTTTATTATTCCAGTATTGCGCTGCTTATGCTCGGCGTGACGTTCGCCGATTTCCGCCCTCGCCATCGCTCGCCTTTGCGCAAAGACATCTATTATTTTCTGGCATTATGCATTTCTTTTTATCTGTATGCGCTGGCGAATAACGGCTGGAGTTATAGCTACAACGTTCTTAACACCTTCATTTTATTTCTCAGCGGATGGGTATTATGGGAGTTCCTTTACCTAAGGAAACGCCAGCTCAGCGATGGAGTGGCTGAGCAAAGTAAGGAATTTATATTCGGCGCGCGTGCCTGCGCGCTCAACCTGATAGCCAATGGCTTGGTAATAGCCCTATTTTGGAGCGCCGTGTTCACGACGGATTGTGCAGATTCGCTGGTATGTAAAACGAACAACAAATTTGCTGAAATGATGCAGCAAGAGCATTTTCAGTCTTTTGGCACCATCTCGATTTCTTTTTCATTGTGGACACATCTCGTCAATAATTACGGTGTCCGATGGGATACGCGTTTCGAGCAAATATGGATGTTACCCAAATTTTTTGCTTCCGACGATGCATTTGCCCGTGAACATCACTGGATACTCGATTATGTCGCGCAAGGATATGCGCAGGACCTTAATGAAAGAAAACCGGAAGTCATGTTTGTCGATGATGCCGATATATTTTATTCGGTTCACAAGCATATTGACCTGATTGCTTATCTGGAGGCGTTTCCGAATTTCAAAAATGCGTGGCAACATTACCACATGATACGCACGCTCGACCTTTGTTACGAGGGAAAGCGCCAGCCTGGGGGCAAGGTGGGGGTGGGGTGCAGGTATTTCATGTATCGGCGAACGCCATAGGTTTCTATGAATATTCTCTTCGGGTACTGTAGCCATTAACGGATTTTTAATATTTCCCCCCTAACGTCCGGATTCAGTGGGTTTTTCCACAATTTGTGATGACGGAAGTAATTTAGGAGAAAAGTGGAGATTGTCATAGAGTTGTAACGTTGACGTGGTATAAATGAGTCATGAGATTTAATCTCAGTTTTTATCAACTTGGTTTTTGAGAAAGGATTACGTTATGGGTAATACGAAAGTGAAATCGGCACGTGCGACCATCGACATGTGCTGGCACCTGATGTTACTGCTTGCGTTCACCATGGGTGTGTCAATGCTCCCCGATATGGCGCTTGCAGGTGGTGCTGGTCCGGGTGCTACTACGACCAACGCCATCGAAGCCGTGTTTTGTAACCTGGTGATCATGATGACCGGTGTTACGGGTAAAGCTATCGCTACCATTGCCATTATCGCAGTAGGTATCGGTGCATTGCTCGGCAAAATCTCTTGGGGTATGGCACTTATCGTCGCACTCGGCGTTGCACTGATCTTTGGTGCAGCAACCATCGTGCAGGCACTGGGCGGTGGCTCAGAAACTTGCACTGGCACGAGCCTTATCGCCAGCTAGCCTTGCCGACGACAAACGAAAAAATGGGCGTCCTTTCGGGGGCGCCCATTTTACTCTCTGTTAACCGCCTTGAGCGGCATAAAAATAAAATGTAATATGGTTTCGCAAGTCACACAATGCCATGGCACTGTTTAACAAGAAGCCAAAAACTGAAAACCTCCAAGAACTCCGCGATATTTCCCGGGATGTAGTTGAAGAAGACTTCATTCCCTATGCCTGCCACTGGAACCCTTGCACGATAGTCACGCGCAACGGCGAAGTATTACAAAGTATCCGAATTTCAGGTGCAGCGGCGGATGCTGCCACGGAAGAAAAAAACTTACCCGATCTGCGCGCTAAAATCCGCGAAGCCCTGCAGACCTATGTAACGGCGACGCATTACGGCATCTGGATTCATACCGTCCGGCGCAGAAAAAATCTGCAGACAGGCGGTCAGTTCAAGCGTGATTTTTCCGGCTATCTTGATCGTTTCTGGAAAGACCGTAATGATTGGGAACACCAGTACAGCAACGAAATATATATCACCCTGGTTCGCGAGGGGCAGGCCGCGTCCTTGCTTGATCCGGCCACGGTAGGTCGCGGTATATTGCCGCGTATAGATATACGCCACCGTGAACAATATCTGGACGACGTCACGGCCAAGATGACGGGTATTGTCGAGAAAATAACCAAAATGCTTTCGCCTTACGGTGCGTCCAGACTGGGGATCAACAAACGTGACGGGGTCTATTATTCGGATATAAACAGCTTCCTGGCCAAGCTCATTACCTTTACCGATATGGAGATACCGGTAGCGGATATGGATCTGGCACAGCAGCTGACCGACTATGACGTCACCTTTGGCTTCAATGCCATGGAAAGTCGCCTGCGCACGGACGCTAAGCGTCGTTTTGCCGCGTTGCTCACCATAAAAGAATATCGCGAATTAACGCTGGAGTCGCTCGACCACGTTTTGCAAATCCCTTGCGAATTCATTATCAGCCAGTGTTTTACCTTTGCCAACACCAAGCAGTCGCTCAAGTCTTTTGAGTATCAGAAGGAACTTTTTGATGTCAGCAAGGCCGCCACACTTGCCGATAAAACCGGACTTATGGATGTCATTAACAGCAATCAAGGCAAAGTCACGGATTTCGGCGAACATCAGCTGCAGATATTCTTAGTTGCCGATTCGCTTAAGATGATGGAAAGCGCCGTGGCCAGGGGCGTCAACGCCTTATCGGATCTCGGTTTGCCGCCGATGCGTGAAGACATCAAACTTGAGGAATGCTATTGGGCGCATCTGCCCGGCAATTTTGAATTTATCACCCGCCTGCGCCCTCTTAATACGGCACGCATAGCAGGCTTTGCCAATCTGGGTGATTTCGCGATGGGCCAGCAGAATGGTAATCATTGGGGAACTGCGATCACCACGCTCTACAGCGCGACTCATACTCCGTATTTTTTCAATTTTCACGAAGGCAGCAACGGCCATACATTACTGATCGGGCCTGAAGATGCGGGCAAGACCGTGCTGGTGAATTTTTTTGTGGCGCAGGCACGTAAATACGATGGCCAGCTGTTTTATTTTGATCAGAATCGGGAATCCGAAATTTTCCTGCGCAGCATTGGCGGCGCCTATTATAACCCTACTGCGAAAGCCGACCCACGCCCTTATACGCAGGTGATGTTCAATCCGCTAGCGCTCGACGATACTCCCAAAAATCGCGAATTCTGGCGCCGTTGGTTGTCGGCACTTACCGGTGGACGAGAGGATGGCCCGTTTTTCGCTGCCTGCGATAATGCCATAGCTAAGGTGATGCAGTTGCCTAAGGAACAGCGGCGTATCTCGGCCCTGGCAGAAGCCATGCGCACCCAGGATGCTGCCGTGGCGGATCTGTTGCTGCCCTGGATTTCCGGGGGTGAACACGCTGCGCTTTTTGATAATGTGGTCGATTCACTCAACTTCACCGATAAGATCTGTGGATTTGAAATGGCAGAGGCACTTCAGCAAAAAGCCACGTTATTGCCGTTACTCTATTATCTGCTGCATCGCGTTACATTGGCGCTGGATGGCACGCCTGGAATGATTGTGATCGATGAGGCATGGACCATTCTTGATCATCCGTTTCTGGCCGCCCGACTCAAGGAATGGTTGGGAGAATGGCGTAGCAAGAATGCTATGGTGCTGCTGACCACCGAGCATGTGGAGCGGGCTATTAACAGCCGCCTTAATCCCTTGTTTATTGCGGAAACGGCTACACATCTTTATCTGCCCGATGAAGCGGCGGATGAGTCGTATTCCAAGGCATTCAATTTAAGTGAGAGGGACGTCTCTTATCTTACCGTGATGAACACGCAGGATCGCCACTTCCTGATCAAGCGCAAAGACGAGTCGATAGTTCTGGAAGTCAACCTTTCCGGCATGCCTGACATTCAGGCGGTTCTATGTGCCGGAGAAGCCCAGCTTAAGATAATGGAACAGTCTATTGAGGCCGCCGGATTGCAAGCATCCCAGTGGATGCCGAAGTTTCTTGAACAAATATGAGCAAGACTGCCCAGATATTTGACAATCCACAACAGCTTTACCGGTTCTTATGGGCCGCGCTGTGCGTGGTTTGTATTATAATGATGGGCGTGATGCATCCCGGACAGGCCCATGCCCAGGTCAACTCGCCTTTATTCATGGGAAATTTCTCCTGCACCAACGGCGTGGCCAACGGCAATATATTTACCGCCGATACCATAGTGACCAGCGCAGACGGAGTGACACTTACCTCTGGTGCCACTGCAACCGATCCTTCGCTCGCCACGGATCCTTGCTCCAATGCCAGCCTGGGCGTATTTGGTCGCCTCATGTGCTTCTTCAAAAGCACAGTGGGACAGATTATGTCCGGCATGTATTGCAGCTACCAGTATGCGCTGCAGGGCCCGCTTAAAGCAGCGCTCACCCTGTTCATTCTGATATTCGGCGTTGGCGTTGCCACCGGCATCATGCAGTTTACCTATAAAGACGCGTTCGTTGCGCTGTGCAAAATCGCACTGATATGGGCATTCGCCGCCAATGCCGAATGGGGCATCGGCGTCGGTTACCGGTTTTTCATGCTGGTGGCGGAACAAGGCTCGGCCCTTGTGATGGGAACCGTCAAAAGCATTAGCCAATGCCATGATGTGAATGGAAACCTTGTTACTTGCGCCACTCCCTCACTGGATGAACCCGATTCGTTGTTCACGAGTTTATTCAATACGAGCGCCAATCCCAACACGAGCGCCGGCGGTCAAACCATTGCCGGCCAGTCTTTGCCGTACCTGACACCCCTTTGCGCGCTCGATTTAGGGCTTTTGCTGGTGCTTCTCCTTATATTTATGCCGATCATCATCATTTTCTTTATCATCATGGTCATCATGTATCTGCTGCTCTATGCGCAGGCGTTATTGGGCTATCTTACCGCACTTGTGCTTATCAGCTTTCTGTTCATCCTTTCGCCGTTGTTTCTTAGCTTTGCGCTGTTTAGAACGACCATGCCCTTGTTTCAGCAATGGCTGAAATATCTCACCACCTTCAGCCTGCAGATGATTATCATCTTTGGATTTCTGGCAATGCTGCAAATGATCCCGCTGGGCGCATTCTTTATGGGGCTTTTGGGCATGATTCGCGAATACGATGCCACGATCAGCGCCTGGTTCATTACCATACCGATCCATACCTGCAGCTTCTGTGCCTATACCATCTATAACGGAGCGGCGGGTGCCGCCATTGCCTGCAATTCGCAATTGCCTACCGGCACTACTGCCGCAACCCTGCCGCCCGGCGTAGTACCTGCGCTCGATGCTAATGGCAATCCCACGGGAGATACGGTTATTCCGTTGCTCAATTTACTCTTTGCCCATGATTTGATTCAGTTTATCGTCTCGCAGGTCATCGCACTGTGGCTGATTGGCCATGTCATGGAAGACTTCCTCAAAAAGGCGCCTCAGCTTGCTCAGCAGTTGGGCGGCGTGCCTTTTGCAGCGGCACTGGGTGGCGGTTCAACTCCCGAGGGTGTCAAGATCGGAACGTTGGGGCTCGAATCCATCCAGGCGGGTCTGCTGAATATGAGGAATCAGCTGTTGCATGGCAGAAATTCGCACACGGGCGAAATAGATCCCGACAGCAATAAGATAGGATCCGGCGTATGGAAAGGCGCATGGAATCCGATGGCGCGTATCCCGTGGAAGAACCGTTTCAAAGGGATTGGCGGTGCTTTCGTTGATGGGGTATTGCATGGCGCGAGCGATATGGACGATCCCAACGTGCAGAAGCATCAAACCGAACATAACATAGCCAAGCGCCGTGTTGAGGCAGTGCAGAACCGGTTGGCGGCAGCACAAGCACATGCGGGGCAGACGAATCAATATATGCAACAGGCGGCAGGCGCGCTGGCAGCAAATAATAACTCGGCAACACAGAAAGCTTACAAGGAAGCGCTCGGCGCTTATCAACGTGCGGAAGACAGCGTAGACGGCCATATGCGCAGGCTGGATATAGAAAGTACCCGTGAGGCAAATCTAAGGCAAAACCTCACCAATCTGCGTGGTATTTTGCCCACCAAAGAACATCTGGGCAGCCTACTCGATGGCATAAGTGCTAACGCCAAAGATGATGAAATTAACAGTCTTATGGCGGAGAAACGTCAGGAACGCATGGAGATTGATGCCTACGGGCGTCCTCAGCCTAAAGGCCATGACGCTCAGGAGTATTATTTCCTGAAGATGCCCGAAGATGTTCCGGCACACGAAAAAGTAGCAGTAGGTCGAATATCGGGAACAGACGCAGACGGTAACCACGTTCCGGCAGCGGGCCTTAAGGCGATAGCAGAAAGCAGAATCATGTCGCTCAAGAATCAGCTTTCCGCTTCAAGCCAGGTGTTGCCTGCAGCAAAAATCCAGGAACTCGAGATGGCGGTTGCCAATATACAAAGCACGCTGCAAACCGCACATTCTGAAGAGAGCGTGGAAGCGCTCATCACCAAACTGAATAATTTGCAGACCAGTCTTTTATAGCTGCCCGCTTTTGTCTTCTGTCCATAGTTGCCGCATCGCACCCCGTAGTGCATCGGCAAATATTTTTTAAAGACCAGTAGCTAAGAGTGTCTTTAAGAATTGCATCTAGCAAAAAAACTGGTAGCTTGGCAGCAGTCTTATTCCAACGAGCGTGCGGAAGTGATAGCTCCAAATAAAGAAGCGGCCAAGGCCGATAAAGATAAGAAAAACTGGTACAATGACCGCTACCAGTTCGTGGTGGTCCAGCGAAATACGCTTGCGCTCATCACGTTATTGTCTCTGTTTTGTTCCATTGCCGCGACATTTTCCATTTCACAGCTGGTACCGCTTAAGTCAGTGGAGCCCTTTGTTATCCAGGTGGACCAGAAATCTGGCATTACCCAGGTAGTGGAGCCACTTAAGGCGCATGAACTGACGGCCAATGAATCGGTGAATAGTTACTTCATTGTACAGTATATCAAGGCGCGCGAGAGTTATTACGGTTCAACGGATCGCAGTTATTATGCCAATTATAATCTGGTACGCGTGCTTTCCGATGGGTCAGTACTCAACAAATACCAGCATGAAATTGCGCTTTCCAATCCGGAAAGCAACGGGGCTCGTCTGGGAGCAACAGGGTTCCGCGAGGTGCATATTGCCAGCATCAGTTTTCTTGATCGCAGGGATCTGCCTGCAGGTGAAGAATCTCGACGCTATCAGGTCAGAGCGCAGATTAAAGAACGCGGTGGCGCTACGGGTGGCTCAGATAAACTGTTGCAAAAACTCATCACTATCGAATTTAAATATACAGAACTTGATTTAAGCGCCGAAGATCGCTATCTAAATCCTATAGGCTTTAGAGTGCTTAGTTATCGAGTGGATGATATATTGGGACAATGACAAATAAAAACATACTGCGCTGCCTGTTTCTTATCTCTCTTTTTTCCTATCCTGCATGGGCCGCAGATGTTCCTGTCCCTGTCGCCTCAGACAGCCGAATCAAGACCTTTGTCTATAGTGAGAATGATGTATTTAATGTCGTCACTCATTACGGCTACCAGTCCAATATTGAATTTGGTCCGGCAGAGGAGATCGATACGATTTCTGTCGGTGACCGTATCGGATTCCAGATAGTCCCTGCCGGTAAACGACTCTTTATACGTCCGACCATGGCGAATGCGCGCACTAACATGACGGTAGTGACCAATAAACGCGCCTATCAGTTCGATTTGATTTCAGAGCCCACGCCGGTTGCCCCCAATGAAGAGCTTGCGTATGTGGTGCGCTTCTTCTACCCCGACGACAAAAAGAATGCATTACCACCCGTGGCCTATTCGGATGAAGTGGCTGCTCCGTCTGCGGCGTCGACGCCCACAGGCGGTGCGCTGTATAACTATAATTATACATTTACGGGCAGCGATAGTTTGGCGCCGGTTAAATTATACGACGACAGCCATGCCACGTATTTCAAGTTCCGTACGGATACCGTAGATCCTCATATTTATATGGTTTCTGACGGCAAGGAAGTTGCGCTCACGCCGCACAAATCCGGAGACTATTGGGTAGTGGATACTGTGGCCAGCCGATTTGTAGTACGTCAGGGTGATGCCGTAGTGTGTGTATATAACGAAAAATGGTCCAAGTCGTAGGACGCGAACCGGTCTTGCCGGGAAGTGAACAGGAAAACCCATGAGCAACGGAAACGATAAAGACCCATTTCCTGCCACAGGAGAAACTCCGCCTCATGAAGGCGGAAATGGCGAGGGGTTGACGCTTGATTCTGGTCGTCCCGCAGTAGCTGCCGCGCCGGGCAAAATGATGTTTGTGTTGCTTGGCGCCCTGCTGTTTGTAGGCATCGTGGTTAAATCCCTGTTTTTTACGTCTGCCCCGGCACCGGTCCATGTGAAGAAAGAAAAAGAACATGTGCAGACCTCCAACAACACGCCTGATAATCTTATACCTCAAAGAGATATGCCGCAGCCTCCTCCTGAGATCGTAAACATACCGCCTCCGCCTCCGCCTCCGGCGCCGACACTTCCTCAGGTTGCGCCTCCGGTACCTAAAGTGACTGCCCAGGGGCCCAATCAGGAAGCGCTGAACAAGCGTGTGCACTCTCAAATGCTGGTGATGGCGGGTCATGGTAATGGGCCCCTAGGTGTCTCTAAGCGCGCTCGTGCCGGCGCGGCCACGGGCGATCCCAACTTAGCATTTGCGGCCGCGGTCGAAGACTCTGAAGCAGAGACGGTAGAAGCCAAAAAAATGGGCAATCTCAATGGCATTATCGGCCAGGGTAAGCTCATTCACGCCGTGCTCGAATCTGCTATCGATTCTGATCTGCCGGGTACCATTCGCGCGGTTGTCAGTCATGATATTTATGCCGAAGCGGGCAGGGCGATACTTATTCCCAAGGGTTCACGATTAATCGGTACCTATAATGCGGCGGTGAAACGTGGGCAGAACCGTGTCTTTATCATATGGATGCGTGTCATGCGCCCAGACGGTATTGATGTGATGATTAACTCGCCGGGCGTAGATATGCTGGGTCGCGCCGGTATGGGAGGCGATGTCGACAACAAATACTTCGAAGCGTATTCCACGGCGATCCTCTCAAGTGCAATGGATATAGGCGTGGCGGGTATTGGCCAGGCGTTGTTTGGCAATAACCAGCAGACGACCACGACATCCAATAGCGGCGGCACTACCACCGCCAGTTCTCCTGAAGGCACGGCGATGCAGCAGGCCGTCTCCAATATCGGCGATGTCAGCAAGTCTATTGTGGCAAGCACGCTTAACGCTCAGCCGACCATCTATGTGGATCAGGGCACGCCCATCATCGTCTTTGTCAATAAAGACCTGATATTCCCACCCAGCGTTGTTTCTTCGATCCATAACGAATGAGTATCGTTGCATTAGAAACCTACCTTGCGCCGCTCAAGGCTATCTTTGATCAGCAGGGGGTGAGCGAAGTTTCTATCAATCGCCCCAAGGAGGTGTGGGTAGAAATTTACGGCGATATGCATCGCCACGAAATTCCGGAATTTGATCTCGATCACCTCAAGGCCCTTGCCCGCCTTATTGCGCAGTCCACGGAGCAAAGGGTAAGCGAAGAAGCGCCGCTATTGTCCGCCAATCTTCCTGCAGGCTATCGCGTACAGGTTGTCTATCCGCCCGCCTGTGAAAACAGCACGGTCGCCTTTTCCATCCGCAAAAAGACCATTATGAACATGGATCTGGATAGTTACGAGGCACTGGGTGCCTTCCAGAGCACGATGGTGCGCAAGATGGAGAACGAGACCGATAAGCAACTCAGAGCCATGCTTGATTCGGGCAATATCAAGGAGTTCATCCGCACCGCGGTACTGGCAAAGAAAAATATTATTGTCAGCGGCGGTACCTCTACCGGTAAAACCACCTTCTTAAACGCCGTTCTCAAGGTCATTCCGCCCACCGAGCGCATTATCACCTGTGAGGACGCGCGCGAAATCGATCTCGAGCATTTGCCCAACCGCGTGCATCTGCTTGCCTCCAAAGGCGGCCAGGGCCGCGCCAATGTGACGACGCAGGACTTAATCGAAGCCTGTCTGCGTTTACGTCCCGACCGCATCATGGTCGGCGAGTTGCGTGGTAAGGAAGCATTCAGTTACCTGCGAGCGATCAATACCGGCCATCCGGGTTCCATCTCAACGCTGCACGCTGATACGCCGCTTCTGGCCATCGAACAGCTGATCCTTATGATCATGCAGGCAGGCCTGGGAATTACGCGCGAGCAGATAAAAGGATATGTGGAAACGGTCATTAACGTGGTCATTCAGCTTAAGCGCGGCGATAAGGGGCGGCGCTTTGTCTCCGAGATTTACTTTAAAGAAGGCGATTAAGGCGCTAGTATCGCTGCCATGAATAACGTCCACAAACCTTTTACGACCCGACTGGTCGTTTTTTTTATAGTTCTTTTTATCTTGGTTGTGCCGCTGTATGGCGCGCTGCTGGGCTCGATATATTGGATATATAATGGCGACATGCGCTACGTCGACGCCGCTGTTAATGATCCGGTGTATTTATGGACCAGCCTCAAAGAACTCGGCAATTACTGGTGGATCTACCATAATACCAACAAGCCATTACCCGAAGCGTTTGAGCTGCATTTTTTTGGCCCGCCAGCATTGGCCATGGTCTTCAGCTTGCTGCTGCTTTTCATGGTGCGTGCGCCGCTGATCGATTTCCGCCCCTTCAAGAAAAAAGAAACCATCCATGGAGATGCGCATTGGGCAACGGAGATAGAAGTGAAGGCCGCCAAATTGCGCGCCAAAAAAGGATTGTTGCTCGGGCGTACCGGAACCAACAATTACCTTATTGCCGATGACTTCCAGCACGTGCTCCTCTTTGCGCCTACCGGTTCGGGCAAAGGTGTGGGGTTTGTGATTCCCAACCTCGTCTTCTGGCAGGGATCTGTGGTATGCCACGATATTAAGATGGAAAATCATGAACTTACGAGCGGATATCGCGAGAGGAAACTGAAGCAGAAAGTATTTCTGTGGAATCCCGCCGACCCGGATGGCCGCACGCATTGTTACAACCCGCTCGACTGGATTTCGAGCAAGCCCGGCCAGATGGTCGATGACGTGCAGAAAATCTGCAACCTTATCTTACCCGAACAGGAATTCTGGCAGAACGAAGCGCGGTCGCTATTGCTGGGCGTCATTCTTTATCTTTGTGCCGTGCCCGATAAAGTCTGCTCTTTCGGCGAAGTGGTGCGCACCATGCGCAGCGATGACGTGGTCTACAGCCTTGCCGTGGTGCTCGATACCATCGGCAAGAAAATCCATCCCGTCTCTTACATGAACATCGCCGCCTTTCTGCAAAAGGCGGACAAGGAACGTTCCGGCGTGATCTCGACGCTCAACTCCGGCTTAGAACTCTGGGCCAACCCGCTGATTGACACCGCCACTGCCAGCAGCGATTTTGACCTCCAGCAGCTTAAAAAACAGCTCACCACCGTGTTCGTGGGCGTCACGCCCGACAACTTGCAGCGTTTAGAGCCGTTGCTCAAAGTGTTTTATCAGCAGGCCTGCGACTTCCTGACGCGGAAGATGCCCGGCAAAGACGAGCCGCACGGCGTGCTGTTCTTGATGGATGAGTTTCCCACGCTGGGCGAGATGAAACAGTTCCAGACCGGCATCGCCTATTTCCGCGGCTATCGCGTCAAGCTGTTCCTCATCGTGCAAGATACGCAGCAATTGAAAGGCATTTATGAAGATGCGGGCATGAACTCGTTCCTCTCAAACTCATACTACCGCATCACATTCTCGGCCAACAACGTTGAAACCGCGAAGCTGATTTCAGAACTGGTAGGCAACAAGACCGTCAAGCAATTCTCCAACAACAAGCCAAAATTCCTCGATTTCAATCCGCAATCGCGCACCGTCAATGAGTCGGAAGTGCAGCGTGCATTGCTTTTGCCCCAGGAAGTCATCACTCTGCCCAGAGATGAGCAAATCATCCTTATCGAATCCACGGCGCCGATTAAGACCAAGAAGATTTTCTATTATTCGGATTCGTTCTTTACCCATAAAGTGTTTAATCCGCAGAGCCCGCGCAAGGGCGGACCCGAGCCAGCATTCGTGCCTATTCAGGAGCCCTACGATCCGCGTAAAAAATCCAAGGCGGCGCCCAAAGAGCCGGAAAAGCCGCAAGTGGCCGAGGCCGCTGCACCGCCACCGCCGCAACCACCCGTTCCCACCGAACCGCCACAGCCTCCTGCGGAAGGCGGCGCGTAAATCTGATTATTGCTTCTTTGAAGCCGGCGTGAGCATGCCTTCATTGGCACTCGATGCGCTCGCGCTTTGGCGTTTGGGCATACGCCCTGCCTTATAAGCTTGTCTGCCTGCAATCACGGCATGTTTCATGGCGCTGGCCATTAAAACGGGATCATCCGCTTCGGCAATCGCGGTATTCATCAGTACGCCGTCACAACCCAATTCCATGGCAATGGCCGCGTCGGATGCGGTGCCCACGCCGGCATCCACCAGAATGGGCACGCATGCGTTCTTCACGATGGTTTCAATGGCGAGCGGATTCTGGATGCCGAGCCCGGAGCCAATGGGTGCGGCCAGCGGCATCACCGCCACGCAGCCCGCCTCTTCAAGGCGTTTGGCCATTACCGGGTCGTCATTAGTATAGGCCATGACTTCAAAGCCTTCCTTTACCAGCATATGGGCAGCTTTAAGCGTCTGCTCCACCTCGGGGTAAAGCGTGTCTTTATCACCGATGACCTCGAGCTTCACCAATGTCCACCCGCCGGCCTCACGCGCAAGCCTGAGCGTGCGCACGGCATCCTCTGCACTGTAGCAGCCAGCACTGTTGGGAAGATAGGTGTAGCGTTTGGGATTAAGATAATCCTGCAGCGAGTCTTTGCCCCCGGCCAGGCTTACACGCCTGAGCGCCACAGTGACAATCTCGGCGCCAGTGGCTTCAATGGAAGCCTGCATCTGCGCATAATTCTTGTATTTGCCCGTGCCCACAAGCAGGCGGGAGGAAAAACTGCGCGTGCCAATGACCAGAGGATCGCCCGTCATCAGCCGCCCCCGATGAACTGAACGATTTCCACCTGATCGCCTTCCTGAAGCGCGGTGGCCTCATAAAGCGAACGCGGCACGATGGCCAGATTGAGTTCGATGGCGACCTTCTGCGCATTCAAACCCAGACGCACCATAAGCGCTGCCACGTTGGGTGTGCTTTGCATCTGATGGGGCTCGCCGTTGATCCGTAGTTGCATAAAACGTATAACCATTTGATAATGAGGCAGGATACCGCTAAGATAAGCGCCATACCCGCCTGAAGGAGGCTTTATGACCCGGATATTAGTCCTAAACGGTCCCAATCTCAATATGCTTGGCGCCCGCGAACCCGAAGTTTACGGCAAGGAGACGCTCGAGGATGTTCGCAGTTTATGCGAAAAATGGGCGCAATCTCTTTCGCTGACCGCGGAGTTCCGCCAGAGCAATCACGAAGGCGAGCTCGTCACCTGGATTCAGGAGGCGGGGCAGGGTGCCGCCGGGCTTATCATTAATCCCGCGGGTTTTGGGCATACGTCGGTGGCACTGATGGACGCGTTGCTTTCCATCAAGACCCCTGCAATTGAAGTGCATCTGTCGAATATCTACAAGCGCGAAGAATTCCGCCATCACACCTATACATCGCGCGCGGTTGCTGGCGTGATTTCAGGTTTCGGCGCTTTTGGTTATGTGCTGGCGCTGTATGCCTTATCAGAGCAGCTCAAGAAAAAGTGACGCGGCTCCTTAACATCGCCCATCGTGGTGCCTCGGCCCATGCGCCCGAGAATACGCTTCTGGCCTTTTCCAAGGCAATGGATATGGGGGCTGACGGTATCGAGCTGGATGTACATTGCACTGCTGACGGGGAAGTGGTGGTGATGCATGACGAAACACTGGACCGCATGACCAACGGCAAAGGGCCTGTGGCGAGCTTGCCCCTTGCCGAGCTTAAAAAACTCACTCTTCAAGGCGGCGAGCCTATCGCCACCTTGAGCGAAGCGCTCCGCGTCGTGGGAAAACGGGCGCTGGTGTATGTCGAAGTCAAAAGGGCACAAGACGCCGTAGCAGCGGCAAAAGTGCTGGACAAACATATCGCGCAAGGGTGGGACAGCAAAAAGCTCTGGCTCATTTCTTTTGCCCATGCAGGTCTCAAGGAAGCCCAAGAAGCAGTGCCAAAATTGCTAATAGGTGCCAGTCTTAAGCAATGCGAGCCAAGCAGTGTAGCAGATGCAAAAGCGCTGGGTGCGCGTGCGGTGCTGCCGGCATACCGCACTGTTACGCGCGAATTTGTAGCACAAGCGCATGCGCAGGGACTCGAAGTCATCGTCTGGACGGTCAATACGCCGCAAGATATTGCACGCATGCGTGAGCTTGGCGTGGATGGTATTATCAGTGATTATCCCGACCGCGTGCTTCCTTAAGGCAGATGAAAGAAATCATCACTTCTGAGCAATTACTTGCCGCCTATGCATCTGGCTATTTCCCGATGGCCAAGAGTAGGGATGTGCCCACGCTTTACTGGTATGACCCCGATCATCGCGGTGTTCTGCCGCTGGATACTTTTCATATCCCCAAGAGCCTGCAGAAGTTCCTGCGCCATAATCCCTATACAATCACGACTGACACGGCGTTTGAGCAGGTTATACGCGCCTGTGCAGACACGCGCAGCGAGGAGCGCAAGGATAGCTGGATTAACGACACTATCATCGGCCTGTATTGTGACTTGTTTCGCGCTCAGCATGCACATAGCGTCGAATGCTGGCACGATGGTACGCTTGTAGGCGGCCTTTACGGCGTGTCGCTGGGCGGCGCCTTCTTTGGCGAGAGCATGTTCAGCACCAAAACAAATGCCAGCAAAGTTGCACTGGTGGCCTTGGTAGAGCGTTTAAGGAATGCGGGTTATACGCTGCTTGATACCCAATATGTCAACGAACATTTAGTGCAGTTTGGCGTGCAGGAAATTGCGCGCGAGCGTTACTTGGAACTTTTGGAAAAAGCCTTGAGTGTCTCGCCCAATCCGTCCACGCGCTTCTTGACGGCGTCCGACATTAAATCCTGAACGTCTGGCGCAAACGCCACTTCAAGTTCGTGTTTACTTACCGCAATGGTAACTTTATCCAGATTGCCGGCCATGCCGCCCGAGATCTGAAATGCAAGATTGGCCGCCGTACCTATGACGCGTGCCCAGGCTATGTCACGATCCTTGATGAGGTGCAGCACCTCCCAGTCATGTTTGAGCTTGAACTGGTAGCGGTGATAGAGCGCAAGGGCAAGGGTGACACGTTCCGCGTGCGAGAACCCGGTAAGCGTCGACTGGATGATGCGCGAGAATGACCATTCGGCACGGTATTCCGGGTGAATGCGCCAGGCGATCTCGCTTAAGATACAGGCGGCGAAACGCAAGCGGCGATCGCTTTCGCTTTCCTCGTCGAACAAAGGCGACATCCAGGCAAAAAGCTCACGCGCGTAACCCGGCACGCGCCCGTTCTGTGACGCCAGATCGGTACAGGACGCGATCAGCGGATCTTCGCCGCGCACAGCGGGGGAAAGTTTTTCGTAGAGATAGCCCTCGCGTATGCCGCTGGCGCTGAAAATGACATCGATGGGGTCGGTAATATCGAGCAAATATTCAAGCACGAGAGCGGCGGGCATCAGCGCATCAACGCGCTTGGCGGATGCACCCGCCATCTTGGCGATTTCCTGCGGCGAGGCTGCCGAAATATCCTTGAGCAGCTTGCGTAAGGGGCCGTTCTTGATGGTGTAATGATGGACGATGTCGAGCGGATATTTCTCTTCTGCCATGTGAATATGCGCCAGCGCGCGAAAACTGCCGCCGATGGCATAAAAATGCGGCGGGTGCACTTTTTCCAGCCAGCGTTCGGAGGAGAGCGCTTCGGCGATCATTTTTTTCATCTTGTCTTTTTCGCCCTTGCTTGAGTCAAGCAGCCGGAGCGGACCGATGGGAAGCGTGGCCTGTTCGGTGATGTTGCCCTTTTCAAGGCCGATAAGTTCGATGCTGCCGCCACCCAGATCGCCTGCGAGCCCTTCGGGTTTATAGATGGAAGAAGCGACACCGCCCGCGGCAAGACGCGCTTCTTTTTTGCCGGAGATGACAGTGATATCGATGCGAAACCTGCGCTCAAGCGCCTCGACGAAAGCGGCACCGTCTTCAGCGTCACGCACGGCAGCGGTGGCGAGTATCTGCAATTCGACAACATCCATCACGCGCACGAGCGCAAGAAATCGCGCAATGCAGCCCTCGGCCATTTTTACGCCTTCGGGATTGAGCTTGCCGGTCGTGGCGAGTCCTTTGCCCAGGCTGCAGAATACTTTTTCGTTAAATAGCGGCAGCGGTGCGCGCTTGATGGCATCGTAAATCACCAGCCGGATGGAATTAGAGCCAATATCAATGACCCCCATGCGCCCTTCATGCGAGCGTTCGCCAGAATCACGCCAAGATTCAGAAGGATAGTGAGAAGGCATGGCAGGCTCCTTGACTATGGCCGTAACAGAATCTTCATAAATTATTCAGCATCGGTTAACCAATATCTGATAATTTAGAACAGAGTAATCCATACACAAATAACGCTATTTTCACAGTATAAAGTATTCACATGCTCGCTGAAGCGCTTAGCCCGATAGTAGACCAGATTTTTAGCATTATTTATGAACAATCTGAATCGGATGAGAATGTCTATAGCCGTTCTTTCTTTAAAGAAGTAGTCACCCGTTGCGTTGCGGATGCCGCGGGCATTTTGCAGACCATGGATACCAGCAATGCTCAAAGGCCGCTGGGTGCTGAACTTGGCAGTATATATAACAACCTAAAATCCGCATATAGCAAAGACAGTGCGCGTGCCATGATTTTAGGCAACCTCTCCGGCTTCACTAAAGGACTGGTACATACGCCGCACCCTACTGAAGTATTCACTGATGAAGCTATCCATGCCGAAAGCAAAGTAGTGGAAGCGCTTCTTGCCAATCCCCAGCTCTTCAAACGTCGCGCTGACAAACGCTATTACACTCCAAATCCAGAACAAAATATTCGTCTGCATAATGCACTGCAGGATCTGGATAAAGCATTACAAAAACCCATGAAAAATCGTCTGCACATCGATCAGGAGATGTACCGTAGCATCATGTTCTCGCGTCTGCAGTTTGACAGCGTGCCGCTGGCCGCCAATGCCATACTTGAGGCAACAGAACAGAATTCTTCTGACCTGAGCATGAACGAATTGCACAAATTCGGACATATTGTAGATCCCGGCACCTGGTCGCCCGGGGACGAAGATAGCAAGCCTGACATGACTGTGTCGATGTTGCAGAAGGGCGTGGATCTCAATCACCGTGCCATGATGTTTCATTATTACCGCACACTTACCGCGCTGGGAAGTGATGGCGGCAAGACCCTTTCCGACGATACGCGCGATGCTATCAACAAGATAATGATGCGCTTGCTTAAGACGGGATTTAAATCTGAGCCCAGCAAACAATCCAAGCCGGTATTTAACGAGGACTATGCCAAAGACCGCTTGTTCGGAAAATCCAAGAGACCCGATGATCGCGAAGTGCTGCATTTCGGCGAGCAATACAGCCATTACGCCAAATTGCCGTTTTTCAGCGGCTTCCTGAAAAAATTTCCTGCGCTTGCCGGCGATCAGGAACTGAAAGAATACACCAATCCCGAAGAATTTCTTAATGACCTTGCGCAGTTGCGCGACCGTAAAGATCTTCAGCAGATTGTCGATTCCAGACGTCCGCGTGTCAGCTCTATCGATGCATTAATTATTCAGGCGATGAATTTCAAGGACACCGCACTGCGCGTACAAATCCGCCAGAATGCAAAGATGCACCGCGACGTGCTCGATTACCTGATGAACCTCATCCCGGAAGATAAGTTCCCGCAGGGTCTGGCCGCCAAAATCAAGAGCCATAATCCGAAAGACTCCTCGTCGATTGAAATGCTGCTTGATACATTTCTTTCTAAAGATAAAAGCCATCCGGAATTCACTGCATTTGTCCAGCAAGCGGTGGCAGAACGTTTGGCTGAAATCGGCAAACTGGTGCCCGTATATGAAGAACAGAAGCGCGCGCTGGAAGCGCAACAGAATGATCCTGCGCGTAAGGATGAAACCCCGGTCCACGTCATCACCATCCCGCAGAACGACTTCAATTTCTACCAGACGATGGAATCTTTCGGACTTGCCGCTAAATATCCCGAACGCATATCACGTTATCTCATTGCCGAATGCCGCAGTAAAACCGACATGCTTGAAGCCTTTTTTATGCTAAAAGTCATGGAATCGCTGCGCGCTCCGGATGCGCAAAAGAAAGTAGAGATTGTAAATCTTGTCGAGCATCCCGATATGGCGATGCCTGACCAGGACAGACAATTGCCCGCGGCAACCATGACGGCGCAGGCCATGAATAATCCCTATTTCGCCAAGCAGCATCTGGGCATTCATTCCAGCAATTATCTGCTTGATGATTTTTCGATCGCCCACCCCGACAAGCACTGCATCACGGTAGCCGAAGTCAAACGCATGCATCAGCTCAAAATCAATCCGGGGGATGAAACCAAAGAAATCAAAGGCGTCAAAATGATGATGGGCGCCGGCAGTGACATCACCAAGGCAGGCAGCGCCGCCGCCGCTGCGGCCATGATGGATGCCATGGAAAAGACCCGTGAGGCACTTCTTAACAATGAAGTGCCGGTATTGCTTATCGATTATACGGGATGTGGCGGTGGCGTGCATCGCTCGCAGCCGGTGAGTTCGTCGTTTGAAACGGTGCAGGGACGATCGATGCGCCAATCCGCCGAGAGTATCTCGCACAAGACAATGAATCTGCTTACGCGCAATCTGCGCAACCGCCTTGCCACAAACCCCGCAAGCCCCATAGAGCACCCTTACAAGGGACCTCTTGCTAAATTCTCCAATGAAAACGACCGGGCGCTGATGTGCAGACTTAACCTGGGCAATATGGCGGATATGGCCAGTAACCCGGGCATGTGGGAACATGAAACCAAAGCGCGCACCTACGCGATGATGAATACCTACCAAGACCTCTACAAATCCGCTGAGTTCAAGGAGCTCAATGCCTTTACCGCCCGCGTCTTCGTTGATTTGACGCAATTTGCCGCCCGTCCGCCTAAACGCATCGAGCCGGTCACCGCAAGTTCTGAGAAAACGGGATTCCCGCCGCCAGTAGACGTGGAAAAAACGCGTGCCATAGGTTTCGGCGCTGCTTTGAATGCATCGGGCATTTGTGCACCGCTTTTCTATGGTGCCAGCCGCTATCTCGAAGGTATTGAGACCAATCCTGACGATCTGCGTAAAATGTATCTGTATGATCCCAAGGCGCAAGATACGATCAACCGCATGACCTACGGCATCGTTATGGCGGATATGGATGTTGCCTGGAAATATCTTGGCTACGATGTCGCTCCGCAATTGCATGAATTAAGAGAACTAGAAATGTCCACCCCTGCCGCGGATGACCGCGAAGGTAAGGCCAAGAAATGCCTGGCCAAGATACATCTGGAGTACAATGCGGTCGCCAACAAATTGCTCAAGCTGCATCAAAGCGTCACCGGTCGACCGATGACGAATGTTGAGGATGGCAAGAAGGCGGCTAACGCTATTCTTGAAACGTTGCCGATTGCACTGCGTGAACAATTGAAATTATCGAAGAAAAACATCCAGGAGCCCCGTAACAAGCTCGCGCAACTTTTTGACAGCATCCGCAAAGGCGAAACCGCATTTAACAGCGAAACGATTAAACTCACAGAAAATGGTCTTTACGACAAAGTGATCTATCCCGCCATGGGCGCCATTTACGAGTGGTCAGAGCATACGCCGCGCGCCTATACCCGTCCGGCCTGGGCAAAATCGGTGGAATTACAATCGCAAACCATGATGTTTTCCGCCTGATTATTTTTTGCGCAGCTTATACAGATCTTTGAAAATCGATTTGGCTTTCTTAAGCGACTTGCCGCGACCGGAAAGCGAAGGATTGTTCATGAAATATTCATGGGCCGAGAAACTTTTGTCGCTTGCCGGCACGCGCTTATAGCTGGCGTCAGGCTGCAACAACCAGGAATTCTTCTCGTCCTTGATATTGGCTACCATGATCTGGCCCATCACCTGTGCATGTACGGTGGGATTCTCCACCGGCATCATTGCTTCCACCCGCCAGTCAAAATTGCGCGGCATCCAGTCGGCCGAGGAAAGATATACCTTGGCACTGGGGGAAGGCAGGCCATAGCCGCCGCCAAAACAGAAAATGCGCGAATGTTCAAGAAAACGGCCGACAATGCTGCGCACGCGGATATTTTCCGACAGCCCAGGCACACCGGGCCTAAGACAGCATATGCCGCGCACGATAAGATCGATTTTGACTTTCTGCTGCGAGGCCCAGTAAAGCCCGTCGATAATGGCCGGGTCGACCAGCGCATTCATTTTGGCCCAGATATGGCCGGGCTTGCCTGCCTTGACCATGGAGACTTCATTGTCGATGAGCTTAAGCAACGTACTGCGCATGTCGCGCGGCGCAATCACCAGCTTGTTAAGCGATTTGGGCTGAGTATAACCGGTCAGGAAATTGAACAATTGCGCCACATCGCGGCACAGCACTGCATCACAACTGAAAAATGAAAGATCGGTATATATCTTGGCGGTATTGGGATGATAGTTGCCGGTGCCGAAATGCACATAAGAACGCAGCTTTCCGTCCATGCGACGGGTAACAAGCGAGAGCTTGCAATGGGTCTTAAGATGCACGAAGCCATACACCACCTGTGCGCCTGCGCGTTCCAGATCGCGTGCCCACTTGATATTGGCTTCCTCGTCAAAGCGTGCCTTCAGTTCGACCACGGCGGTCACCGACTTGCCCGCTTCCGCCGCCTCGATTAACGCCTGCACAATGGGAGAGTTCTGGCTGGTGCGGTAAAGCGTCTGTTTGATGGCGACCACGTCCTTGTCGCGTGCCGCCTGACGCAGGAACTGCACCACCACATCGAAACTTTCGAACGGATGATGCACGATGATGTCCTTAGCTTCGATGGCAGCAAAACAATCACCGCCAAAATCGGTGATACGCTCGGGAAAGCGTACGGTATAGGGCGGAAACTTAAGATCCGGTCTGGGCGCTTCGTATATTTCCGATAGATTGGCGAGCCCTATCATGCCCTGGGTTGAGATGATGTCGTCGGTTTCCACCTGCATCTGCGCCATGATGAACTGCACCAGCGGAGATTTGATGGGTGAGGCCACTTTAATGCGGATAATTCGACCGCGGCGGCGCTGCTTGACCGCATGTTCGAAATGGCGCACGAGGTCTTCGGCTTCCTCCTCGATATCGAGATCGGAATCGCGCACGATGCGGATGAGCGTCGAGGCCTTCTTTTCCGAACGCGGGAACAGCATGCCCCAATTAAGCTCGATAATGTCCTCCAGCCGCACATAGCGAATGACGTTCTTTTTTTTCTTCTTCGGTGGCAAGGTCACGAAACGCGGAAGCTTTTGCGGAAACGGCAGAATGGCAATCTGCTCATTCTTCTTGTTGCCGCGTGAAAACAGGAACAGCTGTGCAATGCCGAGATTGGGCAGGAAAGGGAAGGGGTGTGCCGGGTCGATGGCGATAGGAGTGAGCACGGGAAAGACATTTTCCGAGAAATAATTCTCAAGCCACTTGACTTCTGCTGCGTCGAGTTTGGAGACCTCTTCAATAACGATGCCGTTCTGAGCGAGTTCGCCGCGCAGCTTGTTCCAGGTTTTTTGTTGTTGGATGACCACCTCGCGCGTGCGCGCAGAAATGCGCTCCAACTGGTGCTCGGGGCTAAGTCCATCGTCGCTGATGAGCGTGGAGCCCATGCGGATATGATCCATGAGCCCGGCAACACGCACCATGGTGAACTCGTCAAGATTCATGGCGGAAATCGACAGGAAATTCACCCGCTCAAGCAGCGGATTGCGCTTGTTGGCGGCTTCCTCAAGCACCCGTTCATTAAACGCCAGCCACGAAAGCTCGCGGTTGATGAAGCGCTCCGGATGGTGCAATGCGATATGTTTTTTGCTGGATTTGTTTGCCATGAGAGCCGTAATCTAGCGTCTTGCGGCCCAAATTCAACGTGGAAGTTAGCAAGAACGTGTTATTAGCCGGCCGCCGCAAAACATGGGTAACCTGATGAAGAAGCTTTATTTACTACGCCATGCCAAGGCCGAACCGGGAAGTAAGGACTTAGGTGACAAGGAGCGTCCGCTGGCCGCGCGCGGGCGTCTGGCCTGCACGATGATGGGTAATTACATCAAGGAGAAAAGCTATGTTCCGGATGTAGCCATTGCTTCGCCCTCGGCGCGCACCAGTGAAACTTTTGAACGCATTGTGGAGGCTGCAGGGGCGTCTGTGCCTGTACAGTTCATCGACAAGCTTTACCTCGCCACTGCCGATGAAATGCTGCATTACATACGGCTGCTTTCCGATAAGGCATCTTCTGTCCTGCTGGTCGGTCATAATCCGGGCATGCACCATCTTGCGCTGATACTGTCGCGGCCGGAACGCACGGCATTGCGTATCAAGCTTGAACTTAAATATCCCACCGGCTCACTCGCCGTGCTTGGTTTCTCGGGCGATTATTGGAAAGACGTTATTCCCGGCGAAGGCACGCTCACTGATTTCATTACACCGCAGACCTTATAGAATCTTAGGCAAGAAGCTTGCCCGCAGGCTGCGGCTGCTATAGGTTTTTTTCGACTTTGCATTACATGTATATCACCTATGGCCTCGCATTTATTAAGCTCGCGCCGGTTTCTGCCCCTTTTTCTCACGCAATTTCTGGGCACCTTCAACGATCAGTTTTTTAAGAATGCCGTCATCATTCTGGTGACCTATTACACCTCCGACCAACTGCGTGTTGATCCCCATACACTGCTTACGCTTTCCGGCATGGTCTATGCCTTCCCCTACCTCGTATTTTGCGCTACCGCCGGCAAGCTTGCCGACAAATTCGATAAGGCGCTGCTCGCACGCATCATCAAATACGCCGAGCTCGGCTTCATGGCATTTGCTACCGTGGGTTTTTATTTTCACCTCATCGGATTTCTGTTCGTTGTGCTTTTCTGCATGGGTGCGCATTCGGCATTTTTCAGTCCGGTGAAATATTCACTGATGCCCGACCAGCTTAATGAAAGCGAACTGATGGAAGGCAATGCCTTCATGGAAACGGCGACATTCATTGCCATGCTGCTGGGCACGCTGGGCGGCGGCTTGTTGGTGTTAAGACCGCACGGCGAACTGCTGGTTTCGACCATCGTGGTGGTGGTGGCGCTGTTGGGCGTGCTTTCAAGCAAATTCATTCCCCATGCCAGGATCTGTGACCCCAGCGTGCGCGTGCGTGCCAACCTGCTGGCCGAGACGTTCGATATTATCAGCTATGTATTTAAGCGGCGCCTGCTGCGCAAGGGCGCGCTGGCTAATTCCTGGTTCTGGTTCATCGGCGTGACTTTCCTTACCCAGCTTCCGCCCTTTGCCAAACAGGTGCTGGGTGCCAATGAAAATGTAGTGACGTTGTTTTTCACGAGTTTTTCGGTGGGCACAGGCATTGGTGCGGTGGCCTGCGGCATGATTCTAGGCGGCAGGGTGTCGACCATGACGGTGCGTTTTGCCGCCCTCGTCATGAGCATTTTTATTTTTGATTTTTACTGGATATGCCCGCATAGCCTTAGCGAGCATCAGGGTGCTTTGCTGTCGGCAGACGCATTCCTTGCCCAGCCGTCGAGCTGGCGGTTGGTTTTTGACGTCTTTGTCACTGCCATTGCCGGCGGTTTTTACATGGTGCCGCTCTATGCGCTTTTGCAGCAGAGGAGCGAACCCAAACATCGTGCGCAGGTGATGGCTTGCAACAACGTGCTCAATGTAGCATTCATGGTAACAGCGGCAGCGCTCGCTCTTGTGCTCTATGAGCTTCATTTCACTGTGGCGGAAGTGTTCCTTGCCGTTGCGATCCTCAACACCGGCGTGACGGCCTGGCTTTTCACTGCCGGCGGACGGCTTGCCGACGACCGTTAAGACGCTGGCGTATATTTGTTCACCAGCTTCCTGAGGTTTTCCGCCAGATCCTTGCCGATCGCACCGCCATCGCCCGTGATAT
>Ga0206878_10057_pt1 | contig 47207 bp, 47 predicted proteins | sample Alteio_BWOrgCont_8_FD_152621 | JGI IMG/M metagenome (GOLD analysis project Ga0206878, IMG submission 152621) | Enriched cells from forest soil in Barre Woods Harvard Forest LTER site, Petersham, Massachusetts, United States -... | ecosystem: Environmental > Terrestrial > Soil > Temperate forest >... | reverse complement strand
CTGCCCGGGCCGTCGTACAAGTCGGGCTAAAGACGATGTCGCTGAAGTCGCCCGTCAGCATCTTAGCGGTTGGCACATCTGCCAGCTCACTGGCTTCGCCCACAATTTGACGAGACCATTCCGTACCGAAGAAGAAAAAGAGCTTGTTACTATGAGAAATTGGTCCCGAAACTGAAAATCCGGGATAGTTGAAATGAGATTTCGGGATCCCCAAGCCGTTATGATTATTGGTCCAGTCATTGGCATCGAAATCGTAATTCCGCCCAGTCCAATACGCCTCTCCGTGGAAATCCTTCGTGCCGGACTTGGTGATCGCTGTCACCACGACCTGACTCCCGCTCTGGTCTGCCGTATAGTTGCTGGTCTGGACTGTCAACTCCTGGATGAATTCAGAGTTGGGGTAAATGTTGCTTCCTCCGTTTCCCGTGAGGTCATTCATGTTGCCGCCGTCGAGCTTGTACGTTCCGGCGTCATCACGGTTGCCATTGATGTTGAAGCCCTGTAATCCATTGCCGGCGTTAACTACGTGGGGATCAAAAGTGTCTCCGTAGCCGGAGGTGGTGTTCTGAACCACGCCCGGGAGCAATGGCAGCAGCTCTTCCGCGTTGCGGCCGATGGTTGCAAAGGACTGAATCTGCTGACTGTTGAGGGTCTCGGATCGCTGGCCAGAATCCGTAATCGGAACCCCAGCCGTCCCCACCACCTGCACTGTCTCTGCTATCGCGCCAACCGCCAGAGTGAGGTTTAGAGAAAGTCGGTCGTTCGCGTGTATCACCAGTTGATTCAAGTTCGAAGACTTGAATCCAGTCCTTGAGACCGCGAGGCTGTAGGAACCGGGCAGGACAAATGCAAACGAGTACTCGCCAGACCCGTTGGAGGTGGTCCTTGTCGAGACTCCGGTATCTGAATTGGTTAGCGTGACCTCCGCGCCGGGTATAGCCGCGTTGCTGGCATCAAACACTTGGCCATCTAACCGAGCGGCTGACTGACCGTGCGCCAGGCCAGCACAGAAGAGCACAATTCCACTCAGAAACAGTGAGAGTGGAAGGCTGCGAGAGTGCACCACGTTGTACCTCCCCGATCGCATTAATCCTGCAAACGATTACATTTTCAACGTCGTGAAGTGTACTCAGGCCGAAATCGGGTTGTCAAGCAAATAATAGTCCAAAAACATTACTCGATCGATCCCAAGATTCCAGGGTGTGACGGGTGTCGAGATGTCGAGCGTCCTCAACAAGGGTTTCTGTCAGACGCTAAAGTGAGCGGATATGGGGAAGGCCCACGTGTGCGGGAGGAGACGCAGGGCGATAGGCCATTTGCCTGTCGCCCCTTTGCTTTGTCCCAGTGCCGGGGCTAAAGAGTTACCCCCGGGTTCAGCGGAAGTTGTCGATCACTGACACTGCACCCCGTTCAGATAGAACACTGTCGGGTTGTTATTCGTCCCGCTGTAGCTTCCGGCAATCGAAACATCCCCGGAGAGGGTGGAGTTGGCGGCGATTGACCCATCCCAGCTCAGGGAGGTCAGGGTTACATTCTGGCCGCTTTGAGAGTCTGTTGCCCCGTTGGCCTGGGTCAACTGCTGGTTACCGGACCAAGTCCACGTCAGCGTCCAGCTGGTAATTGCGGACGAACTGCTGTTCGTAATGTTGATGGCAGCGTCGAAGCCGGTGCTCCAGGAGCTCTGAATGCTGTAAGTGATGTGGCAGTTTCCCGTGCTGCCGGCCAGGGTGGTGGCGGTGACGGCGTTGCTGGCGGCCGAGATATTCCCTGCCGCATCGTAAGCCTTCACCGAGTAGGTGTACTGAGTCGATGATGCCAACCCGCTGTCCGTGTACGACGTTGTCGTAACGTTGGCGATCTGCATGGAACCACGATAGACGTAGTACCCAGCCACACCCACATTGTCCGTCGAACCCGACCACGATAACGCCACAGTGGTTGCCGTTATCGTCCCGGCTGTCAGTGTGGGAGCGGTTGGTGGCGTTGTGTCTCCACCAGATCCGGTAAGGGACACCGTAATCTTGTCGATATCCGGAGCCCATCCCGACGAATTCGAGAACTTGATTGTGTTCGAACCCGAGTTCAGGCTAATTGGTGAACTCAAGGTCAAGCTGTTTGCTGTGGACCACGAGCCGGTCGGAGCGAAACTCACTGTCTGCGCCGTACTGCCGTTCACGCTAATCTGCGCTGTACGGGCTGACGAATCGCCGTTCACGTAAGCGATTGCCAGATTGTAGGAGCCCGCGGTTGATATGCTGAAGTTGACCGTCAACGTGCCACTGTTGTTGCCGATGTAGCCGACGTCCTCGCCACCCGAGCAGCCAGAGCACGATTGCACAACCGCTCCGCCCGCCAGAGTGTTCCCTGAAGCCTCCGCTTCGACCGTCGCCGAGGTGGTGGCAGCGGCCGTGGTCACCATTACGGTGTCGCTCGCCGGAGACACGGCATCCGCCGCATCGACCGCATACACCGTATACGAGTACTCAGTGGATGGTGTGAGTCCGGTGTCGGTATACGTTGTCCCAGTCACACTCGCGATCCGAGTCCCGTTCCGATAAACGTTGTACCCGGTAACACCTGCGCTATCGGTGACGGCGTTCCACGACAAAGACGCAGTGGTGCTCGTCATGCCCGTAGAGGTTAATGTTGGAGCCGGCGGCCCTGAAGCAGCGGCCGATGTGGTTACCGACACGGTGTTGCTCGCCGGCGATAGATTTCCAGCAGCGTCGAAAGCCTTTACGGTGTAGGAATACTGAGTTGAAGGTGATAGTGAAGTGTCCGTGTAAGTAGTGCCGGTCACAGTAGCGATCATCGAGCTGCCACGGTATACGTTGTAACCGGTAACACCTACATTGTCGGTCGCTCCGGACCAGGACAACGCCACGCTCGTGCTCGTAACCGCGCCCGCGGTGAGCGTCGGGGCGGTCGGCGGGGTAGTGTCGCTGCTCGAGAGTGTCAGAGTGATGTCGTCTATGTCCGGCGCCCAGCCAGAAGAATTGGAGAATGTTACCGAGTTTGCTCCTGCCCTGAGGCTAACCGATGATGGCAAGGTGTAAGTGCCCGGCGAGGACCACGACCCTGTTGGCGAGAAGCTGTAGGTGGTTGACGAACCGCCGTTGATGCTGATTTGCGCCGAGCGCGCGGAAGAATCACCGTTGACGTATGCGATCTCGAGCGTATACGAGCCGCCAGTCACGACGTTGGGATTCATCACCAGAATGCCGCTGTTATTGCCTATGTAGCCAACGTCATCGCCACCGGAGCAGCCGGAGCACGCCTGTACTTTGGCTCCTCCCGAAAGCGTACTTGACGGATCCTCGGCCTGAATGAAGAAAACGTTCGCCGCAAGAGTTGTTACAGTCACGACGTTGCTTGCTCCGGAGATATTGCCCGCAGCGTCCATGGCTTTGACGGTATAGGAGTACTGGGTCGAGGACATCAAACCAGTGTCGGTGTAAGACGTGCCTGAAACACTTGCCACTTCAGTTGAACCACGGAAGACTTCATAACCGGTCACCCCTGAGCTGTCGGTTACTGCATTCCATGACAACTCCGCGCTCGAACTGGTGACCGTGCCGGATGAAAGCGCCGGGGCCGGAGGTGGCGCCGAAGCCGCCTGCGTGACAGCCGTCACCGCGTTGCTGGCTGGCGACACATTCGACTTCGAATCCTTCGCGTAGACAGTGTAGGTGTACTGCGTCGACGCCGTCAGCCCGGTATCGGTGTACGTGGTGGCCGTGAGACCGCTATTAATCTCGGTCGAACCACGGTACACGTTGTAGGTGATCCCTCCGTTGCTGTCGTTAACTGTTGTCCAAGACAAGGATACAGTGGTGGTGGTCGTTCCGGTCGAGCTCAGTGTCGGAGCCGGCGGCGTCGAAGGAAGCGCCGTCGTCACAGTCACCGTGTTACTGGCCGGTGAAATGTTTCCAGCCGCGTCGTATGCGTACACGGTGTACGAATACTGGGTTGCGGCCGCCAGGCCTGTGTCGGTGTAGGTGGTTCCCGTCACGCTGCTGATTTTCACCGAATTGCGATAGACGTTATACCCCGTTACTCCGACGTTATCTGTAGCGCCGCTCCACGACAAAGATACTGTGCTGGCTGTCACGCCCGTCGACGTTAGTGTTGGCGCTGTTGGCGGCGTGCAGTCGCCGGTACAACTTCCCGTCAGCGTTATACTGCCCAGGTTCACCCAGCCGTTACTGAAGTTGGTGTTCCAGAAGTAAAATGGAGGCGGCGGACGATAATAGTCTTGCGGGATGTAGGCTTGCATGCCTTCGGCAGGACCTCGGCTCTCAAGAATCGCCTGCGTAACCGCCTCCAGTGGATTAACGACTCGCATGACGAGCGTATAAGTCCCCGCAGCCACACCAGAGGAGTTTATGGTGGTCTCGAAGTTCATCGGCCATCCATAAGAGATATAGGTGGGATCGGCCCCCACATTCCAGTCGGGAAACGCGCGAATCGAAACTGGCTGAATGGTACGAATATCCCAATTCGTGTTGAAGGTTTGCACCACTGTGCCGCTGCTGTTTTGCAATCCTAAAACAACAGTCCAAGGATAATAGAATGGCGACACGCCCAGGTTCTCGATGGTCACACCAACATTAAAGTTATTACTTACCGAGTTATTAAAGTTTGCCTGCGGTACATAGAACTTATACCCCATCTCCCCGACACCGGCGATGATGTTAGGGTCGGTGGGGCTGTAACCGCTGTCGGCGCCATCTTGGTTAAGAAGCCAGACTACGTGCGAGAGCTCCGTAGACGCCTTTGGATTATCAACTTGCCCGTTGCCATTGGGCCACGTTGAGTAAATGCTGCCCTGAATCTCAGGGCGGGCTTCGCCGCCGATGGATTGCGTTATCCAGCGGTTCTCAAGGCCATAGTCTAGCTCCCACTGCAAGAACGCGTAGGAACAACCGCCCAGTGACTCTGGCAGAGTGTCGCCGCATAGCACGCCGTTGTTGTATTCCCTGTAATCCCATGAGTCGTCATGCAGACCGATTGTCGCGTCGGCAGCTACACCAGCCAGATAGGCATACCGAATCTCCACCTGGATGTTGTGAAATGACTGCTGGTAGGCACTCACGATTGCCTGAACCGTGGATGCGGAAGCCATCATGTCCGGAGAATCTACCTCGCCGTCATAGGGCCATTCATGCCATTCGCCCCACAGTCCAATGAGCCCTGCCGTCATGTACGCAATGCGCGGATCCGGACCGCCATTGGCACCGTCCGTGTCGTATCGCGCGGCGAACGCGGTAATGAAGTCCTCAAGGCACTGGATCGTGCGAGGATCGTCCCAAGTGGGATGGACGGAGCCCCAGTACGGATTGGTCTGCATGGTCACGCCCTGGTTAATCAGGCATTGCGGCGTGGCATTCGCGGGATGAGATCCTGTCCCGCCGGGATACTCGAGATAAAAGCGGAATACCATTTGACGGCCATAGACAGCAGCTTCATCGAGCGCCTCGTCGAAAATGTTCCAGTTGAATTGGGTGCAGTCGTTTGGGTCGGTCATTACCTCGCTCAGTCCGAAGTAACTCCACATCAGCGGGCTCGGGAAATAGTTTGTGTAGTTCGTTCCCGGGAAAAAATAAGGTGCAATTCCATTCAGGGGCTGCGGCTGATATGTAGTCGGCGTAGGCGCTTGGGTATATGTGTGCGCAGTAAGACTTCCATCCGGTGGAGGAGGCTGGGTCGGACGCGGTGGTGGCCCTGCCGGCTGGAAAGGGGGATTTGTCGGCGGCGATTGGGCAAATGTCGCAGTTCCAGTTGTCAGCAGAGCAGATAACAGGAAGATGACAACCAAGATCACGTGCTTCGATCCGTTCTTGCTTGCGTCTTTCATAGATCCTCCCGAATGACTTGTTGACGTCTGGTTATGACATTGCCTCGCCCTAGGGCGATCACTGACAAAGTATCCCGTTCACGTAAAAGGTCGTCGGATTGTTGTTCGTTCCGCTGTAATTCGCTGAGAAAGACACATCCCCCGAGAGCGTGGCTCCAGCAGCAATTGAGCCATCCCAACTCAATGAGTTCATGGTTACGTTCGGACCGTTCTGAGAACCCGTGGCTCCGTTAGTTTGTGTCAAGGTTTGTTTCCCAGACCACGCCCAAGTCAGCGTCCAAGTGGTCCATGCGGTCGTGCCGGTGTTTGTGATGTTTACGGCACCGTTGAATCCTGTGCTCCACGAGCTTTGGAGAATGTACTGAATGTGGCAACCGCCCGGCGCGGTAGTAGTAACGCCAACGGTGTTGCTTGCAACCGAGACATTCCCGGCAGCGTCATACGCCTCGACGTAGTAGGAGTACATGGTCGAGGACATCAAGCCAGTGTCGGTGTACGAAGTTCCCGTCACATTCGCGATCTGGGCGCCACCGCGAAAGACGTAGTACCCTGTCACTCCCACTTTGTCGGTGGCTCCACTCCATGACAGCGCGACGGTGCTGGTGGTGACCGTTCCTGCGGTCAGAGTTGGAGGCGTCGGGGGCGTGCAATTACCCGATGGGCACAAGGTTGTTGCGGTCACAGCATTGCTTGCTGGAGAGACACGCCCGGCGGCGTCATACGCCTCCACCGTATACGTGTATTGGGTGCCAGCCTTTAGACCGCTGTTCGTATATGAGGTGCCGGTTACATTCGCGATCTGGCTGCCGCCTTGAAAGACGTAATACCCGGTAACTCCCACCTGGTCGGTGGCGCCGCTCCACGACAGCGCTACACTGCTGCTGGTCACTGTACCCAGTACGACCGTTGGTGCCGTTGGAGGGCAATTACTTGTACACTGCCCGATCGTGATGGCGCTAGCCAGCACATTCAAACCTGTGGTCGAGTCCCAAGTTCCTGTATTGGCGAAACGGATCGCGTAGTTGGGCAAGGATTGCAGATTCGATGATGCGTCCGGCAGCCAGAGTGACAGGCGATAAGTTCCGGAAGCCATCGCCGGTAGAGTGACGGTCTGCGTTGGGATCGTAACAGTATTGGCTGAGCCAGAGTAGCTGTTCGACGAGGCCAGCCAGGTACGCGGATCAAGTCCGGCGAGCTGAACATTGTAGCGGTTTGTGCTGTTGTCGAAGACCAGGTATACGGGGCGCGAATGAATTAAACCGCCGTAAGCGTCGTTGGAAATGTGTGCCGAGAAAGTAAAGCTACCGCTGGGGTTGGCCTGAGCTGGGAACGTGGCATCGATCAGCCGGAACCGGTATCCCAGTTTGCGCTGGAAACGCGTGAACAGGGTTTCGGCCGGGTCAATGCCCTGTGCCGGCACGCTGGTCGATTGCCAGAAGTCTACGTTAACGGGAGCGTAATCCTCGTTTATTTCGGTGTAGTGGAGTTCCGACATCTCCAATTGCGACTCACTGACCGTGTCATTGCCGCTCGAATCGCAGGTCTCACCGCCCACCTCTTTGTATGTACCGTAGGATGTGAGCATGTCATACATCCAGCTTCTCTTGGTCGGGATGTCGTACCAGCCCATCCAGGAATTGTTGTCATAGGTGCCCTGATCGGCGCTGTCCGATAGGAAACAGTCGTCATGGAATCCAAGACGGTCCATCTCTTGTTGTGAAAGGGTGCAATTGTCCGGTAAAGCGCCGACGCAGTCGGGAACTCCCGTTGAGGTCACGTTCCCGTTAGAGTCAATGGTTGATGGAAATACGTACTCTTTGTAGTTGAGAGGATACCGAATCGCGATCGGTATGGTGGATGGCGTATTTCTCAGCAATGCTTCGATTTGCTGATAACGCTGTATGGCCTCCGGCTCCTGGAACCAGTCGCAGTAGGCGCAGTCGTGATACTCGCCCCACATGCCGAGGAACCCGGCTTCCAAGTGATCGATGATGTCGGCATTGGCGGTGAGGATCGGCCCCACCTGCTGAATGTGGCCAACGATGATACTGATATCGACCTCCGGGTAGCTGTCCCACACATAGGCAAAGCGGACGACCGTTTTTAAGTGCGCAGCGCGGATGTTGGCGAAGCCCTGCGAAAGAGAGTTGAGAAATTCCTGAGGCAGGGTGGCGGTAGTGTTCCACATGTCGAGGTGGATATAGCTGTGAATGAGCGTGTCACCGTTCGCGATTGCCCGAGAGAAGGTGGTATCTTCTTCATCCGCACTGTAGCCCGCAGGACTTGCAGAGGTGACGTAGACGTTTACGTTGGGATCAGTAACGAGTTCGTAGCGGTTGTGAAAGCCACGCTCGGGATTTGGAAACACGGTGGCATAATCTGCGTTATACGTGGTGGTGGACTGGGCGCTCGATTGGGTCGGGAAGCAGGTGAGAAACATTATCGCAAGAGCGGCGGAAACTCCTGTTCGAAAGAAGCTGATCAATATCGATTGGGGCAGCACTGTACCCTCCTTATTCTCTTGGCTGCAATGTATTCGTTTACATTCATAAGGAAAAAGAGAGGGTCGCCTAATTGGTCGGCAATTTTCTCGGCTCCAAGTTCCAATCCGTGTGAAATAACCCGGAACAGAATTCGTCTCTCGCCGCTCATCCGTGTGCCTCGCCCTTCCAAAATGCGATCGTCGATGTGCTTGCCAAACCGCACAAAGCTATCAGTCGCCGCGGGCCGCCGCAACCTACGAAATCATCCGATTTCGGACAGTTTCGAACGGTTTGGGAACGATTCTTTCTGTGGAACTCTGTTGCGCTTGCGTGGAATTGTTATGGCTGAGCGATTCCTGACAAATTACACGACGGCCGCTGGGCAATTCTCGCCAGTGGATCCATTCGTGTTCCATCCAGTAATAAACCGTCGATCTGCTAACCGTGGCAAGACGAATGGTTTTTTGGATCGTCAGAAACTGCGTGTCTTTGCGGCAGTAGTCGCAGAAGAAGAAAGGCATTGGGGGTACCATCCTTCGTGTCGGAATTGACGACGGCGCATTGGTCCGGCTGTTGGGGTGTCTCCCTTTGTCTCGACCGGACCCGCGCATTATAATGCGAATGTAATCGATTGCACACACTTGGTATCAAGTTTTTTCGGAATTCGTAAATTGGGCAATCTCGGTTCGGCATATGAGGTCCGGTATACATTTCTCTCTCCTATCAATTTTGGCAGTCGCACTTTCTAGTGCTGACGCGCAGATGATCGATCTTCGTCGGGCTGCCCAGTTGGACGCGGAACAAAGGTGCGACGAGGCCGAGGCCTATTACCGGCAGGCTTTGGCCGAGTCTCAACCCTCGCTAGCGCTCCTGAACAATGTTGGGAACCATTACCTGGCCTGTGGGCAACCCAACAAAGCGGCTCAGTTTTTTGAACGAGTCGTGAGAATCAATCCAGCCCATAACAACGCCAATCTTCAACTTGCGCGAATCGCGGCCGAACACCGGGAGGGAGCGAAGGCCCTTGCGCATTTATCTCAGATAGAAGACTCGACGGTACTGGCCCGTATCGTGCGGGCAGAGGCGATCTACTGGATGGGGGACCATCCTGCGGCGATCGCGATGCTCGATGCTGCTCAAAGAGACGCAAATGGTGATCCCGCCATGCTTTTGCTGTTCGGCATCACGTGTCGTCGTCTGGCATTGTACGAACGTTCCGAAACAGCGTTCAATTCGATACTGGCCAGGAACCCGCTCGATTTCGATACGCTTCTGGAACTTGGACGCACTGCAGTGTGGGCCCGGGACTATGGTCGCGCCGAGAGCGCACTGACCCTGGCCCTAAACTTACACAGCGAGGATAGTGATGCATTGTTTCAGCTTGCCCAGGTTTTCTCGGCGCGTCAGGACTACAGCCGCGCGGTTTACCTGCTGGCAAGAGCGAACCACTCGTCGCCCAATCGTGCTGAAATCTTGCTGGCGCTCGCGCGAGCTGCCCAAGCCGCGGAGTACTACGGCGATTCTGCCATGGCCTACGATGAGTACCTGCAACTCCGGCCGCTTGACGATGTTGCCCGCCGCGACCGTGCTCTGGTCTATGGCTTGACTGGGACCCCCTCAGACAAGGCCTTCCAGGAATTGAGATGGTACCTTCGCAAACATCCCTCCGATAGCATCGCGTACTACAATCTGGCGCAGGTCTCGTGGAAGACGCGCCCTGAAGAAGCGCTCCGGGATTTATCAACGGCGCTACGCTTGAATCCGAAGTTTGCGGCAGCGCGTTACAGCCGTGGATGGCTGCTTCACCGGCTCGGTCGAGACGCCGAGGGTCTGGCCGACTTACAATCTGCAGCCAACATCCTTCCCAACGTTGGCGTGCTCATCAGCCTGGGGTCTTCCTACCTGGTCCTCGATCGGCCATCGGACGCAGAAAAAGTTCTGCGTCAGGCATTAGCAATGTCGCCCGCCAATCCGGAGGCGCTGATGCAGTTGGGCCGCGCTCTGATGGACTTGGGCCGTGAAAACGAGGCTCAGAATTTCCTCGATGAGTTTCAGAAGGTACGGCCACAGAAAATACGCGGTCCGCTCATTGAACCCAGGATGATCGAATTGGCTACTCTTTCATCCGGTGACATGGCGAAACGCGAAATCGAGCGCCTACGAGAGGACTTGGGCGCCAACCCTGGCGACTCGGAGTTGCAGCTAAATCTTTCCAGGCTGTTGCTGCTGAACGGCAGGGTGGCAGAATCCCAAGTTGAGTTCCGTCATTTACTGAAGATGAACATCGATGGACAACTCTGTGAAGAAGCTGGAACGTCTTTGCTTCAGTCCGGCAACTATGAGCTAGCAAAGGAATTTCTACAACGTGCTGCGCTGGAGCGGCCCAATGCACGCATCGACTTGGCAGCCGCGCTGTTTCTCAACGGCAGCCCGGATCAGGCCTTGGCAGAGCTCGATCAAATGCCAGACGGCCTACGCACTGGAGACTACTTCTTCTTGAACGCCAGCATCCTCGATGCTTTTGGGATGAGTGCGCAAGCAGAGAAGGTTCTCGACGAAGGGCTGCGCCGTCCAACTTCGAGGCCACAGATCGCACAGCGGGCGGTATTGCTGTTGACTCGAAACCATCGCGACACCGATGCCCTCGGTCTCATAAGAAAAGTTCTCAACAACAACCCCGATAATCCCGAATTGTTGCTTACGGAGGCAATCCTGACGGCGCTCATCCATCAAGAGGCTGGCGCTGAGAACAGGCTCAGGGAGATGGAGGCACGTTGGCCGGAATGGGACCGTCCATACTTAGTTCATGGCCTGTTGCTCGATCAGGCTGGGAACCAAGACGGAGCCAAACGACAAATCGAAACTGCGCTTGCCCTGGGATCGAAAGACCCCGTAGGCATCTGCGCCCTCGCCCACATTGAAAACTCCCGTGTTCCTGACTCACAGTGTTCCGACCTGAAAGGGATTCGAGGCTTGATCCCATCTTCGGGCGACAAGCCATAACCGCGCGGGTTAATTTGGCTCCTTCAAGTCAAGAATCTTATCGGCGACTACTCTTTTCACAACTTGTAAGGTCCCGCTCGGCCAACGAATTTCGACTATCGCTGCCGATTTCTCCTGCCCCAGACCGAAATGGACACGCTTGTCGCTCGACGACATAAAGCCTACGGATGTAGTCACGTGATTGTAGAGCGTTCGACCAGACGGGGTTGTGACCTTGATCTTCGCCCCAATCGCATCACGGTTGCTCTTCACTCCAGTCAATTTGATGAGCAGCCAGTGATTGCCATTGTCAGCCGAGTTCAGTAGGATGCGGGGCTTCTCATTGAGAGACGTAACCACAATATCCATAAATCCATCATTGTTCAGATCGACGAAAGCCGAACCTCTCTGATAACCGACGCGGAGGAAATCCTTTCCTATCTGGTCCGACACGTCACGGAATTCCTTCCCATCCACGTTCTCAAACAGCGTGTCATGCTGCCTTGACGCCGGGACCAGGTTGTCGACGTCGCCATTCGCCGAGAACAAATCTTTCCAGCCGTCGTTGTTGTAATCGACGAATCCAGTGCTCCAACCGGAGAAGGTCCGGCTCAGTTGACCGATCTTGGTGCCGGGCGAAACATAGCGGAATGACTTGCCGTGCTGGTTCCGGAACAAGGCCCAGCTCTGTCCCATTAAATCGTTATAGAAAATGTCAACCCATCCGTCATTGTCGTAGTCCTTAGCGTCGCTGCCCATACCGGAGACCGTGCTTCCGTCATCGTTATAGGCCGCGCCGTAGTCGAGCGCGGCTTCTTTGAACGTGCCATCGCCCTGGTTTATGTACAAAAGGTTTCGCTCGGTATCGTTGGCAATGAAGACGTCCATCCACCCATCATCGTTGAAGTCGGCAATGGCGATGCCCATTCCCTTCCCCTTCGATTTCCCGAAACCCGATCGCTCCGTAACATCCTCAAATTTTCCGTTGCCGAGATTGTGATAGAGCCGCATCGGAACACTCGTGTAGGTTTCGGGATTGCAGTAGGACTCCTTGCCGCGAAGAGCGCACCGGCGGTCCATTGCGGGAGTCCATAGGGCGTAATTCGACACGATCAGGTCGAGGAGACCGTCGTTGTCATAATCAAACCATGCTGCCTGCACGCTTAATTCGCCCGCTGGTTTGTCGCCCAGTCCAGATTGGTCGGTAACGTCCGTGAATGTTCCATCCCTATTGTTGTGGTAGAGCGTGTTCTTCCCGGCGTTTGCGACAAAAATGTCGGGCCATCCATCGTTGTCATAGTCTGCGATCGCAACCCCATAGCTGAAACCGAGCCGTTCACCGCTAAGTCCGGCTTTTGCGGTGACATCTTCGAACGTGCCATCGCCATTATTGCGAAGTAACACATTGTGGAACGATGAATTTGTTTTCTCGAGTTCCGGAAATCGGGCACCGTTGGTGAGGAAAATGTCCATGAACCCATCGTTGTTGTAGTCCAGAATACCTACACCTCCGCACATTGGCTGCGGAAAATACTTTCGACCTCTAAAATCGTTGTTCGAAATATATGAGATCTTCGATCGCGGCACGATGTCAGTAAAATGCGGGCGCTTGGGAGCTGCGGGCGATTGAGCGTCGGCCCGCAGGCGTAGTCCGACGCTTGCGACCGCTAAGGAGCACGCAAGGAAAAGGAAACCCGGCCGTCGATGAATTGTTCCTTTGAGAACAAAATATGCCAGGCGAAGACGTCGGGTGCTCATAAGGGGAGGGCGGCCCCACTCCCACCGCCGGTCGGTAGGACTGAGGCCGGTCTGTCCGGAACAATGTTCAGAAGGTAAATCTTAAGCTCAATTGCAAAATTCGGCCATACGTATCCTGCTGCTCATCGGTCGATTTGCCGAAGGTGGGAGACGTCGGGCTGCTCACGTCTGGCGCCGCCCATGTAAGTTGGTTGAGTACGTTGAACGCGTCCATGCGCAACTGAAATACAGTTTTCTCAGTCGTGTGAAAGTCTTTGACGATGGAGGCATCTATGTCAAAGAAGTGTGGTCCAGTGAGTCCCGGGTAAAACCACGGATTCTGCCGGACAGCTCCCGCCGGCAAGGCCGAGAATAAGGAGGTATTGAACCACTCAAGATGCGAAGGACTGGAAAGCACGGGGCTCCCCGGAGAGACAACCGCTCCAGGCATTGTCAAATAGTTCCCGGAACGCCAAGTGCCAACGCCGCTCACGTACCAACCGCCCAGAACAGCATCGAGCGCTCGCGGCGCAGCTGGCATGAACGTACGGCCTCTTCCGAAAGGCAAATCGTAAGAGCCCGATGCCGTTAGTCGATGCCGCGCGTTGGGAGACTGCATCCAGGTCCAGTGCTGTAGATAGGCATCGATGCTGTTGAAGAACCGCTGGTCCTGTTCGTAGTGATAACTGTAACCCACCAGGAGCGAGAGCCCATGGCTGTAGTTCTTCGTTAGCTTAAATTCAGCAGCTTGATAGTGCATATTGCCGCCCCGGACCCCGTCGTACTCATTTAGCGGTCCGTACTGTGGGAAAGGAACCATCAAAGATCCCAAGCTCACAGTGGGCAACAAGGCATTGGAACCGGGGAATTGATTCGCTGGGAGGAGCTTATAAAACGGATTTGCAACTGTAGTAAGTTCGGCCGCCAACCCTGCTGGTGTCGTCGCAATCCGAGGATCGATCTGATTCAGATTGTAAGCTGTGTCGAACATCTGGGTCGAGAAATTCAGGACATAACTAGCCTCGAACACGGCGTCACGCGCCACCTGGTGCTGGACTGACAGGTTGATCCGGTCGCTATGGCTCTTTGGCCGGGTCGGATTGTAAAAAGAGATTCCATTTGGATCGCCCAACCCCGTGTATACTCCGTCGCTTTTTTTGGTGGGAATCTGAATTGGAAAGGACGAGGGGAAGGGATTGGACAAAGACATTGGCGGGGTTCCGGGAATCGTCTGGTTTGCCGTGGATGGTGCTGGGCTGACCTGATCGAAACCATAGAAGGGGTTGCTCAGCATGTCCAATCCCCCCGAGGAACCCTCCGCGTTGTTCTGGTTCCCGTTGATGGTTTGGTCGCGCCAGGGCGTGAAGTACCGGCCATAACCTGCTCGGAAGGACATTTTGTCAGAGAGGCGGACAGCCACACCAAGTCGCGGCGACAAACTGCCATAGCCGGCGTTCCACTGTCCGGAATTACCGGTATCGGTAAATTGGAACGCTCCGTTCATGTTCGGTGGGCCGGGCGGAATGCCGGTGTAGCCGTTGGAGGACAACGCACCCTGGACGTCGGATTGAATCACGGATGCAACTCCCGTGCCTTGCAACACCGGGTCTGAGGCCGCGAAGTTTGGCGCGCGCGCGAAATTGTTCGCCGAAGAGGAATACGCAGTCTCGTATTCATACCGCAACCCGAGAGTCACGGTCACATTTCTGGATACTCTCCAGTCGTCATTGACAAACATTGCAAAACTCCTCGACTGCGTGTCCTGGAGGGTTAGCACAGGCATCGACGTCGACCCGTCGCCCCAGCTGTTGTCCGATAGCCCGGGAACAGCCTGAACTACTCCCAACAGGAAAGTCGCATAAGGATCGCCCGATGTTTTGTCCGTGTTCAAGTACGTACTCGAGGTGGCGCTTGGGTCAAATCCGAAACCCGGATTCTCATTCTGTAGAAGACTGGGGGAGTGACTGATGATCACCTCAAACCCAGTCTTCAGGAAGTGTCTGGTCTGATCGTGTGAAAGTTGAACGCTAAATGCTTCACCGCTCGGAGACTGGTGCCAAAGACCGCCGCCGGGACCGATATCCAGCACGTCACTGCCGCTGTAAGCGATCATCGACATGCGCGGAATCAGTATCGGGACCGACGGATCTGCAAATAGGGGAGTGTAGAATGTGGTTGGCGTGGTGCCCAAGCTTCCTCCCCAGATTTTTGCCCATCCTCCGCCAGAAGCGTAATTGGTCGCGAAATGCGCCGCATCGATCAGGCTGTGATAGTCCCCGCGCACGTCGACAACCGTCTTATTACTGATTGTGTAGGTTCCGCCGGCAGCGTACTGGGTGCCGTTTCGTGTGGAACCGCGGTCGGATTGAAACAAGGGCGAACCGGTGGGATTGGATGTAGATACGGGCGTCCTGATGATACCTACATGCCCGTACAGGTGCAATTTGCTCGTAACCTCATAGTCGACTCGGTCCATGAAGTTCTTGTAGGGATTCTGCACCGGCAGAGCGACTGCGTAGTTATTTGCATTTGTGGGGTTAGTGGCCAAATTAACGGGCTGGTTCGGTTGCCACAGATTCTGCGTATAGTATTGCGCGATCGGATTCAAAAGGTTGGTGGGAATCTTGTTATAGGCAGGATTACCGGCTTGCCCAGCTTCTGCCGCAAACGTCATACGCTGACCGCTGGAATTGGTCGATGATGGGTCGTAAAGCCAGCGCGTTGTCCCGCTGCTGTTCAGCGATTGGGAATAGTCGCCACTACGTTCGAGCATAGTTGGTACGGTGTAGACGAGTTGCCCGGGCTGCGTGTACACCCATCCCTCATAACCGACAAAATCAAATAATTTATTCTTCAGAATTGGGAAACCCAGGGTCCCACCGTATAAGTGTTTGCGCTCGTCGTTAGCGGTGCGCGTTACGCGGTCTTGCAGCGCGTTGGCCCATGGATATTGTCCCTGATAGTATGCAAGCCCGTGCCAGGCATTGGTGCCAGACTTGACGGTGAGGTTAATGGCTGTGCCCGCACCGTTTCCATTCGCCGCATCCACCGTATTCTGAACGATGTTCACTTCCCCGATCATGTCAGGCGCAGGCTGGTAACCATTCTTTACGCTGACTGCGGTGGGACTTCCGTCCAGACGCAAGTCATTCGAATAATTTGCGCTGCCCGCGATCCTCTCTTGGCCCGGCCCCCAACTGCTATAAACGGCGTTGTCTGGATTATCGTCATTGCGTTCGACGGAGGCGTCCAATTCCGCCAGGAAAAAAGGGGCGCGCTGGAGTTGCGGCAATCGGTTGGCGATCACCGTGTCCACGGTCGTATCCAACTTGCTGGTATTGAACTCCACCGTGGTGGCTTCAGCCTGAACTGAGATGGTCTCGGAAACGGAACCAGGGTTCAACATCGCGTCGACCGTGACGTCGCCCCGAAGCTGAAGATTGACCTCGCGCTGCACGAACTTCTTGAAACTCGTATGTTCGACAGCGAGGTCGTACTTTCCCGGTTCCACGAGGTCGAAGATAAAGTGGCCATCGCTGTTCGTTTGCTGAGTCGTCGTGACTCGTGTGGCTATGTTTGTGAGCGTGACGGTTGCGCCGGTGATCGCCGCCTTGCTGGAATCAACCACGCTGCCCTGAATCCTACCGCGAAAATCTTGCGCCAACAGGCTTGTCGCGAACAGAAGTATTGGCAAAAGCCTCAGCAGTCTGGCCCCGATGCACATAAGTGAAACCTCCTGAAACGGTCGCGTTCTAAAAGAGCCAACGACAGCCGGAAAAAAGGAAAAGCGGCTTCGGTCCGAATGCGGATGAGGCACGCTGAGAGCGCTGCTGGGATGAGAGGGAACCGCCCTGACAGGTACGCCAGTTTCATTGTGCGACCGCCGTGCATAGCCCCGGCCAACCTCGCGTTATGATGTAATCGATTACATTTCAAATTCTTAATAACTACCTGTAATCGCTTACATCGGAGACGGTGCTGACGCTACTCCACAGCAACTGGCGTTGTCAATCATTATTTTCTTTTAGTCGGGAAGGGTCAGTTATCGGCAGGACTAGCTGGCATTTGGAGCGGTTCCCTACCCGGGCGGCGAGAGGTAGTGCCGCTCCGGCACTTCCCTAAGTCTTGCAGCAGCAGTTTCCGGGGTTAGGTCCCGCTGTGGTGCGGCAAGCAACTCATAGCCGACCATGAACTTTTTCACCGTAGCAGAGCGCAGCAGGGGCGGGAAGAAATGTGCATGCAAGTGCCACTCGGCGTGTTCCTTGCCGTCCGTCGGGCGCTGGTGAAATCCCATGGAGTATGGGAAGGAATACTGAAACAGATTGTCATACCGTGTCGTCAGACGTTTAAGCACATCCGCCAAACTGACGCGCTCTCTCACATTCAGTGCCTCGATATCAGCAACATGCCGTCTGCTGAGAATCATGGTCTCGAATGGCCAGGTCGCCCAGAACGGCACGACTGCCAAGAAGAAGTCATTCTGGCAAACAATCCGCTGCCCCGACGCCAACTCCAGTCTCAAGTAATCACACAGCAGGCAGTCATGGTGTTCGCGCCGGTAATCCTCCATGGACTCCTGCTCCTTCCGCGGTTCGTTGGGAATGGTTTGCGTCGCCCAGATTTGCGCGTGCGGATGCGGATTGCTGCACCCCATCATCGCGCCGCGGTTTTCGAAAATCTGGACGTTGTGGATATACGGAAGATCGCCAAGACTCCGATACTGCGCGGCCCACACATCGATGACACCGCCAATCTCGGCGGGCGTCATCTGTGCCAACGTCAAGTCGTGTCGCGGCGAGAAACAGACTACGCGGCAAACGCCGCTCTCGGCGGTCGCGAGAAGCAGATCCTTGCCGCCGTCATCGACCGTCAGCTTCGGCAAGTCGGGTTGCAGTGCGGCGAAGTCGTTGTCGAAAACAAAGGTCGTGGAATACTTCGGATTATGAATGCCACCCGCCCGCGTGTTGCCCGGACACAAATAACAATTTGGATCGTAGCTGGGGGACGACGAATGTACAGGCTTCTCCGTCTGCCCTTGCCAGGGCCGCTCCGTGCGATTCGGTGAAACCAGAATCCAGTCCTGAGTTAGCGGATTGTAACGACGATGCGATATCCGTTGTAGCTTCGCTAGGTCCATGCCCATCAGTCCACGTATCCGTTTGGGTGCCGCTGAAACCAATTCCAAGCGCTGCTCACGATTGCACCCAGCTCCGTGTACTGTGGTTTCCAACCAAGCTCAAGGCGGATCTTGTCCGAGCTCGCGACCAGGATCGCAGGATCTCCGGGCCGCCGTCCCTCCTCGATCGCCGGAATCGCGGTGTTGTTGCGAAAATAGCGAGTTGGCGTCTTCATTGACTCGCCTGCTTCGATGGACGCGGCAAAATGCATGACTGCGTCAAACTTATACTTTTGAAAAACACTGCTCAGGTAAGTAAGGTCCTCCAACTTGCCTACGATCAACTCGGCCTTGGCTGAAACGGCACGCCTGTGGCCCTTGCTCAGGTCGTCGTAAACAACCACCTCCTGCCCGTCGGCAAGCAACTGAGCAACAACAACGCTGCCAATGAATCCAGCACCGCCGGTCACGAGAACCCTCATCCAGCCTCTTCTTTCCGAGCAAACGCTTCGGAACGTCCCAGGACACCTTCACCCTGCCGCCGTGATTCGCCGACGACGGGTGGAGGTCGTTGTGGGTGACCGCATCCTCCGACTTTTTCAGGAGCGGCTTCGGCGTATTGCGAGCAGCAACATAGTGGCTCCGAATGCGAGCAACACGAGACCCCAGACCAGATTGATATCGATTCCAAGAGAACGCGCATAAATGGCGCGGTCACTCAGCCAACCATCAACCGCCAAAATGAGGCCGAACATAGAAAACATCAGGCCGATCGGCAACCGGATATCCAACCCCATGAACAGACTCCGTCTACCAGAAGATCAGGTTCAGGACCACAGCAATACCAATAACAATCGCGCCCAGCACAGCTGGACGCATGTACCAAGCTAAATGCTCCTCGTCCGGTTTTTCGGTTAATGAGTACACCAACCCGACTAAGCTGTTCTCCTGGGGCGCGCGCGTGCACAGGCTAATTAGAATGGTGACTGCGAAGCATACCGACCACGCCCAAATTGCCGTCCAGAAATTTTGCGCCATCTCGCTGGGATACGTATGGACCGTTCCCAGCCAGCCCCCCTTGATGCCAGCGCCCGCACCGAAAGGCAGCGTGAGTCCTTGATGGACCGCAGCTGCGGCTGTGCCGGAAAGCAACCCGAAAAATGCCCCGTGGCCACTTGTACGCTTCCAGAACATGCCAAGCAGGAAAGTAGCAAAGACTGGCGCATTCACGAAGGCAAACACCAGCTGGAGGAAGTCCATGATGTTGTTGAAATGCGATGCTGCATAGGCCGCGCCCACTGACAGTGCAATTCCAAACGTCGTGGCCACGCGCCCCATCCACAAATAGTGAGCATCGTTCGCGTTCGGGTTGACGTAGGACTGGTATATGTCGTAAGTCCAGACTGTGTTGAACGCGGTCACGTTGCCAGCCATCCCCGACATAAAGCTGGCCAGAAGCGCGGTCAGCCCGAGGCCAAGAATTCCGGTCGGAAAGTAATGAAGCAGCATGTTCGGGATTGCCAGATCGTAGTCGAGGATGGGTTTGCCGTTTGCATCGAGTTTCAGGGCGCCCGTGCTCTCGTCCACTTTTGCAGGAATCAAACCTTTGCCGCTTGCGTTGGAGGCTTCCATTTGGCCCGTACTGGTGTTTGCCGCGGTTATTGCAGGATTGGGCAGCGCGACTGCAATCATCCCCGGCAAGATAACCAGAAGAGGAAACACCATCTTCGGCAGCGCAGCGATGAGCGGCGTTCGGCGGGCTGCGCCCATAGAATCGGCGGCCATGGCGCGCTGGACCACCAGAAAATCCGTGCACCAATAACCGAATGACAGCACAAACCCAAGTCCCATCACCAGGCCAAATACATCCACGCCGAACGGATTGGTATGAGCACTAGCCATACCCTGCCAGGAATGGGTAAAGCCGGTGGGCAACTGGTGTTTCAAGCCACTCCAGCCACCAACGTTCTTCAACCCGAGAAAAACCAGGGGAAGGAAACCGGCTACGATCAGAAAGAACTGCAGCACTTCGTTATAAATTGCGCTACTAAGCCCTCCGAGGAGAATGTATCCCAGGACGATCAAGGCCGAAAGCAGAATGCTCACGTGAAAGCTCCAGGCCGCCGAAAGCCCAAGCGTAGCGAATGGACCATCCAGAATATGCATCACCTGAATTAGTTTAGCCATGGCATACATCGAGATGCCGGACGAGAAAACTGTCATCACGGCAAAAGAGACGGCGTTCAGCGCGCGGGTCTTCTCATCGAAGCGCAGGCGCAGATACTCGGGCACCGACCGCGCACGCGAGCCATAGTAGAACGGCATCATGAACACGCCGACGAACACCATGGCTGGAATAGCGCCGATCCAATAGAAATGGCTGGTTGCGATTCCGTACTTGGCTCCGGAAGCGGCCATACCGATTACTTCCTGCGCGCCCAGGTTGGCCGAAAGGAATGCCAGTCCGCAAATCCACGCCGGCAGAGAACGGCCCGCCAGAAAGAAATCCGAACTGGTCTTCACATAGCGCTTGAGCACAACGCCAATGCCCAGCACAAAGGCGAAATACACCGCCATGAGCAACCAATCGACCGCTGTGAGATTCACGCCTGCACCCTGTCCACAAGATTCTCGGGCAATCCTGTCTGCAGCTGAACCCGGAGGTCCCAACGCTTCCGTGCCCTGGGGTGAATCTGAGCACAGTCGCATCTTCCCACAGCTTCGGCCAGCGAGTCCGCTTGGCTCGTGCAGGGTTCCAATGCTGCGGTGTAGTGACCGTCTTCCGGAGTCGGCCATCCCCCTTCGCAAATCCAGATTCCCAAGTAAGGCACGATGGCGGAATTGAAATGAAAAGAAATGGCCTCACTCGAGTCCGGATAGTACAACGCACAAGTTCCGTCAGAGAGCTGCGGAGTAAAAAGCTTATCCGCGGTTTGCCGCGAGCAATCACCAAGAATGCTCAAGTTGGTTTCAGCGGCATCGACCAGGCGGATCCGCGGCCATGGCCCGCTATCACCAGGCTCTCCCAGTCGTTGATTCCGCGAGGATTCGACAAGCACTTCCGTCACCTCCCGCGGCAGTATGATTCGGCAACCGGGTCCAATCTTGAGCAGCGGGTGCGCAGACCAAAGATAATGAAATGGCACGTCGGTTACGCTTTCCAATTCATATTGCAAGATAACCGCTTCATGCTCCAGACGGATGCGCTTCCGGAATATGTATGGTAAACGCCGACCCGCAACTGCGAGCCGCAATTCCTCCCCCTGTATCTCGAACTGCCAACGAGACGACCACAGTTCGCCGTGATCGGGAAGCGCGACACCGTTGAAATATTCGCCCGAGTACTCGCAGGCGGCCACCGTGGGAAAGCACTCGTCGAACCCGTTGGCGGCGGACTCGCCGAACGCCGCACCATAGACGGCGGGCCCCAGCGGAGGACTCGCTGATTGCTGCAAGAACTCGCGGCCGGTGGCGACCCGGATGAGCGACGACATCTTCCCGCCAACTTCTGGCAGAACAGTGGCGCGGATCCGGCCGTTGTCGAGGATCACGTGGGTCAGTCCTGAGCAAGTCTCAGTCGAGATGATCGTTTGGCGATCATCTGAGAGTTCCATCTCTACTCGTCGACCTCGCGCAACATCCTTAAACGCCACAGCTCCAGCCCCTTCCAAGCAAACCGGTAGTGTAATCGATTACAATAAAAACCGCAAAACATCTTAAGGAGAAGCGTAAGTGTCGTAAATTAAGACACTACGAACGAGAGAGCGGGGGTCGACTGTCCCCCCTGACAAAGCTATATAATTCCCCCGCAAGTGAACGTGCTAACCTGAGCCACAATGAACATTAAGGAAGTTGCTGCCCGCGCCCGTCTATCCACCGCCACCGTTTCACGGACCATCAATCAAAGCGGACTCGTCCGGCCACGGACTGCGGAGAAAGTACAACGCGCCATCCGAGAGCTGGGCTACTATCCAAATACGCAGGCGCGAGCCCTGGTTTCCGGACGCAGCCAGATGTTTGGCCTGATCATCTCGGATATCGTGAACCCATTCTTCCCGGAGTTGGTAAAGAGTTTTGAGTTCGCCGCCATCCATCGTGGCTATGAGGTGATCGTGGCCAACACCGATTACAACTCCGAACGCATGGGCGGATGCGTCCGTCGCATGATCGAGCGCAAGGTAGATGGTGTTGCCATCATGACCTCCGAAATCGACAGCCACCTGCTGGACGAGCTTTCGCTTCGCCGGCTCCCCATCGTGTTTCTGGATGTGGGAAAGCTAAAGCCGCTGATCAGCAACATTCGGGTCGATTATTCCAAGGGAATAGAAGAGGCGGTTCAGCACATCGTTTCACTCCGCCACCAGCGCATCGGCTTCATCAGTGGCCCGCTGGCATTGAAATCCGCCCGGACACGTCGCTCGGCGTTTTTGAAATGTATCGGCGCTTGCGGCATAGGAGAACGCCAACGGAGCGTGGTCGAGGGCAACCACAAGGTCGACGGCGGCGAGGTGGCGATGATGAAATTGCTCTCACTCGCCAAGCCGCCAACGGCAGTGCTCACCTCCAACGACTTGACTGCGATCGGTGCGCTCCGTGCCATTAACCGCGTCGGGTTACGCGTCCCCGACGATATTTCGGTTGTCGGGTTCGATGACATCGAGCTTAGCCAGTTCACTCAGCCGCCGCTCACCACCATTCGCCTTTCCCGCGATGAACTGGGGCGAAAGGCTTTCGATGCGCTATACGAGACGGTGGAGGGTACGCAGAGCAGGGGACAGGAAATCAAAGTTAACACGAGGCTAGTACTTCGTGAATCCACTGCACCGGCAAAGGTCGGGCCGTCAGCACAGAAGGCCTGACGGCCGCTTGGATACCTTTTCACTTGGGGCTTTCGGACAGAACGAATAGCGTCTCTCAAATCACTGCGTGTCACCAAACCAAGCCTGACGACTTGCGAATCTGAACACTCTCATTCGCAAAAGCCGGCAGTGTTTAGAGAAAATTAGGAGGCCAGGCTACTGCGTCGGGTTAAGCTCAGACATCGCCCCATCGGCCGCCGAACAGATGTAAACGGTGGGCTCAACCCCTACCGCACGTTGGTAGCGAGCCGAAATTTGATCGGCAAAGAGCTGTGCATCCGTTGCCTCCACCAGATTCAGAGTGCATCCGCCAAAGCCGCCTCCGGTCATGCGCCCTCCATAGTAACCCGGAAGTCCTTCGGCGAGTTCGACCATGATATCCAGTTCGCGGCAACTGACTTCGTAGAGGTCGCGAAGGCTGCGATGCGATTCTCGCATCAGCTCGCCGAAGCCGGTCAAATCGCCGCCCTGGAGGCAGCGGGCCCCCTCGCGCACCCGGTCATTCTCCTCCACCACATGACGACATCGCTTGAAGATACTCTCAGGAAGATCCTTCGTCCTCTGGGCCAGCTGATCGGCTGAAACGTCGCGCAATGCCCGAATGTGCGGATACCATTTTGCCAGGATTCTCACACCTTCCTCGCACTCCTCGCGGCGCCGATTGTATTCCCCGCTAGCGTGCTCATGCTTAACCATGGTGTTGCAAATCACCATCCGTACTCGATCGGGAATGGGAACGAACTCGAACTCGAGCGTGCGGCAGTCGAGCAGGAGAGCGTGCCCAGCCTTTCCCAGACATGAGACGAACTGGTCCATGATACCGACACGGGCGCCGATAAAAGTATTCTCGCTACGCTGGCAGAGCTTTGCCACCTCGACAATAGGCAAGGCAGCCCCATTGAGGCTGATCAGGGCCAATGCGCTGGCTACTTCGATAGCCGCCGAAGAACTAAGTCCTGCTCCAATCGGGATTTCGCCATGCACGAACAGATTTGCGCCATTCAACGAATGCCCGGCTTCCCGCAAAACGACCGCGACTCCCAGCACGTAGTCGCACCAAGCTCCGGTGCTCCCTTTCGGCAGATTATCCAAGTCAAATGTGAAATGTCCGGGAAATTGCTCGGATTGGACAGACAGTTGGCGGTCCTGTCGCGGAGACATGGCAACGCGGGTGCAAAGACCAATCGCGCTGGGCATCACAAAACCCTCGTTGTAGTCGGTATGTTCCCCAATCAAATTGACGCGACCAGGCGCGCTGAAGATGGTCGGGCACACCCCGAACAACCCAGCAAACTGTCGAGCTAACTCGGTAGACTCCATCCTTCAAGTCCCTAAGGGCAATGTGAGACCGAAACTACAGCTATGAAGCGGTGAGATTGCAAGCGATTACATTCAAGGCACACCATAAACTTCAACCTGCGGCATGTCAACTCCCGTCGAGTAGGCGAAAAGCACGCCTGCTGACCAAACGGACGTTCGGCCAGCAAATCAATCCCGATGCATCTCAAGCAGCGTGATGGGCACACCTCGAGACCGGACAACCCGTTGTCACGCCACTCTAGAGAGCAACCCGTGCTCCTTTGCCAGTCATACATGGCCGCCGCGACAGCGAAACGCGTTTAAAACTACTCGCCGCAGTTGTTAGCAGGAGACCCTTTCGAAGATGACCTTCCGCGTGGGTCGGCACTCCGGAAGTCGGGCATAAATGGGCTTCGGGGAGATTACTCCCGAGAAGTCGGCTTCTCGGTAGCGGCCCGTTGCTGACGAAACACTGTTTTTGCCGTTGGTCTCCTTGTCATGAGAAGTGAGAACCCACCTGTTTGAGGCTGATTACCGCTTTGTGAGTTTCATCTGTTTTGCGACCGCGGCGTCGAGCATCCTCACAGGAAGAAGTCTGGGCAGAGTCCAGTTCTTGAAGCGTTGCGGAATGACCGCGTAGCGTGCCTTCGGTTTCGCCGTGCTGAGTGCCACGTGGATGGCCTCGCCCAAACGCTCAGGGGATAAGCCATTGGTACGTGCTTCGCTGACGATGAATTTCTGGAAATTCTGCACCGCCTCCCAATACTCGGTCTGCTTGAACTCACTCAGATCTTCTTTTTCGCCCTTGTCGTAGATCGCGGTGTTCACGGTGCCCGGTTCAATAATTACGACGTCGATGCCAAATAGCATCAGTTCTCGCCGCAACGCGTCCGACATTCCTTCAAGACCAAATTTGGAAGCGCTATAGGCGCCGAGAAGCGGGATAGCAATTTTTGCGACGCTAGACGTGATGTTCACGATGCGTCCGGCGGGCCCCTGCCTCTTCTTATCTGTTCCCAAAAGAGGCGCGAAGGCTTGGATTACGACAAGCGGGGAGACCATGTTGACCTCCAACTGCCGCCTGTACTCGCTGGGCCTCAGATGAAGCAGAGGCCCGCTTACTACAATTCCCGCATTGTTCACCAGGCCAACCAGATTCTTGTCGCCTATCATGGAGCCGACCTTCTGGGCGGCTTGATGGACAGCGTCTGCGTCTGTAATGTCCATGATGACAGGCACGAAGCCATCGCCGAACTCTCTTTGCAAACGTTCCGCGTCAGCTGGCTTGCGTACAGAACCGAACACGCGAAATCCTTTTGAAATAAGCACCTTTGTGGTTCCCCAACCGATTCCGGTGGAGACCCCGGTGACCACGACATCTTTGCTTTTGCTGCTCGCCATCGCATTCCTCCTAAGATGATCACTGTTCATCTTCAATGTGTACAGCGTACATCTTGGCTCACGACATGTCAAGGTGTACAGTGTTCTGTATGCCGTATCCGTCGAAAACAGACCGCCAAACCATCCTTTTTGCTGCGGTGAAGGAACTCGTTCACGGGGGTATCCGCGACTTATCGCTACGGAACATCGCTGCTTCCCTCGACCTCGCGCCCAACGCGATCTACCGTTACTTTCCAGATCGCCGGGCACTCGAAGCTACCCTGGCAAACGAAGCTGCCCGGCAACTGGAGCTGGCGCTGAGGAAGGCAGCCCAGGGGTGCGAACCGGTGACCGCAATCCGCGAGATGTCATCTGCTTACATCAAGTTCGCAAGGGACAATCCCCACCTCTACGAGGCGATGATGAGTCTCCACGCGCCGGGGCCCGATGCGACCTCCCACCAAAGCCTCTGGACGTTCACTGTCGAGCAGGTGCAACGAATTGCCGGGGCCGACCGAGCTGCTCAGGCATCCGTCGCGCTTTGGGCGTTCCTACATGGAGCCGCGACGCTGGAAGCCGCTCAAGTGTTAGGCGAGATAAAACCCGCAAGCGGACTCGAATTCGGGTTTGAGGCGTGGTTGATGGCTGTTTCTACGCGTCGGAAGCCAATAGTTGCGCTCCGAATCAAGCCCACGAAGAAGAGGGCAAACAAGAAGGCGTCTGCGCGCGAAAGGTCCGTGCGGAGCGGCAAGTGAGGATTCAGCTTAGCGTCATTAATGAGGGCTTGTGTCGCCGTCAGCACCTATTCGTCAACATTTGGAACGTGGGGCTTTACGACTGAAGTAAGCGTGACCGGATTACTCTCGAATGACGGGCAAGCCGGAAGATATCCCGTCGAGGCGCGAGTCGGCTCCCGTGCATCTGATCGACGAGTTCTTCAGCACCTTCTTGTACCACTGTGTGACTGACTTAACTACAGGGTGGGTGTCTTCACCAGTGGGCTGAAACCGAACGTCTCTCGTGCCGCCGATTGTCGCAGCCTTCCGACTGGTATGCTGAACCTTAATCTCTGAAAGAGGAAAAGCTGGGCGACGATCCACGAAACCTGTGACTTTCTTTAGGAGCCTTCTCCACAACATCGGCGTTGTGCTGGTTGGGGTTGTCGTCGCCCACGTCGGCACCAAGCTGGACTCGATTCTTGGTGTCCCCAATTTCCGCTCTCTGGGTGGCACCATAGCAGGTAGCCTGCTTGTGGCCGCTGGCTTTTTGCTGCGGATGTGGGCGACGTACATCTTCTATGAACACCGGATGAAGGTGATCTCGCTCTCGCCGCAAGCCGTGCTCGTCACTTCCGGCCCTTATCGATTCAGTCGGAATCCCCTATACCTTGGCGGGAACGTGTTCGTTTTCTTCGGGGCAGGCTGCCTTCTCGGTTCGCCCAGCGCCCTTGTTCTGACCGTTCTCCATCTCCCGCTCGTCGATCTCTTCATCAGGAGGGAGGAAACACAACTGGAAGCGAGGTTCGGAGACCAATGGCTACGGTATCAGCAGCACGTGCGCCGATGGGTATGAACCGGGCCTTTGCATTGTCGGTGGACTCTTCGGAACCTAGCCTTCAATTCCGTCTAGCCGGAGCACTGGGGATCGGTTCGGCAGCAAACGCTGTACCGCTGCCAAAGCCGAAACCAAGGGCTGTATGCGAGCATTTCATCGTGCCTTCGATTAGCAGCAGAGATGTCGCTTACGCTGAGTGGTCTAATGTCTGGCGCTTCGAACATTTCCTGAAGCTGTTCGATCTCGTCAATGATGCGTTCGACGTCCACCCATCAGTATAACCAAATGGCTTTGCTGGACTGACATCCGAAGGTATTGAGCAACGGGAATGAGCAAGTCGGCAGCCAAAGTGCCCTCCTAGAGAGGGACATCGGCCTGCACCGCAGGAACTTTAGGTCCATTTGCCAATCTTTCTGGATTATGATGCCGAAGCATTGGAGCGCTGCCGAAATGTCGGCACTCTTAAGGCTGCGTCCCATCCCAAGTCATTGGAAACACTGGATAAATGTCGTGGCTATTGCCGTGCCAAGCAATGTTGCATGGGATTTCCAGGCAATGCTGAGTTGAATCAAGCTGATCGACTTGTAAGTGAACCACGAGAAATCGAACATTGGGACGCTGGCCATTTGGCGGAAGTGTGTTCCAAAACGATACGAGATTCTTGCATTTGTGGCCCGCAGAAAAAGGCGCACTGAAATTCTGGCCCAACCACCCACCCTTATTCCGCGATTGGACATAAAGAAGCAGGAACATCAATGGATCGTCAGGAAATCGAGCGCAAGGAAAAAACAGAAAACCGACGTCACCGGCGCCTTGAGTGTGAAACCGAAGTGTACGATTCGTTCAGTAAATGAGTCTTTGCCCAGTCGGACTCTGGACATAAGCGAGCCCGCGTTTTCGGACCTATTTGTCGCATACATGGTTGATCGTTACAACCGGACACAGGCAGACTTAGTTGACCAGCTTTTCAATTCCGCTGAGAAGCGGTTGGCTCGGACGCTTTTGTTGCTGGCCCGCATTGGAAAGGAAGGGAAATCGGAGAATGTAGTACCGAGATAAGCCAGGAAACGTTGGCGGAAATGGTCGGTACAACCCGAGCTCGGATTAGCTTCTTTATGAATCGGTTCCGACAATTAGGCCTCATTGATTATAACGGTGGGTTGGAAGTTCACAGTTTGCTGCTCGACATCGTCCTCCACGAATACGCTTCTCTTCTGAGAAGAATCCGGAGGCAAGCTGTGCACATTTGAACAAGTCCTGGGATTGATGAAACCAGTTTAGTGCGAACAGCTTAAGAGCACAGTGGACCCGCGTTTCAATGCGGCCTGGCGAACATTGAATCTGAGGTTGCTGCGAGGCGAGGGTTGATATGGTTCCGGTTGGGATCTTTTGAATGGAATCCGGGGCCAGACGACGGTGCTCCGATTCTTCGCCCCGATTTCTACCTCAACGCGTCCGAGCGGGTCGTAATACCGGCGGGCACAGAACTCTGATCCTACGAGGATAACTGTCGCAAACGGGCGTTTACAGTCATTGGGAATAGGTCGAAGTCGGCTTCTTTGTGCCCGAGCTGGGACGGTTCACAACTCTTGTCATCGCGCCCCCGGCGGCTCTTGGGTGGTTGGAATTTCGACTAGGGAGCGATAGAATGCAACGGCCCGGTTAACCGAGGAAGACTCATTTCCTGCGATTAGCCCGTTGACGTTCTTTCCTGTACGCACGATGCCGTAGTAGCGCCAGACCTTGTCCGATTCGCGATCCAGAAAGTAGATCGACTGCAACTTACCGGCGTGAAGGATAGGTACAAAGTAATAGCGCATCGTGCTAACGTTCTCGACCTCGAAGACGAGTCGGCTTGCCGAAGCCTCGACAATGTGCATTCGGTAGATGGCTTTGCCAGAAAGGTTATCAACCTGTTCGAAGTAGAGCACGCTGCCTTCCTTCATCTCACTGGACGTGAAGTCTTCGCGGCGTTGACCAGGTTTCGCGTCGGTCAGAGCGTAGGCGTTCACGATTAATGTTCGCCACTGCTTGTGGGTAGTCGACCAATAGGGCATACCTGAGAGTTCTGAAATTGCCCCAATGTGACGAAGCAAGCCTTCAGCTTCCGAGGTGTGGCGAAATCGTGCCACTATGGTAACCAACGTCGTAAAGCCCAATTCAGTCCAGCCAGTGCACAGGGGCGGTTTCCAGTCGCGACCCAAATCAGCCTTGCTCCATGATTTCACGATGGCCTGCTCATTCACACCCGGAAACTCCGGAATGGGTTCGTTTCCGCATGGCGGCAGCGGTCCTGGCTGAGACTCAACCTCAATGAGGGGCCGCGCCCGCAACGCCATGGGAGAAAACAGGAAGCGATTTGCCTCTTGGGCTAGGGTACCGGGGGCAATTAGAGCGACGAGGAGAACCGCGCCGCCGCGAAGCCGCTTCAGGTCTATACTCATTCTGTCATTTTATGACCTAACTGTTGTTAACGGGCATCTCTGAGAATGTCGGCGATGTCAGCAGTTTTCGGACACCCTTCAGGATGCACTCGGATTAGAAAGCCATTTCGCTCTCAATGAAAAATGCCCTTCCTACCAAGATTCGCTCGGCCTTTCTCCCGCCGGCCGACTCCAGGGTTAGGACGCCACCGGAAAGACCGCGCGTTCAGGCTCAACGTGCGACCGTCGCCGTGATTCACCGTTACAGGAACGGACAAGATTCCCTCTACCCGCTAGCTTAGAATGGGATGACCTCGGGTAAGTGAATCTTCAGCTTGTCGCAAATGAACAGAATCAGGGTCGCGCCCAGGGTGGAAAAAATGAGGCCAGCAGGATGGTAGCGTTCGTTCGTCGGGCGCCAAAGCATGTGGCTAACGCCGCCGCCGATGATCGATCCGATGACACCGAGCACGGTCGTCCAGAAGATCGTCATATGGACGTGCATCACCGTTTTCCCGATAAACCCCGCGATTAGGCCAATCAGGATGTACCAGATTAAGTGAAACATGCTTTGCCCTCAACGTTTGGCTTTAGAACGTCACGTTGGCTCTCTTCGTGCGATCCCGCCGCGCACAGCGAAGGATCGAGGTACGGTGTTTTCTGGGTCAGAATAAGGTTCATTTCGTTCGCCAGTTCCGTCAACTTCCCAAGATCTTGTTCGCCAAGGCACCGGGCCCCTAATTCTTTCCGCCGCTCAAAGTTTCTCGACACATAGTCCTGATTTCTCTCGATACCCAAAGCTTGGGACGCTCTCCCCGGCGCAACTTTTCCCTCCCACCCTGTCCACTCGTAATCCGGGGTCAAAAGTATGAAGAGGTAGACTAGGCCCGCAGCTACCATCCGATCTGTCCAATATTGACCACATCGACGGGTAAATGGCGCGGGCAACTGGGGAGGCCTTGTTGAAATCGGGCCATGCACTCAAAACCCCCGTGCCGGGATCAATGAGTGCTATGGAGATGTAAGACCAGTTAAGCGCCGTTGCGTGCCTGCCTTGAGAGCAAGATCGAGTATTTTGCGCAGCTGGGCATATTATTAGCCCCATAAAGGATAAGCCGGATGCGCCTCGCCGTTTTCATATGCATGAAACTAGCCGAATGCTTGCGCTGGAGGGTCTACCCTTAGCGGCGTTCTGGCAGAGGCTGCTGGGCTTCTTCATTGACCTCTTTCTTGCCGTGCTGGTGTGGATTCCTTTGGAATTTTCCTTGCGGTGTTACCTGCTGCATCAAGAACGAACTTGACCTTACCTGGAATTTTCACGAACCAGGCAATCACCCATCATTGTCTAGTTATTCAGTAGGGTATAATTCCAACCGCAGTGAGGACGGGGCACGATGACAACGAAAAAATGGGGGACGGCTCGTGATGCTTTCACGGGAGAGGTGGCGATTATCAGGGCTGAGATTGAGAGGCTGGAAAAGGCCCTAAGGGGTATTCAGGATCGAATAAAACTTTGGACCGAGGAAGAAAAAAAGAACTGCGTGCCGGTGGTGAAGATTCAAAACAGCGGTGGCCCAAAAGCCTGGCGCGAAAACGACTTCGGCACACGATCTACCGTCGCCGCAAGTGGCGAATTCTAGGCGACAAATTCACGTCGAGGCACTTCGGGCACGGACACCTAAAAGCCGCGTCGTTCGGAAAAACAATGTGGCCGCACTTTTCACAGATCTGCCGCCCATTGGGGAGAACCTTCATCGGCCTGAATCCTGTGCCCAAAACACAGTAGGGGCACTGAGGTTGTTTTGCCTTTTTCACGGTCGGGGCTTGGATACTCCCGCACTCGGTTTGGGTTGCCACTAAAGTTGGTTGAGTGAGATTTAAGATAGCAGGCCGCACAGCACAAGATCATAGTAAATGTGCTCGGTCAAAAGTTCATAGATCGCAGGCAATCATCACAAGTACTACGAACAAGACAATCGTTCCCAACAAGCCGAACACTAGCACAGTCCCTCCTCTGACAAAACAACTACCACCGTCGACGCTATGCGTCGTACGGGATCGGGACGTCCGAGGTCGGGACATTCTTTGCTGGATGGCACCTGATGCAGACCCTAAAGAACACTCTCCACCTTCGGCCGTCGTGGAAAAATGTCGTCTTCTGTCCTGTCATGGGCGATCCGCAGGCACAGCGGGTGTCCGCCGCCCGCCGGGAGCGTTTGGCGGAGTTCAGAAATTCCACGATTGATTCATGCGGGGAGTCAGGGGCCATAGCGGGGTCTCCATTCTTACCCGAGAATATTGGCGACTGCTTGGGGTGTTCTGAGCAATACTGCTCACATTGATTTCGAGTTGCTAATGACTTAGGCCGCCGACACAGCAACTGTATCGGGTCCGACATAACTGAGCATTGCCTGCTTCAATTGCGAATCCACTTCGTCGGCGATGGTGATTACGTCAAGCAGCACCTTACTGAAATCCACTCTATCCAGATTATTTTGTAGGGTGTTAAAGATACTGACCTGCAGAATTCGCGATTCTTCTACCACCATCGGGGCGGTATAACCTTGTTTACGACGTAAGTCTCCGTGCTGGCGTGCCGCCTTAGAGATATCTGCTTTATCAGTTCGAGGGGAGCGTAAGCGCTGAATCAGATCAGCAATGAGATTGGGTAAATGACCGGTGCGGTCGTCAAAGCTTAATGGGACACAAGTCAGCTCTTCATCTTGGTCTACCAGTGCGAGCCAGTCCTGAATCGTGGCATCAAGGTCGTGCTCCAGTATGGAGGCCACACTTTGAGTGGGTAGCGGCTTGAAGCAGAAGGGGTTGGCGAGTTTCTGGCGGATAAGTTCTCGAAGTGAGGAGATCTCGATCGGTTTAGTGAGAATCTCGTCAGCTTGTAAACGGATGGCTGACAACGCTTCGTCGATCTGCGGGTACCCGCTGAGCACGAGCGTCACTGCCTTTGGATGCGTGTGTCGCATCGCGCTGACGACCGTAAACCCATCACCAGCATGCGGCATATGCAGGTCAGAGAGGAGTGCATCAAAATCCTCTGCTGCGATGTGGCTGAGCGCTTCGCGTACATTTGATACTGCGACTACCTCGAAGCCGTCACGCTCCAGCGCGGCTTGTAGCATATCGCGGACAGCGTCGTCGTCCTCGGACAATAAGATTCTGGGCATACTGCAACTCCTTCCTCCACCCCTGAGAGGTGTCGTACTTTTTCAAGCATTACCAGGAAGAGTATCCGATACCCTCTACTCTGACTGTTCACAATTGGACGCTTCTAGGTGTCTAGACTGTTAACACGATTGGTCCCCTTATTTGCTGTTTAGAGAAGTGAGCAACTCTGAACAGTCATGTGGTAGGGGGAACAGTAATCTAGCATCTGCTGTAACCTGACAGTCCCCTGAGAAGGCGGACGGCCCTTTGGGCGGTCATGGGTTAGTGTCGGGAAACTGACATTCGGACCCTCACGAGGTCCCCTCTCCAACCTGTACGATTCTCCACGATGCGTTTGGGTCTTCGAAGTTGTTGATAACCAGTCGATTACACTCATTGAGAATCGGCCCCCCTGTCCTGCTGAAAAATCAGATAGTGGTGCAGTTTGAATTTCCGCAAGAGTGGCATCGGAACCCCGCCCTTGGGAAACTATGGTTAGGGCAGTTCGTCGGAGGTTGGCTGCAATGAGATCGTCGCGAACGGAGACAGGACAGCTCGCATGCCGCTGGTTTGAGGTAGGGCAGCACGTTCAATACAATCCGTGTTGGATGCAAGAGACTTCATACAATCAGAGCGGTTACCTGCCGCGGGTTACGGATTTTGCCAGCCACAGTCCATTTGGGGAAGCTACTTGGTTCTTTCCCTATGACAGGCGCGAATCGCTCTGAAGTTCAAAACAACCCGCTGCCGGTGATTACGCTCATCCAGAATTTAGCCGATCTGGCTAACGAGTGTAATGGCGATGTGACACCAGTTAAGTGCCATTGCGCCTGCCTTGAGGGCAAGATCGAGTATTTTGCCCAGGTGGGCATTATTAGCCCATGAAGGACAAGCCGGATGCGCCTCGCCGTTTCCATATGCATGAAACTAGTCGAACGCTTGCGCTGGAGGGTCTGCCCTTAGCGTTGAGTGTCGGAATCCAGGGTGAGGGTTGCGGCTTTGAGAGGGCTGTGGCGAGTTCCGAGCAGAAGCCCCTTTTACTACGCGACACGTTTGGTCGTCCTCACACCCAGTTCGGATTCACCCTGCTTTTTTCGAGGTCTTCTTCGTTGGCTCGTGTACGGATCTTTGCCGCAAGTTCAGTTAATTGTTCGTTCGGTTTCTGTTTCTTCTTCGAGGGTCTGAGATAGCGCTCCAGCCAATTCTCGCTCGGCCCGGAGGAGCATCCAAGATTGTCGTTAAGGACAGGAATGCTGCGACGGCTCATACCGACTGAGCACAATTGACCATTCCTAGGGCAGTTCCGCCACTAGAGTGAGACTTGAAGAGGTGCGTTTTATGGCTCCCCCTCGTGATTGGAGGAACTGGACATGTTGGAAGCAGTGAAGCGCTCGGTTCACAGAATGACGAGCCATTTGCAGCTCATAAGCAGCTATTTGGAAATGACCGACTACACCAAGGCGCTCGGGCAGACGAAGGAAACGATAAGGGAAATGCACGCGCTGGAATCGAGTCTAACAGGGCTGGCGAGCTTGGGGATGACCGTGCCAAAAGATGGGGCCGTCGTGGTTCCGCATGGTTCCACAGTGGTGAGCTACGAAGACGTGAACGTGGACGTTGACGCGGACGAAGTGCGGGCAGTTGACAAAGATGAAGTCCGCGCAGGTTGTGGCAACGATAACCCGAAGACGAAGTGAGGATTTGATTGCGACTATTCAGCGCGCAGTGGTGTACACATCAGAATGCGTCCTGAGTGCCACACTTGACCCTAAATGACAGGCTCTAAATGAGCGATTCTGCATGGAACGAAATTAAGTTTAAATGAATTCTGAGAGTAATCTAAATGAGCTATAGCGAAGGAAGAAATCACTTTGAGAAGGGCAAAAGCGATACTGTTGATAAAGGCATCATCGAGATGCTGGACGGACTCAAACATTTATCACACGCCCTTGAGGAAGACATCAGAACATTGGAACAAGGCATACGTGACGTTCCTGAGGTCTAGAAGAAGCACACAAGCACCGGCCCTTTCTAACTAATCCTACCCTTCGGGCCCTGCTTCGTCGCGTGATCTAGATCTAAACTCTGACGACCAACGAACGGGGTGTAACTTTAGCTTAGGACTATCCAGAGGAGTATATGTCCTTGGAGTCTCCGACTCTGTTGTGCATTGACGACCGCTCGCAAATGCTGGAGCTTCGCAAAGCGACTCTGGAATCTCATGGTTACTGTGTCAAACTTGCGTCGAGCGGCTACACGGCGATAAAGACGTTGGAGGGAACATCGGTGACCGCGGTTCTGCTGGAGTACAAAAAGGAAGGCATAGACGCGGAAACCGTGGCCTGCCACATCAAGCAAAGGTTACCCAATCTGCCTATCATACTGCTCTCTGCCTACTCCGATATCCCAGAGCGAATCCTGTGGTTGGTGGATGATTACGTAATGAGGAGCGAACGGCCGTAGCGCCTGATATCAATCCTCGAAGGAGCACGGAAGCTCCCGCTACGCTCCGATGGAGTAAACCCTCGCAGGCAGGACATTCGCAGCGAAGTCAAGGTCGCCGATTGCCCCGCGCACGTGCAGGATACTTACGATGGAAAATAGCGGACAAATCTATAGAAAATTACGGTGGCCACAAGAACTAACACTGCAAGACCTGATGTGAGCCCGGTTTGAATGCTTTGGTCTTTCGATCCTTCTCGAAACAAACTCATTTTCTCCCTCCCCAGACCACAAACGAAAGCGCCCCGGACTGAATCGAGTCGCGGGACGCATCGCCTGAACAGCCCTCCCCAAGTACTGCTCACAACGACCATATGCCGCGAGCCCTACGATTGACTTGCTCCGATGGGCCACCGTGGCGTGAAGCAGGCTCCGTCAACCCGGCGCAATCGACGTAAAAAGGGCGGCCTAGCTCGCCCAGAAGAAAGTCTCCCCGCGCTGAATCGCTTTGATCGCATATGGCAACTTGCTCATTTCCGACTTTGACATCGCACCACGCAAACCCGCCTTGCGAGCCAGTTCCATGACCTCAGATGAAAGGTCCAGCGTGACAAGCAGAATCGGGATGTCTGTACCAGATTTGGCGATTTCTTGTGCTGCCTGTACACCGTCCATCTGCGGCATTGAGAAGTCCATCAATATAAGGTCGGGGGCAAGCCGGTGCGCCTTTTCTACCGCATCGGCGCCATCCACGGCCTCGCCACAGACTTGCCATTCTGAATTCAGTCCCAGTAAAGTGCGCAGCCCAGATCGAACGGGCTGACTATCATCGGCGATCAAAATTCGTGTCATTGCGGCTCCGTCAATAAGGCAACACTAGAACCTGAGTGACCTGCGACGACGTGGTGGCGAGAGTGGAAGCCGCTGGGGAAGAGAGTGAGGACCGAATTTAGGCCCTCAAGGCCCAACAAACTGAATCGCCAAAAGGTTAACAAGGATTGGAGACTCGATGCACGTCCTGTTCGTTTGGTTCATACAGCACCGCCTTGGTCTTTTCCAATCCGACACAGGGTAGCCTTAGGTCATTTGAAAAACTGCCCAATTTTGAACAGTCACCCCATCGCTGCCAGCGTTACGATTAGGGCTCACCGGTGGGAACAGTCCGCACAACTGCCAGCGGGGCCACGATCTGTACTTGGTGCAATCGAGCCGGAAGCGGTCCTGCTAAGCTATTCTGAGCATATGGATCATATAGGTGTTCTTCGGGAGAAGATTGGGCGTCTCCGAATGGAGATTGCGGACATTCAAGAGCTGAATCAGCAGTTTCGGTGTGACGACCGGAGCGGAGCAGGTGATCAAATCGGTCGAGGGCAGGAACGCCTACAAGCAATCCAGCACGAGCGTCTGCAACTCGCAGACTTTGGCCGTACAGCGGTTTCGACGGAGCAAACGAAGGAAAAGCACGGCTCTGGGCAGCATCCCATCAAACAGAAGCGAGCAGCGTAGCCTTTTCTCGTTCGCCACAGTTAATAATTACAACGCAGTAGTACTGGCAGCCACCTGCCCTCGGCCTTCCGCTGCCACCGTCTCCGTCGATGATATCCGCCGCCACCAACGCCTCCAAGGTCAATCACAGCGGCGACAATCAGAAGCAGCACGTTGATGCCAGTTATAGGCTGTCGTGTATTCGCCATCCACGCATACACTTACGTGGTTAGCGGTAAGAGCAAAAATCCAAGCGCGGGCAATAACAGGCCGTCGTACGCTCGGTCTAAATGATTCGAGAAGAAGAACAACAACGCGAACGCGATTCGACTGCTCTTAATCATGCCCAGCGAATCATAACAAACAGGACCACACCAGCCACTAGCAGAAACTTCATCAGTGACCTCCACTTTTCGACAAATACATTTCGCATGTGAACTATTCTTCTTACAAAAGAGGCACAAAAGGCAGGTTTTCCTCTGGGCCGTGCTCTTCTACTAAGTTTGTGATCGCTATTGTGGTGCGTACTGCCGCTCCATTACGAGTGCATTGCACAGACCTGAGTTTCACGGCTGTGCTCAGCATGGACGTGCTTCAGCATTGCCTGAGCGGCCAGCGTCCGTGGGTTTCCAAGGCTGCGTTTAAGGTCTTGGATGTGCTCTGTACGAGTACAGGCACGACGCATGAGGGTCGTACACCCATGGTATCTACCGATGCGGTACATAGTAGCTACAGCGTACACCACCTGTGTCGATATTAGCGCTATTGGCCTAATCCTAAGTTCTATAGACTCCCCCCGGGTGGTGTACCAATGCTCTCTCCACTAGCCGCCCATGAAGCATAGCCGTAAGATATGTACACAACGACCAGAAACATTGTAGGCCGGCACTTTATGACTACAGAGGACTTAGGCAGGTCTCTGACGAATGTCACAGGGCGTTTAATGCCGCTCTAGTTCCGGGCAGGAGTATTGCCTAATGCTGACGACAAACATGGGCGTCCGGAACCGGATCGCACTTTGCACTTATCCGATTTCGCATTCGCTAGTGTCCCTTCGCCAAAAGTGAGCAACGCCAGGTGATTTCCTAGCGGCTCATTATTTCATTCCCAACCCGCGATCATTATTTATTGCACACACTGTGCAATTGTGAACACTCCCGAAATAGGCCGAGGTAGTACCGTGCCTTCAAGGAGTTGGATGTTGCAGGGGAACTCAGGCGGCTCTCTCCCCGTCCTCCGCTCTGTTTCCTCCGATGGCGCAGTTTGGGGAGATACTGCGCCACCTCTTTTAGAAGGGTTGCGCATGATAGGCAAGGCACCATCTTACGAATTCGACCAACGTCCCGACGATGACCACAATGAATTACAGGGTATGACCTACAAGCCCGAGGTTGCATTCCGCTGGCCGTCAGGTTGTTTGTGGTCAGTCCTGGACCACAGGCCGACAAGCGATACTTAACAGACATTTTATGCGAGCGAGCAATGAGCATCTCCTCAGATACAATACTAAAGCCGTTCGGGATCATCGTTCCGTTCGATACAAGTGACACATTTGGTGGACTGTCGATGTGCTCGACAAGTGCGGCGGCAACTTACAAAACAACTGCCAGACTAATTGATGTCCTTGCAGAGCCACAGCTAGGCAACTTCCCGCTCCGAAGTTGCGCGGTGGGCTCGAGCCTTCCGTTTTCTCGTCTTTCCTTGTTTGTACCTCATACTTACATCTAGGGTCCTCGGGACCATCGGCAGATGTATTAAGGATGTCGGATTGAGACAGTCTCTGGCACTCGCGCTCCTGATGTTGGCCTTGAGCGGGAGTGCCGCCGTTTGGAAACTTACCTCCGAACCCACGCGCGCCTTGCGAACAAAAGTAGTCCCGTTGCTGGAAATCGTCCATCAGCTCGGTGACCCATATCAGATGTTTCCAGAGTCTTTTCCACTTCAAGTCGCGGTATTCTGGACCGACCCGGGCCCCGATCCAGAGAATCCTCTCCCCCTCGTCCACTCCCTGAAAGAGATGGGCATTCCTTTTTTTATCACTCGCGATCTCCCACAAGCTCTCCGTCACCACCTCGTCATTCTCTATCCCAGCGTCGATTCGCATACTTTTACGCAGCCCCAGGGCGACCGGTTGACCACATTCGTGCGGCAGGGTGGATTTATCTTCGCCCAGAATGTGTTCTGGGGAGGTCTCCAGGATCTTTTCGGTTTTCGCAGTTTTGCTCCCTTGCGCACGCGTCATCACTTGGCATTTTCCGCGACCAAAGATCCTGTCACGAAGTATCTCAATCGCCCCGAGGAGCGCGAAACTCAACTTGGGAGTGATCACTTCCCCCAGGTTATCTGGAGTAACGGATACGTTCCTGACGCTGGCGCTGAAGTGCTGGCGCGCTTTGACGACGGGAGTGCCGCTCTGGTGACGAACTCCGTGGGCAAAGGAAAGGTGTATCTTCTGGGACTGAGTTTACTTGACGTCGTTTTACGCAATCAGAACAATCGCGACTATGAAGCCCAGCGCCACTATGTGAATGCTTTTGAACCCGGTGCGGATGTTTGGCTGTTAGTCTTGCGGGCTTGGTACGAAGCCTACGGCCAAGATTGGGTCCGCCTCGCTACTATTTCCGGGGGGCAACGCTCAGCTTTGCTGCTCTCCCATGATGTGGATTGGGAAAACTCATTTGCTCCGGGCTTCGACTTTGCTCATGTTGAGGAGGCGAACCAGGCCAGCAGTACCTTCTTCATCCAGACTAAATACGTCGATGATGCGAACAGCAAGGCTTTCTTTTTCGCTGCTAACCTCGATATTGTTCGGCAACTGAAAGCACGTGGCGCGACTGTGGGCAGCCATTCTATCATCCATTCGCGAGGCTTCAATAAGTTCGAACTGGGGTCGGGCCATGAAACTTATCCCAGTTACCAACCTCGCGGACTCGGATTCGACACCGCCTCGGGAGCCACTGTCTTCGGCGAAGTTCGAGTTAGTAAAGGACTGCTGGACGGAGAAATTCCGGGTCAAGATACGATCTTCTTCCGTGCTGGGCACCTCCGGGTTCCCGTTTCTCTGCCGGAAGCCCTTGAGCGGTCCGGATATCAGTTCGACTCATCGTTCACAGCGGACGATGTTCTCTCCAACTTCCCGTTCGCGCTTCCTAGGGACCTTGGGTTCGAAGAGGACAGCGATATCTATGAGTTTCCAGTCACCATTGAAGACGAAGAATCGCCCGGCTTCGCCAAACGAGTGCCCCAGGCATTGGAGGTGATCCTGGCCAATGCCGAAAACGAAGCCGTGAGCGTCCTGTTGATTCATTCCAACGAATCCAGCCTGAAAGCAGCCGCCGAACAAGATTTGCTTCGTCAGCTACCTCCGGACATCATCAAAACTGACATGCTGACCTTTGCAAAATTTTGGCGCGCTCGCGATCATATCCATTGGAGCTTGAACCCGACCTCCGTACCCACAGAAGTTTTGCTGCAAGTCGAGTCAGACGAGTCGGTAATCGGTCTCACCTTTGAATTCCAACGTCCAATAGCGACGGTCACCGGAGGCGCGACCTTGTTTCCCGACAATCGGCACCTTGTTTTGCCAGAACTCGCGCCGGGCCACAGTGTTTCACTCCACATCGACTACCAGCACTGACCTCGGCTCCGCAGTGTGGGTACCTATGCACGTAAGCCTTGGTGCCTTGCGTAACTACTCTTGCAGCCCTATTGAGGTCATAGTGATAGGTAAGGATTGCAATGGCGGTGCATTGCTGTGCTCGGGACCTCGCTCTGACGGTCCTGTCCCTCCCCTAAACAGATTCAATTTCTGAATGACCCGGGAGCCGTGTACGTAATACCAGCGCCGGATCGAGCGGACCACAGTTCGCTGGAGTTTTGTCGTGAAAGTGTCTGAAAACAGATTCATTTGTCAACCGAACGAACGGCTGCTCAGGACCGTCATCGCAGCCTTTCTGCTAATCGGTTTCGCGCAGTTTCTTGCCGCGCAAACGACCGGCGACTGGCAGGAACGAGTGCGCAAGAATGTCGAGAACCAGCACATCGATGACGCTCTTGGCATCGTCGACGAGCGTTTGGCGGACGCACCTGAGGATTTGGAAGCTCACGGTTGGTGTGGACGATTGCTGGCCTGGAAAGGCCGTTGGGCCGAAGGTGAAACTGAATACGAACTTGTCCTCGACAAAGTCCCAGACGATACCGACATTTTGACGGGCCTCTCTGACGTCCTCCTCTGGCAGAAGAAATATGCCCAAGCGCTGCAGACTCTGGACCGGGCAAGAAAGATCTCACCCTCAGACCCTGAGATCCTTTCACGCCGCGCTCGCGTGCTCGCGTTGTTGGGCCGGATGCCGGAAGCGCGTTCGGAGTACCAACAGACGCTTCTCTTTGATACCCATAATGCGGACGCGAGAACAAGTCTCGACAGCTTGAGCGAAAACACCAAACACGAACTGCGGGTTGGCGAAGACGTCGACATCTTCAATTACTCCAACGCCGCCCAGATCCAGAGCGTCAGCCTTAGTTCCCGGTGGAACCCGCGATGGTCAACCGTCTTCGGCGTCAGCACCTATCAAAGGTTCGGGCAAGATGCGGTCAAGTTCCTAGTCAGCACCGACTTCCACCTCACCACGCGGGACTGGTTCACGGTCGGTAGCACCGTTGCCAGCAGCCAGAGTGTGGTGCCCACCAACGAAGCTTTCTTCGAGTATGGTCATGCCTTCCGAATCGCAAATCGTTGGGTTCAGGGACTGGAAAGTTCCTACCAGCAACATTGGTTCTGGTATCAGGGCGCGCATGTCCTGACCCTGAACACAAGCCAGACTCTCTACCTTTCTCACGAGTGGACTTGGTCGTTGAACTTGACTGGCGCTCGTACTGGATTTTTGGGTACTCCAGTCGACTGGACGCCCTCCGGCTATACCAAACTTGGCTTCCCCCTGCAACGTCGCGTCGTCGGCAATGTTTTCTTCGGCGTGGGCAGCGAAAACTTTGCTCAGATCGATCAACTCGGGCGCTTCTCTGCCCACACTTTCGGCGCTGGTCTGCGCTATCAGTTCACCGTCCGCCAGGACATCAACGGTTATGCAGCTCGCCAGGATCGCACCGGCGGCCTGATCGATACGAGCTTTGGATTGAGCTATGGGATCCGTTTTTAAGGGAATCGAAAAGCTCGGGCCCGCTAGGCTAGTTCTGGAGGCGATTCTCGCTTCGCTGCTGGGAATCCTCCTTCTCGTCGGATTCATTGTGCTGCGACGCTGGTACCGCGCCCGATACTTTCATAAGAGAAATCAGCGCACCGTTGCCTTGCGCTCCCAATGGGACGATATCCTCTCCGGCAAAATCCCCGCCGAAGTCTGGCGCTTCAATCTGCTCGATTGCGACATCGTTGAATCCGTTCTGCTCGATGGCATCGAAATGTCGCCAGCTGACAAGTTACCGCCGCTGCTGGATTGTCTTCGCGTCAGCGGCTTACTCGATATGCGTATCTACGAAGCCCGAACATCGCGCGGATTGAAGCAACGAACCGCGCTGCTGGCTCTGGGGCGCACTCGCGCCATGGAAGCGATTCCTGCTTTGGCGGCGGGATTGGACTCGCACTTGCGCGAAACTCGGATCGCCGCGGTTCGTGGCCTCGGCCGCACGGCTCGCATGGAAGCCGCGATCCCAATTCTCGACCGCATCGTTACCGGTCATTTCGACGCACCCGAACGTTCCTTGAAAAATGCCCTGGCAAACTGCTGCCGTTCCTGCCCCGATGTACTGGTCAACTACCTTGAACGCACGCATGGACCGGTTCGTGAGTTGCTGGCACGCGTGCTGGGCGAACTGGCATCGCCTCAGCTTGGTGAGGAGTTACTCGTTCTGGCCTCAGACGTCTTACCGGAAGTGCGCGCTTCCGCAGCCCGTGCGCTCGGCAATACGAACACGTGTTACACTCTGCCGGCTCTCGAGAGTTTAGCCGCCGATCTAGAATGGTTTGTTCGTCTGCGCGCCGTCGTTGCGCTGGGACAAATCGACAACGTCGACAAAATCGGCATCCTGCTTCGCTCCCTCTGCGATCCCAACCGCCACGTACGTCAGCGTGCCGCATGGGCGCTGGCGCGGATGGGGCCGCAGCTCGATCAGATCCTCGAAGATGTAATCGCTACCAAAGACGATTATGCCCTGCAGTCGTTTGTTTCCGAACTCGAGCGGTCCGGCGCGATCGAGAAGATTGTCGGCGGCTATCCTGGTTCCAGCCGTCACTCTACCGGGACTCACTTGATGGAAGTTGTAGCGGAAGCAAGAAAACGAGTGGAACTCACCGGCAAAGCCGCGGCGGCGGTTGGGGCCCACTGACCGTGCATTTTCTCGCCATCTCGAACGATACATTGTTCATCTACTACGTGCTATCCAACGTCATCTACCTTGGACTGCTGATCGTTGCGATTGTAAAAAACGTCCGTCATCGTCATCGTCTTGGCAGTCAGCGCCTGGAGCTGGTGAAAGCTTCTCCTTTCACCCCGCCCATCACTCTAATCGTTCCGGCGCACAACGAGGAACGCTCGATTGTGGGGAGTGTCGGTGCTCTGCTCGGACTCGAATATCCCTGCCTCGAAGTCATCGTTGTCAATGATGGATCGGATGATGCCACCCTGGAAAAGCTAAGGCAGGCCTATCAGCTTCAGATCGCCCGCGTCCTCTACATTGCCGACGTTGCAACGGCGCCGCTCCACGCCTTCTATCGCAGTGCGCTCGATCGGCGCTTGTTCGTCCTCGATAAAGAAGCTGCTGGCTGCAAAGCCGATGCCATCAATGCAGGAATCAACGCCGCGACCAGTCCTTACATTTGCGTCGTCGACGCCGACTCAATTCTCGAAAAGGAATCTCTCATTCGCATCATGGCTGGAGTATTCGCCGACCCAGGTCGTGTCATAGCCGTAGGCGGTATCGTACGCGTCTTGAACGGCTCCCGCGTGGTGAACAATCAAATCGAGGAAGTGCGCCTTCCCAAGAGTCCGATCGAAGTCATGCAGGTAATTGAATACTTGCGCGCCTTCCTGGTCGGCCGCGAAGCCTGGGCAGGCTTCAATATGCTGCCCATAATTTCCGGCGCATTCGGAGTTTTTCAGCGCGACCTCGTCCTCCAAGTCGGAGGTTTTCGCACCCACGCAGTCGGAGAAGATCTCGATCTCATTATTCGCATGCACCGGCGCCTGCATGAAGATCACCGCTCGTACCACATCGACTTTATTCCTGACCCCACTTGCTGGACTGAAGTGCCCACCGACTTGAAGTCCCTCGCCCGCCAGCGTGCACGCTGGCACAAAGGTCTCATTGATACACTTTGGCCCAATCGCGACATGCTGTTCCGCGCCCGCTACGGACGCGTCGGCTGGCTCGTCCTTCCTTACATGTGGATCTTCGAATTCTTCGCGCCCATCATCGAGGTCGTCGGATACACGACGATCATTCTCGCCCTGATCTTAGGAGTTCTGAGCAAGTCATTCTTCCTACAATTCCTGTTGTTCGGCTACGCCTTTGCAACGCTGATTTCCATCGGTTCGGTACTGCTCGAAGAAATGACTTTCCGCCGCTATAGCGACTGGCGCGAGGTCGCGCGCTTGATAATCTACTGCTTCTTTGAACATTTCCCCTACCGCCAACTCACGATGGTCTGGCGTCTCCAGGGAATCTGGCAATACCTCCGCGGAGACTTGCAATGGCGGTCAATGAAAAGAGTCGGAATCTCTGCCAATCCAATCGCCTGAGTCGTGACCTCCCTGGCAACGTGGTCCTGAAAGGACTTCAACGCCACGAAGCGTTCTTCTACAGCCATTTTTCCTATGGTCGAGGACCGTTTCCCGCGGATCTGGTTTGGGATGCAGAGAATCGGATCTGCGGCAACTGCTGTGGCATCGCCACCATTGGTGCAGATGCGCACCGTAGTGATGAATCAACTGCATGTGGTGGCACTCAACGAAGGCGATTACACCTATTGACCCGTGCCCTGCGGGTTGAGTGCAAACTGCTTTGCTCAACAGTTGCGTCTTCGAGGCGCACGGCTCAGGAGAACTCAGCCTTGCGCCACGTTCGAAGGTTGACCACGTAGAGCACAATACAAAATAGGTTCGCGGGAACCAAGCCCAGCTGCCCTGTTCTTAACCCGATGACGCAAATGATCAAGCTGTTGACCGCCGCTAGTACCCAGCCCGCCCAGCATCTTTTCCCTATCAGAATCGTCGAAACAACAGTGAACACACAAGACAAGCAATCAAGCCGCCACACAAGCGAAAGAACTTCTAATCTCATATCCTCTATCTTTGCCCGGAAGGAGAGGCTCGTTCCGAGATCCAGGAGGTGAGACATAACCTTGGTAACTTGGACCTTCCCGTGAGGCTGGGTGTCCCCTGGATCTCTGAGAGCGAGACTCAGTCACCCCACCCATGCGTGGGCAATTCTCAATTGGCGACAATCGGTGGTGGCGGTGATGGGCACTTGTTGGTCTTCCAGAAGGATGAATAGTTGCGGAAATTTCTTCGGGCTTCAAATGTCAGAGTCTGCCTGACAACCGAACGCAAGGAAAGCCACTTGGAGTAAACGCTGAAGTATCGCGATCGCGCTCACTGGGCTGCGTCGCAGCGAGTGCGCGGCGGCGGCCCCTGGCCTATCTCGGGGAAACAAGAGAATGAGTGACGACATGCACCGAGAGTGCGATTCGGTTCTGCACTCCCAGTTTATGCATCAATTTCGCTACGTGCGCCTTGACCGTGCGTTCTTGAATGCCCAGGGGAGCGCCAATCTCCTTGTTGGAGCAACCGGCCACCAGTAATTCCAGGACCTCTTTTTCGCGGTCAGTAAAAGGCCGGCGCGAGGGCTGCAGCTTGCGCGCGTCCCCCGCATTGTGCCGCTCCACGAACATGGAGAGCACTTTCCTAGGAAGCCACGTTGAGCCTTCGTGTACTGCTCGAAACGCCCGCACAAACTCAGCCGCGGATGCTCCGTCCTCAATGCAGCCCTTAGCCCCGAATGTGATGGCCCTGTACATTGCCTCGTCATCCATACAGGCTCCCATCACAACAATCGGTAGTCCGAGATTTCGGGCTCGCAATCCAGCCATCACATCGAAAACGTTCTTGCCCGCATAGTTCCACAGCAACACAATGTCAATATCACACCGGGTTGTGATTTCTGTCAGAGAGACGGAACTCAGTTCAAATTCTGACTCTGAACCCAAGAGAGTACGCAAACCTAGAAGTCGTAGGGGGTCGTTATCAGCCACGGCGACGCGAATGAGAGGTTTCACCGGTTGGCTAGATTTCATGACCCTCTTAAATTGTGGACGGCGCGCTGCACGCAACTTGGACCTCCTCGGCTTGGGCCTTCTGGTTGAGGGATTACTCTATGACTGTTGAAGCAATCCATTGGCCAATCCGCCAAGGCGCAATAGCCCTTCAAATACGACCAGGAGGAGGCCAAACCCTCGCCGCAGCGCTCGAATTGTCCCTCCGGCGGAACGACTGTCCCGCAACAGGACTACTGGATGACAAGAGTTTTCTCGCCTCTTGCCAGGGTACGTTGCTCCGAGGGTTCAGGGCGTATGCTTTTGGCTCGGTCGAGGGCTTCCGTCACGCTCAAGCAAACATTCTGCCGTCCGAGATGGCCGTGAAGTCCCGCCTCTTGCATCCGCTTCGCTGGTTGTTCCCTGGCTCCGCAAAGAATGAGTTTTCGTCCAGATTCGTGCACTTGGTCGGCGAATTTCTCCAGTGCCTGAAGGCCAGTGGAATCGATCGCAGTCATGTTCCGGAGCCTCAGGATAACGATGGGGGGAAGCTCGTCCAGACGAGAAACAATCGCATCGAGCTTATCTGTTGCGCCGAAGAGAAAGGGGCCATGGATTCTGAAGATGCTGACGTAGGAGGGGATTTCTTTGTCCTGCAAGATATGAGCATGACCTTCTCGAATGTATTCTGCCGTCACTTCTGACACCGTGGTAGTCTGCGTAACTTTACGTATGTAGACCAGAGCAGCCAGAATCATCCCCGCCTCAACGGCGACAGTCAGATCGGCAAACACCGTAAGAAGAAGAGTCACCAGCCATGTTCCAATCTCGAACCGGGATAGTTTCAAAAGTTCGGGAATCTCACGCCATTCGCCCATGTTGTAGGAAACAACTAAGAGAATGGCCGCCAGAACCGATAGCGGAATAAATCGAGCGAGGGGTGCGGCAAAGACAACAATCGCCAGGAGAGTCAGTGCGTGAATCATCCCGGCCACCGGAGTTTTCGCACCCGAGCGGATATTGGTAGCCGTTCGGGCGATGGCTCCCGTAGCCGGAAGTCCGCCGAATAGAGGAGACAGAATGTTGGCAATCCCTTGGCCCACGAGTTCGACGTTGGGGTTGTGCTTATCTCCGCTCATGCGGTCGGAAACCACTGCAGACATCAG
>Ga0206878_10056_pt1 | contig 47675 bp, 40 predicted proteins | sample Alteio_BWOrgCont_8_FD_152621 | JGI IMG/M metagenome (GOLD analysis project Ga0206878, IMG submission 152621) | Enriched cells from forest soil in Barre Woods Harvard Forest LTER site, Petersham, Massachusetts, United States -... | ecosystem: Environmental > Terrestrial > Soil > Temperate forest >... | reverse complement strand
AAATTAAAAAGATTTAGTAAACAGTTAAAGGCAAACATTTGCTATTAAGATTCAGTGCGGAGTATTTGTTGCTTATAACATTTTCAGTCCCTCCATTTAACCTTTTGAAGCATAGCATCAATTAGGAATTATTTATAATACTTAATTTTTTGTTATGCCTTTTAAACCCATTTACAGGTGTTTTTTATGGCTCCAGCTTTTAAGCTGCTTTAGTTTAAAAGTTTCTGCACAATATTTTGACATCACCGGTCATCAGAAAAAAGTCACCATTCCGTTCAGTTTCACCAGGAACCTGGTAATCGTACAACTGAAGATCGATAATAAAGGCCCATTTAACTTCATTATGGATACCGGTGTAGGGATGATGATCATTACCGATCCCTCCTTAATTGATTCGGTTGAAGTGTTTAAAACACGCAATGTAAAACTGGGGGGCCTCGGTGACGGAAAGGATAACGACGCCTATGTTACCTCGTTACTGAAAGTTGATATTCCCGGATTGACCAGCTATAACATACAGGCGGCTATACTGAAGAAAGACAATTTAGGCCTGTCAAACCTGGTAGGCATGCCCATACACGGTCTTTTGGGTTACGACTTTTTTAGCCGCTTAATGGTGAAAGTTGATTTTGGCGATACTACCATAACCGTTTACCGGCCAAAGGATACCACTCAATTTAAAAAATGGGGGAAAATACCCATAACGCTCGAAAATTATAAACCTTACCTGCAGGCGCTGGTGCACTTACCTTGCGGGGCTGTAAAAAACACTAAACTGGTAGTGGATATGGGCGCCGGGCATCCCCTGTCGCTTGAAAACATGACGGCCGCTGCCGACCTCCCCAAAAAACGTATCGAAGCAAACCTCGGTGTTGGCTTTGATGGCCCTATTAATGGCTATATGAGCCGCATAAACGAAATTGAGATAGGCAAATTCGACATCAAAAACCTTATCTCCTCTTTTCCTGCAAACGATTCATTAAAAAATATGCTGACCGCCAGGCGCGATGGGAACCTGGGTATAGGCCTGCTGAACCGGTTTACCGTGGTTTTTGATTACCCCGATAAAGCTATATATTTAAAACCAGGTGAGCACTTTAACGAGCCTTTTGAACATGATATGAGCGGATTGGAATATTATGCCGCCGGCAACGGCTTTAAGCATATCATCATCAGCAGGGTTGAACCCGGCTCTGCCGGCGATGAAATAGGCCTGAAAAAAGATGACGAAATTGTATCCATCAACTCAAAACCAATAAAAGACATGAGCATTGAACAGGTCGATGATATTTTCAAATCACAAAACGACCGAAACCTCCTTCTCGGTATTTACCACGAAAATAAATTAGACAAAGTGATCATGACGCTGAAACGGAGAATATGACAGGGAGGTGAAAGGTGAAAGGTGAAAGGCGAAAGGTTAAGGGTGAAAGGTTAAGGGTGAAAGGTTCTTTTTTCCAATTTCAAACGACCTTTTACCTTTCGCCTTTAACCTTTCACCTCCAAACTAATTCACCTCCAAACTAATTCACCTCCAACTGATCCTTCGTAGGGAATACCGGGAAGGCGCCGTGCGGTTCGCTTTGGTACCAAAAAACAACAGAGGCTATGTCATCCTGCAATGGCATGTAACGGCCATCGCTGTGCCAGCCCAGGTCCTGGATGGTTACTTTCAGGTCGCTTTCAAAACGGACAGGGTCGGCAATATGCCAGCGGTATAAGCCGAAACGCTGGGCGTTGCTGTAATGGCCATCCCCTCTTAACACCTGTGGCAGGCCGCTGTACGGACTGCAAAATTGGGTGTATTCACTTATCTCGCTACCATCAGGCTTTTTGTGCATGCTATCGAAATCGTAGGCGCCGTTAAAATAATCTTCGGTGCCGGTGCCGTTTATCGTGGGGAATTGAGTGTCGCCATCCATATAAAACTTTATTTCGCCTTCGCCCCACCAGCCGTTTTTATTTGACCCGTAAGCAAGGTAGGTGCCCACGTATTGTCCTTTGCCTTTAATACTATCCACCAAGACATAATCCTTTTTGAACGGAACAGGGTTTACCCTGCGGAATTGCGCATGAAAATACCCGGCATCTTTGGGTACATCGGTCAGGGTGTAATCAACCTGGTAGTATAGCACCATATCCTCATTGTCAATATTTTCCATGGTGATCCTGCATTTCTTGCGAAAAGGCATCGGCCAGTAACAATTAAACCCACTGCCAGGGTTTACCGCAACCGCCAGCGACTGGACCTGTGCATATTTGCCCCATCCCATGCAAAAGAAATCGCCAACCGGCACCTCAACCGACGGTGTGGCTTCATCGTCCCAATAAAAACGAAGAATGGAATAACGCCAGTTCCCGGTGGGCGTCATCCAAATATGCTGTATAGCACCCGAGCCGTCTATTTCCGCAACGGTATAGGTAGTGTGCTTTTTTATAACCACGCTGGGGCTAACCTTCCATCCCTGGCCAAGTTCTTTTGCGGGCCCTTCGCCGGTGCCGGTAGTGGCCATACCGCCTTTGCCCTTTTCACCGTTAAAATTCTCAGGACTGATCGACCGGGTTTTAGCGTCCGACATGCGGTACAAATTTCCCAGGTTAACGCCGAGACCGTTAAATTTTTCCTGTGCTGTTGCCGATAGTGCAATAACAGCTATCAAAACAATTAAAAGAGACCTTTTCATAACCGCTTTAATTATAGTATTTATTGTGAGTATTTGTATCTTTAGTCTAATCAAGCTTATAAAACCTGGTCGCATTCAATCCCCAAAACGCCGCCTGTTCATCGACAGATAACTTCGAAGTATAGTTTTTCACTATCGATAACATTTGCTGGTAACCGCCTGCCACATTGCATACCGGCCAATCGGAGCCAAACATTAACCGTTGGGCCCCAAATGCTTCAAATATAACGTCCAGGTAAGGTTTAAAATCATCCAATACCCAGTTATACCAATCAGCTTCCGTCACCATACCCGATACCTTGCAGTAAACATTTTCATACTGCGCAACGGCACGGATGCCTTTTTCCCATTTTTCAATATTATGGTTTTTAATATCCGGTTTGGCAATATGGTCTATCACCAGCCTATGGCCGTCAAAGGTTTTTACAAACTGGTAAGTATAACCCAACTGGTCCGGGAACACCAGGATGTCATAAGTAAAATCATGCCGCTTCAGCATCCGCATACCACTCATAAACTGGGGGTTCAGCATTAACGCCCTATCGGCTTCGCCCTGCAAAACGTGGCGAAACCCTTTTAACCGGGTGTACGACAAGTATTTTTCTATATTCTTCCCAATATCTGCCGCACGAAGGTCTATCCAGCCAACCACGCCTTTGATAAAATCGTTTTCCAAAGCAAGGCCGTGCAAAAAATCCGTCTCCGCTTCCGACTGGTCCGCCTGTACGGCAATGCAGCCGTCAATACCGTGTTTATCCAAAATAGGCTTAAGATCAGCCGGCATAAAATCCCGCTGAATAACCGACATCGTGTCTCCTATCCAGCTATCCCGTACCGGGTCAAATTTCCAAAAATGCTGGTGGGAGTCTATTTTGTTCATTGGGGATTAGTTGATTAAGTTACAGCAGTTGATGTTTATAGTATGTTGTTTAAAAATCAGTTTTATTTTGGCGATAGACGAACCTCGTAGAGACGCAATATTTTGGGTCTCCCGCGTGCAAATTAACCATATCCGGATCAACAAAAACCCGTGCCCTCCGTGAAAATCTTTGTGCCCTTTGTGTTAAGAAAACACCTATATCAAAATGCACCTCCCCGGAGACGCAAAATATTGCGTCTCTACCTCAAAACCATCAACTTACCCCTGCCAACGCCCTGTCCAAATGCACGTATCCGCCATCCACATGGATCAATTGCCCGGTAGTATGGCTTGAGCGTTCTGACAATAAAAAGGCGGTCATATTCGCAATCTCTTCTGCGGTTGTCATCCGGTTACCTAACGGTATTTTACTTTCAATTTCTTTCAGTTTCGCTTTCGGGTCGGCCAATGTTTTTATCCAGCTTTCGTAAAGCGGGGTCCAGCACTCGGCAACCACTATTGCGTTTACGCGGATACCGTATTTCAACAACTCCACCGCCCATTCACGGGTAAGGGCGTTGCGGCCGCCGTTTGAAGCAGCATAAGCAGAGGTATTTCCCTGGCCGGTATCTGCGGTTTTCGACGTAATGTTTAGTATCGCTCCTTTTGATTTCTTCAACTCTGGTAGGGCATAATGGGCCATCAGGTAATAATGTACCACGTTTTTATGCAGCGAGGCCATAAACCTTTCGTAGTCGCCACTTTCCAAGCCCACCCCATCATTTACCCCTGCGTTATTAACAAGACCGTCTATCCGGCCAAATTGTTGCAGCACTTCTTCAACGGCTTTTTTACAGGCATCGGGCTCGCTCAGTTCGGCAACAAACTGGTGAGCTTTACCCCCGGCGGCTGAAACAGCCCGGATACATTTTAAATTATCGGCCTCGCTCCGCCCAACGATCACCGGGATTGCACCTTCCGCAGCCAAAACTTTTACGATCCCCTCGCCTATGCCTTTGGCGCCGCCGGTAACTATTATTATTTTATCTGTTAATCCTAAATCCATATCATTAATATTAATGCGCTGCAACTACTTCAATATTCTTAACCTTTAAATTGCCGTATGCAAAGTAAAATATGTAGGCAAAACACACCGCCGGAACTAAATACGCATATTGAATATTGGTAATATCAATAATACGCCCCATAATAGCTGGGAAAATAGCCCCGCCCACAATGCCCATAATTACAAAGGACGAACCCAATTTGGTTTTGGCGCCAAGGCCGCGGACACTCAATGCAAATATAGTTGGGAACATGATGGACATAAAGAAACCCACCCCAATTAATGCGTAAACCGAGAACTTTGAAGGCATAAAAATTGCTAGCAACACCAGCACTACGTTTATGGCGCTGTAAGCCGTAAGTAATTTTACCGGATTTATAAAACGCATTAATATTGTGCCGCTGGCGCGGCCGCAAAGAAAGGCCAGCGTGGCCGCTGCCAGAAAGTTGGATGCCGTTTTTTCGCCGAGACCCACTGCTTTCTCCGAAAATAAAATAAAAAAACTAAACACGCAGGCTTGTGCGCCAACATAAAAAAGCTGGGCCACAGCACCCGACATCAGTCTTTTTTCTTTCAGCAATTCGCCCATCCGGTGCCATAATGAGTTGGTATCCTCTTCAGCGGGAGCACCGTCAGTATCGGTAATTTCCGGTAATGATGTCCGGTAGATCAGGATAGCCACAATCAATACCACAGCCCCGATGATGAGATAAGGTATCTGGACGGACGATGCTTCTTTATTGAGGTAAGTATTTAGCTGACCCGGGGACATTGCAGCAGCCTGGGCCGGGCTCAATTCCCTGCCCGATAAAATAAACATACCACCCAGGTAGGGCGCCAGCGAAGCAGCAAGCCCGTTAAAGGATTGAGACAGATTGATGCGGAATGCTGCTTTATCCGGGTCGCCTAAAACGGTAATATAGGGGTTGGCGGCCGTTTCGAGGAAAGCTGCACCGCAAAACAGAATGAACAAAGCGCCGAGGAAAAATACATAAACCCGTGTTGCGGCTGCCGGGTAAAATAAAAACGCCCCACAAGCAAAAAGGATCAAACCCAAAAGGATACCCCCTTTGTAGCCATATTTCTTCATGAATTGGGCTGCCGGAATAGCCATCACGAAATAGGCAAGATAGGACGCCGAGTCGATGAAAGATGATTGCAGGTTGGTTAACTGGCAGGCCTTTTTTAAATGGGGAATTAAAATAGGGTTAAGGTTAAGTGCGAAACCCCATAAAAAAAATAAAGAGGTAACAAGCGCAATAGCAATCAGGTTTTTATTTTTTGGCATAACAGGTTTAATTTGAAAATTTGAAAATGCGTACTTTTGAAAATAAAAACGCCTTAATGCATCGTCAAATTTTCAAATCATCCAATTTTCAAATCCCTTTTAATTGGCGCCCTGAATATAATTATTTAAACGCAGCTTGTATGTCCTGCAACGAAATTCCCAGTGTTTTTAATGCAATTTGGTTCAATTCGTCCTTATTGCCAGTAAAATGAAAAACGCTGTGCTGGTGCGTTAACGCCTCTTTCGGTTTTAAAAATGCAGCCGGCGATACGCTCTCTATTTCATAGAACGGGCCCATTTGCGAACCGTCCTTCAGCGGACCGTCGTTATATGCGTTCACCGCATCGCCCGAAAACGGTGGTTTGTCGGTCCGCCATTCCTGGTTTAAAAACGTTGCCTTTGGGTCCATATCAAACAGGGCGATGGTAAGCACATTGTTTGTGGCATCGTAACTGCCTGCCATTGCTTTTGCACGGTTTGGAGGCATCCCCAATTTTCCGCGCGATTTTCCATCCGCCTTAAACAACAAAATGCCGTTGCTGTATTTTACCCGGTCGGGTGGTATTTGGCCGAAGTAATTGGTGGTAGCCACTTTACCGGTGTCGTTTTCGTTATACGGCACCACGATCACCGTTTTTGCCGAAGGCGAAAACATATCGAGGTTCCATAAACACGGCGCACCGGTAACTTTGTCCCAGGCTGTTACGCCTGTATTAATAATGGTGTTTTTGGTGCTGAACCCAACAGATTTTACCTTGGCATCGAAACTGATGCCAAGCATTTTCTCGGCATCGGCAGGTTCAAGTATTTGTATATCCCGAACAATATCCAGGGTAAAAACATTCCCCGCATAATTTAAAACCCGTGTTGATTTACTCAGTGAGGCTTTTTTATCTGACTTTGAAATAAGCGTCCAGTTTTCAAAATCAAAGGCAGCCGGGGTATGCCAGTTCGGGAATTCCATTTTGGTACCGGGCTTAAAAAACAAAGCGAATTTGCCGCCTTCGGGACCCAGCCACAAGCGGTCTTCCCCACCATAGGCATTCATGTGCGGATCGAGCGATTTCTCGCCGAAGGTTTTATAGTTTATCCATCCAAAACTCTTGCCGGCAGCCCCTCCGGCTGAAGAAGTAAATACCTTTGCCTGGTATTTTTGGGAAATTATGATCTGCCCGTTGCCATCCCTGCTGTTCAACACCACCACGCTGTCGTTCTGCTTTAAAAAATCAAGATCATAACCAAAAGTGCCCTTTGGGTACTCACTAACAATATTGCCCTGTGGTGGTGGTGTCCGGCATGCGTTTATAACAGCAATAAGGGTAAGAAAGAAAATAATTTTAATTGCTTTCATCATGAGTTATGTTTTGGGTTGAAGGCTATGGTATTGGTCAGGATGCCGATGCCATCTATGCTGATATCCACTACATCGCCCTCCTGTAACGTAAAATCGGGTGAAGGAACAAGGCAGGTCCCCGTCATTAAATAACAGCCATGTACAAAATCGCATTCGCGGTATAAATATTCAACTAATTCGGTAAATGAGCGCTTAATGCGGGATACTTTTGTTTGATCTTCATAAACCACAACATCATTACGCATGATGATCATTTTTATAGCAGTTTCACCATTAATAAGCGCGGAAGTGACGTACAGACAAGGGCCCAGGGCAGCACTTTTTTCGTAGATTTTTGCCTGGGGTAAGTATAAAGCATTTTCGCCTTCAATACTTCTCGAGCTCATATCGTTCCCGCAGGTATAACCCTGTATACTACCATTTGAGTTGATAAATAAGGTGAGTTCAGGTTCGGGAACATTCCAAACCGAGTCTTTACGGATATACACCTGCTGCAAATGACCCGATACGCGCGAAGCAGCGGCCTTAAAAAACAACTCCGGGCGGGCCGCATCATACACCCTATCGTATAAGCTGGCTGCACCAGAGCCTTGCGATTCTTCCATCCGGGCATCGCGACTTTTTAAATATGTAACGCCAGCTGCCCATACCTCCTGCCGGCTTATCGGCGGCAATATGGAACCCGCGCCCAACCACTGCTCCACATCTGTGGCGTCAGCTACTTTGGAGGTGTGTATCCTCGAAAGCAGGTGCCCGGCAAGGTCGTCCCGGTTTACCAGGATGTCCCAGGGTTCGTCAATTATAAAAAAAGATGCATTATGCTCCAGCAGGATACGGCTTACGGAGTTGTATAATTTCATGAATCAATTTTAAAGAAAATTTCCGTCAAATCGATAATGAAAATTGGGGGATTTTTTAGGAAAGGCTGTTATGTTGGAATATTGTCGCCCCAATGGATGGTAAATCAATCTAATCAGCTGATACGATGACAGGGGCGACCACAAGGGTCTCCCCTACCAGAATACTATTTAACCTAATCAACTCAATAAACTACCCCCAACTCATTCAACCTAATCAACTAAACCACAACTCAATCAACCCTTAAAGAAACCGTCTTTGATTCCCCAAAAACAATTTTAGCCAACGGGTTAGCAGGTTCAGTATCCCATAAACATTCCCTCACCGTTAATAGCTGTGCTACCGGATCGAGCGAAATAAGCTGGAATGACAATTTAGTTTCATCTTTCGATGAATACTTTCCTTTCATTGGCGAATCAACCCTGAAAGTGTTTAATGCAATATTATTATCAGGTCCTTTGTAAACATAAAACTCATTCCAGTTGCTGTTCCCATGAAAATATGCTTTGATATTCGGGTGGCTCATTAAAAATTTCACCCAACCGCGTTGTTCAATATCGGTTGTGCCGTCATCGGCGCTGGCGGTAAGACCATCCTTATAATGTTCGGCTGTTAGGTTTTCAAATTTATTTTGAAGCGTCATGTTGTAGGGAGGCGCCGGGTTGGTAAAATGTTTGGCCTCGCAAGTCGGCTGGTCGTGGCAAAATACAATTACCGGGGTTTTGGCGCCAACGGTATCCAGGTCTTTTTGCATCCATACCCGCTCGGCCGAATCCGGCCAAAGTGTTATAAAAACGACATGGATACCCTTTATATTTCTTGAATAGTTGATCTTATCCGTTTGATAGTTATAGCTGGCATTAGTTTTTAGCTGTGCAGGTTTCAGCATCAGGTTATAAATTTTAACCATTGCGGTCGGGTCGGTCTTTGGTTGCATAGGTTTGGCATAGCCTATCGCATTTGATATATCATGGTTCCCCGGCGCCAGTAAAAGCGTGGCCGGTTTTTGGTTGTGGTCTTTTAAAGTTACACCCCGCATATAATCAGTTTCAAACTGTGCCCAGCTGGCTGCCGCGCTCTGGTAAGGTATTTCCATGCGGTTGGCAATATCCCCGGTTTGTACCAGGTAATCAACCGCACCAACCATTTTACCGCTGCCTACGCCGCCATCAGCGGGCAATGTTAAACCGGGAACGGTGTTTATCTGTTTTATCATCGCCGCGTTCACTACGTGTGCGTCTACACTGGTGTCGCCCTGGAAGTTTTTACGTTTTATGGCATAATGGGCATCCGACGTAAACACCAATTGTACAATACCAGGTTGGTTTGCCTGGCAAAAAGCTTTCGGAATTGTGGTAATGTAAAACGTTCCCAGCAAAAATAAAACAGAAGCCTTCGCGTAGGGCCACAAGTGGATTTTCATTTGTTATTTATTAAATGTTTTTGATCGATCAATATCTTTTATAAAACGACATGGTGGCCAGTTTGCCGGGGTAGCCTTTAATTTCGGTGTCGGTATAATACCCCGAGTCGTCAGCGGCAAAACAAACACCTTCGCCTTGTGGTTCGTTGTTGGCATAGGGGGCCACTTCCGGCGCGGTTAAAAGACCGGCAGAAATACTTGTGCCGGTCGGCAGCTTCCAATACCATATCAGTTGATTGCTTCTCAATAAAATTTCGGTGCCATCCGGCGAAATATCGCCGCCTGTAGCGTGGTCAAAATATAACTGGACTACAGGTGTCATTACCGTTGTCGACGTGATACTTTGCGGGTATTTTGCGACAAATATTTGTGAAATATTACTTGCCTTGCTGGCAATGTAAATGTCTTTCGTGAGCGGATCTACCATCAGTGTCTCTGCATTTCGCGGCCCGTTTGGGTATTTTAGCTCGATGATGTCAAGCTGGGTAATATTAATATTTACCGGCAAGGTCGCGCCAGTGAGATCCGGTTCAGGAAACCGGTAAACAAAAACCGAAGGATATTGGGAATTATTGTCGCCGATATCGCCGACATAAACATAATTTACGCCAGCAACTGGCCCTGGTCCAACGGCAATATCTTCCCAGTCGCGGTTGCCAACGGGCGTTAATGTTAACGTCCCTATATTCGCACCAGCACCATTGGTTAAATATACCTGGTTGGGGTTGCCGCTATCGTTGTGGATATACAACACGCCGGGATTGATCCGGCTTGCCGCAACACCCGAAATTTCATACAGGTCGGTTCTTGCCAGGTCGTTCACCGTGGGAATCGGGTTAAAAAGCTTTGTGGTATCTAAACCAGAGGGGTTGTAGGAGGGCTTAAAAAATTGCACCGTCGGCGGAGTCACAGTGGTGTCGATAGGTTTCACCACTGCGGTTGCCTGTTTTTTACAGGAAAAATTAAAAAGCGTTAAAAAACATAGCAATACCATCAGCAGGCTGCAGGAGGTTTTGTTTTTCACTTGCTTAATTGTACCAAATATCATTTGTTTGAATTTATCATTTTGAAAAATAGCGATGGGGTTTTAAGCCCATCGCTATAGAAATATTGGGGGAAAGGAATCTCTAACTAAAAGATATTGCTTTCCATCGCGAAATTAGTGCTGGTTACCGGAACCATCTGTCTGGTAGCAGCCCATATCCTTACCAGGACCAGTGATACCACTTGAACCAAAGTTAGGATCGATAGGGATACCCGCTGTTATTGGAGTAAACGCGGTAGTTGTACCTTTGCCGATAGCCGGCGAACCTGCCTGCAGGTGGAAATTGAAACCATCAACCGAACATTGGGTTATCCATGAACCACTGGCTGCCGGAAGCGGGAAGTTTGCAAACATAGGGTTGTTTTTACCAACTAATGTGCTGCCGTCATAAACCAATCCAAAAGTATAGGAAGCTCCCAGGAATGAAGCCATGTTAGGGATATCAGTAGCCTGCGGATGGGTAACAACCGGCTGGGCAACGTTTGTAGGTACAAATTGACCGGTTATTGCAGCGTTATCGCCATAGTAGAAGTTATATCCGTAAGCTGTTTGGTGAATAATATCCGAAGAGCTGAAAGTTGTATCGGCCAGGTAAACTTTTGCACCGCCCGGGCCGCCGGCAATACGTACGCCAAACTCGCAGTTAACGATCAGGTTGTTATAAACAAGCGCCCTTGAATTATTTTCAATTTCAACCGAGCCGCTGCGTGCACCAAAAACGCCGTTGTTCCTGAAACCATCGTTCACATAAGTATTATTGTACATGGTAAACTGGCATTCGCCTGCAGTTGTACCGTCGCTGGCAGATTTTGTACCATTGGTTGCACCGCCAATAACCAGGTTATAAGCCATGTTACCAACCGAACTGCCTTTAGCATTGAAACCGTCGCCGCCGTTGCTGCCGCATTTTTCCATGGTATTTCTCATGATGTTGTAGGTGCCGCCATAAAAACGGGTGGCATCATCAGGCGAGCCGTATAACCATGAATCTTCAAGAATGAATACGCCAGTCGGGTTTTCATAATACAGAATGTATTGTGCACCTACCTTTAATGAATTAGCACCTGTAAAGGGCAATGCTTTTAATGCCGCGCCGCCAAAGTCGAGATGAGTCCATTTTATAACGACTAAATTACTGGTCGGGCCGCAATATATACCGCCCCAGCCGCCAACGTATGCCGAATCCTGGCCAACTACCGAAGTACCGGTGGTTTTGGTTCTTCGTGGATCTGTAATAGTAACCGGAGCGTCTTTGGTGCCTTCGCTGATGAAAATACCATTAACAATAAAATTTGCGCCATTGGTCATGTTAATTTTAACACCTTTTTGAATTAACAAGGTATCGCCTGCATTAATGGTGATGTCGCCGGATACGGTATAAGTTTGGTTAGCAAGCATTGTGCCCTTATAATTACCGGCAGGCAACGTACCTGTGTTACTAATGGGCTTTCCTACCTGGAAAAGGGGTACCGACACCACCGCCTTATCACTGCCTTTTTTGCTGCAGGCAGCCAGGCCTAAAAGTGATAATCCTAAAAAAATAATTTGTAGTTTTTTCATAACTGAATGTTGAATGATTAATTATTACTGTTTTTATTATTGAATTGAAAATTAAAAATTGTACTTAACGCCTAAGTTGTACCGGGCATAGTACTGATCGTATTGAACGGTTGTGTAATCCGGACTTTTCTGATAAGGATATTTCGCAATCCCGCTATAGTTAAAAGTGTTGTTTTGCTTAATGATCAGCTCGTAAGGTGTGTTCAGCAGGTTATTGGCTTTTACATAAATGATAAAGTGCCTGCCTACCTTCTTTTGAGCAGAGAAATCGAGAAATGTAGAGGGCCGCTCCCATGTATCTAAACCGTAATAATTAGATACCGCTTCGATCCGCTCGCCGATGTAAGACAGGGACAACTGGGCATCCAGGCCATTTTTTTGATCTTTATACAATAACGAGGCATTGCCAATGTTTGCAGCCTGGCCCTGTAACGGCCTGGTTTGATCGATATGGGTAACATCGCTGTTAATATCAATGCTTTTTAGCGTGGTAATTTTTGAATTAGTGTAGGTATAGTTTATTGCTGCGCCAACGTTGCCGAAGTATTTTTTAGCCTCCAGTTCGACGCCGTAATTTTGGGCGTTGCCGAAATTGTTTGGCGTAAGGTATAAAGCTGCACCACCATTAGCCTGTTGAAGTTCGGTTTCAATTGGGTTGGTGAGCTGTTTGTAAAATGCCCCTAACATAAACTCGTCAAATGCTCCGGGGAAAAACTCATACCTTAAATCGTAGTTATTGATAACAGTGTGCTGTAAATAAGGATTTCCAATATGTTGGTAAATTTCATCAACTGTTTGGTCGGGATAAGGAATCAGGTCCGCAAATGCGGGGCGAAGGATAGATACGTAATAAGATGCCCTTATAGCCTGCTCATTAGTAACAGCATATTTAATATTAATGCTTGGCAAATAGTCCGTATAGGTTATGGTTGCCGTTTTACCCGGAAAGATCACCGGCAACTGTGAATAATAGCTTTGGTAGGTGTGCTCACCCCTGAAACCCGCTATGAAATTAAGGCGATCGGTGATGTCGTATTTTACCATCGCATAAGCGCCCTGCACGTTTTCCAGGAAAGTATAAACGCCCGGGTCGGTTGCCGATGAGCCTTTTGCGTTAACGGTATCAGCCCCGGTGAATATAAATTTCGCATTCGGGATGGTGGTGTAAGTTTCCGGAACACCGTTAACCACTGTATTTGGTAAATCGTAGCTATCATTAAAGTTATCCCTGGTTTTATGCCTGAACATACCGCCGGCAGAAAATCTGGCATCGCGACCAAATATTTTTACGTTGTAGTGCAGGTTTAAGTAAGCCGAAATATCTTTATCCGTATTGTGCATCCAGTCTCTCGATTCATTTTGCACCAGTACAGGCCCGTTTGTTACGGTTTGGGCTACCGAAACGTACGGCTCCTGTGGATTACCGGTCGGCTGGCTGGTAATGGTAGATTGCACCGGATTTGTGCCGTATTGCGTATCAAACTCTGCATCATCGGGCAGTTTGTGGGTAGCCTGCGAACTTGCAAGCGTCCAGTCGATAGAGAAAGGTTCGAAGATCTTGTGTTTACCGCTTAACGTTACGTTGTAAATATTTTGCAGGTCGCTGCGCGTTTCGGTTAAATCGTCAACAGAAAAAGTACCCCGGTACCCCTGGTAGGTGTAGCCCCCATAAGTATCCTGCGTTGTTTGACGAACCCTGTATTGATTTAATTGCAAATCAGTGGCAAATAATTTCAGCGTATTATTATCATCGAATTTATAATCGAGCGATGCAATGGCGCCCATGCGCTGCAGTTGTGTTGAATACTGGCGATTGTAGGAGCTTTGAAAAGCAGTCTCCTGGTTTTGCTGGGCATTGCCCACCGGTGGGCCCACTGTATTGGTTTGCACCACCACAAAGCTGTTAGCGCCCTGGTATAAATTTTGATAGCTGCCGGAGAAAAGTACCCCCAATTTATTATTCAGGAAACGGTTACCTATGGTTAAGCTGGCATTAACATTTGGCGGCGGGTTGCCGGTTTTAGTTATAAGATTTTGATAAGGAAAATCAGCCGGAGTTGCTATTCCTCCGGGGTTTATTTCGCCCGGGGCCTTGCTGTTTACGGTGCTGCGATCAAAACTGGCGAAGGGACGATCGAAAAATATCTGGCTGTACCCGGTTCCTACTTCTCCGTCCACACGTAATTTATCAGGAGCGGTTTTCATCACCAGGTTGACCACACCGCCCGAGGCATCAGCTTCCATATCAGGCGTAAGTGTTTTGTACACCTCAATTGTTTCAACCAGGCCGGCCGGAAAAATATCCAGGGGCACATACCTGTTTTTATTGTCGGGGCTTGGTATTTTAATGCCGTTTATTAAGGTGGTATTATATTGTTTGTCCATCCCGCGTATGATCACATGCTGCGCATCGCCGGTATTGCTTCGGTCAATCGATATACCCGACACCCTTCCTAACACGTTCGACACCAATACATCCGGTGAAATAGCAATGGACTGTGCCGAAACCACGTTTATGGTGTTATTTGAGTTTTTTTCGCCGCTTCGTGCATGCCTGTCGCTTTCGCTGCTGGCATGTTCGGTAACCACCACTTCAGTTAGTGCGGTAGAATTATCAACCATGGCAATGTTCAATACGGCTACTTTATCTGCGGTAACATCAATGGTATATTCCTTGCTGGTATTGTAACCAATGTAACTCACTTTTAATTTGTATATGCCCGCAGGCACATTTTTAAAAATATAATTACCGTCGAGCTTAACAGTAGTATTCGATTTAAAGTTCGTACCTTCGATATGAACGGTCGCGCCAATAAGTGTTTCGCCGTTTTTAGCATCGGTTATGTGCCCCCTGATAGTTTGCGCCTGCAAAACAGAACAAAACGCCAGTACCAGCGTGGCTGCTATAAAAAGTCTTTTAAGAAAAGGTAAAAGTGATTTCATTAATAGTTTAGTGTAATTTGTTTAATTAATAGTTTATGCAGGAACCGTGTTCTTGTTGGTGATTTCATAATGCTGCCGGAAACGATATTTTCGTTTTAGTTAACAAACAACCACTGTATGCCTAAGATTTTTTTCTCTGTTAAGCAACGGCGGTTGCCGACCAGAAATTTCGCCGATGAAGTTGCGTGAAAAGCTTTGGATAAACCACAGTGTCTCTGGCAGATAAGAAGCCGCACGTATACCGAAAGTCGGGTGTACGGCCTTCCGGCCTGTAGTTGTTTAACAAATATTTTGAAAAGAAAAGGTAAATCCCTCGTTCTATGAAAAGGTCAAAATCTAAAAAAAAGCTCCTGTAGGTAATCTTAGTGTACTTTACCAAACTACAATCGGAAAAAGCAACGCCAATAAAGGAGCCGGTTAATGACGAAAAAAGGGGCATAATTGATTTCATAAAAGCAATTGTTTGTTTCATCAAAAGGTAATTTTTTGGCAAAGAAAGCCCGCCAATTCTGAAGACATTCTGAATTTATTTCAAAAATGAACTTTCTTAACTTAATGGTATTAATGACTTAACAATAGCCATAAAAAAATAGCAAAAAGGAGGTCTTTATGTTAAATTTCTTAACACGATAGAAATAATTTAATGACGGTATTTTCTTTGAACAACAATATTTTTTGCTAAGCGCAGGAATTGACCCAGGCAGGTTCCGGGCGCTTTAAACTTTGGGTGTTTGGCACTCTTTAGCCTGCGTGTCTTTTTATTTTGATGACAATACGTTTTGAGGTGGGCGTATTGCTTCCCTTTGCAACGCAGTCGATAGGCACCAAAACATTTGTTTCGGGGTAATAGGCAGCGGTATTGCCTTCGGGGATATCGTAGGGTACTATAACGAAGAGGCGCGCGGCACGCTCAATGCCGGCATGGTAATTAAACAGGTCGACCTTCTCGCCGGCTTTAAATCCGCCCCGCATCATATCGCTTTCGTTCATAAAAATAACCCGGCGTTCGTTATGGACACCGCGGTAACGGTCTTCAAGGCCATAAATAGTGGTGTTAAACTGGTCGTGGCTGCGGATAGAGGTGAGAATATATTCGTCGGCAGCAAGCTTGTATTCAGGTATAGTTGTAATTGAAAACAGTGCTTTCTTTATATCCTTCCCGGTCAGGAATTTACCTTCCCGGGGACCGTTAGGTAAATAAAAACCGCCGGGTTGGCGTACCTTTTTGTTATAATCTTCAAAACCGGGCACCACCTTTGCTATCACGTCCCTTATTTCATCGTAACTATAGGCATATTTATCCCAGTCGATAACCGAACGGCTGCCAAGCGTGGCTTTTGCCAGCTCGCAGATAATTTTTGTTTCGTTCAATAATTCCCCGGATATAGGCGTCAGCACGCCTTTCGACAACTGTACCACTCCCATCGAATTTTCGCAGCTGATGAACTGATCCTCTCCGTTTATCACATCTTTATCGCTCCGCGACAGCGTAGGCAATACCAGCGCTTCTTTCCCATGCACCAGGTGACTACGGTTTAATTTGGTGGACACCTGGACCGTCAGGTCAAGTTTACGCATTGCTTCGGCGGTATAAGTAGTATCCGGCGTAGCCGAAAGAAAATTGCCGCCCATAGCAAAAAATACTTTCAGTTTTCCCTCGTGCATGGCCTTGATGGAATCAACCACATTATAACCGTGTTCACGCGGGGGGTCAAAACCAAAAACCGATTTCAATTTATCCAACTGTTCCGGTTTAGGTTTATCAAATATCAGCATGGTGCGGTTACCCTGCACATTACTGTGGCCGCGTACGGGGCACAAGCCGGCACCCTGTTTACCAATGCTGCCTTTCAGCAATACGAGATTTGTAATTTCCTTTATAGTATCAACCGCATTTGTGTGCTGCGTAATGCCCATGGCCCAGCAAATAATAATGCGGCTTTTGTGCTTCAGCATTTCGGCAGCTTCCATCACCTGGCTAAATGGTACGCCGGCTTCTTTGGCCAGCTGTTCGGGATCATATTGCTTTAAATGATGAATAAAATCGTTATAATGAACCGTTTTATCGCGAATAAAATCGAGATCGAATACTTTTCCAGGCTCTTTTAATTCCGCTTCGTAAAGCAATTTTTCTATGGCTTTTAACAGCGCGAGGTCGCCGTTTATTTTAAGCTGGAGATAAAGGTCGGCCAGTGGCGTACTTCTCCCTAAAACTCCGGGAACGGTTTGCGGATTTTTGAAGGCGATTAGCCCAGCCTCGCGCAGCGGATTTATTGCGATGATCTTTGCACCATTCTTTTTGGCTTTTTCAAGAGCAGTAAGCATACGCGGATGATTGGTACCCGGATTTTGCCCCATAATAATGACCACATCCGTATCGTAAAAATCGTTCAGGGTAACCGTCCCCTTGCCTATCCCGATAACCTCGCTCAAAGCCACACCCGACGATTCGTGACACATATTGGAACAATCGGGCAGGTTGTTGGTGCCATATTCGCGTACAAACAACTGGTAAATGAACGATGCCTCGTTGCTCGTTCGGCCCGATGTATAAAACGCTGCCTCGTTTGGCGATTTTAATTTATTCAGATGCCGGGCTATCTTTTTAAAGGCATCATCCCAGCTTATTGCCTCGTAATGTGTGCCCCCCTTCGGCAGATAAACAGGTTGTGCTATCCGGCCTTTTTTACCAATTTCGTAATCATTCAGTTTAGCAAGGTCGGCTACAGCGTTCTTTTCAAAAAATTCAGCGGTAATTTTTTTTGTGGTAGATTCTTCAGCCAGTGCTTTTGCGCCATTCTCGCAATACTCAGCAATCGGCGAACGGTCATCATCCGGGTCGGGCCATGCACAACTGGAGCAGTCAAAGCCTCCCTTTCTGTTCATGTGGAAAAGACCTTTTATACCGCGTATGAGCCCGGCCTCGTCAAACACATCCTTACCGGCCTCGTAAATAGCCGGGATGCCTGCCGCCCATTTTTTTGGTTCGGTCACTTTAATATCCAGCAATTCTTCCGGATTTTCCGCCGCCGGTAAATCAGCTTCCTTTTTCATGGTATTGTTCCGCCAACGGGTTCGGGTAATTATCACTTTGGTCCTCTGCAACATTCTCCAAACAGGCAAAATCTTTTTCAACCAGTAAATAAAGCTGCCCGTTACCCTTTTCAAAACCCACCCTATCGGTATGTTCAAATTCGCCTACCATAAATTCCGGGATAAACATGGTGATGGTGTTATTTTCAAAGGAAGCCGACAGATCATCATTATCCGTAACTTTTATGACATTTACGAGCGATTGTCCACCGAAATTAACTTCATCGCGCAGGCAGCCTGTTGATGCCAGCTGACTTACATCTGTACGGGTTAGGCGGTAACGTAACGAGTTGGTTTTAATACGTATTTTCATGGACAGGTAAAATGATGCGGTGTGCCGCATTATAAATGTTAAAGCGGTTATTCCTTAAAAAACCGGCAAGTGTTATATTAAATTCGGTGGCAAGTTCAACCGCAAGGCTTGATGGCGCGCCAACTGCAGCAATTATGCTTATGCCCGACATTGCCGCCTTTTGTACCAGTTCAAAACTCGCCCTGCCACTTAGCAGCAGGATTGTTTTATTCAAGGGCAGGAGGTTTTTTATCAAAGCAGCGCCGATAAGTTTGTCCAATGCATTGTGCCGACCGACGTCCTCCCTTATCAGCAACAAATTTCCTTTTAAGTCAAATAAACCGGCAGCGTGCAGCCCTCCTGTATCCGCAAAGGCCGACTGGTTGTCCCGCAGCACATCCGGTAAGCGGTAAAGCATTTCAGCATTTACAAATGTTTCGTCTTTAGTTTCACCAGCGTAGGCGCTAACGGTACGAATGGCGGCAATTGAGCCCTTTCCACAAACCCCGCAGCTGGAAGTAGTATAAAAATTTCGTTCGGTATTTTGCAGGTTTGGGGTTATGTCTTTTTTGAGTTTTACCATCACTACATTTTCTTTATTCTCTGCGCAGGCAATAAAGCAATGTTCAGCGTTTGCAATATCTCCGGCGTTTTTAATGATCCCCTCGGTAAACAAAAAGCCTGTAGCCAATTCAATGTCGTTGCCTGGTGTACGCATGGTAACGGAAACATTTTGCACCGTCCTATCTGTAGCGGACCCGTATTCCAGTCTGATCTCCAGCGGTTCTTCAATGGCCAGCGCATCTGCCGAAGGCTGACTTTCCTGGTCTTTTACTTTTATAATATCGGCCCGTTTTATGGAACTTGCGGTCATAATCAAATATACAAATCAACTGTGCTGATTGTTTATTTAAATTGAGGTCCTGTAATATTCAACCGGTTTAGTTCATGTGTGCTATTTTTACCCTAATTTTGAGTTATGAAGATAAAGGTATTGGCATTTGGTATTGCAAAGGAAATTTTCGGCAGCCCGGCTATTCACCTGGAGATGGCGAATGATGCGACGGTTTATAACCTGCAATATTTACTGGAGCAAAAATACCCTCGACTGGAGCAATTAAAATCCTATATGCTGGCGGTGAATAACGAATACGCCCTACCCGGAGATACCATACACGAACGGGATGAGATAGCTATTATTCCGCCGGTGAGCGGGGGTTGAGAAACGACATTATTGGCTTTCCCGGCAATTAAAACGCTACAACTAAAAAATATCAGCCTGCCATGAACAACAAAGCATCTTTTGTAATAGCTTGCATTTTATTTGTATTGATGTTAAATACAAAAAGCATGGCGCAGCAAAACAGTTACATGTACAGGATAGCGAAAGTCCAGGTCGATCCGGCACAATTGGGTAAATATAACACTGCACTAAAAGAGCAAATGACTACTGCTATCCGTGTGGAGCCGGGTGTATTGAGTTATTATGCCGTTGCTGATAAAAAAGACCCGTCGCATATCACTATTTTTGAGGTTTATGCCGATTCATCGGCTTACAAAGCACACCTGCAGGCGCCTCACTTTAAAAAGTACAAGGAAACAGTTCAGGATATGGTTACTGCTTTAGATGTTGTTGATGTTGATGTGATCGGTATCGCAAAAAAGCCGGGGATGTAATTTATACTTTGTTTTTGTACGCTTTGAACACACAAATCCACATATCTCCTACCCCATTAAATATTCAGTCGGCAATTGATTGGATCATGTCGCCTGTATCAGGCGGGATAAATGTTTTTGTTGGGACTGTTCGTAACGCAACCAAAGGCAAACCCGTTGTCCGCCTGGAATTTGAAGCTTACGAGCCAATGGCCTTATCGGAAATGGAAAAGATAGTGAACCAGGCCGCCGAAAAATGGCCGATACAAAAAGTACTTATTCACCACCGGACAGGAATCCTTGAAGTGGGCGAAGTGCCGGTAATCATTGCCGTTTCCGCAGCGCATCGGGCCGCGGCCTTTGACGCTTGCCGGTTTATCATCGATACCCTGAAGGAAACCGTCCCGATATGGAAAAAAGAAATATTTGAGGATGGCGAAGTTTGGGTGGCCGCGCATCCGTAGGGTTAGTTGATTAGAGATGGGAGATTAGAGATTAGGATTAGTCCGAAAGTCGGTAAAACCCGAAAGACGGCTTCAACTTACGTTTCGACGAAACAATCTGGGTTATTATGGCAGATGTTGGTTACTGGAGGTCATCTTCAAGCCATTGCTTCAGGCCGCCTTTGAGTGAAAATACGTTGGCATCCGGGTGTTTCTTTTTCACGGCTTTTACAGCATCAGAACTCCGTTTGCCGGATGCGCAATAAATGACTGTTTTTGTTTTTTGGATTAAATCATCAATGTGGCCTTCAAATTCCTCAAACGGAATGTGTCCGCCGCCAATATTAAATTCTTCCCGTTCCCTTTCGTTCCTCACATCTACAAGGTAAATTGTGTCGGTTTCAAGCGAATTTTTTAGTTCTTTTGCTGAAATAGTTGGCGCAACTATGGTTTCTTTTAACCTGTTGACATGCGTACGGGTTGTATCTCCTATTTTTATAATCCGGCTTTGAAGGGTTTGCGCGTCGAAAACCAAAATCTTCCCCGAAAGCAGCTCGCCGGTGTTGGTAATATATTTGATCACTTCGTTTGCCTGCAGACAGCCAATTATGCCGGCAAGCGTGGGGATTACCCCACCTTCAGCACAGTCGGGTATTTGTGAGGCGTCAACCTCAGGAAAAAGGTCACGATAGTTGGGCGACTTGGTTCCATTTTCGTTTATTGTATTCCAAACGGCAACCTGTCCCTCAAACTGGTAAATGGCCCCATACACAACCGGTTTACCGGCAAGTACGCCGGCATCGTTCAATAAATAACGGGTGTCAAAATTATCTGTGCAGTCCACAATTACATCGTAGTGACTGATCAACTCCATTACATTCTGCGACGTTACCTGTACATCGTGGGGAACTATCCGGATGCCTGGATTTTGTTTTTGCAAACGTTCGCAGGCAACTGTTGTCTTCTTTTTGCCGGCATCGGCCGGGTTAAAAAGTATTTGACGGTGTAAGTTACTTATCGAAATAGCGTCGGCATCGGCTATGCCCAATGTACCAATACCTGCTGCCGCGAGGTATTGTGCTGCCGGACAACCTAATCCGCCAGCGCCTACAATTAGTACCCTTGCATTTTGCAGGCTATGTTGGGTGGCTTCCGAGAAACCCGGCAACGCTATCTGACAGCTATATCGTAAAAGATCGGGTGTCATTCTGCTATTATTTTTTGATGCAGGATATTTTTTACTTTTTCAAGATCCTCCGGCGTATTTACATTAGTTAGTTCTTCGGGCGAGGGTGCATTCAGCAGGGCGATGTCGCTATTGATCAATACTTTCCGTGGACAGGAATACCCCCGCGCCAAAAATGACAGCAATACGGCGTAACTTTTAGGTTCCCATATCGTTATCAACGGTTCCGGGAAATCATCAAAATTGCTTTGGAACGCGGTTGCGATGGTGGCAGTATTACGGTTTTCTGCCAGGTGGTCCAGTGTTTTTTCTGTCAATAAAGGCAGGTCGCAGGCAACTACCAGCCAGGCACTATCCGGCCGTTCGCGAAAGGCCGATAATATTGCACCAAAAGGTCCCAGCCCGGTAAAAGTATCCGGCAGGCTTATGTAATCACCTGTTATATCTTCGCGCTGATCGGCGCGACAGGATATAAAAACCTCGTTGCAAAATGGCTTTAGCATATCGGCCACATGGTAACGCTGTTCTTTTCCATTCAGGTTAACCGAGCCTTTGTCAAATCCCATCCTTTCGCTTTTACCACCGGCAAGCACCAGCCCATTCAGCTGCGGCCTCGCTTCCTCCAATTTTTCTTTAAAAAATGAAATGATCTTTCCGGTTTCACCCTGCCGATAAACAGGAATTTTACTCCAATCAGGTATGGCATCTTTTATAAAATCGAATAGGTCTCCGGCATCACCAGCCAGCAATATCAATTGCACGTTGGTTAACTGGGTAAGTCTTTTTTGCAGCGATGCTTCTTTATTTTTATCAATAACAACCACCTGGGCTTTGGCCTGGTGATGATTGCCATTTGCCAGCACAAGGTCTGCCTGGGCAAATGTTTCTTTTATCTTGACAGCATTGAAAGCTGGTTTCTGGTTTATTTGCGTATAATTAAGCTGGTCGGTAAACTCTATATCTGCCCCGTTTGCAAGGCGGCCGGGTAGCAATGCATCTGAATGTGTGGTATCCACGTAGGCACACTTATACAACGGGGAAAGTGCAGCTATAACCTGGCCGGCCAATAGTTTTATCGCATCACATGGCGCGCCCACAATTGCCCATTCGTTACGGCCAAAGTTCCCTAATGAAGGCCTTTTCAGATCGGTGTGTTTTTTATGCTTTTTAAAAGACTGCTCATTCTCTCCTGAAATCACGTTTACCTCCGCTTTTTGCTATCAATTTTGTCTCCCTTATCACAATATCATGACTCATGGCCTTGCACATATCATAAACCGTTAGCGCCGCTATCGAAGCGCCTACCAGCGCTTCCATTTCTACACCGGTTTTAGCAGTAGTGCTTGCTGTGCATTCAATAACTACTTCCCGCTGCTCATTTAAACCGATGTTAACAGTGCAATTATCCAGGCCCAAGGGATGACAAAGGGGTATAAGGTCGCCGGTTTTTTTTGCGGCCATTATCCCCGCAATAATGGCCGTTTGAAATACCGAACCTTTTTTTGTTTGCAGGTCGCCGTTGGTAATATATTCGAGCACCGCTGCGGGCAACGAAACTATACTGCGGGCGGTAGCCGTTCGGTGCGAAACTTCTTTCCGACTTACATCAACCATTACCGGGTTGCCGTTATTATCTAAATGAGACAGCATATTTTATTGGATCTCCCTGGTTTAAATAGTTTCCTGAATTTTCATCAAAACGGCCACACACGAAATACTTCTCCCCTTTTAAATTCACTCTTTTCTAATGGCAGTTCCATAAAAGCATCGGTATCAGCCATATTAGCAAAATCACCTGAACCGTTTCCCTCTACGGGCGAGGCCATTAGCTGGCAATACTCGTTATAATGCAGTTTAACCTGCAAAAAATATTTCAGCGGAAAGTGAAAGCTTAACCGGTTGCTCAAAACCGCGCGCAATACCGGTTTTTCTTTTGCCGCCAGCGATGAATGCAGCCAGGGCAAAAAATACCGGTGCAGGCACATAAAAGTAGCCACCGGGTTACCCGGAAAAGCAAATACCAGTTGTCCGTCATCGTGTTTACCAAACCAAAAAGGTTTACCGGGCCGCTGGGCTACTTTATGAAAAAGCTGGTTTACTCCCAACTCATCCAATGCCCTGGGGATATGATCAAATTTGCCCATCGATATCCCGCCGCTTAGCAATACTACATCATAATTTTCAAAGCACAACTGCAGTTGCTGTTTTATCACTTCCTTATCGTCAGGCAAATGCCGCATATCCGCATCCAGGCCATGCTGTTTTAAAACAGCTTTTACTGTGTAATTATTCGACCGCCTGATCTGGAACGGCCCCGGTGCCTGATCAACTTCTACCAGTTCGTTCCCCGAGGAAAGGATAACTACACGCGGCAGTTTTTTTACCCTCAGCTCTGTTTCGCCTACTGAAGCCAGCAAGCTGATTATTGCGGGTGTAACCGGCTCTCCTATGCCAGCTACCTGGTCATCCTGCTTTTTGTCTTTCCCTTTATAGTGTACATTCTGGCCTCTTCTTATTTCATTAGTAACCAATGTAGCCAGTCCGGCCCTAAGTTCCAGGTCCTCATAACGGATCACCGTGTCGGTCGTTCCCGGCAGCATCGCCCCCGTCATGATCTCCACGCATTCCGAATGTTCTTCAATATCCATCGGTTCATCGCCTGCAGCCTGCGTACTTTTTATCCTGAAGGTGCTGATCCCGCTTTCAATAGCCGCATAATTAACAGCTATGCCGTCCATTGTAACCCGGTTAAATGGAGGCAAATCACGGTCGGCTTTTATATTTTCGGCAAGTACCCTGCCCAAAGCCAGTTCAAAGGGCACTATTTCGGCACCGTAATCTGCGGCCTGTGCAAGTATTATTTTTTCGGCTTCTTCAACGGTTATCATTTGTAAACAAATTTAAATTATCCTCCTATGGTTGCCATAGATTCGTGTACACCTTTATGCTGCACCCTCAATTGCTCAGCTTCCCACCCATCTTTTGCACGAGTGTTAAAGGCATTTGTTATAATATTTTGTAAATCACTTTCCTGCAGGCCCTTCCTCATCAAATCCTTTATATTCAATACCCCATCATCGTACAAACACGTTTTTAATTCTCCAACAGGCGTAATACGCGCCCTGTTACAGGTTCCGCAAAAAGTGCGGGAATAGGCGGCAATAATTCCAACGCTGCCTTTGTGCCCCGGGATTTGGTAATTATATGAAGTTGAATAAATTAAATCAGGTGTCTTTTGTATATCAGTGTATTTATTACTTATTTCCTCTAATATCTTTAAGTAATCCCATTTTAAGCCGCCATAAATATGGCCCTCGCCGTTAAACGGCATCTCTTCAATAAAACGCACACTCACCGGCATATCTTTGGTTAAATCAACCAGGGGGATAATATCCTGTGTATTTTTGCCGTCCATCACCACCGCATTTATCTTTACTTCGATATCATGTTTCAGCAATTCATCCATTGTTTGCATAACCCTGGCAAATTCGTCCCTGCCTGTAATGCCAAAAAACCGGTTTGCATCCAAAGTATCCAGACTCAAATTTACCGATTTAACGCCAATCTCCTTTAATTCTGCCACATAAGGCGCTGTCAAAACGCCGTTTGTAGTTATAGTAAGTTCCTTTAAACCGTCCAGCTTTGAAAGGCTGACTAAAAATGGCATGATGTCTTTCCGAACAAATGGTTCCCCGCCGGTTATCCTTATCTTTTCGATACCCATTTTAACCAGTAACGTGCAAATTTGAAGCATTTCTGCATAGCTCATCAGTTCCGTCCGCGAAAGCCAGTTTAAACCTTCTTCGGGCATACAATAAAAACAACGCAGGTTGCACCTGTCGGTTACCGCAAGCCGCAGGTAATTTATTTTTCTCCCGTGATTGTCTGTCAGCAATTATTATTCGTTTTAATAAAAATAAACCCGTTTTTGTTTACCGGGCAGTTAGTTTTGTAAAATTAAATATTACAAATTAGTACATTGTTTTTTAAATGTACTTTTTGTGTTATAATCGCATCTTTTGCGGTTAAATAGGTTTATCCTTGCCAATTAAAGTTATTTCTGTTGAATACATCAAACTAAAATATCCACTTATATAAAAATTCTGTGACCGGCATCATTCTTCTCGCGGCAGGTTCCTCAAGCAGGTTGGGAACAGCCAAACAGAACCTGGTTTATAAAGGTAAAACGTTACTTCAGCGGGCTATTGAAACTGCCCGGGCATCGGTGTGCGAACCTGTGATAGTGATATTGGGTGCAAATAGCGAGGCCATCACTCCTACCATTGCAGACTATGACGTCACCATTGTTCAAAATAGCGATTGGGCTGCGGGCATGGGATCGTCCATAGCTGCCGGTATAAAAGAACTTGAGAAAATTAGTACTGGTAGCACCTCCGTAATTTTAATGCTCTGCGACCAGCCTTTTGTGGATACCTGGCTGCTTAACCTGCTGATTATGTCCCAATCAAAAGAAGGGATTACTGTTACCGCGTACAATGACACCGTTGGACCACCAGTATTATTTGATGCCGTATATTTTGATGAATTACTGGAGTTAAAAGGTGCTGAAGGTGCGAAAAAGGTATTTCAACAATATCCGCATGCTATTAGCGAGGTTCCGTTTCCGCCTGCAGGAGTTGATATAGATACGATGGAGGATTTTGAGCGATTATGACTCTTGTTTGGGGAGCGTTTTTAACAATTCTTTAGCGGGAACCAAAGATGGGTTACCCTTTCCATCGCTTACCACCAAGCTACCACCCTGCGCGGCAGTAGTTTCAACTAATTTACGGAGGCCTTTGTTTACTCCATCAATTATCCTTGCAGACAATACATCAATGTCAGTTTTAGTTTGGATTATCATGGCTTTGCGTTAAAATCGTTTCCCAAATGTCGTTATTAATTATGATATTTCCCAAATGCGTTGAATTTCTGGCAACAATTTTTGACACCAATCCTGTATTATCAGTAACTATCCAGTTATCACAAACAGTCATATACAAGTTAATCAAGTTTGATATTCCTCTATAATAACGACGCTCAATCACGTCTATCGGTATATTATGCCCGCCCTGGCTCACGCGCCTCGCTACCCTGTCGAATGCCGTTTGAGGTGAGTCCAACCAAAAAAACAAAAGGGTTACTTTATAACCAACCTCCTGTGCTTTTTTCACAAAAGAAACGTAACTCCGGGTTGAAAGAGTCGTTTCCAAAGCGAAATCAACTCCATCTGCTAAAAGCTCATTTATTCGCTTTAGCATGATCCGGCCGGCTTCTATTGCAACGCTTTCGGGGTTAAATGGCGAAATTCCCGCAGCTATACTATCGGCATTTACAAATTCCTTGCAATTTAATATCTCCGGTAAAACGGCAAAGCTGGCTGTAGTTTTACCGGCTCCATTACATCCTGCTATGATATATAAATTGGGCATTTCTTCTTCTTGCTATTGCAAATATAACTTCGACGGGTCTACTTTACTACCGAGAACTTATAAATGGTAATCGTCTTATAGGTTTCGCCCGGCTTTAGCTGTGTACTCGGGAACTGCGGCTGATTGGGTGAATCCGGGTAATGCTGTGTTTCCATGGCGAAACCTGTTCGGTAATCGTCGGTTTTGCCGTTGAGCAGGGTGTTTTTTCCGCCCATAAAATTGCCGCTGTAAAATTGCAAACCTGGTTCTTCGGTAAATATCTGCAATTCGATGCCGCTTTTGTCGCCTATCACAGTAGCTATCGGGGTAGTAATATCGTGTTTATCCAATACAAAGTTATGATCATACCCTTTTCCGTTTTTCAACTGCTCGTCAGCGTTGTTTATTCGGCTGCCAATAGTCGCAGGTTTTGTAAAATCGAAGGGAGTGCCTGCCACCGGTGTAATTTTACCGGTCGGTATCAGCGTTGTATCAACCGGTGTGTAGTTCGCTGCCTTCATTTCGACCGAATGATCGAGAACAGTACCGCTGCCGATGCCATTTAAATTAAAATATGAATGATTAGTTAAGTTTACAACAGTGGTTTTATCCGTTGTAGCTTCATAACTGATCTCAATCGAATTATCAGCAGTCAGCTCGTAAGTTACCTTTACATTTAAATTACCGGGATAACCTTCTTCCATATCCTTAGAAAAATAGGTGAATGTAATGACGCTATCGGTAACCTGTTTTGTATCCCAAACTACAGCGTTAAACCCTTTTTCGCCGCCATGCAGGGTGTTTGGTTTGTTGTTGATAAACAGATCATATCGCCTTCCATCCAGCACAAAATGGCCTTTGGCTATCCTATTGCCATACCGGCCAATTGTTGCACCATAATAAGCAGATAACGATTTTTTGTACCCGTCAATATCATCAAACCCTAAAACCACATCGGTTAACTTGCCGTTTTTATCCGGGACAGCAACGCTTAGCAGGTGTGCGCCGTAGTTAGTAAAAGCTGCCTGTACCCCGTTTTTGTTTTTTAATGTATAAAGATGTGTTCGTTTTCCGTCAACTGTTTTTTCGAAGCCTTTTGAAGATGGAAGAATTGCCTGGGTAGTACTATCAGTCATATTTGATGCAGGGGCTGTTGTTTTCGCTGCCTGGTTACAGGCTGCCAAAGATAAGATACAAACAGGTAAAACAATTGCAAAATAGTTGTTAAATATCGTTTTCATTGATGGTTGGTTTGTCAGTTAATGTTTTATAAGATCCAAGAATCAAGAGCCAAGAGTCAAGAAAGAAAAGAGATCAGCAGTTGCCATCTTCACCTTTTACCTTCTTTGTCTGCAATAGCTTCGGCGGCGGCGGATTTACCTTTCGCCCTTAACCTTTCACCCTTCGCCTCTTTCTTTCTCACTACTTCCCGTTCAGCCTTTTAATCAAATCTGCCTCGTCCTGCTTATACGGCGTGCCATCTTTCCTGAACACGTCATGAAACCATAACTTTGGTTCCGATCCATCAGGCATCGGTGTATCCCAGGCATAAATAGTATTTGTTTTTCCGCTCACCAGTCCCCAGTTTATGGCGCCTACGTTTTCTTTTTTTAACATCGGCATGGTATTTTCAAAGGTGCTGTTGCGTAAGCGGGCCATGTATTCGGTGCAAATAACCGGGCGGTTGTATGTCTTTAATTTTTTAATCAGCGCGAGGTGGTTAGTAGGCGTATCATAACAATGATAAGTGATAACGTCCGAATGTGTGACCTGGATTTCGTTTAAATCCTTCAAATCCTGATCCCATAAACCCGCGCTTACCGGTTGGTCTGGGTCCACTGAATGCGCCCACCGGAAAACACTTATAAGTAATACCGCCGAATGGTTTTTCTTGTTGCTGTTACCGGGTTCATTGTACATATCCCAAAGCAATATGCGCTTATCGTGCTTAAAGGATGTCATAATATCCTTGACATACTTTTCAAACATTGCGAAATCCTCTAGCGTAACCAGTATACGACCGGGATCCTGCACCCAACCAGAGTTATGAATGCCGGGTTTAGGTTTGGGTTGCTTGCCGGGCTTGGCGTTGGGGTTCCAGCAATCGTCAAAAAACACAAAAATGGTTTGGATATGGTGTTTATAGGCTATCGTTAAATACTGATCGACCCGCTTTTTAAAACCTTCGGGGTCTTCCTTCCAGGCAACGCTATGTAAAAATACCCGCATGGTATTAAAACCTATCCCTTCGGCATAACCCAGTTCACGGTCAATGGTTTTCGGGTCAAAGGTATCTGCCTGCCACATTTCCAGCTGGTTTATAGCGGTGCTGGGTATAAAATTAGCGCCATTTATCCATTTATGCTGTGCATACCAGGCGTTCGCCTTTTCTGCCGTCCACACATAAATTTTTAACGGTTGTGCCTTTAGGCCAAACGTAAGGGACAACAATATAAACAGGCTAAATAAGTGGTATTTCAAACGCATGGGTGTTGGTTTATGATTGAAACTATTGGTTATTCCAAAAATGAAAAAAATAAACTTGAGTATCACATTTAAATGAAATAAAGATAGCGCCCGCAATAATTAGACTGGGCTTAAAAACCCAATCCGCCTAATTCCACAACGGCAGTATCGCAAATATACGTAGGCATTATGCCTGTAGCTGTTATCCGGTTTTCATAATCCTTTGGCAAGGTATTGCCGGTTAACACCAAAACCGTATCCAGGCCAAATTTATTGCCGCCAAGGATATCCGTTTGCAGGGTGTCGCCAACCATCACGATCTGTTTCTTGCTAATGGGCCGGTATTCACGGATCAGGTCATAAGCGAACATAAACATTTGCGAATCAGGTTTACCGAAGCGGATAAACTGTTTACCCACCACACTTTCAATCATGGACGCTATCCCCCCAATGGCGATAGAAACCTCGTTTACGGTTAATGGATAGGCCCGGTCGGTATTGGCCACAATAACGGGGATGGTTCTTTTACGTAGTATATTTACCGCTTTGTTGAGCTCGGTTTGCCAGTCGAATCCTTCGTCGTCCAAAAATATGAGCGCGTTTACTTTATCGATGTTGGTATTATCGATCTGGCTCACAGGCAGTGTATGCAGCCCGGTCGATTCAATATAATGGGCAGAGTCTGTAGTGCCAAGGTAAGCTACAATTCCGTCAAGCACTTTCAGGTCTAAATATTCCTTGGTCAGCATTCCTGACGACACGATCCGTTCCGGAGTTATTGCAGTGAGGCCATTGCGGTGATAGCTTTCGGCCAGTTGCAGCGGACTGCGCGAGGCATCGTTGGTAACGATATAATATTCCTTGTTTTTTAATGCCAGGTATTCAAAAGTCTTTTCTATGCCCGGCACCAGGCCCTGGTAAGTTTTTATCACGCCAAACGCATCAAAGAAAATTATATCATATTTATCAATTATCGATTTAAAGTTGTCAACGCGTTTCATTAATGTTTACAGTAGTAATAGCCGAATATAAGCTTTTGTGTATAAAGTGTGGTTCTTAATAATTTATTAATATAAACCAGCATGTAATTAGTGGTAATACCACAAACCGACCTTTATTACATGCACTTTAATTTTGGCCCCCAAATATAAAGCGCCTTTGTACAACTACAGGCTATATTCCAATTGCGGACAGCTAATTGCTATACATAGTTATTAATGTTTAACCTAACGTTTTTAGCTCGATTCACTAAACCTGTTCTTTATGAAACATTCAGAAGAAAAAAGACTCGAAATAGTAAGCCAGTTTGAACAACTTGACCTGGGAGGTAACAAAGAACTAAATGACCTTGTCACCCTCGCTGTTCAAATTTGCAATGTACCTATTGCCATGATTTCCCTCATGGGAGAAAAAACACAATGGGTAAAATGCCGGTCGGGGATTAAGTTGAAAGAGAACACCCGAAAAGATTCTTTTTGCAAGCACCTGATAAAATTAAAAAAAGTTATGGTGGTGCCCGATGCAACGCTGGATAAACGTTTTTTTAACAACCCTGCAGTAACGGGACAACATGCGGTAAGATCATACGCCGGCGCCCCGCTTATCACCAGCTCGGGCTATCACCTTGGATCATTATGCCTGATAGACAGGAAACCAAATTTGTTTACAAAGAAACAAAAAGACCTGCTTGCCATGCTGTCGAGGCAGGTAGTGGCCTTAATGGAACTGCAGATGGGCCTTAAAATAATCGGGCAGCACAACCAGGAACTAAATTGCCAGAAGGAAAAAACAATGGCCTCGGAACGAAAATTAAGAGCTTTTTTTAACAGTTCTTCATCATGTCACACCTTGATCGATAAGGATTTAAATATCCTTGATTTTAACAGCGCAATGGCGGCTTTTACAAAAAAGCTATACCAGAAAAAAATAGAAACCGGTAAAAGCATTTTGGATTATATAAACTCTTCTTACAAGGACGAATTTATCCGTCATATCAAAAGTGCGTTTACCGGAAGGCAGACCAATAAGGAAATACTGATAGATGATGGCAAAGGATCGGAATGGTGGAATATTTCGTTTAACCCGGTAAAGGACGAAAAAGGCGATATCATAAGCGTTGCAAACAGCGCCACCAATATTAACGGCCAAAAACAACAGCTGAACGAAATACAAGCGCAAAACCGGCTTTTGCTGAGAATCGCTTATATCCAATCGCACGAATATCGCAAACCGGTTGCCTCTATACTCGGTTTAATGAATGTGATAAGAGAAAATAATTACAGGGCCGGCAAAAAGTGTTTTTTAATGCTGGAACAGGCGGTGATGGATCTGGATAATAAGATCAGGAATGTAGTAAATTCAATAGAACATAAATTTTCAGAACATGCTCTTAACCAGCTCGAAGTAAAGGCGAGAGTAAAAAGTCTTATTTCAACTCCAGCGCATCGATGAGTTTTTCGGCATCAAAGTCCCTGTCGACCGATGGCAGGTAGATCTCAAATGCCTCGGCCTGCAGTTTTTTTGCGTACTGATCATTAAAGAAGTATTTGCCATCCTTTATCACATAGTTTAGTATAAAAAACCGGTAAGCTTCCTTTAAAAAACGAATTTCATCCGCAGTTAAAGGGTTTATTTTATGATATTCCTTTAAAAACAGGATAAACCTGTCTTCCATCATGGTACTGATATAGTAGCTGAACACCGTCCTATCGCCAGCATTGGACACTACACGGCTGAAAAAGTAAAAATCAAGCACCCGGTAACTCATCCTGAACCAGTCGTAATCCCAACGTGAATAAAGCTCCAGCTTGGAGGTGACTGAAAAGTTGCCGATGTTCCAATCAATAAAAACCGGGATGATCTCGAACGATTTCATGTTATAACCCGAGCGATTCTTAAAAAACAATTCACAATGGTATTTTAAAAAGTCGACCTGCATGGCCGAGCCGAACTTCTTTTCGTCGGTGAGTAACAACTGCTGCAAAGCGGCAATATCTGTGCGGAGTGTTTTCGACGATTTTGGCAATACATTTTTTATCCGTGAGCAAGCCTTGTGAAACTTACCCACCTGCCGCCCCAGTTCAATAATGTGATGATCCTCTAATCTGCGTGGAAGGTTCCTGTCGATGCGGCTGGGGTTATAAAACACCACCCAGGCATCAGTTTTGCCGTGCCTGTGCCTGTATATATATACCCGGTTGTTTTTTAATAACGATTTTGCCAGCAGGTTTTCGAACGGGTAAAGCAGGTTGTTTGACAGGCTATGGATAATGCGGTGATCTTCCTTAAAATTCTCGTACTTCCCGAAATACGACAGCTTGGCAATAATAATATCATCATCATGAAAAGTGATCCGGAACACATGATTGGTGGAAACCATTGCACTGATGTCTTCAATTTGCTTTATTGATTTTGAAGCATCATACCCCTCCCATGCCTTTTTTATAATAAAAGTGTAATCCAGTTTGGTTTGCACTTTCGAGGCCCGCACCGGAAATTCCGGGTAAATCGGATTTTCAGGCTCCATGTCGATAATTTTATTCACGTTGCTGCTCTTATAATTCCTGAACCGGCTTTTTATAAGCCCGGTTATCTATATGATCTCAAAATATCTTTTTAATTCCCAATCTGTAACACTTTTTGCGAACTGGCGGTACTCCCACAAACGCGTTTGCGTAAAATGCTTAACGAACGGCTCGCCAAATAATTCGTTCGCAACGGCCGATCCTTTCATTACGTTAGCCGCATCAAATAAATTTGAGGAAAGACTGCCATTCCGTTTATCCTGGTACCCGTTTCCGCTTGTTGCAGGTATGGTTAATTCAAGTTTATGTTTTATACCATAAAGGCCCGAAGCAAGTGCGGCCGCCATGGCCAGGTAAGGGTTAGTATCCGAACCGGGTACACGCGTTTCCAGCCGGGTATAATTTGCCGAGGGGTGTAAAACTCTTAGTGCAGTTGTGCGATTGTCCACTCCCCAGGTAACCGTAGTTGGCGCCCAGGCGCCTTCAACCAGGCGTTTATAGCTATTAATAGTGGGCGCATACATAGGCATAATATGGGGCAGGCAATGTAATTGCCCGGCAAGGTAATGTTTGTGCAGATCGCTCATGTTATTTTCATCATCAGCGCTGTAAAAAAGATTTTCAGATTGTTCCTTATTCCATAAACTTTGGTGAACATGCCCGCTGCAGCCGGGCAGGTCGGCACTCCACTTGGCCATAAAAGTGGCCATAATGCCATGTTTATAGGCAATTTCTTTTACGGCGGTTTTAAATAGTATAGCTTTATCGGCGGCAGCTAAAACATGATCATGTAAAAGGGCGGCCTCGTAAACGCCGGGGCCGGTTTCGGTATGCAAACCTTCCAGCGGAACATTAAACTCCAGTAGCAGGTTAAACAGGTCGTTGTAAAAATCATCTTCCAGCGATGTACGTAAAATGGAATAGCCAAACATGCCCGGTGTGATGGGTTCCATATTGGCAAAGCCTTTTTGTTGAACACTTTCGGGTGTCTCTCTAAAATTAAACCATTCAAACTCCTGTGCAAATTCAGGGTGATAACCCATGTCCTCACACTGTTTGGCAATTATTTTTAATAAACTCCGGCTGCACGCAGGCAATGCACTGCCGTCGGCATTGCTAAAATCGCCCAAAAAGAATGGAATATTTTCATTCCAGGGAATAGTCCTGAAAGTGGAAAGATCTATTTTGCATGGCTTGTCCGGGTAACCGGTATGCCAGCCCGTTAGCTCCACATTATCATAACAGGCATCGCTGCTATCCCAGCCAAAAACCACATCGCAAAAGCCATACCCGTCTTTTAACCCGTCGATAAATTTTTTATGGTGGATCACTTTTCCGCGTAATATCCCGTCAATATCGGCAAAGGCGAATTTTATTTTCTGGATGTCGTTATCTTCAAGGTAGGTTTTTATCTGATCTTCATTCATAATCGTATTGAACAATTTTCGGGCGGCAAGTTAAGCAACTTTTTAGAGAGTAAAAGAAAGAGCCGGGATAGAACCAGGAAAATCGCTTTTAAAAACAAAAAGACGTTCCGCATAGCCGACGGGTTTTGAAACCCGTCGCTATTCAACCACCAAACTGCCGCCCTTATTTGGTAAATTTTGATTGCTTCGTTGACACTGCTTTTAGAATTGGTGGAGCTTTTTCCATAGCGATGGGTTTCAAAACCCATCGCTATCCGGTAATTGCGTTCGCTATTTTTAAAAGCGATTTCCGTAAGGATAGAACTCAGGGCAGACGTATCAAAATAGTTTTAAGCTTATTGAATTGGAGAGCCGAAAACGCACTGGTGTTCCATTTTTTCACGCGGAACACCCGGCAAATTGTGAAACACGCTGATTATCAATTACTTCCATTTTTTTGGCAATTGTAAGTAACTGATAATCAAGCGTTACAAAAAATATCATTTTTGGAACACATAATGCAATTAGCTGACAATCATGGGTTACAACTTTTTAGGACATTAAATTTTCAAACCTAAGTTTACACTTTTTCTGCGTTTTGAGCCTTATCTTAGTTTTATCGGTAATTTTATTTGATGGAAGATACATCCAAATACCTGTTTGTTTACGGCACATTATTAGACGAAGGAAATAAATTCGGCGCATACCTCAAAAATAACAGCACCTATTACGGCGAAGGAAAATTTCAAGGTGAACTGTATCACATCGGCGATTACCCCGGCGCTATTACTTCAACGGAGCCCAATACCTGGGTTTATGGTTCAATTTTTGTAATGAACGATCCGCGAACTATCTTAAAGGTATTGGATGATTATGAAGGGTTTGGAGAAGAACATTCCCACCCAAATGAATTTATAAGAGTGCTTTTGCCGGTTGAAATCGGGGGCGATACCCTAAACTGCTGGGTATATTTATATAATTTTCCGGTCGCAAATTTTCGGAACATAAAAAGCGGAAAGTATTTCGAACGATAAAATTCCTGCATAAAAAAAAGTCTCCTGGCGTATTACCACCAGGAGAAGCATAGTCATATTAGTTTAGTTAGGAATTTAGAGCTTGGCCGATTTTACGGTTTTGATAATTACGGCTGCAACTTTGTACGGATCGGCTGCAGAGTTAGGACGACGATCTTCCAGGTAACCTTTCCAGCCTTTTTGAACAGTATATAAAGGAATACGGATAGAAGCGCCGCGGTCAGATACGCCGTAGCTGTAATCATGAATAGAAGCAGTTTCGTGCTTGCCTGTTAAACGCTGGTCGTTATCGGCGCCATATACTGCAATACACTCTGCAACAGCCGGACGGAATGCTTCGCAAATTTTGTCGTAAATATCTTTGCTGCCGCACGTACGTAAAGTAGTGTTTGAGAAGTTAGCGTGCATACCCGAACCATTCCAGTCTAACTGACCTAAGGGTTTGCAATGCCAGTTAATGGCAACACCATGCGCTTCGCCAACTCTTTCCAGTAAGTAACGTGCAACCCATATTTGGTCGCCTGCTTCTTTTGCGCCTTTTGCAAATATCTGGAATTCCCACTGGCCGGCTGCCACTTCACCATTGATGCCTTCAACATTCAGGCCTGCTTCCAGGCAAATGTCAAGGTGTTCTTCCACTATTTCCCTGCCGTAAGCATTATTGGCGCCTACCGAGCAATAGTATGGGCCTTGCGGGCCTGGGTAACCACCTGCCGGGAAACCAAGCGGTTTGTTGGTTTCAGGATCCCATAAAAAGTATTCCTGCTCAAATCCGAACCAAAAATCATTGTCATCATCCTGAATGGTAGCACGGCCGTTAGACACATGCGGTACCCCCGCTGAATCCAGTACTTCGCACATTACCAGGTAAGCATCAAGCCTTCCGGGATCTTTGCAAATAAAAACCGGCCTCAAAACGCAATCAGATGAACCACCCGGAGCCTGTTCTGTTGATGAACCGTCAAAGCTCCAATCCGGGCATTCTGATAATGTTCCGCCGAAGTCACTTACTATTTTTGTTTTGCTGCGCAGGCTTTGTGTGGGTTTGTAGCCATCAAGCCAAATGTACTCGAGTTTAGTTGCCATTGTTTAATGATTTTATAAAATTTGGTTCAATCAGTGTTTTTTGTACAGTAATCTATAATTATTGAGGCGAATTTAAATTATTTTTATAAATTTCATCATAAAATGTTGAAAAATTTATAATTATTTTCCAAAAGACATGTTTATGATATTAATTTGGATAAAAAATTAACAAAATTGCATTATCCCCATAACTATTGTTTAAAAAGATATTAAAAAAAGAAAACTGAGTTTTTATTAATGTGATTACTTTTAATTATGGCATGACTATACATGCCAACAAATCAATACTATCCGCTTAATCGGTATTAAGGCGTACCCACTTATAAGGCGCACCCATTAAATAAATCCGAAATCGAACATCCGAAATCCGACATTAAAGAACATTACAGATTTTTTACACGCGGAAAAATATTAATTTCTATCTTCGGCCAATTTATTTTTCCATCTCCAAATCAAATAATAGTATGAAAATAACAGTTGTTGGCGCCGGGGCAGTTGGCGCTACCTGCGCTGACAATATCGCCAGGAAAGAATTAGCTGAAGAACTGATCTTATTAGACATCCGCGAAGGTTTTGCCGAAGGCAAAGCTATTGATATGATGCAGACCTCGGCCCTTTTAGGTTTCGACACCAAAATTAAAGGCGTTACCAACGATTATGCGGCCACTGCCGGATCCGGTGTAGTAGTGATCACTTCGGGCTTACCCCGTAAACCCGGCATGACCCGCGAAGAACTGATAGGCACCAACGCTAACATTGTAAAAAGCGTTACCGAGAATATCCTGAAACATTCGCCGGATACCATTATCATCGTGGTTTCGAACCCGATGGATACTATGAATTACTTAACCCTGAAAACATCGGGCTTGCCTAAAAACAAAATATTGGGCATGGGCGGTGCGCTGGATTCAGCAAGGTTTAAATATTACCTAAGCCAGGAACTTGGCTGCTCCCCTGCCGATCTTAACGCAGTAGTTATAGGCGGTCACGGTGATACCACCATGATCCCATTGATAAAACACGCTACCTGGAACACCATACCGGTTACTCAATTATTAAGCGAAGAGAAACAACATAAAGTTGTGGCGGCAACCATGGTTGGCGGCGCTACTTTAACCAAACTTATCGGTACTTCGGCCTGGTATGCACCGGGTGCAGGTACTGCTTTTATGGTTGAGAGCATTGTACGCGACCAGAAAAAACTGCTTTCCTGTGGTGTTGCCCTCGAAGGCGAGTACGGCCAACATGACATTTCGCTGGTTGTGCCGGTTATTATCGGCAAAAACGGTTGGGAAGAAATAAAAGAATTTGAATTAAGCGATACAGAGCAAGACAAATTTAATGAAAGCGCCGGCGCGGTCAGGACCATGAACCAGGTGCTTTATGATACCAATGTGATTTAAAAAGAGGTGAAAGGTTAAGGGTTAAAGGCAAAAGGTAAACTTTCGCCTTTAACCACTCACCTTCTTCGTCCGCCAAAGCTTCAACAACGGCGGATTCACCTTTCACCTTTCACCTTTCACCACTCACCTTTCACCTTTCACCTTTCACCTTTCACCACTCACCTTTCACCACTCACCTTTCACCACTCACCTTTCACCACTCACCTTTCACCTTTCACCTTTCACCTTTCACCTTTCACCTTTCACCTTTCACCACTCACCACTCACCACTCACCCTTAAAAATCACTTCATCTCCACCTTACGAACAAGGCTGGTCAGGTAATCGGAAACATAAATAAGGTTGCCCGAAGGGTTAACGGCAAGCCCCCTCAATATACCGAAAGATGCTTGCGCACCAATACCATCGGTTGCATTGCCCGGCCCTCCGCCGGCGAGGGTGGTCACCGTTCCGTCAGGCGTGATCTTACGGATTGCGCCTATATCGCCCACATAAACATTTCCCGCTGCATCGGTAGCTATGCCGTCCGCTACCACGAACGACGCTGTTGCGCCTTTGCCGTCTATCCTGGCATCGTAGCCGTCAGTTTCAGGAGTGTTTCTTCCGGCAAATGAACTCACTATTCCATCGGGTGTAATTTTGCGGATAGTGCTAAAATCAGAAACATAAATATTGCCCGCACCATCCACAGCTAACCTTTCAGGGCTGGTAAAAGTAGCCGTAGCGCCGGGGCCGTTATTGTAGCCAGCGGGGCCGGTGTTGGAGCCGGCCAGGGTAGTCACCATGCCATCAGTCGAAATTTTACGGATCATCCGGTTGCCAAAATCGGCAACGTAAACGTTTCCGGAGGCATCAACGGCTACACCTGCGGGAGCGTCGAATGTAGCCGAAGCAGCGGGTCCATTATCTGCGCCAATTACGCCTGCTGTGCCTGCGAGGGTACTTACGGTGCCGTCCGGCGTAATTTTGCGGATCAACTGATTCCCGCTATCCGCCACGTATAAATTACCCGCTCCGTCAATAGTAATGGCCTGCAAACTTGAAAAGGATGCCGCAGTGCCCGTACCATTTGCCCAACCGCCAATCACATTGCCGGCAAGGGTAGTTACCACACCGGCAGGTGTTATTTTACGGATATCGTGATTGCCGGCTTCCCCAATATAAATATTGCCCGCAGCATCGATAACTACGCCGCCGGGCGCGTAGAAGGATGCAGCAGTTCCGATACCATTCGCGGCACCTATCTGCCCATAGATGGCGTTGGTCACTGTGTTTGGATCGCCTATACCGCCACCAGCCAGGGTTGTTACTATCACTTGCTGGTTAGATGGAGATGGCCCGTCATCATTAATTTTTTTGCACGACGTGAAGAAACAGGCTGTAAAAAGTGCAGCCACCACCACTGACGTAGCACTCGTCAAATAATTTTTTTTTCATGATATGTTTTTATAAAAAGGTTTATAGTTCGTCATCCTGCCGGCAAATTGTGGGGATTCGCTTAAGCAGGAAAAATATATAATTGGGTATCTAGAACAAAGGAATTGCCGGTTGAGCTTCAGCAAACGCCCTTATTATACCTTACGGAGTAAAATGAGGTAATGATACAGGTGTTGTAACATTTATTAAAAAATTTATTTTTGGCTCGGGCATATTATATGGTCATGATTATTTGTTATCCGCTGGCCAGCGAAAAACTGATTGAAAGACTGTGTACCACCCTAACAACTTTACCATTAACGTTTGCCGGCGTCCAGGGCGCCGATGCCGTTAAAACCCGTATAGCCTCTTCGTCGCAGCCCCCGCCAACGCTTTTCAGGACTTTAAAATGAGCTAAATAGCCGTCTTTCTCCACAACAAAACTCACCAGTACCCTTCCTGTTAAATGTTGTTCTCTTGCCGTGGCAGGGTACCGGATATTTTTACCTAAAAAATGATAAAGAGCATCTGTGCCACCTTTAAACAAGGCCGGTTTTACTTCGGCAGATTTAGCAGCGGATGTATCGTCCATCGGGTAAATTGTCGAGTCGGACTTGTACTTGTAAATCCTATCGGTCGACAACAGGTCTCCATTTTTAAAGGTTCTTTCAACCGTAACCGAATCATTCAACTGCTGCAGCCAGGCGCCTTGTGGTATGCCTTTTTCAACTTTACCCACAGCGCCGGAAACGCTAAAGTCATCGCCGAACTCAATCCACGTTCCTTTGCCTTTTTCAGCTAATACAATGCCCGTCGAATCGCTGCACTGCTGAAAAAGAAACCGGCCGTTTTCCGCAAGGGTTTTCACCGTGTACAGTTTTCCGTTGGGGTAGTATTCAATAACATCGCCAACAGACCTTCCATTATCAAAAGTTTGCATCCCGCTTTTCTGCCCGTTTGGATAAAAGGTATAAAAAACACCTTGTAAGCCTAAAGGCAGCGCGGATGTTTTCGAGTTTCCTGATAATTTCATTCTTCCGTTAGGATAATAGCCCTTCACAATAAATAGTTTTTTATCCACAGTACGGTCTGGCGGCATGATCTTTAAGATCATATCTGCATCCGCCTTGTTTGAAACCTCTCTGCCGGCATTATTTAAATAGTAAACCACCGTATCTATTTTTTGTGCAAAAGCAGCATCAAAAACGAATAATCCGAGAAAAAATACAAATAAGGTTTTCATTATCTCTTTAATAAATTGCGGTGAAGATAACCATCCAACCTTAAAAACACGAAAGCCCGGCGCAATTGCACCGGGCTCCCGTTATTTATTAAAGCTGAACTAAACTGCCAGCTTCGGCCATGAACCATCCCGCACGTACGGGACCAACCATGAACTAATGAACTAATGAACCAATGAACTAATGAACCAATGAACTAATGAACCAATGAACTACTTAAATAATTCATCGCCCAATCCGCTATTCACTTTAGTGCCCTTCACTTTAAACTCTATGGCTACACCAACAATAGTAGTTTTTTCCGAAAAAGGTATTTTTACACCGGTTTGTATATCGCGGTAGTCGCTCCATTCCATTACGGTGCCCAACGGGGCTACGGTAAATTGTTTTACCTTTAAGCCTGTGGTCTGGTCGTAATAGTAGTTTATTTTTACACCATCGGGCGATGTTACGGTGATTAAATAAGCCAGTTGGTTGTTAACAATTTTTAATGCGGGGTCCAGTTGCATGGTGTACCCGTTTTTGTTAAAATCAAGTTCGGGGAATAGTTTATACCTGTCTTTTACCGCCGCTTTAACGTCGTTCTTCAGGGGGATCGGCCTGCCAAATTGTTTCACCAAAACACTATCGGCATTATAAACCACATGATAAACGCTTAAATTATTTGACATTGGAACCGTAATGTCCTGGTTAAATTTATCCGGAGTTTTAATTTCATTAACCCTTGTTACACTGGTGCCCTGCACAGTACCTTCCGAGGTCACGGTGAGGTCTTTTATATCTTTTAATTTCTCCTCCCCGCCTATCGCATCCAGGTATTTTTTTACCACTGTGGCTGCGGTAATGCTTTTATCAATGAGAACGCCGCTAAAGCCATTATTTTCGGGGTTAATATCAGGCAAAACATGATCCGGGTCTATAATTGCGTAAACAATTTTCGAGGTCGATTTATAGGCAAAGGTCCAGGTACCGCCGCGTTCCCATATTTCGGCAGGTAGTTTAACGGTATCTGCCTTGCCATTTTCTTCTTTAACGGCTATGGTCACCGGCATTGCCATGCCCTCTAAATTCTCAATGGTTATCAGCGAGCCTTTTGTTGGGTCGTTATCCACATAATTTATTTCTTTTACGGCCTGGTCAAGTTTCCAGGTGGTGAAAAACCACTCGTTCCAAAACCAGCCCAGGTCTTCACCGGCGGCATTGTCCATCGAATGGAAAAAGTCGTAAGGTGTAGGGTGTTTAAAGGCCCAGCGTTTAATATAAGTTCGGAAAGCATAATCGAACCGTTTTTCGCCCAATATCTGCTCGCGTAAAATAGCTAGGCCAACGGCCGGTTTTTCATAGGCCTCAAAACCCAGATTATCGGGCTGTATCACATCCGGGATATTCATTATCGCTTCCGCCTCGGGGGCAAACATACCCGGAGCGCCTTTTTGTATGTCGGCCGGTTCAAAATATTCGCCCTTATTAAAAACTTTGGTGTCGACTTTATTAATAAAGGTATTGAAGCCTTCGTCCATCCAGGCATATTTACGTTCGTTTGAACCCACGATCATCGGGAACCAATTATGCCCGAACTCGTGGTTGGTCACTTCCCATAAGCCGCCAGCCTTGTTTTCCGAACCGCAAAATACAATGCCGGGGTATTCCATACCACCCACCGTACCGGCCACGTTGGTAGCCACCGGGTAAGTATATTCATACCACTCATTTGAATAGAGTTCGATACAGCCTTTCACATATTCAGTCGAACGGCTCCACGCATCTTGTCCTTTACTTTCAACCGGGTACACCGATTGTGCCAGCGCCTTTTTGCCGCTTGGCAGGTTTATCCGCGCCGCATCCCACATAAAAGCTTTCGAGGCAGCCCATGATACATCGCGTGCGTTTTTGCAGAAAAAGTGCCAGGTTAAATTTGCTTTGTTAGGGTAAAAGCTGGCGTTTTTTAAATCAACCGTATCTTTTATCATCACTGTTTTATCGCTGTTTTTTGCAGCCGCCAAACGGGTTTGCACAACAGGGGCCAATACTTCTGTTGGGTTCAACAACTCTCCCGAGCCTACTACCACCAGGTTGGCAGGTGCGGTAATGGTATAATCGAAATTGCCATATTCCAGGTAAAACTCGCCTGCACCCATATAAGGGATAACATTCCAGCCGGTAACATCGTCATAAACTTCCATGCGGGGATACCACTGGGCTATTTCGTATATCCAGCCATTTTTGGTGAGCACGCGGCCCATCCTATCGGTGCCATATTTGGGGACATCAAAGGCATAATCAATTTTTATTTCGGTTTTGCCGCCACCTGCGCGCAGGGTATCGTTCAATTTTATTTGCATACGGGTATCGGTTACCACGTAATCAACTTTCTCGGCTTTGCCGTTTTTTATAATGTAAACGCCCTTTATCTGGTCGCCGTCGGTAAATGTTTTATTGTTAAAACGGCCGCCTTCAACCGGGCTCGTCGCTTCGCCGCGAGAATCTTCGCGATAAATGTTCTGGTCAACCTGCAGCCACAAAAAGTCGAGGCCATCAGGACTGTTATTGGTATAAGTGATGACCGCTGTGCCTGTAACACTGTGTTTTGCAGTATCTAAGGTCACATTCAATTTATAATCAGCATGATTTTGCCAGTATTTTGTACCCGGCGTACCAGCTGCGGTACGGTATAAAGTTGAAGTACCAGGGTAGAACATAGGCATAAACACCTTATGCTGATCGTATTTTGAAGCAGAGTGTGCGGTGTCCTGCGCCCTTAAGGTAAACATCGCGAAGCAAAGAATGCCCGCCAGGGCAATTTTATAAAGATTCATAGTCAGTTTTTTTGAGGTTTGCAAGATAGGAATTTTAGTTAATTAGTTGATTGGGTTGGATTAAGTTGAGTGAGTTGATCAAATTGGTGATAGAGTTAACAATGTTTTATAGTTCGGAATATGACTGTGCCAATTAAAAAAATGTTACAGCCGCGTTAATTATTGAGTTGGTGGTTGCCTCACCCTGCGCTTTTCTGTGGGAAGAGTTTTAAAGAATAGCGAAGTTCAAGTCCTTTCCAGCAAATTAAGTCAAAAGGTCTTTAGTCAACTTGTTTTACGTTTTAATATTAAAAAACATGAGAACCAATTTCAGCTTATTGTTCTACATGAAGCACATAACAATAAAAATAAAAAGTTAAAATTTATAACTATTAGGTAAAATTGTTATTACATTGCATAACTAATCCTTCGAAAGCTTGTTGGTACTCCTCAAAACCCCGAACTGACAAATACTTTCCTATTTAAGTCACCATTACCTTCAGTGTTTTTATTATTCACAGCGGTTTTCAACGAGTAAAACCTTGCCGGTTATTTATGGAACCGGCACTCCGCTTGCATTAATCCACAGCATTGAGGGATGCATAAAAATGCTTTGCGTTATCTGCAAATATTAAACCCTATTAATTTTTATTATGGACGAGATTAAAGACGATACCGTTTCTTTTTTCGGTGAGCGGAACGAGCCCTATCAGCATGTTGCGGCAAACCAGGCGATAAATGAACGGAAAAGGGCCGAAGAGCTGGTGATTGCTAATAAAGAACTTGTTTTTCAAAACGAAGAAAAGGAAAAGCGGGCATCCGAATTAATCATTGCCAACAAAGAGCTTGCTTTTCAAAACGAAGAGAAAGAAAAACGTGCTTCAGAATTAATCATCGCAGATATAGAACTCGCTTTTCAAAACGAGGAAAAAGAAAAGCGTGCGTCGGAATTAATTGTAGCCAACAAAGAGCTTGTTTTCCAAAACGAAGAGAAGGAAAAGCGTGCATCCGAATTAATCATTGCCAACAAAGAACTCGTTTTTCAAAACGAAGAAAAGGAAAAGCGTGCTTCAGAATTAATCGTAGCCAACAAAGAACTTGTTTTCCAGAACGAAGAAAAAGAAAAGCGGGCAGCGGAACTCATTTTAGCTAACAAAGAACTTGCCTATCAAAACGAAGAAAAAGAAAAACGGGCAGCGGAGTTGATCGTGGCGAATAACGAACTTGTTTTCCAAAACGACGAGAAAGAAAAACGGGCCGAAGAATTAGTAATAGCTAACAATGAACTTGCCTATCAGAACGAAGAAAAAGAAAAGCGCGCAGCAGAATTGATCGTAGCAAATAATGAGCTTGTTTTCCAAAACAAAGAGAAGGAAAAACGGGCGGCAGAGTTAATCATTGCCAACAGGGAACTAAAAAAGGCCGAAAATGAACTCCGCAAACTTAATGAGGAAGATATCCGCAAGCTAAATGAAGAATTAGAGCAAAAGGTTATGGAGCGCACTGCACAATTGGAATCTGCTAACCAGGAGCTCGAATCGTTTTCATATTCCGTTTCACACGATTTACGTGCACCGCTGAGGGCCGTGAACGGCTTCGCCACATTGCTTGGAGAGCATTATAATGAGCTGTTCGATGTGGAGGGAAAACGCCTGTTGAATATAATCCAGGAAAATGCCAATAAAATGGGCGTGCTGATAGATGATCTGCTTGCATTTTCGAGAATGGGAAGAAAGGAAATTCACAGATCGATGATCGATATGACCAAATTGGCCGGAAATGCCCTTTGCGAATTGAACACATCCCAGCAATTTAAAGCAGCGGTAAAGATCAATGATCTTCATAATGTATTGGCAGATACCACATTGATGCACCAGGTATGGGTGAATTTATTATCCAATGCGATAAAATATTCTTCCAACAAAAAGAACCCTGTTATTACTATAAGCTCGGAGGAAAAAAACGGGGAACTCATCTATTCTGTAGCAGATAATGGAGTTGGATTCGACATGCGGTACGCACATAAATTATTCGGCGTATTTCAGCGGCTCCACGATGCAGAAGATTTTGAAGGAACCGGTGTTGGTTTAGCGTTGGTGCATCGGATTATAACCAAACAAGACGGCAAGATATGGGCAAAAGCAAAAGTTGGAAAGGGGGCCACTTTTTATTTCAGTTTACCTAAAAAATTAATTAAATAACTTATTATGGACAATATAGAGGTTGATATTCTTCTGATAGAAGACAACGCAAATGATGCAGAGCTTGCCATGAGGGCATTACAGAAAGATCATGTCGCAAAGCGAATTATTCATTTAAAGGATGGCGAAGCTGCACTTGATTTCCTTTTTGGACGAGGGAAATATAAAGGTAGAAATACGGATAACAAGCCCAAAGTAATATTGCTCGACCTTAAAATGCCAAAAGTAAGCGGGCTTGAGGTTTTGGAACAATTAACATTGAACGAGTTGACACAAAAAATACCGGTAGTGGTGCTTACCTCGTCAAAGGAGCACCCTGATGTAGAAAAAGCGTACAAGCTTGGCGCCAACAGCTATATAGTTAAGCCGGTTGATTTCGAGAGTTTTCGCAAAGTGGTAAATGAGCTTGGGATATACTGGCTGCAGCTTAATCAACCCGCATTTTAAAAAATCGTATTATAAACTAAAATGAAACAAAAAATAAGGATACTTCATCTTGAAGATATGCGGACCGATGCAGAATTGGTGGCAAGGGAATTGAAAAAAGGACATTTAAATCCCGAAATACATGTTGTTCCGAACAAGGCAGCCTTCGTGAAAGCGTTAATTGATTTTCAGTATGATATCATCCTTTCCGATCATTCGCTTGCGTCTTTTGATTCGCTCGAAGCTATACGATTGGTAAAACAAGCCGGTATTACTGTTCCGTTTATTTTAGTTACGGCATCTATGACTGACATATTTGCCGCAAAGGTGATGAAAGAAGGCGCTTGTGATTATGTCCTAAAAGACCGTTTGCACAGGCTGCCTTCTGCGGTTATCAATTCAATTGAAAAACACCATTTGAAAGAGAACCAACAGGCTGCTTACGAAAGACTGGCATTTCACATAGAAAATACGCCCCTGGGGTTTATTGAATGGGACAATCAACTGCGTGTTAAAGCATTATCAAAACAGGCAGAGGAAATTTTCGGCTGGACCCTTGAAGAATTCTCAGAGAATGAAAGAAGTGGTTTTAACCAGGTGTATGAAGAAGATTTACCCATTGCAATTAAAGCACTGATGGATTTAGTGGCGGGGGTGGTTCAAAAAAACACTACGCAACACCGGAATATAACCAAAAGTGGAAAGGTAATATGGTGCGAATGGTTCAACTCCGTATTAAAAGACACCGAAGGAAAAGTGATCTCCATCATGTCCCTGGTGCAGGATATTACTGAAAGCAAATCATTTGCAGAAAAACTTGAGTATAACGAATCGCGGTTAAAAGAGGCGCAGGCCATAGCCCATATAGGGAATTTCGAAGTTGACCTGTCAAATGATTCCGAGGCCTGGTCCGATGAAATGTACAAGATCCTCGGGATGACCAGGGAAGAAGCCCTACCGTCTGTTGGGCTATTTTTGTCTTTTATCCACCCGGACGACATAATTTACATAAAATCGAAATTTGCGGAATATTCAAAGTCTTTTATAAATTCCGCCCTTGCCTTCAGGTTCATTCGAAAGGATGGCGCTACCCGGTACGGTTGTACCGAGGCAAGATATGAATTTGATAAAAACCAAACCCCTATCCGGCTTTTTGGGATATTCCAGGATATAACGGAGGGAAAGCTGGCAGAAATAGAACGCACAAAAATGGTTAATGATATGACGCTGAGAAATACCGAACTGGAGCAATTTGGTTATATAATTTCTCATAACCTGCGGGGGCCTGTTGCCAACATTATTGGCGCGTCAAACGCATTGAACGACCCCGAATTAAGTACAGAAGACAGAGAAACACTCAGCAAGGGTATTAATATATCTGTAATGCGGCTTGATGATGTTGTAAAAGACCTTAACCATATTTTACAGGCAAAAGGCGATATCAACGAGACTAAAGAAATTGTCCATTTTGCTGCATTGGTTGATAATATAAAGATCAGCATCAGTAATTTGATCGA
>Ga0206878_10055_pt1 | contig 48594 bp, 37 predicted proteins | sample Alteio_BWOrgCont_8_FD_152621 | JGI IMG/M metagenome (GOLD analysis project Ga0206878, IMG submission 152621) | Enriched cells from forest soil in Barre Woods Harvard Forest LTER site, Petersham, Massachusetts, United States -... | ecosystem: Environmental > Terrestrial > Soil > Temperate forest >... | reverse complement strand
GCGCCTGCAAATGTGCCGTGGCCCTTTGCATACTTCACTATAGCATCAATTTCTTCTTCGCTGTATTTAAGGTTCTTTAACGCCGCAGGTATGCTCTGGTTAATGATCTTAAAATATCCGCCACCTGAAAGTTTTTTGAATTTCACCAATGCAAAGTCCGGTTCCACGCCTGTAGTGTCACAGTCCATTACCAGGCCAATTGTGCCTGTGGGTGCCAGTACAGTAGCCTGTGCATTGCGATAGCCATGCAACTCACCCAGTTGCACTGCATCATCCCATGCTTTAGTAGCAGCGGTAAGCAGGTAGTCGGGGCAGTATTTGGCGTTGATGCCCAGTGGTTTTATTTCTATGCCTTCATACGCTTCGGCAGCATCATAAGCCGCTGCGCGGTGGTTGCGCATTACACGTAGCATGTGTTCTCTGTTCTCTTTAAAACGTGGGAAGGTACCCAGTGCCGCAGCCATTTCAGCCGATGTTTTGTAAGCTACACCATTCATAATAGCTGTGATGGCTCCTGCTATAGCACGACCTTCATCGCTGTCATAAGGTATGCCGCTCACCATCAGCATGCTGCCCAGGTTAGCATAACCAAGGCCAAGTGTGCGGTAGTCATAGCTTAATTGTGCCACTTCAGGAGAAGGGAATTGAGCCATCAATACGCTTATTTCAAGCACCATGGTCCACAAACGCACCATGTACTCAAAGCCTGCTACATCAAAAGAGTTATCCGATTCGTTAAAGAAGCGGCGCAGGTTCAATGAGGCCAGGTTGCAGGCAGTGTTATCCAAAAACATGTATTCAGAACATGGGTTGGATGCACGTATAGCGCCACCTTCGGGGCATGTATGCCATTCGTTTATGGTATCATTATATTGTGTACCTGGGTCAGCACAGCGCCATGCAGCGTAAGATATTTTTTCAAACAGTTCCTTTGCAGGTATTTTTTGCATCACCTTGCCCGTAGAGCGGGCGGTCATTTCCCAGTCTTCATTATTCGTCAGGCGTCGGAAAAATTCATTAGGTATGCGTACAGAGTTATTAGAGTTCTGACCCGAAACTGTTTTATAAGCTTCTCCTTCATAGTCCGATGCGTATCCGGCAGCTATCAGGGCAGCCACTTTCTTTTCTTCTTCTACTTTCCAGTCTATAAAATTTACTACTTCAGGGTGATCCAGATCAAGGCACACCATTTTAGCAGCTCTACGGGTAGTACCACCGCTTTTTATAGCGCCCGCAGCACGGTCTCCTATTTTCAAAAAGCTCATCAAACCGCTTGATGTACCACCACCGCTCAACTTTTCACCTTCAGCACGTATATTACTATAGTTGGTACCCACGCCTGAACCATATTTGAAGATACGTGCTTCGCGTACCCAAAGGTCCATGATACCACCTTCATTTACCAGGTCATCATCCACGCTCAATATAAAGCATGCATGTGGTTGGGGGCGTTCGTAAGCATTCTTAGAGCGTTCCAGTTCGCCGGTAATTGGGTCCACATAGTAGTGGCCCTGGGCTTTACCATCTATACCATAGGCACTGTGCAGCCCGGTATTGAACCATTGTGGCGAGTTGGGTGCACAGCTCTGTTGCAGTATGCTATATACCAGTTCGTCATAAAATATCTGTGCGTCTTCGGTGGATGCAAAGTAGCCATACTTTTCACCCCACATACGCCAGCAGCCTGCCATACGGTTAGCCACTTCTTTTATAGAAGTTTCACGACCCAGGGTGCCGTCGGCCTGCGGAACGCCTGCCTTACGAAAGTATTTTTGCGCCAGTATATCGGTTGCTATCTGCGACCAATGGCTGGGCACTTCTACATTCGTCATTTCAAATACTTTCTCTCCGTTTGGGTTACGTATTACCGATGTCCGGTAATCGTATTCAAACATATCAAAGGCCTTTACGCCATCGCGAGTGTAGTGCCTTTTGAACGACAGACCTTTGCCCTCTTTCCTTGGATTGCTCATGCGTATTAGTTTTTTAATATAAAAGATGTGTTTAAGTAAAATTTGGATAACGAAAATATCAAATTTGCCTGCCTGTAAAAGAATAAGAAATACAGTGAATGGGGATAAATTTTTAACATCCATTCTACGGGCATTTTCGCAAAATCAGCCTCAACCCTATTTGTTTTTTCAAAAAAAAGCGGTATATATAAAAAATTAGGGTGGGAAATCGCCTCCGGCGCACCTGTTTTTATCCTGTCAGTCACCTCATGCAAAGATACTGAAAATAGCGCCCATATTGCGTTAAAGGCTATACAATTGTTACAATAAGCGCATCTTCATAAACTATAAAGACACACCCATAAACGCGATCCTTTTCGCACAAGAATATAGAGATATATTTATTTTATGCGTTCCGATTGCGTCACAAATATTAACATCAGTTATCACCATCGTATTAAACGCCGCTAAGCTATTAATTTAACCTTGTGTACATAACGTAAAAAGAGAAAGGCAACCCAAAGGCTGCCTTTCTCTTTTATAAATCAAGTATATTGTATATTATTCAGCATTTACCAGCATCTTTGGTGCGGCTGCCAGTGTTTCCTCATTCGCTTCCGATGCATATTTATCAAAGTTCTTCACAAATAGCTGCGCCAGTTCGTTAGCCTTTTTATCATATGCTTCCTTATCAGCCCATGTGTTGCGCGGAGAAAGTATTTCAGTAGGCACATTAGGGCAGCTTTCAGGCATCAGTATGCCAAATACCGGGTGTGGCTCGTAAGCTACATCGTTCAGTTGACCGGTCATAGCTGCAGTTATCATGCTGCGGGTATAGCTCAGTTTCATACGGTTACCGGTACCATAAGCACCGCCGCTCCAGCCTGTGTTGATCAACCATACATTAATGCTTGAATCTGCTTCCAGTTTCTTACCTAGTAATTCTGCATAAGCTACGGGGTGCAATGGCAGGAACACACGACCAAAACATGCTGAGAAGGTAGTCTGTGGTTCTGTAACACCCATTTCTGTACCGGCAACCTTAGCTGTATAGCCACTCACGTAGTGGTACATAGCCTGGTTCTTGGTCAGTTTAGATATAGGGGGCAGTATGCCAAACGCATCGCATGTAAGAAAGAATATATTCTTAGGGGTACCGGCGTACGATGGTTCTTTTGAGTTGCCTATAAAATTTATTGGGTAAGCGGCACGGGTATTTTCAGTAATGCTCTTGTCTGCATAGTCCACCTCATTGGTTCCGGGCTTGAAGGTTATATTTTCAAGCAACGTACCTGGTTTTATAGCTGCAAATATTTCTGGTTCTTTTTCAGCGCTTAGGTCTATACATTTTGCATAGCAGCCACCTTCAAAGTTAAATACATTGTGTTCAGACCATCCATGTTCGTCATCACCTATCAGGGCGCGTTGTGGATCTGCGCTCAGGGTGGTTTTACCGGTTCCGCTCAGGCCAAAGAACAGTGCTACATCGCCGTCCTTGCCCTCGTTGGCAGAACAGTGCATACTCAGCACCTTGTGGTCGTGTGGCAATACAAAGTTCAGCACACCAAATATGCCTTTCTTCATTTCGCCGGTGTAGGCGCTACCACCTATCAATATGATCTTGCGGGTAAAGTTCACAATAGTGAAGTTACCCTGGCGTGTACCATCCACAGCAGGATCTGCCTGAAATTCGGGCGCCTGCAATATCAGCCAGTCGTGTGTTTGAGTTTTGATCTCTTCGGCCGTAGGGCGCAAAAACAAATTGTTGCAAAAAAGATTAGCCCACGGTGTTTCATTTATCACCAATACATTTAACCTGTATTCTTCTGATGCACATGCATAAGCATCGCGCACCCACAATTCCTTGCCTGTCAGGTAGTTACATACCTTATCATATAGTTTGTCAAATACGTCTGGCGCCATTGGGATATTTACATCACCCCAGTCAACACTCTTCTCTGTTATCGCGTCCTTTACGGTAAACTTGTCTTTAGGCGAGCGGCCGGTAAACTTGCCGGTATTTACACACAATGCTCCGGTGTCATTCAACACTCCTTGTTCAAACTGTAAAGTCTGCTTTACCAATTCTTCGGGCGAAAGGTTCCAATAAGATGTACCCGCATTGATCCCCAAGTCAGTAAGGGTTACTGACGAATTTTTACTACCATATACCTGCATAAATATTCTTTTTTTATTAAAAAAAGTATGGACAAAAATAGCACATAAAACCTTTTTACCAATCATTATTTTTTACATGCACTTTTTTCTTATACAACGAATTGTGTATAACTAAATCTGTGCTGTTATTACAAATGATTGTTTTGGTTTTTATATCCTACAACTTCTGTACCATTTTGGGGAACGATTGCATTTTTCTTCAGTAGCAGCAATTGTATAAACACAACCACCCATACCAATATACACGGCACCACCTTTATTACATACGGTATAAAAAACTGTTGCTTTACTATATGTGGAAAAATATCCGTCACAGAAAGTGTAGTAAATGCAAACACCAACCATAACAGTATAGTGCGCCACAAAACATACCTACGGCTAAAATACCAGATGCCGGCACCGGCAACCGCTATTACAAATGTGGGCGATTCTGCCTTATGATTAAAAATGATCACCCATAACAGCATAGAAGCCAGGGTAAGCAGCCTGAAAACCAGGTTGCCATACATTTTAAATCGCACAAACGGCAGCAGGAACAGGACTATCCCAACAATGCTCACAATACCCTTACCTTGCTCCACTCCAAACCATGCATGCAGCCACCCAATTACCGATAACCCGTAAGATCCCGCCTGATCTGCTGCCAGCATAGTAGCCCAGTTATGATACTGCCACAACAATGCTTGCATAGGCACAGCTACAAGCGGCAATACAAACAGCAGTACAGTCCACAATGCTGCAAACAATATAAAACGCACTTTGCCAGGGTAAAACAAGAACAGGCAGAAACCTATGGCCCCATACAGCTTTATAAAGGTGGCCAGTACCAGCCACAGCGTGGCCCACTGCACTTTGCCGTTTTGCATACAACAAAAAGCGCCTATCATCAGCCCGGCCATAAGTGCATTGCTCTGCGCATTCTGTAGCGATGTAAGCATTTCTATAGCCACAAACCAGCACAACATGCTGCGCACCTTTACAGTAAAAGGTAGCATCCTTATGGCTGCCAGCAGTGTCAGTGCGTTCAGCAGGTTCCATATGGTAAGCCCCAACAGGTCGGGCATGTAGGCAAGCGCACCCATACACAGAGCAAATGTGGGACTATACTTGTACAGGTCCCACTGTTCCTTAGGATAAATTGTGTACAGGTTTTGCCCATGTATTAAATGGAAAAACGATTGCCTGAAGATGACATAGTTGTTATAATCGGTAAAATAATTACCTACAAACAGCTTCGCGGTCTGCGGGTTATTTACAATATCAGTAGAATGCACATCGATGGTAGGGGCAGCCATCATATGTGTACCCAGCGCTATAAGCTGCACACTGGCCACCACTGCCATTATAATATATAGCGCCAATACCACGCGCGGTTGCAACAAAAAATTACGGATATTCAGCCACTTCATAAGTGGCATCAAAGTACGGGAATACATGCAAAAAGTAAAACGGGAGGTTGGAGGGCCCTGAACAGCCTAATTACTTATTCATTCAAATCATTCTTTGCTCGTGGTACATACTGGCGCAAAATTTGAGTACTTATAGTTTATATGATCACCAATATTTTTTTTGATTTTGATGGTGTGCTGTGCGAGTCTGTCCAAGTGAAGACCGAAGCATTCAGGCAGCTGTACGCATCTTATGGGCAAGAAGTTGCCGATGCGGTTGTAGCCTACCATCAGGCACATGGCGGTGTATCGCGGTACGATAAAATACGCTACTACCATAAAACCTTATTGCATACAGACATTTCGGATACTGAACTTCAAAAATGGTCTAACCGTTTTTCAGAATTGGTAATGGCAGGCGTTATAGCTGCACCAGAAGTGCCCGGTACTACCTCATTTTTAAAAGAGCATTGGCATCAATATACGTACTGGGTTATAACGGCCACGCCCACTGATGAAATAAAAGCCATACTAACACAAAAAGGGTGGGGCACTTACTTTTCAGGCATCTTTGGTTCGCCCGAAAAAAAAGGGCATTGGGCAAGGTATATCCTAAATGCACAAAAATTGGATCCTACACAGGTAGTTTTTGTTGGTGATGCCCTTGCTGATAAAAAAGCTGCAGACGATAATGGTATCACATTCATTTTGCGTCACACACCCGATAACAAAATGCTGTTCACAGGGTACGATGGTAAAAGTATAAAAGATCTTTCTCAGCTCAAATCCATCTTAAAAACTTTATAAATGGAGCCGTATTACCTGAAATTGATACTATCGTATGAATGACAACGATTGCGTAACTTTTTATTCTATATTTAGGAGATTATAAAAATCAAGTGTTATTTTTGACCTAGAAATAAAGAAAACGGGCTTCTTAAAGGTCAGCCCGTGTAAGTTTTGAAGAAGTTCACTTTATAATCACTACATCTAGTATTATTATAAAGTATTAAAAATTGAACCTAAAGATTACTATATATACTGCAGTGGGGTCTTTTCTAAGACTCCTTTTTTTTGCCCTTGAGGCAAATAATATTGCAAATATAACAGCATTTTCTTTATTGTAATCACAAGGTCTAAATTAAAATAAGCATGGATATCTCCATCACTACACCCGGCCTGTTATTTCCAGCCATATCATTGCTTATGTTATCTCATACCAATCGTTTTCTGGCACTGGCAAACCTCATCCGTACATTACTCGAAAAATATAAGAATACCGAAGACAAAGCACATATAAAATTACAAATACAGCATCTGCGCAGCCGCCTGCGTCTCATTCGCACCATGCAGGTATTTGGCGTATTTAGCTTCTTGTTGTGTGCAATATGCATGTGCTGCATCTTCATGACATGGATGGTGGCTGCAACAGTTATTTTCGTGCTCAGCATATTCACTTTCATTATCTCATTGCTGGTGTCGCTTACAGAGATCGTGCAAAGTCTTAATGCTCTTGAAGTAGAAATGAAGAATGCAGTGCGGGATTAATTATTACGCATCACCTCTACTTTATGTACTGCCATACCTGCGTCAGTATCCATATATAAAATATAAAGCCCACCTGCAAGCTGCGATACATCTATCCTATAAGGCCCGGCTGTAGATATAGCCTCATCATATACCATGCTGCCACTTACTGTTGCCAGGCGTATATGGTTCACTTTTACATGCCTTGCAATTACGTTCAGCTTGCTCTGCGCAGGGTTAGGATATATACTGATATCATTGGTACCGGCTGTTAATACAGGTACTCCTGTCAATGTATCTACTACAACCACTGTAGTTACTGTATCGCTACCGCATGCATTGCTGCCTATAAGCATAACGTTATAGGCACCCTTTGCATTGTAGCTATAACGTACCGATGCAGAGTCTGCACCTGTGCCATCACCAAAGTTCCAGACGTAATTGGTTATGAACTGTGCATTCAGCACCGTAAATTCAACCACACTTCCATTAAGTGTAGGCTGTGTAACAATTATCGTTCCTATATGCGGAGTAGAATCAACTCTTACAGATATAGTATCAATAAGTGTACAACCATTTTGGCCTGCTATTGTAACTATATATGCCCCCGGCTGGGTAACAATTATGGCGTGTGCTGTATCGCCGGTACTCCAAATATTCGGGTAGGCAGTGATAGTATAAAGTATTGCACTGTTGCCGGCGCATATAGCTGTATCGCCGCTTACAATAGCCACAGGTAACGGTTTTACCACAACTGTATCTGTGTGGGTAAACGGGCAGTTATTAGCATCATGTACAGTAAGCGTATAAACCCCTGCGTCAGCCTCGGTGGCACGCCCCTTATCAGGGTTTGCCGTACTTGCCATAAAACCTCCCGGTCCCGTCCAGTTATAGTTGTAAGGTGTTGTTCCGCCTGACATTAGGGATGCCAGGTGTAACGTGTCACCTGCACATATCACAAGTGTCTGCGCAGTAATGCTCAGTACTGCCGGCTCTTCCAATATAATAGTATCAATATACGTTGCTTTACAGCCGCCCGTTAGTGTTACATAATACGTACCTGCTTCCAGGTTATTTATATTTTGCGTACTTGCGTTAAATGTTCCTGGCCCTCCCCATTGGTAATTAATAGGGGCAATGCCACCGGTTACAGCAAGTGCAATACTGCCATTTGTATTGCCATTACAACGGGGTTCTCTCTCTGTAGGCACAACTACAGGCGCGGGTATAACGCTCACTGTTGTGGCAGCCGTTTTTATGCAACCATTCCCATCTTTTACGGTAAGTGTATATACACCACCAGATGCCGCAGTTGCAATTAATGAAGGATTTTGGCCCACGACACTAAACCCATTAGGGTCACTCCAGGTATAGTTAAAATTACCTACCCCACCAGTTGCAGTACCCGTTAGGTTTAGGCTGCCACCAGCGCAAAGTGGCCCATTGTTTGTTGCAGTATCTGTAATAGCTGCAGGCTCGTTTACAGGTATAGTAGCAGTTGTACTGCAGCCACCTGCACTTGTGGCGACTACATTATAAACGCCAGCCACAAGGTTAGTTGCATTCTGTGTACTTGCAGTGTACCCGCTTGGCCCTGTCCATGCAAAAGTAAAAGGTGCGCTTCCCATTGGCGCTAGTAATATGGCGCCGTTGTTGCCACCCTGGCACAGCACATCTTTGTTAATTATACTAAGCGTTGGTACACTATCCACTACTAATTTCAGCGTATCTGTTTTAATACAGCTATTGGCATCTTTCACAGTTACCACATAGGGGCCCGAGCCATTAAAACCAATAGTGGGAATAGATGGATATTGATTTGAAGAAGTAAAGCCATTAGGGCCCACCCATGAGTAAGATACGTTGCCAATACCGCCAGTTGCATTGCTTGTAAGCAATAAGGTAGCTCCATTGCACAGCGGCCGGTTGCCTGTAGCTGTAAGTTGCATAGCATTTGCCTGAAATACTGTTGCCGTTGTATGTGCTATACACCCCTGGGGTATAGATACATCTACAGCGTAACCACCAGCCTTCAGGCCGGTAATATTCTGATTGGTTGAATAGTATCCGTTAGGTCCTGTCCACAGCACATTATAGCTGCCGCTTATGCCTGTAACAGTCAGGTTTATTGCGCCCGTAGAGTCTCCGTTACACAATACATTAGTAACAGCATCGGTCAATACGCCACCATTGGTAACAGAAACAGTGGTAGATGTTGTGCTTGTACATTGCAGTTGGTCCGTTACTGTAAGATAGTAAGTACCTGCTTCGCTTACTGTTGACGGATTGAATACTGGTGATGCACTTACAGATGAAAAGCCGCTGGGGCCCGACCATCTATAAGTATAAATACCGGTACCACCACTACCTGTACCATTCATGTTTAGCGCGCTACCCGCACACACAGGGCTGTTAGATGATGCCGATGCAACTACTGCCGGATACTGAAGTACAGTATCTACATTAGATGCCGTGCATCCGGTATTAGATGTAACATTAACTGTATAAACGCCGGCAACCAGGCTTGAAATATTTTGTCCGGTAGATGTATAATTATAAGGGCCTGTCCACAAGTAAGAAAAGCCGCTCCCGCCGCTCACACTCAGGCTCACCGATCCATTGTTGCCACCATAACAGGTTACGTATGTGGCGTGTGTAGAAAGATTAGGTATAAGGTATGCACCTACCGCAGCTGTATATGATGCTGTACACAGATCTGCATCTGTAACAGTAGCAGTGTAGTTACCCGCCAACGATGCAGTTACGGTACCAACTACAGGATTTTGGATGTAAGAACTAAAGGTATTAGGCCCTGCCCAGCTATATGTGTAGGGCGCCGTTCCTCCTGTAGGGTTAGCATACAGGTTCATTGTACTGCCTATGCATGCCACGCCAGATGCTGTAAGTGTTAGCTGCGTAGGTTGCGTAACTACTACTACAAGTGTTGAATAACATGTACTGCCATGAACAGTGACAGTATAGGTACCTGCAACCAGGTTGGTAAGGTTTTGCGAATTTGATGTAAAACCATTAGGTCCGGCCCATGCAAATGTATAAGGCGGGTTACCTCCGCTTGCATTCAGCGTAATTGTACCATTATTGCCGCTGTAACAATACACATTAGTATGCGTAGCCGAAAGGACAGGATTGGTACACGCTTTTGCTACTGTTTGCAAACCGGTCATCCCAGCCAACAATAGTATTATCCAGGCAATGCGCTTCATATTTCTGTATCTATGATGGGTAGATCACTAGTAAATTTAACAATTATATAGCGCACTAAAAAATACAGATCCTGTAAAAAAACAGTTTAGGCTAGAAATGACACAATTAATACAATAAGGTTAGGCGGGTTCCCAATTTTCAAACAGCAGGTTCAAATAATGGTTCTCTTCTTTGGTGATCACATTATCAGCCTTGGTAAGCTGCACAGCAAAGTTCATTAGGTTGATGCGTTCTTCTTCTGTAGCATCATCATAAAAATCATCAGCTACCTTCAGGAAGTGTTGTTCCCATTCTTCAGGTTTCAAATTACTGATGATATCCATCTGCGCATCCAAATTAATATGAAATGGAAATTCCTGCGCCATGTAATCCCTTATCACCATTTCCTTGCCGCCGTTCAGGGTAAAATCTACCGCTGAGAGAATCATGAGCAAATGATATCCGGCAATGGCTTTGTTTAATCTCTTGTTGGGCATAATTCTATTTACGAAAAAACAATAAGATCAGACTTGCGACGAAAGCAACAGGTCAAGGTCCGTATATTTAAAATTGAATCTTTTGGCAATAGTTGCATTGGTCACACATCCTTTATACATATAAACACCATTTCTTATGCCGCTTTTTGCCTGTATAATGCCTTCCATACCACCGGTATCAGCACATTGCTGTAATATTGGCATCAGTACGTTGCTGATCGCCCGCGATGCTGTCCGCGATACTGCCGATGCTATGTTGGGTACACAGTAGTGTATTACCTCATATTTTTTAAATGTAGGGTTTTCGTGGCTGGTCAATCGCGATGTTTCAAACACTCCACCCCTGTCTATACTCACATCTACTATTACAGATCCTGCCTTCATATGGCTTACCATCGCATCGGTCACTACTACAGGTGTTATACCGTTTATGGGCTTCAATGCGCCCACAGCTACATCTGCATTGGCAATTTCTTCGGCAAGCGTTACAGGTTCCAGTACCGATGTAAAACATCTGCGTCCTATGTTGTTCTGCAGGCGCATCAGACGGTATATGGAATTATCAAATATCTTAACCGAAGCGCCAAGCCCAAATGCTGTACGTGCAGCAAACTCACCTACTACACCAGCCCCTATTATCAGCACTCTTACAGGTGGCACACCACTTATACCCCCAAGTAGTATCCCCTTGCCGTTATGCACGTTGCTCAGGTACTTAGCTGCCGTAAGTATGGCAGAGCTCCCGGCTATTTCGCTCATAGAACGCACTATGGGGTAGGTACCAGAATCATCTTTTATCGATTCAAAAGCTATTGCAATTATTTTTTTCTTTATCAGCTGCTCCAATATCTCGGCCTTCAAAAAAGGGAGGTGTATAGGTGATATAACTACCTGGTTAGGCTGCAACAATGTGGCTTCCTCCTCAGATATGGGTGCCGATTTTATGATAGTAGTAGCTTTGTACAGCTCAGCTTTATCATACACTATGCGCGCACCCGCCTCACTGTAATCAGGGTCAAAGTAAAAAGACCCTTCTCCTGCATTGTGCTCAACCGCTACCTGGTGCCCATTATTTACCAGTACAGATACCGCTTCTGGCGTAAGTGCTACTCTGTTCTCCTGAAAAGAAGTCTCCTTCGGAATACCTATGAACAGTTGTTTCTTCCTTTGTGGAATTTGCAACGTCTCTTCCAGAGGAACGTATGAAAATGAAGGTGATATAAAAGGTTTTTTACTCATGCCGACCCACTTTTTGCCCAATTTTCAGAAATATACAACACTGCTTTATATTATGGAAACACATTAACATCTCTATGGCATTCTAGGTGGTATTGGCATCATGTTTTTAATTTCAATTCTTTTTAGCAACTCTCATGCCATTATTATGCAGTTATATTTTAAATTTACGTCCCGACCCGGAATATTATGCTAAGACAATCGCAGCAGCAAAAATTATTACAAAAATTATCTCCTCAGCAAATACAGTTAATGAAGCTGCTGCAGGTGGCAACCGTTAATCTTGAAGAACGAATAAAGGAAGAATTAGAGGAAAACCCCGCTTTGGAATATGGTCAGGATGGTGAGGGTGAACCGGATGGTGATATACCGGATGGTGATGATAAATTTGAGGAAGAAGCAGACGATGTAGAACTGAGCGATGATACTGCTGAAAAGGTGGACATGGAAGACTTTTTGCGCAATGAGGATGAAGGCAATTATGATTACAGTGATGATTACTATGGGGGTGGCGATACCGAAAAACAATCTGTACCGGTAAGGGTTGAAACAAACTTTCACGATCATCTTTTAGATCAGCTCGGTATGCTTGAGCTTGATGACCGCACACAAAAAATAGCTGAGCAGATAATAGGAAGTATAGATGACGATGGATACCTGCGCCGCGAGGTGACAGCCATAGTAGATGATCTGGCTTTTGGAATGAATATTGAAACTACCATAGAGGAAGTAAATGCACTGATAGAAAACATTCGCCAGTTCGATCCTCCAGGAGTATGTGCAGTTACTTTACAGGAATGCCTGCTGCTACAGCTAAAAAGGATACCTGAATCCAAATCGGTACAGAATGCCATACAGATCATCGATTCTTTCTTCAATGAATTCATCAAGAAGCATTACGATAAGATACAGAAACAACTGAACCTGAACGATAAGGATTTTAAGGATGTGATAGGCATTATCATAAAATTAAACCCCAAACCTGGTTCTGCATTTGCGGTGCTCAATAAAGCAGAAAGTTACATCATCCCCGATTTTTTTGTGTTCAATAATATGGGCGTATTAGAACTGTCATTGAACTCTAAGAATGCACCCGAACTGCGTATATCTGAAGGGTATAAAGAGATGATGCGCGCCTACGACCGCAGCGAGAAAAAAGACAAACGCCAGAAAGAAGCATTACTGTTTATAAAACAAAAACTAGATTCGGCTAAGTGGTTCATAGATGCTATAAAACAACGGCAACATACCCTGCTGCATTCTATGCAGGCCATACTCGATTTCCAGCGCGAATTCTTCCTCACCGGAGATGAAACCACCCTGAAGCCCATGATCCTCAAGGATATAGCCAAAATGACCAACCTGGATGTATCTACAGTATCACGTGTAGCTAATAGCAAGTTTGTACAAACCGAATTTGGCACCTACAAGCTCAAGTACTTCTTCTCAGAAGCACTGCAAACCGAAAGCGGCGAAGAAGTATCTACACGCGAGGTAAAGACCATACTCAATGGTATTATAAGCGCCGAAAATAAACGAAAACCCCATAGCGACGAACGACTTACCGAAATGCTGCAGGAAAAAGGCTACAACATAGCCCGTCGCACAGTAGCCAAGTATCGCGAGCAATTGAACATACCTGTTGCGCGGCTGAGGAAGGAACTGTAAGGAAAAACAACCATCACTAATGCTAACGTTGGTACTTTATTCTGGGATTCCTTTTTGTGTGGAAAATATAGGATATGAAAACAAGGCGTTCCTTTTCAAGGAGTTCATATATCACTACATAAGGGAAGATATCTATCAGTGCCTCTCGATAATTCCTCTTCTTTTTGGGAAATTTTCTGGGATTCTCACTAATATCATTTAAGCGTTTATTTACTGATGCAATGAAATGTCCTCCTAAACCTTCCGAACGTTCTTCATACCATTGATAAGATTCTTTTATTTCTAATACCGCTTCGGGATGAAGCTCTATCGTTAACTCATTATCGCTTTTTCTTAGCTGGTTCCATTATTTGCGCTTTAGCATCTTCCCAAGCTATGCCCTTTACTCGACCGCTTTTATGATCTTCAGAACGTTTATCTAGGACTGCAACAAATTCTTTATCGTTCCAATAATCATAAGTGCCTTCTATTTCTCCTTCCAGCATTGTATAAATAGCCTTTACTTTCTTATCCTCAGCAACACGTATATAATCGTACAACTTTTGTCTTATTGATGAAGCTGTCATAACGTTATTTATTTTCTCCAAATTTACTGCTTTTATAGACATTAGTGCTTACAACATATAGGTAATGATTACCACACTACAACCTCTACAGGTGCCATAAAGAAATAGACATACACAAAAGCAAAGGGTGCTGCTACCAGCAGAGAGTCAAAGCGGTCTAGTGCACCACCATGTCCAGGCATTAACGTGCCACTATCTTTTACTTTGGCTATACGCTTCAGTTTCGATTCCAGCAAGTCGCCCGCCGTACCGGCTACAGCCGCACAAAATGCAAGGGCCATCCAGTCCATCATATGGTACCATGGCGCATAATGCCCCCATAGTGCTGCTGCGCCAATAGTTAGCAAAGCGCCCCCTGCAGTACCTTCCCATGTTTTGTTGGGCGATATAGGAGAGAATGGTCTTTTACCTATAAATGAGCCTACCAGGTAGGCCATAGTATCGTTCACCCATATCATCAGTACCAACCCCAGCGGTATAGCCAGCGATGTCATGCGCATATACAGCAGCAAGCTTACTGGGAGTAAGATATACAGCATTCCCCCAAGTGCCTGCACACCTTCCATAAAGCTGTTCTTTTTAGAAAGTGCTGTAGCAAGTATAATGAGCGTAGGCACACAAAGCAGTGCAGGCCAGTACGCAGCAGTTGCCCAGCCAAAGTTGTAAGACATAAATACCAGCAGCAGTAATAAAAGCCCCGCAGCCTGTGTTATCACCGGCAGCCATTTATGGCGGTATGTTTCCTTGTCTATCTTCTTTACAAGCCTGAAGTAATCGCGCAGGCAAAGTATCTGTATCGAAGCTGCCAGCACAAAGAATGCATATACATTCCACAGCATTCCCCCCAGCATCACAATGCTGAATACAATAGCGCTGCCGGTACGCTTGTAAAAGGTAGGTAGGTTAAGTGCCATAGCTGTTTAATTTTCAGAAAATGTATTGAGTTGTATAGGCTTAGGGTCGTTAAAGTCGCTCGACCAGCCCGCTGGCAATGGCGTCTTGTTTTTCCACAGCAGGTAAAGACCACCAGCAAAAAGCACAACGGCAGGCGCAAGTATATACAAGGGTACCGAATTGCCACCAACAAATGTTTTAAGAGCAGCGTTATTGTTTGCTGCATACAGCAGGCATACTTGCATGCTATTGTGCAGCGCATGGGCAAGCATAGAGCACCATAAAGACCCGGTAAGGTAATAAACGGTACCTAAGAACACCCCTGATACAAAGATGGGGAAGAACCCATAGGCATCGAAATGTATAACAGCGAATAGCAGCGCAGATGCAAATATGGATGTTTTAATATTTTTAGACCGCTTGTGCGCAAACCGCATCACCACTCCCCTAAACACCAGTTCTTCAGCCACCGCAGGCGTAATCCCCATAACTATAACACCTATAAGCAGGTACTTTATGCTGGGCATACTTAGGTATGCGTTAAAAATTTCATCGTGTGCTTTTTGCGATGCTCTGATGTTGGCTCCAAGATCTATCGTTCGCATTAGCCCTTCAAAACCCAATATCAGCGGGGTAAAGCCTGCCATTATAATAATGATGATCAGTAATTGTATTTTTTTACCTGGTGACCGCAGTCCCAGATACTCAGCAGGTCGTGGGTGGGCTAGGTAAGCAAAAAGACCCGAAGGCACTAAAAACATAACTATAGACGACAGGAACTGACCAAGCAAGGCGGCATCAATTATCTTACGGGCGCTTCCCTCGTGCAATCCTGCCATTTGCTCAAAGGGTACACCGGTAATAACAGGTACCAACCAAAGAATAATAACAGTAGAAAGAGAGGTCATGATAAAAACCATTAGCATAAACAGCGCAACCTGCAATGCCCATGGGTAACTACGCCAATAGCTGGTAAACATGAATACTTTAATTTTAAGCAGCAAAGGTAACAGAGTGCAGCATATATTTTTTCAAATAACGGTAAAGCCTTTGCTGTTGCACCATATTACGGCTTAGGTTTCCCGCTTCTTTTATATATTTCTGTCCAGGTATCTCCCTCCTCATACCTATACACCCGGTGGAACGACGTATCGGTGTTCAGCCTTTCATATAGGTTGCTCGGTTCTATATTGTCAGTAATAATATACTTCGTATTATCTGTTATCCTCCAGTCCACATCAGTAAAGTTTTTGCCCAACCGCAAAAATCCGGTATTGCTATCCAGCAGGTGTTGTTGTACCAAAAAGCCACCCACACCTATGGGTGCATTATAGTCTCCGGTCTTTTCCATATAGCTTACTGCACTCTGTTGCACATGCATGGCATGAAAGGCTCCCAGGTTGGTATCGCCATGTCCTGTATCCAGTTTAAATGTGAAAAAACCAATGAGCAATAGCAATGCAAGTACAGGGTAGAATAATGCCTTGTTTAAGGCTCTTATCAGCTCGTCCAGGTAAATGCCGCTGAATACCAGCATAAGGATTATAACCGGGAATAGGTAACGATATATAAGGAACAGGTTAACGCTTGAGAATGCGAGGAAGCAGATAGAAAAAACAGTACCCAGCAATATGAACTTGGTTTCCGGCGTTCGTGTGCCATACTTCAATCGGGCTAAAGTATAATTCGCATATAAAGAGGCCAGGATAAAAACACTGAACATCACCCGGGTGTATGTATGCTGCGAGAGACGGTCATCGGCCATGATGTAAATGCACACCGCAGGTAATAGCAAAACCGCATAACGAATATCCCTTTTAACTATAGCAGTAAGTACAGACAATGCCAGCAGCAGGTTGAAATAATAATACCTGTGGTCAAGCGTAAATATATTAAACAGTGTACTCCTGAATTTAATATAGAACGCGCCCCATGTATGCTCCAGGTTATCAGAGTACAAAGGGAACACATACCACCCTCTTAAATGTTTTTGCACCAAAAAGAAAATAGCAATGGCTGCAAAAGGTATAGCCACACAAACAACCCTCATCATCTTCTCCCGCACCGTCTCCTTACTAAACAATCGCACCAGTACATCCATCCCGATAGCTACGCCGGCAATAATGCCGCTCTCCTTGGTATAAAACAGCATGCTCAGGAATAAAGCAGTCAATAGATACCTGCGTGTGGTATAAAAATAAATACTTAGGAAAGCCAGGAAAGCCACCATTATCTCAAACAGCAGCAAAGAAGACTGTACAAAATACATCACCTGTATAGCCACCAGCACTGTACTCAAAACGGCCACACGCCTGTTATACAGGCTAAAAAATGCCTCATGTATAGCTATAAGAAAAGCAACAGATACAAAAAGCGCAAATGAGTGTATCACCACCTGCGTAGTACCAAATATATCCATCCACGCAGCAGCAGCAGCATGGAAAAACAATGGGTGCCCTCGCGATAATAAACTGTCCACAGCATCGGGCATAAGGCTTGGTCCATGCACGTACATCTGCTTCACAGCAGGTGCATAGGGCCAGCTTTCATCCCAGTAAAAAGGATAGTGCAGGTGTGGGGTCTTGCAAATAATAAAAATGATGAGCAGCACAAACAGCTCCCATCGTTGCTTAAAAAAAACAGATATAGTTTGCACAGGGTTTGGGAAGTTATATTAGTATGTATAGATTGTTCTTTCAATGAGACAATATTAGCGAAATTTTTAGTTTGCTATATCCATAACCCCAGAATGTTGAGACTGTGATATTCCTTACCAAAGTTTAAATTTACACATACAATTTCGCCACATGAGCTTATTCAACGATACATATAACCGCTTTGCTGGCAAAAAGGTACAGCGTATAGAAGCCATCAGCGATGGTGTTTTTGCCGTAGCGCTTACTTTGCTGGTGCTCGATATTAAAGTTCCACCCACAGCAGGCATCAAAACCGAGACCGAACTTGTTGCGGCATTCTGTGCGCTCACCCCCAAACTGCTTACCTACTTTCTTAGTTTCATGACCCTGGGTATTTTCTGGACCGGCCAGACAGCACAATACAATTTTATAGAAAAAAGTGATCGCGACCTCAACTGGATAGCGCTGTTCTTCTTATTAGTGGTTTCGTTGCTACCCTTCACTACCGCCTTCCTCGGCGAGCATTTCAATTTCCACTTCTCGGTGGGCTTATACTGGCTAAATATCTTCCTGCTAGGTCTTATGCTATACATTCATTGGAACTATGCCTACAAAAATGGTTATGTAACAGTACCCGAAGCCGAACGAAGCGCAATAAATAAAGCGGTACGCATGCGCATCATCACAGCTCAATGCATGTATGCAGCTGCCGCGCTATTATGCTTTATTAGTAATTATCTCAGCATCTTCATTATTATAGCTATCCAGCTCAACTATGCATTTGTTTTCTTCCGCCGCAGAAATAAAACATCTGTTCATCCCAAATTATAAAATTGATCATTCCGAAAAATACTTCAACTCCTCTCTCAGGTCCAGGAATGGGTGCCTGCCCAACAGGTTATTAATGCGTGCAGCATAGTCGGCCTTAAACTTGCGGTGCGCTTCGGTTTGCGGGAATCGTGGCCTGTGCATACGTGCAGTAATAATATCCAGCACTTCCTGCATCACATCTTGTATCCCGGGGTTAATACATGCCGCAACAAACTGTTCCCATATATAGCTGGTGGCCAGATAATTGGGGTGTACAAAGTCTATATCGTAATAACGGTAATCGCGCAGTATGTCTATCAATAATTCATACGCAGGGAAATAAGTGGCATGGGCAAAATTGCTGCACAGGGTATGTACAGCTTCTATCAGCCTTGCTTTGTTGCGGTTATTTTCAATTACCCCTTCACGCACATGGCGCACAGGGCTTATAGTAAAAATAATGCGCGCACCTGGGTTCACCTCATATATCCGCTGTATGGTATTGGCCAGCGCAGCTTCTATTTCATTTATTTCCAGCAATCGTTTATTAAACCATTGTGCCGGGGCCCTATGGTTATTAGATACTGGTAGTCCCGTCTCTTTCAGGTAATACTGGAAGGCCGTACCCAATGTTATTATGATCCAGTCTGCTTCAAGTATAAAATCAGCTGCTTCCTCCTGCGATTGATTAATGGCATCCAGGGCTACATTAGGGTCTATATTAGAATAGCGGCTGTGGTGGTGCCAGCTATTCCATACTTCGTTCAGGTAAAAAAGATCTTCTGGTGCATATGTACGCCGCTCTATATAGCTGTCCAGGCTGTCTGCTACGCTCAGCGGATTAAACAAAATGCCATTAGGGTTGCTCAGTGTACGGAACTTATAGCCACTCAGCCGGTCAGCCATATGCTCTGTAAAGCACGATCCGGTAAGCAGTATAGAATCGGTATATGTAATAGGAACAGGCAGCGGCCTTATGTCCAGTTGCAGTGTCAGTTGCATAAGCAAATGTAGGTGAAAAAATACGGGACGTTCTTTTGGAACGTCCCGTGATAATGTTTTTATGTGCTGATCTTCCAAAATTAATCAGGCACAACCAGCCTGAAGCCGTTACCGTGTATGTTCACTATTTCAACGCTGCTGTCTTCCTTCAGGTATTTACGCAGTTTGGCTATATAAACATCCATACTGCGACCGTTAAAGTAAGTATCGCTGCCCCATATGCGTTTCAGGGCCGATTCGCGTGGCAAAAGGTCATTCTTATATTCGCACAGCATCAACAGCAGCTCATTTTCTTTAGGAGAAAGCGTTTGTGCATTACCACCATGCTGCAATGTGCGCAGCTTACTGTTATAGCTGTAACCGCCTATGTTAAACTCAACCTGGCCATGGTTTTTCTCCTGTAGTTCCTGGTTTCGTTTCAGCACTGCTTTTATTTTATGCAGCAGCACTTCACTATCAAACGGTTTTGTTATGTAGTCGTCAGCGCCCAGCTTGTAGCCGTTCAGTATATCATCCTTCATGCTTTTTGCCGATAGGAAGAACAGGGGCACATCAGGGTCCACATTGCGTATTTCTTCCGCCAGCGTAAAACCATCCATATTAGGCATCATCACATCCAGCAGGCAAATGTCAAATTTCTCACGGCGAAAGGCTGCAAGCCCAAGAATACCATCGCGCGCCAGTTCTACTATAAAATCATTCAGTTCCAGGTAGTTTTTAAGTACCTGTCCAAAATTGCTGTCGTCTTCTACCAGTAAAACCTTGTTTTTTTCCATGTTTACGCTTATATTATTATCAAATATAAATTGGCTTATCGGCTTTTGCCACAAATATTTTGTTAAAAGAAGGTAGGACAGTTATAAGATTTCTTAACTCTTGAGAAACCGCCATAAATACCTTGGTAAATAAGAGAGAACTCCATGGCCCCATTCCCGGCATTATAAGGCGCCAATCTCGATATAGTCGCATCATAAGATGCCGTCACTTGCACCCCACCCCACTGGAAGCCTACAACTCCTATCACAGCATCATTCAACCTATTGAATGCGCCCAGTATCAGCTGGGTACTTAAAACATCATGTCCCGACAGGTAAACACGAAACAGTGAGCCGTAAGTCAATTCATAAGCCCCCTTTTGGGTGGCAAAGTAGATAGATGGATTGATAATGTAGCCAGTAGCAGGCTTAAATACACCATCAATATCTGCAGTGGGCCTTATTCCTAGTTGGTTCTGCGATCCGTAAAAGCTCTCAACCGGCTGATTGATGTTGGCTACACCTGCACCCACTTTTATATAAACGTCATCATTAGGAAAGTATGCATAGTTGATACCCGCGCCCACATCAGCATAGTTGGTTTTAATAATTCCATTCTTCTCCGCGTTAGGCAGGCTGCCGTTAAAGGCAAAGCCGTCCCACTGGCTGTCAAAGGTAAGTGCGTCATAGTTCACGCTGCGTTGTGCATACCCGCCTTCCAGCCCCAGGCTCAGCAGGCTGGTGCGGGTCATAGCAAGGTGGTAGGCTGCAGTCACCTCCATATGGGTCAGCGCCAGGTTGCCATCCCCCGCTTTATCGCTAAACAGGGCGCCTCCCACTCCCAGCCAGCTATGTACATCACCATCGTTCTGCCTGTTGTTCGGTACTTTAAAGTCTGCAAACGCTGAAAAGGTATTATATGGCACCGGTACCGACGACCACTGGTTGCGGAAGTTAGCACCCATCCTATAATCATAGTCAGGCATCATGGCCGTGTTGGCAGGGTTCACCAGCAGAGGGGCATTGTAGTACTGCGAGAAATGTATGCTTTGCGCCTGCGCAGTTACACCACACAACGCCATGCACACACAGGCCCATACTTTTTTATATAGTGGTTTGTTTTTCATGTTGTTAGCGCAATAATGTTACATTTCCTTTCTTCTGCAGTGTAGTACCGTCTATAAATGTTACTCTCAGCACATACGCGTACGCATCCATTTCCTGCGGCTTGCCGTTATACGTGCCATTCCATCCCTTGTCTTGGCTAGTGGTTTCAAACACAAGTTGTCCCCAACGGTTAAATATCATCAGGTCCATGGTTTGTATAGCAGCCCCTCTTACATAAAGTATATCATTAGCGCCATCTCCGTTGGGCGAGAATGCGGTGGGTAGGTCGGCAAGCGGTTGTATATCGGCGCTTGTAGCCTTGCATATTTTTGATGGGCAACTCAACCTGTTATATGCAGTAAGGCAGGCGCTGTATTGCCCCGTACGTTTATACATGTGGCTCGGGTTCACATCCGTGCTCCCGGTATTGTCTCCAAAATCCCACGCATAGCGCACAGCCCCTGTCGATAGGTTGGTAAACGTTACAGGTGAATTGGTAACAGGTATTACCGGCGATGCCGAGAAATCGGCTACCGGGCTGTTTATGATATAAATATTCTTCTTAAAAGTATCAGTACCGTTGCACGATGCGCTGTTGATGACCACTTGCGTTATGGTATACAACCCCGTATCCTGAAACTGGTAAAGCGTATTAAGAGCATTGCCTGTTACAGACTGGCCATTACCAAAATAGTAGTTAATAATGGTGGCATTTGCAGCTGTCGTACCAAAGCTCACTTCTGTATTTACACAAGCTGTATCATTTGAGGTAAACCCTGCGGCTACCTTTATCCCGTTAAATTTAAATGTCTTTGAAACGGTATCCAGTGCATTACAGGCGGTCGTGTCGTTGGTACTGAGTGTAACGGTATAGGTACCTGCCGATGCATAGGTATGTGCTGGAGGGGTAGCGCCTGTATAGGTGGTGCCATCGCCAAAGTTCCAGGTATATACAGTAGCTGAAGTACCCTTTGATGAGTCTGTGAATATGGCAATGTAGGGTGCGCAGCTATCTGGCAATACATAACTAAATGCAGGTGTTATTTTATTACTAGCCACCTTTATAGTAAGGTAGGCCGTATCTGCCTTGTTGCACGAGCTTGGGTTAGTAGTAATCAGCCGTACAGTATAATTTCCTGTATTATTAAATACATGCGATGGTGAAAATGTCGCACTCGAACCGCCATCTCCAAAGGTCCACTGGTAGGTAGCTCCGTTCACACTCTGGTTCTGGAACTGTACTGTATATGGCGCACAGCCTTTAGCGCTGGGCAATGCTGTGGCCGCAGCCCTCACCAGCGGGTAAAATGTAAGTATATGCGATACACTGTCGGTAGTAACGCACAGCGTTGGGTCGGTCATAGTAAGCACAACAGTATCGCTGCCGGTAGTGGCGTAAGTATGGTTAGGCGGTGTTGTACCCGTATAGCTGGTCCCGTCGCCAAAATTCCATGTATATACGGTAGACGATGTACCTTGTTGCGATGTATTGGTGAAGTGCGCCACATACGGCCCGCAACTATCCAGTTTCACCATAGTAAACAGCGGCACTACACCACCCGAGTCAACTGTGATATTTATATACGCGGTGTCCACCAGTTTTGAGCAGGCGTTGCTGTTCTGCGCAATAAGCTTGGCCACATAATGCCCCGGTACAGTATAGGTATGCGATGCACTAAATGTGTTAACTGATGGCGACCCATCACCGAAATCCCAGGTATAGGTCGCGCCATTGCTGCTCAAATTGGAGAACTGTATAAATAGCGGTGCACAACCTGTGCCACTCGTTGGATTGGGAGATGCCACAGCGCTAACAGGACCAATAGAAAAATTTATTTTCAGTGCAACTTCGTTACAGTTGCCACTCCCGTTTGTCATGCTCCAGGCCCCAACTGTAGTTGGGAATCCCTGCCCCCCACAGCCACCGCAAATAGCCTGGTACACAATACCATTTTTGTCGAAGCGGCTTGTCCCCCCATCTACATGCTCATCGGCACCACTTTGTCCCATATAGGTGGCATAAACTAAAGATGCAGCATTTTTACTGAATACTATAAAATAGAAGTCAAACCCATCTGTCGTAGATTGTGCAGCATTTGCAGTAATAGGCATATTGGTACACTCTCCTAAACTTGCCGGGATAGTGTTTCCCGGATAAAATGTTAAGTGCAGGTTGCCTCCATAGCCGGATATGTATATATTTTGGCAGGTATCTACAAGAAATGCTACAGGGCTTATGTTGGTTTGTGAAGAAATACCATTTCCATAAACCGTAGAAAAAACATCTGTTGCTAAACTGCTGTCCATTTTCATTACGAACTGTGTAGAGTTGGGGTTACTATACACCCCTGTCGTAACAGGAAACAAGCCACCTATTGACTGCCCCATCACATACACATAATTGGCAGCATCTACCTGTATACCATATACCTGGTCATAACCACTTGTGCCTACAAACGTTCCTTTCTGCAATGTATAAGGAGCACTGTTTTGAAATTTCACTACAAAACCATCTGCAAGATCTCCTTGATAGGTAGAATGTAATGTTCCAGAGGTAACAGGAAAATCGCTGCTTTGAGTACCTCCCGCAACATAAAAAGATGTTTGGCTATTATTGAAGGCAATAACATAGCCTGCATCATCGCTACTTCCACCTAGATATGTGCTATACAACAGACTGGACAATGAACTATTCATTTTAAACACAACAGCATCCTGTGAGCCGGAAAGCGTAGTTTGATGGGCATTTAAAGTTGTAGGGAAACCAGAAGTTCGGGTACATCCTGTAACATAAACATTGCCGGCCTTATCAACCTGCACTTCACTTCGTGCATCATCTCCATAATTATGTTTTAGATTACCATAATAAATTTCTGTTGAATCATAATTAACGCCATCATCACCTGGGCCGCCAATGTAGGTTGATGCTAAAAGGCTGGTACCTGCGCTGTTTAATTTACTAACAATAATGTCCCAGCCGCCACTTTTAGTAGTTTGGTACGCGCCCGCTGTAACTGGATAATCGCCCGAAGTAGACCGTCCGGCAAATATCAGGTTGTTGCTGCTATCAACAATCATGCTGTGTGGCCTTTCATCAAGAGAACCACCAATATAAGTAGCAAATATCCTGTTTGATAAAGTTGGATTATATTTAATAATAGCAATATCACATCCCCATTCCGTAGCGCTCATGCCAGCTGTACCACCTTTATATGTTACCTGGAAAGCACCTGTGCTAACAGGGTAGCCGAAGCCTTGCGCGATACCGCCGGCGTAGAAATTACCTTGTGCATCATAAGTTGCTGTAAAACCCCAGTTATCAGCCGTGGAGCCGGTGAACGTAGCGAAAATAACCACCGGGTCTATAATTAGCGGTTGGTTGGTATCATACTTGTCAGGGAAGGAATAAGTAACAATATTTCCTGTCAGAACATAGTTGCATGCAACCACTGTTTTTTTATCGCTTATATATTGGTATGCATATGGCTTTTGCTCAACAACATCCCCAACAGAAGTATGAATAATAAGGTTGCCATTTTTTATGGCCATACCTTCTGTCCCATCATACCTCAATTTTATTTTACTTTCATCTGCACCAGGTTTCACTATAAACTCATACTCTATATCCCCTTTATCTGATGACACATGCAGGTCTATATCTTTGTATAGATGTAAGTAGTCCATATCGTGGTAGGGATGAATGTTAGATTTCCACCTCGAAGAATCGCTACCCAGGTAATAATTATAATATCCTGTTTCCTTTTTACTTCCTTTCAGTTCAGGCAGATTTGCACCCTCGAAGAACATTTTGTAAGACTGAAATTTTAAGATGGGTGCATCTTTTATTTTGCCGTGTTGATAATCATCTATTTTGGTGAAATTTGTACCATCTCCAACCAGGTAAGTAAAGCAGTTGTTTTCAAGATATACATCACCTCTGCCGGTACTGGCCTTATACTTAAATGACCCATTCCACTGTCCCTGGTTCTCTATAAATTCTATATTTTGCGCAATAAGCCGCGCGGGAATTATAAGGAGTATATAAAAAAATAGTATTCGGAAAATCATCTGAATTAAATTATGCTTTTTGCCCCTAGTAAATTTAACATATTTTATCCAATTACCTGTCAAATTAGTTGGCAAAACCCTATTTATAGGGGTGAACAATACTTTTGCTGCTCTAACAATAATTGCGGTCTTTTGCATCTTACATACTATTAAGAGTATTTATAAATGAAGTATTACATTTTTAGTGCACTTTTCTCTTTGCTCTGCACCACCTCTGTTTTCGCGGCAAACGAGGTTACACTAAAGGGCTATATTGGTATAGAAGGTGGCGAGTCTTTTTCCTACAAAATAGTGTTCACAGATTCCGCAGGGTTTATCCATGGCTATTCCCTCACTTATATACAGGAAGCAAAAGATACTCGTTCGGCCATCAGCGGCTATCTCGACAGGGCGAACCATACCATTAGCTTCAAAGAGCTCAATATCCTGTACAACCATGGTTTTCACAGCAACAACACCATGTGCCTTATAGATGCCACCCTCAAGTATGTGCCAGATAATGCGCATACCGGCCATGTAATGAAGGGCACCTATAAAAGTGCCGACGCAAGTGCTACCTATTGTGGCATGGGCACAGTCACCTTCATGAATGATGATGTACTGAAAACACTTTTTGAGGCAGCTCCGGTAAAAGATACTGTGGCCACAGTCAAAAAAACAGCGGCGCCTATATCCCGTAAACCACCCGGCATCAGGGTGACAGAGGTATCCTACCCAGTCAATCCACACCCCACACCCGCCCCTGCAGCTAAAACCACCGAAGAGATAACTGCCGGCGTAGAAAAGATCTACGAATGGCAAACAGATACCGTTGTTATAGACATATGGGATGGCGGCACTATTGATGGCGACAGGGTTACAGTTCTGTACAACGGTAAAAAAATACTCACCAATTACCTCCTCACTGCTGCCAAACGGCAACTGCGTCTGCCAGTATCGGCAACAGGTATAGATATACTTACCATTGCAGCCAATAATGAGGGCAGCGAACCGCCCAACACTGCAAACCTGTTGCTTACAGATGGTACACAGACTTACAGCATAATAGCATACAACAACACAGGCAACGAAGCAACGATCAAAATAAAACGCGCAGCCAAACAGTAATTCTGCATTTTTGTATCATATCCAATAACAAATCATTTAAAGCAGCTTTACATCAGCTTAACAAGCCTTGGCGGCTCATTTGCAATTGCTTTATATACATTTGTACTCACAATTCTGTTTATGAAAAATCTGCTACTTATTTTAACTGTCATTGCATTTTCTTTTACCTGGGCTTCATGCTCTGCACCAAAAGGATTAAAATTCCAGAAGGTGGAGGATCTCACCATCCTTAAAGACAGAAACCACCCTTTTATTGTTTATCTGCAATTGTACAACCCCAATAAGTTCCCCCTCGAGATCAAGTATGGCAATATTGAAACTTTTCTTGAAGATCTGCCGCTCGGAGAATTAAAATACGATACAGTTATAAAAGTAGCTGGCAAAGAAACACTCAACTTCCCCTTGGCTTACAATCCTGATTACCGCAATATGTTTGCCAATCCTGAAAAACGTCTTTCAGAACCCAACCTCAATGTAAAAATTAACGGCAGCCTTGCAGTAGAACACAAAAGCAAATTCTACATCACAAATATCCACTTCCAGGGCGATCTGCCGCAAGCGCAATAGTTTACCCATTTACATATTCAAGGCCGGCTGTACCAACGGTCGGCTTTTTTTATTTGATGGCTTTTGTGTTCAAGCCCGGTATCTAAAATGCTTTGGTTGTAGCCTAAACAAAGTGAAGAACTACCCCATAAGGAACAACCAATTATTTAGTTGCCCATTTGGCATTATTACTCCCTCCATGTGTATAAGTTTTCACTCTGGCCAAAGCGTCCCCTCTGGTCAAAGCGTCCGCTTGGTCCCAAAAACGAGAAGCGTCCGCTTCCAGTAATAGCAGATGCGCTCACCAAAGTGTTCCATGCCCTCTGTGGAACGGTGGATATGTTCTTTTGGCAGTTATATCTTGCAGCAGTAAATTGCACCCGTTATATTGCCTTGCAAACAAAAGATAGACGACTACCACCACAAGAAAAAACATAGTCATCTCCCATCCGGTCATAAAAATTCCACTCTTACACCCAACGGACATTTCAAGACATTTTACGACATTTTTTATTTGTGAAAATAAAAGCATATCCGCCTCTATAGCCTATTTACAAGGGCCTTATCATCAAAATGTCCTTTTCAGATTTTTTTTGCGCAACGGACATTTTTCAAAATATCCAAACCAGTAGATAGATTTCACAACGAAATCACATTGCCCGCTAACCGCATTTTGTTTTAATATTGCACGGGCATTTAATCCCAAACTATGGCTACTTACGAACAGATCTTCGATAAAAACAGGGCATGGGTCGAAAAAATGAAGGGTACCGACCCCGATTTTTTTGAAAAGCTGGCTGCCGATCAGCAACCCGACTACTTGTATATAGGTTGCTCAGACAGTCGTGTACCTGCAAATGAGATCATGGGCTTAGAACCCGGCGAACTTTTTGTGCATCGCAACATTGCCAACCTGGTCAACAATAGCGATCTCAATGTCATGAGCGTGATACTCTACGCAGTAGTGCACCTGAAGGTGAAGCATATAATAGTTTGCGGGCACTATAACTGTGGTGGCGTAAAGGCTGCAATGGAGCCTAAAGATATGGGCCTGCTCAACCCCTGGTTACGCAACATACGCGATGTATATCGCCTGCACCACGATGAGCTGAATGCTATAAAAAACCAACAAGCCCGTTACGATCGCTTGGTCGAATTGAATGTACTGGAACAGGCTACAAATGTTATCAAAACGGCTGCTGTACAAAAATGTTACCTGGCTACGGGTTTTCCCATAGTACATGGCTGGGTGTTCGATCTTCACACTGGCATCCTGAAGGATCTTGAAATAAACTTCGTGAAAATATTGAAGGACATACAGGAGATATATGACCTTACAAGCACACGCTCAGAGTTTGGAGAAGGTTCTTCAGACGGGAATAATATTTGATAATTAATTAGGGTATGTATTACCTGCTGCTTATTTTTTTGTACCCGCTTGCACTGCTGCCATTACGTGTATTATATATTTTGTCAGATATTATTTATGTTTTGCTCTACCGTGTAGCAGGCTATCGCAAACAGGTAGTGCTTAGTAACCTGCGCCACGCCTTCCCGGAAAAAGATGATCAGGAGATCAGGCGCATCATGCGGTTATTCTATCACAACTTTTGCGATCAGTGGATGGAAACACTCAAGCTCCTTACCATATCTCCAAAAGAATTGAACAAACGCATCACAGGCAACTGGGAGGTATTTCATGAGTTGGACAGGGAAAACAGAAACACCTACATTTTGCTAGGCCATACCTTCAATTGGGAATGGGGGAATGTAGCATTACAATACAACAATTCACAACAATTTGCCGGCGTGTACCAGCCTGTTGCCAACAAAGGTTTTGATAGGCTCATGCTTCGTCTGCGCAGTCGCGGTGGTGGCTGGATGATCAGTATGAAAGCAAAAAAAGGATTCCAGCGGCTGGAAGGAGTACGGTACCTGGTAGGTCTCATCGCCGATCAAAATCCCTCCAATATCAAGGGCTCTATATGGTTGCCCTTTATGCACAGGCAAGCGCCTTTCTTTAAAGGCCCCGAGCAATTAGCCACCAGGGCAAAAGCCGCAGTAACATTTGTAGGCATAAAAAAACTAAAACGCGGTTACTACAACATAACTATCTCACTGCTCACAAAAGATGCATCGCAACTGGCAAGTGGCGTAGTAATGAAAGCCTACGTAGCCTTTATGGAACAACAACTCCGCGAACAACCAGAGAACTGGCTATGGAGCCACAAGCGCTGGAAGCATACACAAGGCGTATAAACTTACGGCACTAATACCTTTTGTGCCCCTTGTTCTACTCTGAAGTTTATTTTGTCGCTGCACACATGTGCATCTCCATCTGTCTGCATCAGGCGCAGACCGGGGTTTGTTACTACCACTTCTTTAGCGCGGTAGTGTTTTACAAAAAAACTGCCTGCTATGGTGCCGCTTATTGCACGCAACACAATAGCGCCACCAAGTATTTTAGGAAATTTACGTATGATGATAACATCCAGCCAACCGTCTGTATAGCTGGCCATTGGCGCTATTTTAAAGTTGTATCCAAATTGCTGTCCGTTAGCTACATTCACTATAAAAGCCTTTTCAGTAACCAGTTTCCCATCTATAGTTATGTCCCAATCCCACTCTTTATAGGTCCACATATGCCGGGTTACCAGCCAGCTATACATAGCCAGCCCACGTCTTACACTTTTTGCAAATTTCTTCGAGATCAGCGCATCAAAAGCCACACCGGCATTGCTTATAAATACCTGTGCATTAGCATAGGCAACATCAATTTTTACTTCTTTCCCTTTATTGATCACCTCTATCGCTTCCGGCACACTCAAGGGTATCTTCATGGTCCTTGCCATGCCATTGCCAGAGCCTTTTGGTATTATGGCCAGTACAGTATTAGTGCCTTGCAAACCGGTAACAATATCGTTTATACTACCATCGCCACCAACAGCTACTACAGCATAGGCTCCATCTTTTGCAGCCTTTTCAGCCAGTACTATACCATGCTTTGCATATTCGGTATAGATGATCTCATGGCTATAGGCCGAATGGTCAAGTCGGTCATTTATTGCCGCTTTTATTTCCTTCTGCCTGTCAACGCCCGATTTTGGGTTGATGATGAATACCAGGTGTTTTTTCATTAGGCTATTTGCGCTTTTAAGCTTAGATCCAAACTCACAGCATGATGTATAATGGCACCGCACGATATATAATCTACACCAGTGCGGGCATATGCTACTATATTGTCCAAATTAATACCACCAGATGCTTCCGTTTCATACTTGCCCCCTATCATTTCCACCGCTTGTTCCAGCAGTTCAGGGGTATAGTTATCCAACATAATTCGGTGTACGTTACCGGTAGCCAGCACACGTCTCACATCCTCCAGGTTCCTGGTTTCTACTTCTATTTTCAGGCTGCGGTTGTTTGCCGCCAGGTATTCATTCGTTTTCTCTATAGCTTTTTCAATGCCTCCACAAAAGTCTATATGGTTGTCCTTCAGCATGATCATGTCGTACAACCCCATACGGTGGTTGTACCCACCTCCAATACGCACAGCCTGTTTTTCAAACTCGCGAAACAGGGGAGTTGTCTTGCGGGTATCCAGTATTTTACTACTGTAACCTTTTATTTTATCGGTGTACTTATTGGTTAGTGTGGCAATACCGCTCATACGTTGCATGCAGTTCAGCACCAGGCGTTCAGCCATAAGTATGGTATGTACTTTGGCTGCCACTTCAAAGGCTGTTTCACCTTGGGTCACGCTATCGCCATCCTTTTTGTATAAGACAAACTTTGCATCAGGTTGCAGGTGATAAAAAATGTCCTGTGCCAGCTGCATACCAGCAAGTATGCCATTTTCCTTTATTTTTAAAACTGCCTTACCTTCAGTTTTTGCAGGTATTGATGCCAGCGTAGAATAGTCACCGCTACCCACATCTTCAGCCAGAGCTGCAGCAATAAATTCTTGAGTGTTCAATATATTATATTTTCAATGTGCAAAAGTAATTAAAATACACGCCCCTGTATAGGCAATCATTATTTGTTAACACGCCACAGCAGGCAGCCATCTCCATAGCTCAGAAAACGGAATCCCGCATCCATTGCATGCTCGTATATCCGTCTCCACTCATCCCCTACCAGTGCGGCTATCAGCAACAATAAGGTAGAATGTGGCTGATGAAAATTCGTAACCAAGCCAGTAGCTATCTTAAATGTATATCCCGGCGCTATAAGTATTTGCGTACGGGTCACTATCTTTTCCTTACCACTTTGTTGCAGCCATTGCAATATGCAGCCCAAAGCAGCCTGCACAGTTGGGTTTGCATCCAGTTCATAAGGCTCCCATTGTGTCAGTGCTATACCTTCAAAGTCTATAGGTATATTTTGCAGTAGTTTACAACCTATCCAGTACAGGCTTTCTACAGTGCGCAACGATGTAGTACCTACAGGAATGATATCGCCATTAGCATGTGCTATCAATTGCTCTAAAGCCTGCTTGCTTACTTCTATCCACTCTGCATGCATATCATGAGTGGCCATGGTTTCGCTCTTCACAGGCTTAAAAGTACCGGCCCCCACATGCAGGGTCACAAGCGCCTTGTCAATACCTTTCTGCTCAATACTTTGCAGTACACGTTCGGTAAAGTGCAGGCCGGCTGTTGGCGCAGCTACACTGCCATCATCCTTTGCATATACGGTCTGGTACCTGCTATCATCACCCATTTCTGCTTCTCGGTGCAAGTAAGGAGGCAATGGCACCTTACCACAGTGGTACAGCACTTCCGCAAAAGATAGTGTTACATCATCCCATTTCAATTGCAGTATATAGCTGCCGTTCCTGCGTTCCAGTATGTTTGCTGTAAGTTTAAAGTAGGGTTCTGCACAGGTCATTTGCAACACCTGTCCATCCTTCCACTTGCCTGCGCCACCTACCAGGCAGTGCCACTCCACAACACCTTTTTGCAGCATGGCAGTTTGTATATCAGTGTACCGGCTTGCAGGTTCCAGGCAAAACACTTCTATTTTACCTCCTGTCTCTTTTGTAAATACTAGTCGTGCATGTACTACGCGTGTTTGGTTAAACACCATAAGTGCCTTTGGGGATATATGCGCAGCTATATTACTATAGGTATCTTCGCTTATATCTCCTGCTCTATATATCAGCAAGCGCGCAGCATCACGCTCTTCCAACGGATATTTAGCTATGCGGTCATCTGGTAGCTGATAAGTAAAATCTTCAATTTTAAGATCGCGGGGGTGCATCTCCGTTACTTCAATTTTATGTTTAGCGCAATTCAGGTATAGTAATACCTGTTATTTTCCGATACAGATCAATAGCATAGAGGTCTGTCATCCCGGATATAAAATCTACAACAGACTGTATGTCTGCGTATAAGTTTTCCTTCTTTTGGGTAATAGGAAATTGTAGGGGGATTATCTTAATTATTTTGCCAGATTTAGTATGTCCATGTTGTAAAACCGCATGCAGTAGCTCTTTCAGCAAACCACCTATAACATTATAACCTGCCAGTTCTATTTCCACAACAGGCTTATAGTTGTAGATGTTTTTCACCGAAAAAGCGTTAATTTCTTTTATCAGCAGACGATCTTTTTCAGGCAGGCATTTCATCAGGTCTTTCTGTAAGTTGCCCGTAAGTAATGCTACCTCGTTATCCATGAATTCCTGCGATAGCTTTTCTGTCATCAAACCTATCCAACGGGCGCGTATGTATTGTACTTTTTGATTATTGTCATCAATATCCGCCAATTTTTTCATGATATATGCTTCAGAATTGTATCCACTGGCTTCATCAAAAAAAGGAAGGAATAGTTCTTGGAATTTTTCAATGGAAATGATTTGCAGGCGGTGCGCGTCTTCCAGGTCAATCACCCGGTAACAAATATCATCGGCAGCTTCTGTAAGGTACACAAAAGGGTGGCGTGCATATACATCCGTGTGTCCTTCAACCTGCGGTATCCCAAATGTGGCAGCAATATCTTTGTATGTATCTGCTTCACTATCAAAGTACCCTGACTTCTTTGTAGCTATCAGCCCGGTATCTGTAAAGCCAGCCGAAGAACTGCATGGGTATTTTACAATGGATGCCAGCGTAGTATAAGTTAGCTTATCCCTGAAGCTGTGGGTAAGTATCCGCAGGGCATTGGAGTTACCCTCAAAAAGTTCAAAATCTTTTAATTGGTTGGCTGTCAAATGTTCACTGATGATCTTTCGCGTTTCACTATCCATCTCAGTAAAATAGGTGCGTATGGCATCCTCACCCGAATGACCAAATGGCGGGTTGCCAATGTCATGCGCCAGGCAGGCGGCAGCTATAACCGACGGTAATTCGTATTTATAAAATTCTGCAAATTCAGAACCTTCATTTGGGTATTTTTTTGCCAGTGCATCGCCCACATTTTTACCAATAGAGCGCCCTACCGATGCTACCTCAAGACTATGAGTAAGCCTGTTGTGTACAAATACAGAACCTGGCAGCGGGAAAACCTGTGTCTTGTTCTGCAATCTGCGAAATGCCGAGGAGAAAATAATACGGTCGTAATCGCGCAAAAAAGAGTTGCGTGCTGGTTCCGGGTTGGTGTCCTTACGTATCGGGTCACCGGTACGTCGTGAACTATATAAGGTCTGCCAGTTCATTTGCAGTAATAAGTTGTTTTATATAGGTTGCAAAGGTACACTGTTTAAATACCATAAGTTAGTAGCAGATTCTGCATAGTTACAAACAAAAAAAGCCGGATCAGAAGATCCGGCTCTACACACACAATACACACATTCTTATCTATTTGTAGGCAGTTCTCTCCTTACAGGTTTATGAAATTCTTTTCCATAACAGGTTTTGTTTTATTGTGGTTGTTATCGACGTTAAAAATACCATACCAACTTTTCAGTTGTTTGTCATTTTTTTGCAATCTCTTACCATCTTACAAACTGCCTGGTACAAACCATAAAAATTCAGGGCCTGATGCTTTGCATCAGGCCCTGAGGAGGGAAATATTCGGAGCGTTTTCAAGGTGGGAAAATCAAGGATATTCTACCTCTATGCTTATTATTATCGTGCCAGCATAAAAAGGGTCCGGTATAATGCCGGACCCTTTCCTGTTTAAATAAATCTGATTATTGTTTTACAAACCTCATAGTATAAACATTACCGCCTGCAATGTTTATGTTTACAAAGTACATACCTGGCACAAACTGTGCAGTACTGATGTTCAATATCTTATCGCTTGAAATTGTAGTAGATACTTTTTTACCTGCGATGTTGTATATATTAACGGCTTTCTGACCTTCAGCATAAGTGTTGATATAAACATTGTTACCAGCAGGGTTAGGGTATAATACCGGAGCATCAATATTTGATATTACTGATGGTACACCTACATGGGTTGCAGTATCTATTTTAACACCATCCAATGCAAAGTTATCAAACCTGTTATTGCCACTGGTATTTGATGTTGGAGCAAAACCAGCAGCATTAATTGTAGATGGAACTATTTTAAATACAAGTCTTGGGTTATTATTAACTGTAGCATCAGCAGAGGTGAAATTTACAGTTATCAATTTATACACACATGTAGCAGAAGCAGAAGCATAGCTACCTACCGATATACTGGAATCCTGTATTTTGTCAAGGCCTACAGTTTTGAAAGTAGCGCCACTGTCTGTACTATAAGAGAAATCATTGTAGTGGTAACCGCTTGCTGTGCTTGAAGACTCTACCGTATAAGAGAAGGTAAGGTTCTTATAGTTAGTAGAAGGTATATACAGCAACAAATATGCACTATCTGTAGGGTTACGGAAACGGTATGCATTACCTGCAGGTGTCAGCACCCCATTTATTGTCCTTAAATTATATATATCGCTGTCAGCAGCCCCAGTTGCCACATAGTCAACATATCCTGCATAAGCGCTTGATGTGCCGGCAACCAATTTGTATGCTAAAGCTGTTTTGTTGGTGTCTATAGCAGACCAGTCAGCTTTAAGAGACGGGATACCTGGATTGTGAAAAGCACCATTAAAATTATTGAAGTGCCAGTAGTGTACCAGGCTTTGGGTACCACCACCTGTAGATGTAGATATTGCAGTACCATCAACTGATATGTTATCAAACCTTACATTACCATTACCAGTGAGGCGTACTGTATTTGTAACTTTAAATATCAATTTGGGGTTGTTATTAACTGCGCTATCTGCACCGAAAGTCACTGTTATCAGGCTAAATACCGGCGTTACTGTATCAGTTGCTGCAGACAATGATGTTGTTTTCCATGTAGATCCACTATCTGTGCTATAAGCAAAAGTTTGGTTAGTAGGGGAAGTAGAAGTATTTGAAGTTTCTACTGCAAATTTCAAGGTTATGTTTTTGTAGCCTGTTGTTGGGATATTGAAAGTAATATAAGCACTGTCTGACGGGTTGCGGAACCTGACTGCACTGCCCGACGGTGTGGGAACACCATTAATAACCCTTAAGTTTAAAGAATCGAAGTCCGGTGTACCAGATGCTACAGGATTAACAAAATCTTCATAACCTGCATAAGTGCTTGATGCCCCCGTAATGAGATGATAAACAAACAAAGCTTTGTTTGTATCAATGATGGAATAATCGGCTTTAATAGCAGGTATTCCTGGATTGTGGTACACACCGGTAAAGTTATTGAAGTGCCAGTAGTGTATCAATGTTTGAGCGTGTGTCTGCGCAGCTAGTAAAATAAAGCAGGCAAGAGTAAGTAATGATCTTTTCATTTTGGCTGTTGTTTAAGCTGCAAAAAAAGATCTTTAACATAACGGCTACATTAACAGGGGGTTACCTTAGTGTTAAGACAATCTGAATGATAATTCAACTTTTGTTATCATCGGTAATTTAATTAAACCTATAAATATAAAAAGCAACCCAAAACATTGAAATAACAAAGTAATTCAGAGTTAATTTTTTAGTGATAATTTATTAATATATGGGTGATTAAATAACCTATAGATTTACAAAAAAATAAAAAATGAAAAAAACACTATTGGCTTTATTAACAGTTTTTATGCTGAATTCATCATTGCTGCACGCACAAACATGGATACCAGCCTCTGGAGGCAATCTAATAACAGACCCCGCAACAACCAACGTAGGTATCGGCGTTACAGCACCGACAGATCCACTAACCATAAAGAATACAATGTCGTTGTATGATCCTTTGGATAAATACCGATATATCCTAGGACGTTCATTAACCAGCGGTATTAAAATGTGTGCTAATACTGATGCAACTGAGGCAAGCGTGACACTGCATGCAACAAACGAAACTGGCACCGCAGCAGGTGCAGTCACATTTATGACAAAATATAATAGTAATACTACTTATCCGTATGTATTCCAATATACAAACCAAAGTAATGCAGTATCAAACTTCCTAACATTTGATCCTACCGGCATTGCACAAATAAAAAATAGCTTACTTGTGGGTAATTCTATAGATGTTAGCAGTACTATTTATGGAGAGGCTGACTTAAACATACAGAATAATGGCATTGTATATGGCACTTTTCAATCCGGTCCATTGTCTGCAGGAAGCCTCACGTCTATAGGAAGCCTCACATCGGCAGGGCCTAATACATTAAATGGCACTACTACATTAAGTACAACCAACATAAATGGAGCTTTAGATGTTAGTAGTACTATTTATGGAGAGGCTGACCTAAATATACAGAATAATGGCATTGTATATGGTACTTTTAATTGTGGTCCATTGACCACCACCGGAAGCCTCACATCGGCAGGGCCTAATACATTAAATGGTACAACTACCTTAAGTACAACCAATATAAACGGAATTTTAGGGGTTAGCAGTAATATTAATGCTTCAGGAACAATCACAAGCAGTGCTCTTAATGGAACAGGTAATAGAATGGTTAAAACTTCTTCAACCGGAACCTTAGGATATGAAAGCATGCCAGCATTAAGTATTTCTGGTACAACCTTAACCTTATCTAATGGTGGAAGTATAAATAGCCATGTAACAGTACCGTCTGGTGGCGGTGGCGGTGGTTGGGTTGGTACAGCTACTTCAGCTTTGAATATGAGCAGTTTTGGAATAAATAACGTAAGTACTATACAGGGAACTTTCGGAGCCTCACTTAACCTGAATAGTAGCAATATAAGCACTACTGCTCAAATGTCAGTAGGTGCACCCTCTACTAGCGGTTATCAATTTTATGTTGATGGTGATACCTACTGCACGGCGGGTGTATGGACAGCATCTGATAAAAGATTCAAGAAAGACATCCAAAATCTAAGCAACGTATCTGAAAATTTATTTAAAGTAATACCAAGATCGTATAATTTCAAAAGAGAAGAATTCAAAGGCATTAAAAATTTTGATGCAATAAATCATTTTGGTTTTATTGCGCAAGAGATTAAAGAGATATATCCTAACCTGGTCAGATTGGATAGCCCTGGTTATTATGCCATAAACTATACTGAATTCATTCCACTGTTGTTACAATCACTTAAAGAAGAAGATGCTAAATTAAAAGACTACGAAAACAGATTGGCAGATTTAGAAAATGAGATTCAAGAGATAAAGTATAACAACATTACTACTACTGCTGCAAACACAGCAAAAGTTGATAATAATAAAACAACTTTATCGCAAAATGTACCTAACCCTTTTAATGCTGAAACTGTAATTGGTTTTAATATTGCAGGGCAATTTAATCAAGCATTTATTGGGTTATATGATCTCACTGGTAAAGAAATTAAAAGAATGCCTATCAATTCAAGTGTAAATTTCATAACAATACCTGCCGGTATGTTACAACCAGGTATGTATGTGTACAATCTTGTCGTAGACGGAATTATGGTAGATTCTAAAAAAATGGTGTCAACAAATTAGAATCGAAATATTTATAAAAAGAGGCTGTCTCAAAAATAGAGACAGCCTCTTTTTATTCGGATACCTGAGGGAAACCTCTTTGCGTTTAAGCAATTCTAGAAGCCTTCATTTTATTTTTGATACAGGTACCTAATAGTTGCAAAAGTCAGCTATCAAAAACCATCTTCCTGGTCATCCTCATCTGCTCCAAGGCTCATGTTCAGCATACTCCCCAATATATCGGCAAACGCGTAACCACCGGCTTCCACACCTTTCTTGCTGATAAGTGAAAACTCTGACAATCCATGTAAAAGAAACTCCATCAGCAAAGCTGTATGTGCTTCATTTTCATTAGGGTAGTATTGCTTCACTGCTGAGTGCAGTCCACTTACATTATATAGATGCTGCACATACTCAGCATCAGGTTCATCTTGTAGCAACATCAGGTCATTCCCTTTGCCAAACCAATCAATAATAGGTTGATAAGGATTAGGTTTGGGCTTATTCCGTTGCGCTTCCTTCGCATTTTTCTTAAATGTCTGCGGATCGGGGAAGTATTGAGTAAACACCGTACGTATAGCTTGCCCTATCAGGCGGTAAGCCACATTCTGAGGCCCTTCCTGCTCCCCCTCATACACCAGCTCTATCTTACCCGTTATAGAAGGTATAATGCCTATAAAATCTGATATGCGGCTAATGGTATGCTCTTGCTGTTCACGCAGGGCACGTCGCTCCGCTGTACTTACCAGGTTTTCGTAAGCCGATATAGTGAGGCGTGCCGATACTCCGCTTTTCTGGTCCACATATTCGCTTTTACGGGCTTCCATAGCCACCTGCTCTACCAATGTGCGACATAGGTCGGGTACCTCTACCCGTTTTAATTGTGCAGGCAGTACTTCGGCCTCCTGGCTGGTTATTGCTTTGCTTAGCTCCACAGTTTTAGGATAATGAGTAACTATCTGGCTTTCAATACGGTCTTTCAATGGCGTCACTATGCTGCCACGATTGGTATAATCTTCAGGGTTTGCCGTAAATATAAATAGTATATCAAGTGGCATTCTTAGCTTGAAACCTCTTATCTGTATATCTCCTTCCTGTAAAATATTGAAGAGGGATACTTGTATCCTTGCCTGCAGGTCGGGTAGCTCATTGATCACAAATATACCCCTGTGCGAGCGTGGTATGATACCATAGTGTATCACACGTTCATCAGCAAAGCTCAGCCTCATATTGGCAGCCTTTATAGGGTCCACATCGCCTATAAGGTCAGCCACAGACACATCGGGCGTAGCCAGCTTTTCGCCATAACGGCTGCTGCGATGCAGCCAGGTAATGGGTGTTTCATCGCCTTTTTCTTCTATCAGTTCCCGTGCGTAGAGCGATATAGGCAGCATGGGGTCATCATTTATCTCACTGCCTCCTACCACAGGTATCCATTCGTCCAGCAGGTGTGTCATCTCGCGGGCCATGCGGGTCTTTGCTTGTCCACGCAAACCCAGGAACAGTATGTTGTGACGCGACAATATAGCGCGTTCTACATCAGGTATTACAGTGTCTTCGTAACCTAATACACTCTGAAAGGGATTTTTCTTTTCTTTTATGATCTTTATAAGGTTATCCCTTATTTCGTCTTTTACTGTTTTAGGGGTATAACCATGTTTTTTTAATGCGCCTAAAGTCTTTATCTCCGGTTGTGTCATCATAATTTTGCGTTCATTCCTAGGTCTAAAATTAAGCTATGCGGCAATGCAACGAGCACGCACTTTATATAGCTGTATAGAAAATGACAATCCCGAACGTTAATTGTTCAGAGCAGTCTAACATTTCCTCAATATATTTTTTGTGGAATGATTTAACCTGCACTATTTCAATAAATTCCATTAGGGCTATCTTCATCCATTCCCGAACTCTCTTTCTTTTTTTCGTCGTCTTTGTGGAGAACCCCTTTTGCAAATGAGCCTTTCTCTATGATCTTGTCCAGTTCTTTGGCCCTTTCCGGCGACAATTCCAATTGGGTCATTCGTACATCATAGCCCGTTTTATCTTCAGATGATCCCCAGTTGCCAGTAAAAGCACCATTCTTGTATGCCAGGTCCATACTACCTATAGGTGGATCTTCAGTAAACTGCCACCGTCCTTCAGGAGTTTTTGATACATCCAGTTTTATATAGTCATCCTGGTCACCAAACTTGTAAATGGCCTCCCATGCGCAAATACCTTCCGGGCAGTTACCTTTCAGGTAGCGGATGTACAGTTTTACAGGTATCTCATTATCAAAGGTACCGCCAAACAGCTTGCGGTCCACTACTTCCATTGTTTCCATACCACCTGCCTGGTGCTGTGGTGCATCCTCTTCTTCTTCAACTTTAATAGGAGTGCGATGGTGTGCACTATCTATAAGGGCAAGATCTTGCTCTGTGAGGCCAAGCGCAGCCAGCATTTTCTGTCGCCTTACTTCAATGGCCAGCTTTTCCTGGTATTCTTCTATGTTCGATGCTTCAAATATATTCATCACCTGGCCACCGTACCAAAGGCCATTTATATTCTGCATCTCCCTAATTGTAAAGGCAAAGATGCGCTTGGTAAGCATATCCTTAATAAATACATACCCTTGAAAACGGTCTGTAGCTATCTTATTATACCCAACAATATCGCGCGTTAAAGTCATGCGCTGCAGCTCAAACCGCTCTAATACTATCCTGTCCCAGTGTATGCCGCTATCTTCACCTTTCTTAATTACATTATAATAATTATAGACAATAGCGGGGTTAAATGCAGGATCATACTGCTGTACTTTTTCCGGGTGCTGGCGGATATGGCTTATCTGTTCCATATCGTCTATACTGCCACTATAGGTTATGATCTGAGTCCAAAGCGTATCGAAGGATGGGAATAGTGCCGCATAGGATATGGTATCCTTGTATTGCATGCAGCCCAGCAGATTGCCTATTAGCTCGCTTTCTTTGGTAGAAACCGCACCCGCACTGCAATCCTGTGCATACAATATAGCACAGGCAAAAACCGCAAATATGTATTTGTAAATAGCCTTCATGCACTTAACCGCTAATTAAAGATAAGGAAATAGCACTTTCATAGCTTCACATCCAGCATTCGCCTGTTGCTATATAATAGAAAAGGTTGCCGTCGGCAACCTTTTCTATTATATAGTATTAAATATATTTAATTTTAACTCCTCCTTTTGCCAAACAAACGCAACAGCATCAGGAACAGATTGATGAAATCGAGATAAAGGCTAAGAGCGCCGAAGATGGCAAGCTTCCTTGTCTCATTCTCGCCTATGCCATATGCACCTGCACCAATTTGTTTCAGCTTCTGCACATCGTATGCAGTAAGGCCGGTAAATACGGCTACACCTATGAAGCTAATGATATAATCCATAAATGCACTACCCAGGAACATGTTTACTATAGAGGCAATGATGATACCTATAAGCCCCATCATCAATATACGACCAAAAGAAGTAAGATCCTGTTTAGTAGTGTAACCCAAAACAGCCATAATGCCAAACATAACAGATGCAGACAAGAAGCAACCAAACACAGAACTAGTGGTGAACACAACCAGCCATACACTAAGGCTAATACCCATGATAGCCGCAAACGTTAAAAAGAGAAAAGTCATTACCGGGGCCGATAATTTGTTGTAGCCAAAAGACATAAGCAATACAAAACCCAATGGCGCAAACCTGGCCAAAGTGCCCAAGCCTGTAAAATTGCGGCCATCGAATACAGAACTCATAAGCTCTGGGCTATTTGCAAACCAAAGCGAGAAAAAAGCAGAAAGACCTAATGCCGCAAACATCCATAAAAATACACTGGCCATGAAAGTTTTAGCTACGGGCCGCACTGTTGAACCTACTACCTGGTAATCAGCATACTGCTGATCCTGATTGAAATTATTCATATACTATCCTATAAAATTTGCATAAAGTTAGTAACTAAAACTTGCACAAAATGCTAAAATTGAATGCTTTTTTATACAACAACTGAAAAACATCGCTTAGGAAAATTCCGTTATAAAATCTTTGTAAGCATTTGTCCACCCAGCCCATAGGGGCGATGTACCCAGAGAAAAATTATGGAAAATAGTGATGAGCTTGCCTCCATTTTGCCGTAAAACCATAGCCATGAGGTGCAGTGCAGTAAATGCAGTGCTCACGTCCAGCTTCTCCTCATACTTGGCAGCAGTATCCATAAAGCAGAAGGGGTATATAATAAGTGGAGTAGTGTTATCCGCCAACACATCGTACCAAGGGAACGGGTGACTAGTACTGGCCCTGAACCCGATATGGGTGGCGTAACCCATACTATAGTCGTTAGTAATACCCTGCTGCAAAAGCATCCGGTAAGTATTAGGCAGCAAGCTCCTTATATAATGTTGCCGAGATGAGGTTATGGTTGTGCTTGTAATCTGTTCAAGCACCTCTTTTTCTTTTACCAGCATACCGCCTGTCTGGGCATTGTAAGATGGATGGATAAACACCGGTCCATCCTTTTGTAACTGCCTTACCAGCTTCACCATCAATGGATGCGTAGGCAGTATATTTTTATCATAAGGTGTGTTGTGCAGGGCGCAGAGTATAAAATAAAGGGGACTGACTTTTGTAGTTTTATGCAGGTCTGCAAGTATGCCAAAACTATCGTAAGGATCCTTGGTATTACCCAGCAGTACCGATGCCCGTTGCCGAACAATATTTATGCGCCCGTTAAGCATGTCTTTGGCCACGCCACCAATGTTTCGCTGCGCTCCTTTACCCAGGTAAGAGTATGCAATATCTATATCGTAAGTAGGGATAAAGCTAAAGGGGGTAACCGGGAGGGTGATGCCCGCATAGCTTTGCAGCATTTCACCAAACAAGTGTACCCACTCATCTGCAAGCGGACGGCGGAGCCAGCCACGCTTGTATAGTTCACTCTCGGTTGCGGGATAGCGGCCATGTTTATCAGGAGTGTATGTATAATATTCCTCATAGCGCGCTATGAGGAAAAATATGGCCGAAAACATATCGAAGGGGAGCGTGTATCCTGTCATCCCATCTTTAGCAGCATACAAGGTAGGTATGCCATACCAGTTACCTATTGCTATGTCCTGCTGTTTTACCCCTGTTTCGCCCAGCAGGCCTGCTGCCGGTACCGAAAGCGCATGGATAAAGTGCGCACCATAGGCTATGAAAAAAGTATTATCAGGTAGTTCTTCAGCATTGTGGGTAAGCACATACGGCACTTGCATGCGTGTTGTAAACAGCCAGTCCAGCACATAAGTGAGGCGGGCTGATGCAGCAGGGCTGTATATAATTATTGGCTTCATGTGGCAGCGTATTATTTATTGCGCTCCTTCCACAACCGGCTGAACGATTTTGGGGCGAAGTGCAATGCAGTCCTGTCTTTTACCCAGGTATCTTTAAACACCCTATTGGTAAGCTTGTCTTTTAGCTTTGCCGGGGCCAGCTCCATTATACTCCTGTTCATCATACCCATCTTCCATAATTTCCAGGCCAGGTTCTCTTTTTTAGTATTCAGCCCTTCTGCTACGGCAATATTCCGGTTTTCGAGCAGCATGCCATGTATGTTTATTTTTACCGGGCACACTTCTGTACAATTGCCGCAAAGACTGCTGGCATAGCTGAGGTGTTTGTACTCTTCCATACCCTGCATATGCGGCGTTATAACCGAGCCTATGGGGCCGCTATAGGTAGCGCCGTATGCATGGCCACCAATGTTCTTATACACCGGGCAGGCATTGAGGCAGCTGCCGCAGCGTATGCAGTACATACTTTCGCGCACTTCTTTGCGCAGCAGATTGGTACGGCCGTTATCCAGCAGTATCACGTACATTTCTTCTGGGCCATCGTTTTCGCCGGGCTGCCTGGGGCCTGTAAATATGGTATTGTACACCGTAAGTTTTTGCCCGGTGCCATATGTTGCCAGCAAAGGCCACATCAGTTGCAAGTCGTACACAGAAGGCAGTACCTTTTCTATACCTACAATGGCAATATGCGTTTTGGGGAAGGCTGTTGAGAGCCGTGCATTGCCCTCGTTCTCGCTCACACATACCGCACCAATATCGGCCAAAAGGAAATTACCACCGGTTATCCCCACATCGGCAGACTGGTATTTTTCGCGCAGGTTAACGCGTGCTATCTGTGTCAGTTCGGGCGGTGTAAGGTTGGGCAGTGTGCTTAGCTTCTCATGAAATACCCTGGCTACATCTTCCTTGCTTTTGTGCATGGCAGGTGTAACTATATGGTAGGGCGCTTCCCCATCCAGTTGCTGTATATATTCGCCCAGGTCCGTTTCTACCGATTCTATATTGTGCTGCTGTAAAAAGCTGTTCAGGTGTATCTCTTCAGTCACCATACTCTTTGACTTCACAACCTGGCGGGCATTCTTTTCGTTGCATATCTGCAATACCGCCTGCTGTGCGTCGGCAGCGGTTTCGGCCCATATTACCTTGCCGCCACGGGCGGTAAAGTGCTGCTCAAAGAGTTCCAGATATTTATCCAGGTGCTCTATGGCCTTCCATTTTACATTTTTGGCCTTTTTGCGGGCAGCATCCAGGTCTGCAAACTGGCGCTTGCCTTTTACCACACTGTCGTTGTACTTCTGTATGTTAAAACTGATCTTGCGTTTGTGTTCCAGGTCGTGGGCCTTTACATCGCTTTTAGCAAGGAATATGGACAGATTATCAGTCATAGCGGTCTAAAGATAAGCAAGGTTAGCAAGATAAGCCCCAAATACGGGCTTGTTTTTTAAATAATACGGTGCTGGATAGCCAGCATACAAGGGGGTATTTTTCCCATGGCAAAAGCGGGGTAATCCACTTTTTAAGGTAATGCCAATACCGGAATTTTACAATATTAAAAACTATTGTGAGATGGACGGATTTAAATATTATGACCAGTACGATGAAAGGATACTTGTGGTAGCATCGCTACTGATTGCAACTGTGGTACTGTTCATACTTACTTTTTTCCTGGGTTGCGGTAAGGATGGTACACACCCAGGCACTTTGGACAGCATAACCTATACCAGCCCCAAAGACATCCTGCAGACAACGATACATGAATATACAAAGCTGTTTAAGGACGATACCACGGGCACTATTGTGGAGATAGGCTGGAAAACCAGGTGCGGTACCAATGGCTGCATTAACCTGAGTGCAGATGTTATTTTAATGGACAACACCAAAAACTGCGTGGTGCATACCCTGTTACCTAATGACCCTTTGAATACTACACTGGACAAGAACAATGTAGGCGTAACAGATGTGATACTGACATTTGAAATGCCCTCTATGCTTGATAGAGAACTACACATTCACCACTATCATCTATTTGCCGACGGCACTACAGAACAATTATAAAACTAAGGAGAAGTTATAACTAACTAGTCCTGGCTCCATTCATCTTTATAGATCTCGTTCCAGTGTATCTTTTCGCCGGTAGTACCTATGCCGAATAGTTTGTTGAGGGCCATTGTGATACCTATTTCATTATACGCGCCTGCCAGGTGGTAGTAAGAGCGGGCATAGTGTATCTGGAACTTATCGAGATGCAGCGCTGCACCGAAAGAGAAGCCGGTAACGCCGGTACGGCTTGCCAGGGCAAGCTCACTGCGCATCAGATCGTTGTAAGACACCGTAAGTGTAAGGCGCTTGGCAAGGGTAAGCTCGCCACCAAATATGAAGTGCCTGAACAAGATATCTGCAAAGTGGCTGCCGGAGCCGCTTGAAACTGAATCTGCACCCAGTATAGTGCTGGTAGTTACATCAGCTGGATTGTCATAGCGGATATCCCATTCGTAGAAGTGATGGATGGTAGCAAACAGCTTTAATGGTATGTGCTTGAACTGCTTGGTAATACCCATCTGCAGATCGAACGGCAGGGGCTCTTGCGATAAACCGGGCACATACTTCTTTACCTCAACCCCCATGTTCTTAGCCACGGCGCCAAAGCATATTTGCGATGCGGTGTCGTAGTAGCTGATGCCCACATCTGTAAGTACTGCAGCTGCAGAACCTGCAAATAACTGGGAATGCGCATATTTAAGATCTACACCCGCGCGCCAGTGATCACCATAGTTATGCGATGCAGCCACTGTAAGTGCATAATCGTTGGCAGTAAAGGTACCCAGGTTGTTGCCCAGGTCGTCGGTTTGGGTGAAATTGCCATAGTTGAGGTACTGCACGCCAAATGCAAAAGAGGTATTGAGCTCTTTGGAATGGTACCCATATTGCAGGTTGGCTACGCTGATGCCTGCATAATAACTGTTGTAGGTAAGCTCCAGCTCGTTGTGCAGCGATGGCCGCATCAGCGATGGATTTTGCAACGCAAAGGCAATATCATCATCGGTATTGGCTACGTTGATGCCACCCAACGCCGATATGTGTGGCGCATTGCTGAGCCGCAGAAATGCAAAAGCATACTGCCCGCCCGTTACCTGGGCGTTACTTTTAGTAAAACATAATGAGAGCAGCAATATGCCGGCCCACCTGGTCATCTGCATGGTTCTTAAACGGGACACTGTGCGTATTATTGCTTTAGTAATGAGTTTACTTATTGTTGTGCCGCTTCTGTTACCTGCTTCTGTATATCTTCAACAATAAGGTGGCTTACCCCTGTGTTGCTGAACCCACCATCGTGGAACAGGTTCTGCATGGTGACCATACGTGTATAATCGCTGAACAGCATGGCGCAGAACTTAGCACAATCTTCTGCACTGGCATTGCCAAGCGGCGACATTTTTTCGGCATAGTGCAAGAACACATCAAAACCGGCTACGCCTGAGCCTGCAGTAGTAACCGTAGGTGACTGTGATACGGTATTGATCCTTACTTTTTTAGCAAAACCATATTGGTAGCCAAAGCTGCGGGCTATGCTTTCCATTAGTGCCTTGGCATCGGCCATATCATTATAGCCAGGGAAGGTGCGCTGTGCAGCTATGTAGCTGAGCGCTACTACCGATGCCCATTCATTTAGTGCATCTGTTTTCATAGCTGTTTGCAGCACACGGTGCAGCGATAGCGCCGATATATCGAGTGTTTTATGAAAATTCTCGTAGTTGGTATCTGTGTAGGGTATGTTTTTGCGCACGTTGGGCGACATGCCTATGCTGTGCAGCATAAAGTCCATTTTGCCACCCAGCGCTTCCATGCTTTTCTCCATCAGGTTTTCCAGGTCGGGCATAGATGTGGCATCGGCTGGTATCACCACGGCATTGCATTGTTTCGCCAGTTCATTTATCTTGCCCATACGCAGGGCTATAGGTGCATTGGTCAGTACTATTTCAGCACCTTCGGCCACGGCAATCTCTGCGGCCTTCCATGCAATGGAGCGCTCATCCAGTGCGCCAAATATGATACCTTTCTTTCCTTTCAGCAATTGGTTAGCCATAGTGCTCTTGTTTACGAGGCGTAAAAGTAGAAAAATTAACTTTAAGAGTGGCAGATTTACCGCTATTGTATGTGCAAACAATAGCAGCTTGTTCAAAAAAACCTGAACCAACAAGCTGAAATGAGGATATTAAAAATGTCCGTTTCCCCTTCAAAATGTCTGTAAATGTCCGCTGGCAGACATTTTTAATTTTAGCAAAATACCTTACCATATTGGCTTTCAGCGGTTTCTTACTTAAAATGTCCGGAAGGGATTTTTAATGAGCAACGGACATTTTGTGCTTGTTTATCGAAACACCAGGAAGCACCACCACAGCGCAAGATACTATTGGCAATTGCGGTTTTCCAAAAGATGATATGCACAGTTCCACGGGGGGGAGTGTTTCATGAGGTGGAAGCTACTCTATTATAACATCTAATTTATAGTAAACTAATCCATTGCATATTAATTGATAAATATATAGCTATGACCTCTGTTTTTATTATATATGCTAGCTAGAATAGAGTGCATAACAAAAAAGAGCCGGCATATAGCCGGCTCTTCAATATCAATAGATAATTTCTGTTTATTCTATACTTAGCTTCTTGATCATACGCTCACCGTCAACCATAAACTCGATGAAGTATATACCGCGTGGCTGACCAGATAGATCAAGCTCGGTAGCAAATTGGGTACCTACATTATCGTAGCTCTTGATCATTACACGCTGGCCTGTAACGTTAGTTACATTCAGATCCAGGTGCGTAACGTTGCTTGCTGCGTTGAACATCACTTTAAACTTACCACTTGTAGGGTTAGGGAAAATAGCCACATCGCTGAGGTTCTTTATCCTGTTGATACCAGCTGTTGTTGAGTCGTGCAACCTTACTACAAAGTCAACTGTTTCGCCCGATACATAAGAACCGCAACCCTGATCAGACGCTGTATTGGCAAGTGTATCGCTGTTGATGATGAGGCGCATACCTGTGAGCACGTTTGGTACAGTATAGTAGTGCGGCTGTATGGTAAGTGTTGATGATACAAAGAAACTATCTGGTGTAGTATATAAAGTCAGTACTGCGTCATCAGGATAGTCATACTTCAGGTTATTATTGAAGTCGATGAATATGGTGATCTTGGCATCGCTATGATATGCGCGGTGCATGATCTGGTAAATAAGGAAATCG
>Ga0206878_10041_pt1 | contig 48632 bp, 39 predicted proteins | sample Alteio_BWOrgCont_8_FD_152621 | JGI IMG/M metagenome (GOLD analysis project Ga0206878, IMG submission 152621) | Enriched cells from forest soil in Barre Woods Harvard Forest LTER site, Petersham, Massachusetts, United States -... | ecosystem: Environmental > Terrestrial > Soil > Temperate forest >... | reverse complement strand
CAAGATAGTTGATGACCATAAGGTCTAAACGGCCGCTATTGGTGGAGTCGAACCACCCCGCGGCAACGGCCCAGGGCTTGCCATTACCGGAAATCGTACCGCCCACCCCAGCTTTGTCGGTCACATCCGTAAACGTGCCGTCACCATTGTTGTGCAACAACTGGTTGTGGTTAAAGCCAGTAACGTAGAGGTCAACAAACCCGTCGTTGTCGTAATCTCCAGCAGCCACCCCCATTGAATAACCAACGCCCTTCACCCCAGCCTGTTCCGTGACATCGGTAAATGTTCCATCACCGTTATTGCGGTAGAGGCGGTTCCAGTAGCTCGGATCGGTCTTCTCCAGCGAAGGAATGGCAGCGCCATTAGTAAAGAAGATATCGAGCAGGCCGTCGTTGTTGTAGTCGAATAAGGCCACGCCGCCCAGCATGGTTTCGATGGAGTAATGCTGGGGACTTACGCTATTGTTCAGCCGAAATCGAATTCCCGAACGCTCGATCAAATCTTCAAAGCTAATCCTGCCCGCGAAATTGACCGCCGTCGCCCCTGTGGCCTGAGGGGAATGCGCCTCATGCGATGTGCCATGATCCGGGGATCCTGCCGTCTGAAACGCGAGCAATGAAGGCGTGATGACCAGCGAAGCGACAATCAGGAAAGCGAAGATGAAAGACCCGCGAACACTCTTCACAAGACCATTCGCCTCTACTTGTTCAGATGACCTGCAACGTGGAACGCTGACGGCGTCGCAGCTATTCCATTCGTAAACGGCGTCAAGACAGCGTCGCGGAACAGAGCAAGCCAGCATTCCAATAGTCTACATACAAGTTCGGTTGCCTCGCCGGCATTGGCAAAAGTGATCTAGTCGTCGAAGGCCCGGCAACGGTGAACGTTCCGCACGCCTCAAGGATGCCGGACCACCTACTAGAAATTCCGACGCTTGGAGAAATTCAGCGCGTTGAGTTATAACTCCCGTTGGTTCTCAATGGCGTTCTGCTGAGCAAGCCAATTGTCCTTTCCAGTCGCTGAATTATTTCACCACTTCTTCTTGATCAGCGCATCGAAAGCGAAGCCACCATTGGGGTCGCGCGTCGCGCTCAAAGAAACTCGAGGTGATATTCGATACTGGCCCTGAATGGTCTGGCTCTGCGTGGAAGCCACATTAGTGGAGTAATTCACGAACAGATTTCCAGTGACTCGTTGTTGGATCGTAACAACTGCCCCGGGTGGTCCCTGGCTGCTGCTGCCAGCCAACACCGGGCTTATAGAAAGCTGTGATATCCCCGCAATCTTGGAAACACGGCTTGTAACCTGACTTGAGACTTGCGATGCAACCACCGATTCGGCGGCCTGATTTGCCGGTGTTGCAGCAGCAGCGCTCGCTTCAGTGGTCTCACCGAAAGCAAGGAGATTGATGATATCGGCGGATGGCAGCGCCGGGTCGGAACTATACTCGGTCCGCAGTTGTTCGACCGGCCCATTGAAACGAAGATTGATGCTGTATTGCTGGATGTTGGTGTTCAGGGTCAGGTTCACGACAGGTTGAGTTTCAGAGGGGTTGACGAATTGAATGGTGCCGCCGTTCAACACGAATCTGTTGCCGTTGAGAATGATGTCCCCATCGTTGAGATTGACCCGCCCAAGGATCACTGGCTCCGCAGCCGAACCGCGCACCTGAAGGTTGGCCGTCCCACCGATGCTCAGAGTTCTGCTGACGAGGTTTACATTGTTAGTCGAGTGCACCGCTATGTTGAGTCTCATGTCTTGAGCCAGTCCCTGCGTGGGCGGCGGGGCGACGCTCCCGGAAAACTGACCGATGAAAGTATCTAGATCGAATGCCGGCGTAAACGAAACATCGGAGAGGTTCACCGATCCGGCAAGCAGGGAGTTATCCGTTGTACCGGCCAGCCTCAGGTTGGCGTCTACACTCTCGCTCATCCCCTGCGGATAAAGAATCCGCACGCCATTGGCAGACGCTCCCAAGTTGAATTGGAGAGTCGGCTGGTAGGTAACTCCACCTTGAGCAGTGAGAGTTCCCCCTCCAACCATTGCTTGGAAGCTCGCGATGTTAACTCGGTCCTTAGTCAGTTTTAAAACACCATTGCCGTGCTGCAGGCCGACGGGTAAGTCGGCGGAAGCAAAGTTAGCATCCACGATATCAATCTGGCCGCCTAGTTCGGATCCAGTGGCAGGGCCATGAGAGTCGATGTTGAACTTCACCTGACCAGAGCTTCTGACATCCGGATCGAACAATTGAGCGAGTTGCAGATTGACTGTACCGACAAGCATCAAGGACATTGGCCCATTGCCCGTTGTGGGGATTGAGCCCTGGAACTCCAGTTCGGTATCTGTCCCTCGGATAGACGAGCGCTGAATATCGACGATTCCGTTCTTGTAGTCGGCGCGAATGGGCGATGCCGCGGCAAGCTGGATCGTATCGCCATAGGCCAATTTGAGAACTGGAATGTTGACATGAGCTTCGAGCAGGTCTTTTTTCTTGAGCGGGCCGTGGAGCGTCGCGTGAACTTCTGTTTGACCGGTAACATCGGCCGCCTGATCGGGCGCGTAAACCGCAAGCAGTGGCTGCAAAGGAATCCCCTGCGTATCCAGCGAAGCGTCCGCAAGGTAGTCGCCAGTCAATTCTACTTTGGCATTCGCCCGGATATTCGTGTTGACGGCCGAAGAATTTATTGTTGCGTTGAGTGAATGGTCCGCAACATTCATTTGCAGGTTGAGCCCGGAGACGGTCTGAGATTGGACAACAAGGGTTGGAACCTGGATTGCCGCACTTAGCTGCGGATTGTCGAAAGATCCCTGCCCTTTTGCATTCAGCGAGAGCATGCCCGTCAAATTCACATTCCTTGCTCTGAGGGCTTGCAGTTTATTCAGTTGAATTCCGTCCGCTGTAATTTCGGCCGTATAGGTTCTTTCTCCGGGTCGGACGCTGCCTTTCCCTTGAATGTTGCCTGCGGGAAGTTGGACAGATAACTCGCTGTGCACCTCCGCGCCGTCGCCGGAGAATTCAAGTTTCGCAGAATGAATTGGCTGGTCATACGCCACGACATCCGTCAATGTTACGCTTCCGGTACCTACCGGGCTCAATTCGGTGCCATGTAGTTTCAAGCCGGCATTGAGCGTGCCAGCAATTGGAATGCTCGGATCTGCGAGTTTTGTGAGCTCGGCGATATCCAAGTGCGATGCCTCAAGTTCGATTTGAATTGGGCTGGTATTCGTAAACAACCATTTCGACAGCCCCGTACTTGCGCTGAATGCAATGCGGCCATGAGATGCCGGCTCAAGATCTCCCTGTTGCAAGCTGGCCAATGATGGGCTCACGTCGACGTGGGTCCGCAGCACTTTCCAGGCTGTCCCCTTGAATTGAAGATTCGAGGCAGTCAGCTGACCAATCAGATGCAGGGCGGCTGTTGAGCCTTGAACCGTCCCCAGAAAGGAGGCCTCTCCGGCCAAACCGAGAGGTTGAAGCGGATGCTCGGGCGAAGACGGACGGAAGAGATCTGAAATGGTTTCCACTTCGCGAAGGTCGTGCGCCTGAAGTTGCAGATTTAGCTTGGACCGCGTGCTGATGGCGCCATCCATCGTCAGATCAGTTTGCGGAGTGTGCAAATAGCTCTTGTCGAGCGATAATTGTCCGCTTTTTGCACTATAAGTGGCGTGAATCATACTCTCTATCGGAATGGCCGAAGAGGCGGGCATGCCCGTGCCAGAATTGGGTGGGGAGGGCTGGTTGAGACTGTTGTGACCACCCGAGACCTGTCCGTTAACGGTCGCGTCCGTGTGCGCCACGAGATCGTCAAAGGTCTTTCCCCATGAAGCCGTGGCGTCCGCATTCAACTTTCCAGACGCCGTTACTTTGAGTTGTGACGCGGAGGCTCCTAGAGCTCCTGTCAGGTCCGCTAGGGACACTCCACGCAACGCAGCATTTAAATTGGTCTGCGAATTTCCGCCCACGTTCTTCATTGTTCCTTGCGCCGTGATTTCACCGCCCAGAAGGTTTGCATGCAAGCTGCTCAGTTTGGCGACGGCGTTGGCAAGAGAATAGTGCCCGGTCAGATTCGCGATTTCACCGCGGACAGCCGATGTTTTCATATCGAGACGAAGGCTGGATAGATCCCCCTGCAATGTGACGGAGTCGATTGCGGGGAGTGTCGAGTCTTCCTGGTACTGCATGGAACCGGTCGTCCGAATCGTTCCCGAAGGTATAAATGGGTTTCTGAACACTTTCGCGACTTGAGCGCCGTCGACGGTAGCATCGTAATGAACTTGAAGATTCGGATTACTGTAGTCTTGCAGCGTGGCAGATAGATCCAAATGCGAATCGCCGATGATGAGCTTGCAGGGGTTGAGATCGAATCTTGTTGGAGTTGCCTTGAACTCTGTATTGAGGTTGTGAGTTAGCGGCTGGAAGGATCCCAGGACCAGGCGACCGTCAGAATAGGCCAGCTTTCCGGAGTACTCTTTGAGGAGACTATTGAACGAAGAGTGAATCTCCAGATCGCGCAAATCGACATCGAGATCCGTGGGTTTGTTGTCGAAATACAATTCTCCTTTATCGAGCAAGGCATGGCGGATTCCGAGATCGAATACGCTTGTACTGCTGCTGTTGCCGCTGCTCTTGAATGCGGGGATATTGGAAACGCCGTTGTAGTCGACGAAGATGTGCACGACCGGGTGATCGATGCGCAAGTCATCGAAATACCACGCCCGGTGCAGGATTGAGACCACGCGCACCCCTGCTTCAATATGCTCGACCTGGAGCAACGGCGGATCGGGATATGGGGCAGCCCCATCTACCGTGACGCCATAGAGGTCCGCACTCAGAGTCCGCATATGCAGGGTAAAATTCTGTAACTGCACTCGAACACCGAGGCTCTTGCTCGCATTGGTTTCCACAGTGCGAAGAAGGTAGCTGTGAAAGCGCGGGTTGTTCATCAATGCAACGAAGGCAATGCCGGCGAACAGAGTCAGCGCGGCGGAGCCGACCGAGATCCACGCGGCCACGCGCAGCCAGAGAGGCCGAGGCATGCGCCGGCGCTGATTAAGTCGATCACGCCAATCAGGCGGTAGAAAAGATTTGCCCATAGGGTTCACCACTCAAAAAGCTTGTCCAATACTAATGAAATACTGCGTGGCTGTGATTCCCGGAATTGGATTGAGATTATGTCCGACATCCAACCGAATGGGTCCGACCGGCGTGGCATATCGCAAACCAAGGCCGACATTGTTCGTATACAGCGATGTAAAGTCGTGGAAACCTACGCTCGGAAATACATTGCCCCCGTCGTAGAATACGACGAGACTTAAGCCTTTCTTGATCGGCAGGGGTATGCGCGCTTCAGAGTTAATCAGCAGTAACTCGTTGCCGCCGCTGGGAACCTGAATGGAGCAGTTCGGCTTGCATCCATCGCCCACAATCAACACCTGGCGCTGCGGGCCGGCGCCCTCAAGGGGAAAGCCACGCAGCGAGTTTCCGCCGCCGGTGAAGAACTCCTCGCTCAGTGGTACGAAGCTGCTTCCGAAAGGCTGTGCCAGTCCAATACGAACGCTATTTGCCCAGACGATGTCATGGAAGCCCTGTTTGTAATAGGCTGCCTGTCCCGTCAGCTTTGCAAAGTCGACGCCCGAGCCGAGCTTTGAGCTATTGAAGTCTACCTCAATGGATTCCAAAACACCTTTGTGTTCATCCATAGGGTTGTCGCGGGTGTCACGAGTGACATTTGCAGCCAGGGTCGAAAGTCGAATGTGCTGATCCCGTGCAGGCACGAGTGCCGGAATCTCGATTCGGGTCAAGTCCGTTTGGCTAAAACTGTAGCGCAGGGACAATGTGTCCTTCTTCGCCTTGTCGAGCGTCCGCTGAAGTTGAGAACTGGCGAGTTCCTCCTGCGCAGAAAAAATTGGGTTCTCTTCATTGCGCTCGGCAGAGAATGACGTCGTGGCTTTCCACTGCGACCACAAGAAGTTTGGAACAATATAGTAAGCTGCCCCGCGCTGATCAAGTCTTCCAGCAAAACTGGTAAGCGAAAGCGAGTCGCCCTTTCCGCCCACGTTGTTGCGGGTGTATTGGATTGTTCCGCGCGGACCGTAGAAGGTCGTCTGGCTGGTCGTAAAGTTTTGCGGAAGGCCTACCGGGGGCAGGTTCGGGAGCGTGACTGTCCCACTGGGCACACTTCCGCCGCGATTGATTACTTCAAAGCCAAATCCATAAGTGAGCTCATTCCTGCTAGCTTCATGCACTTTGACAAGCACATCTTCCATCGTTTGAGTTGTGATATCCCGCCTGGGATCAACCTCAGCCCAATCAAAGACGCCGCTGTGGTCGTAAAGTTTGCTGCCGGCTATAAGTAGCTGCGACTCTGTAAGCGGCTGCCCCGGCTTGATCGCTGCAACGTCATCATCGATCAGCCGCGGCTGTGTATGCGCCCGACCCAGGGTGACCACGTCTCCCGCATTCACCTTTGGCCCTTCATAAATGTGGTACACAACATTGATGTGATGGGGATCGGATTTGGAGACTTCGGAAGCGGTTTCGTGAAAGCTCGCGGTGAGATATCCGGCTTGCAGATAGTGTGAAATGATATTGGCGCGATCTGCCTCAACGTGGGCTTGAGAGTAAGGCCGACCCGCGGCCAGCTTCAGACCTCCTGGCGCGAACTGCGATTCCGCAAATGTGCCGGCACCTTCGATATCGATCGAATTGACAATGTCGCGCGGCCCTTCAATCACGCGGAACGAAACCCGGATGTCTCCGCCGCGATTCACAATGCTGGACGTAACTTTGGCACTGCTAAAGCCCTCAGACCGGTAGACAGCTGTGAGATTGTCAGCGCTAGAGCGCACAAGACGGTCGCTGAAGTTATCGGGAGAGAACAGGTGCGATTTTTGTACGCTCAGATGCGGCGTCAACTCCGGGCTGGGTAGCTGAGTGTTTCCTGAAACGGTGACTGCTGCTACTTTATGCTTCTGTTCTTTCGTGATTCGATACACTACAGAGTTATCCGCTTTGTCGTTTGTCAATTGGGCGTCAACCTTTACGTCAAAGAACCCTTTGGCCTGAAAATACGACATGAGAGCCTGGCGTCCTTCTTCCAACGACTCGTCGTCAGCGCGAATTCCCTGATAGAACGGCAGCAAAGACTTGCGAGTCCAGTTCCATACGTGAGCGCCTTGAATCGCAACGGCTGTCATTGGGCCGCCATCGACAGTGAAGTGAACGTCTGCGCGGTTCGTTTCCGCGTGATATTCGGCCCCCGCCAGCTTGACCTGGGCGCCCAATTGCCCGTGTTTCTGCAATAGCGATTGAATGTACTGGGTCGCTTTTGTGACCGTCGAGTAATGATAAGTGCGTCCCGGACGAATTGCCGAGCCGCGTAGTCGCGCCAGCAGGGTTTGCAAACTGTGTGTAAGCGTCGCAGTTTGCTCGGGCGTGGCTCCCGCAACGTCAATGATGCCGAAACGCGCCGGGCGAGCCAATTTAACCTGGAAGACGATATTTGCGAGCCCGTGATCGGCGTCGACCTTAACCTCTGCATTCACTTCGGACTGAAAATAGCCCTGCTGGCGAAAGAATTTAACCAATGCTTGCCGGTCCTGCTCAACATCGCTATCGTTGAACGGAGTTTGGATCGGGTAGTTGGCAACCTGCACCAATCTGGAATAAGGGAACCGCTCAGCGCCGGGGAACTGGAAGATTCCGAAATACAGGGCGGGCTCCAATACGAACAAGACACGAACTCCGTTTGCTTCAGCTTCAACCTGAACCCGTACTTCGTCACACTTGCAGCCGGCCTTCAATGCTGCGGCAGTTCCATCGACTCTGTCTTTTGAAAAAGGCTCCCCGGCTTTTTGTAAAAAAAGCGACGTGAACTCGGAGGAACCCGAATTTAGCCGGCCTGCGATTTCAATGGCCGTCACGTTTTGCCCTTCATAGATCGATGTGTCTTGCGCGGTGGAGGGGTTAATTGCTGGCGGCGACTTGGATGGGGGAGGCGCGGTCTGTGCAAAGGCTGATGCGGCTGCTGGCAAAAGCAGGCCAAGGGAGAAGGAGAACAGGTTCAAGGCATGAACTCGGGCCGCCGCGCAAACTCGACGCGGGGCATGGGGTTGCGAAAGCCGGAGCATGCGGGGTCGAAGGCAAACCATTCCAATTGTCTCTGAGATGCGGAAAAAGGCTGCTTAGTTCGATCGTGCCCCAGAATGAACTCTTGCCTCGAGCAGATTCACCGAGAAGGTGGTAGAGGTGCAGTTCGAATCGATGTGCATCGATCGGGTGAATAGCACGGCCGTCCTCTGCAGGCGACGGTCAGAATAGAGAGGCAGGATTGGAATTGAGAGGCAGGATTGGACCAACCCCGATCAAACCTGCTGTACTTGAATATATCTGCCACGCCTTTCCGAATGACGGTCAGAATTGACCATCGCGACTTTGTGAACGGAAAAGGCGGAAGGCCAATCTCGACTTGCGGACCTGCCTTCAAGGTTACTTGATCAGCGGTTAACCCCGCGAGGGATAAATTGCATCTAGATACAAAGCACGGTTCGCACATGGACCTTTCATGAACCGCAAGGCATCTTCGATCGCCGGCGCCTCTTCCACGCGTGGACGCCGATTGGATAACTTCAACGAGCGAGCGCATGACCTTGTGTCGCGCCCCCTGCCAGGCTCGCTGTGGAATCTGCACGGTGTGCCGATCCGGGTGGTCGTGGTTGGGACCTGGAATTCTCTGATTGCCGACCGAATCTTTGGTCACGCCGCTGAACTGGGATTCTACTTTCTTTTCGCACTCTTCCCAACTCTCTTCAGTGCCAGCTCGATCCTCGGCCTGGCAGCTCAATCGGCGCATCAGATCTACGTCAGGCTTCTTGACTACCTCGCCATTCTCATTCCCACCACGGCCCTGGGTACCGTTCTCGCGACCTTTAATCAAACCACGGCCGCAGCCACTTCCGGCAAAATCAGCTTTGGACTTGTGGCCGCAATCTGGTCCGCATCCGTGGGCATCTCTGCCATTCAAGACACGCTGAACGCCGTCTACAATATTCAGGACACGCGCTCCTTCATCAAAGCGCGAATCGATGCCATTGGACTTACAATCCTGCTCACGTTGATCGTAACTTTAGGCCTTGCGTCTCTTTTGGGTGGAGATGTTATTGCTGCGTTGGCTTATAGATTCATCGATCCTCGGCTGCTTGCAACTGCCATTGCCACAGGGGCCAGGATCATTGCCTGGGCCACGGCAACTGCCCTTCTTGTCTTTTCCTTCGCTGTTATCTACTATTGGGCGCCCGACGTCAGAGTCCGTAGCTGGCACTGGCTAACCCCAGGCGCCGCCACGGGAATCCTGGGATGGTTGCTTGCATCTCTTGGTCTTCGCATTTATATCCATTTTTTCAATACCTACTCGGTTACATATGGATCGCTCGGCGCGGTCATCATCCTTCTCATGTGGTTCTACATTACAGGCCTGATGCTTCTGCTGGGCGCGGAGATCAACAACGAAATTGAGGCAGCGGCAGCAGAGACTCGGATAGCGAGCCCGCAAATGCATTCAGAGGCCGAACACACCGTTGAGCAGGGACGCTAGTCAGCTTTTCCCTCTATGAGGAGTTACATGGAAGTAGAAATACAGGATTGGCGCATCCGTTCGAAAAGTAGTTAGTCGAATTACCAACCCGATGGTCGAATAGTGAATCGAATGGGTTTTGGAGGTGGCAAATGGTCGGGATGAAAATTGCCGGGATCGCGATTGGAGTCATCGTTGCTGCAGGGTTGCTCTTGAGCCTGAAGGATATCGTACGCTATATCCGTATCTCTACAATGTAGGATCGGCCGCGACGGTTTTTTGAGTATCCGTTGCCAAAACAATGGAGCCCACTCCTCTGTGGGCTCCAGTCCGGGTCCAATTGACGGACGTGATGTTTCGGGCAGGAAGCAGCTTGCCATTCCATCTGGGAACCTGCAGGCCATCCCATAGCAACCTCTCCTTGGCAAAGAAGAGAAGACCCACCTACCACTCCACGGTAACTGACCACTCATTTGTCTTGCATCCGGTCGAGTGAGCCCCAGTCGCTCCCTTTGGAGGAACATAGATACCATAAAACTCAAAAGTTCTCCATTTTCCGTCAGGCGCCTTGTCTTCTGGCAGGGGTTGTGCCTTTATCTGAGCTTCCCCGGCGACGACCTTGACCGCCCCAAGTTGAAGAGGCTCTGGATCACCCGCGAAATAGTTTGGTATGTAAAATTTGAACTCGCCGCCCGAAGATTCGGGGGTCACCTCTGCTTTCAGCACCACCGATTTTTTGCCAACCTTCCAAATGTGTGAAGTTCCAGTGAGCTTGCACGTATCCTTTGTCGACGTCTCGGTTCTCTCGGAGCCCTTCACAGGCGCAGCGCAGAACGCAATTGTGCAAATTGCGAGAAAGGCAAAAGCCCGTAGCAGTCTCCGTGTTTGCTTCGTGGCCTCGGCTCGGTTGCCCGACGTTAACGATTTGTGGTTTTGCGGTTGGGTCGCAATACATGCCATTGTGTTCATAGTCATCACATCCTCCATCTACTTGAGTTGTCCTTCTATTGAAGTTGCGAAAAGGGATCGGGAGATGCATCAGGAATTTTATAGGAGCAGACGAATGCCCGAGGCTCGGAGTAGGAGGAAGGGGCTTTCGTGCCAAGGCATCAAAAGGGGATGCGGACCACGTTACGCCACACGTGGATGGGTGTCAAGAGCCTCGCCGTGGAATCAGCAGGTCATCGCCATCCCATCGGGAATCCCCTATGGAATCCTGGTGCTGACGGGCATGGCAGAGCGTCCCTTAGAGCGAAGCAACCGGCCAACTCAAAGGTTGTGCAGATGATGGTGAAACAAGCCGCTGCTTGAGCACGGGTAGGAATCTGGTGCGTTACTGGGGGGTTGTGAATCAGGCTTGTCTTTGTAAGTGCTTGATTTTATGGTGCGCCCGGAGAGATTCGAACTCCCGACCCTTTGGTTCGTAGCCAAATACTCTATCCAGCTGAGCTACGGGCGCACACATTTTGGCTTCAGGCGAAACCATAGACAGATTATCAGGGATTGAGAGAGGGCGCAATCGATTTGCCGCTCCGCAAAAGCCCTGGCAGACGGCGGAGATTCAACTGGCCGGTGCGGGTTCTGGCTCTGGCTGTGGCGGGATCATGGGCAGCTCGGCTGCAATCTCCAGGCCAGCCTCGCGCACGAGTTTGGTCACGGCTGCGGCAGTGAGCCGGGTGGCGTCGTACTCGATGCGCAACGTGCGGGCTCCGCGATCGAAGCTGAGACGGCGAATGCCGTAAACATCCTTTGTGCTGGCCAGTGCGAAGACCGCTTGCTCATTGGGCTGCGCGGTGTAGGAATACAGAATTTCCACTGTGGTCATTCTGCAATGATAGCAAGGCGACAGAGAATTAGTTCAGCCTCCGGAGCCAGTCTCTCGCGCGGCCCAAGTCCGAGTTCATAATGCGCATTTGCGGCACGGCGAATGCCGCACCCATTCAAATCATCGGGTTGTGTCGAGCTTCCCTAAAGGCTATTCAGATATGCGCGTATTGCGGGGTTGGACCAATCCGGATCGCCCACCAATTTGCGGCGAACGATCCCCTTGCGGTCGATGATGTAGGTCTCGGGCCATCCCTCGGTGCCATAGAGCTTGGCTGCCCTCTGTTCGGGGTCGCGGACGGTGATCAGATCCACATTGCGCCGCACGAGAAAGCGCTTGTACGCACCCTCGTCTTCATCGATGCTCACGGCCAGGATGGCCAGGTCGGGCCGGTCGTGATGAAGCTCAATCAGGCCCGGCATTTCCTGGATGCAGGGTGCGCATTCGGTCCACCAGAAGTTGAGCAGCACAACTTGTCCGCGATAGTTGGCCAGGTGAATGGTGGATGTGCCATCGGAAACAGTGAAGTCGGGCGCGGCCTTGCCGGTGAGGCCGGGAGCCGCGCCGCGGTCGCAGGCGGTGACGAGGGCCAGCGGCACGAGCAGACCAGTGAAGAGGAAACGGGCGAACCGCATGTCACTATAATACGGAACGACAGAGCGGGAATACAGAGCGAAAGGGCGAAATTGTCATGAGAAAAGATCGGCCGGAGGCACAAGGTGAGATTGGGGCTCGGTCGGTTGGAACAGGTTCAGTTGGGACAGGTTCAGCTGGATCAGGCTCGTACACTCCGGTTCTTGGCCTTTCCGACACTCCAGGGGAGCTCGCCACTTTGCCTGCCCGCTTTGGAACGGTTTTCGATCAGCCCGAGCCATCAGAATTGATTGAGCTGACAGTCATTATTCCGGCGCGCAATGAAGAGGATTGCCTGGGCCCGTGCCTGCAGTCTCTGGTGAGCCAGTCTGAGGAGATATTGGAACTCGGCAAGGACTGGGAATTGGTGGTGGTGGACGATCATTCAACCGATCGATCGGCCGAGGTTGCGAGAGGGTTTCCCGGAGTCATTTTGCTTGAGGCGGGAAAGCTCGAAAAGGGCTGGACGGGGAAGGCAAACGCAGTCTGGACGGCGGCCAAACGTGCGCGCGGGCGTTGGCTGCTGTTCACCGACGCGGACACGATTCACGAGCCGGGCGACCTGCGACGCGCGGTCCATGAGGCGACTCGGAACAAGGTGGGGATGCTGAGCTATTCACCTCGGCAAATTGTGAGCGGCCTGGCGCAGCGGTCGCTGATGCCCCTGGTGTTCTGCGAGCTGGCGCTGGCCTATCCGCCGGCCAAGGTTTCTGATCCGGCGCAAAGAATCGCCGCGGCCAATGGGCAGTTCCTCTTGGTCGAGCGGGAGGTTTACCGGCGCCTGGGCGGGCACGCTGCCGTAGCAGAAAAAGTGCTCGAGGATGTGGAGCTGGCCTTTCTAGCGAAGCGTCGCAAGGTGGGCCTGCGATTCCGCTACGCCGACGATGCAGTCTCGACACGCATGTACCGGTCTACGGCCGCAATGATCGAGGGCTGGACCAAAAACCTGGCGCTCCTATTCAAGAACTCGCTGGCGTTGGCTTTGTGGCGGGCGCTGGATATTTTGCTCCTGATCGGGCTGCCGGTACTGACCATCGAGCTATGGAATGCACACTTTGCGGCTCACTCGGTGCAATGGCTGGGAGCGGGTTGGGTGCTGGCGTTGCTTTGGGTGCGGACTTTGGTACGGTTTTATGCGCGGGTGGCGAAATCGAATTTTCCGTTTGTCGATTGCGCGTTAGCTCCGTTGGGGTTGCCGCTTTTTGTGGTCCTGCTCTACAGAAGCTGGTTTCAGCATCGAGTCCTCAAGCGCGTAAGCTGGAAGGGCAGAGAATACGCGAGTTAGCGCACTCATTGCGACTTCGAGCGCTCGGAAACATCTGATAACTGAGGGGAAAGAATGGTTTTTCTAACGCGGCGGGCGACTTTCTCAGCTTCGCACTACTACTGGAACGACGCCTGGACGAAGGAGCAGAACGAGCAGGTTTTTGGCCGCTGCGCAAATCGCAACGGCCACGGTCACAACTACACGCTGGAGGTTACTGTGGCCGGCGTGCCGGATGCCGTGACTGGCTTTGTGGTGGACTTGAAGTGGCTGAAAGACGTAATGGAGCGAGAGGTGCTGGCGGCGTATGACCATCGCCATTTGAATCTGGAGGCGCCGGAGTTCCAGGACGGGAAGGCGATTCCGACAACCGAAAACATTGCGATTGCGGTATGGAACAGGCTGGAGCCGGCGGTCACTTCTGGTGGAGGAGCGACATTGAGCAAGGTTCGGGTGTTCGAGACGCCGGAGATATTCGCTGAATTTCGAGGCGGGCAATGACGCGCAATTTGAGGGCCACCTTCGGGCGCAGGTATGCGCTGAGCGCCAGCCACAGGCTGCACAGCGATGCGCTGTCGGCGGAGGAGAACCAGGCTGCCTATGGGAAATGCAACAACCCCCACGGGCACGGACACAATTACGTGGTTGAGATCCTGGTGGGCGGCACTGTCGACGCGAAGACCGGCATGGTTTTGAATATGGCTGCACTGGATGAAGTGGTGCGCAAACAAGTAGTGGAACGCTTTGATCACACTAACCTGAATCTTGATTCGCTCTTTGCGAATCAGGTGCCGACCACTGAGAATCTCTGTAAGGCAGTGTTTGGATTGCTGGATGGAAAGGTCGAGCCTGCGACTTTGGAGCAGGTGCGTGTGGAAGAGACGGAGAACAATTTCTTTGAGTACTCCGGTGACATGTAGTTTGAAGAATGAATGACGCCTGATTCCAAGGGCGGGAGGACGAAGATCAATGGCGCAGCCGATAGCAGTGAGCAAGGCCGTTCGCAGGGCAGTTGGAATCGACGAAGCGTTGAGCGAGTTCAGCACCCAGGAGATGTATCGCGAGATTCTGAGCCGATTGGGTGAGGATGTTAACCGCGACGGCCTGGTCGCCACGCCGGCGCGCGTGGAAAAGTCGATGGCCTTTTTGACCAAGGGCTATGACGAAGACCCGAACAAGATCCTGCGCGGCGCCATGTTCGACGTGGACTACGACGAGATGGTGATCGTTAAAGACATCGAAATGTTTTCCTTATGCGAACACCACATGCTCCCATTTTTCGGCAGGGTGCATGTGGCCTATATTCCAAAGGGTAAGGTTATCGGTTTGAGTAAGATACCCAGGTTAGTTGAAGTCTTTGCTCGCCGTTTGCAGGTGCAAGAGCGGCTGACGCGACAGATTGCAGACTCAATTCAGGAAGCAATTGAGCCGCAGGGCGTGGGAGTGGTGATCGAGGCACGGCACCTGTGCATGATGATGCGCGGAATCGAGAAGCAGAACTCCTCGACGGTGACCAGCGCAATGGTGGGCTGTTTTCGGCAAAAGGAGACGCGGAGCGAATTCCTGTCGCTGGTGCGGCAGCCTGGAGCCGGCAGCCTCTGAATTAGAACCTCGCTCGACTAGAGTAGTGAAGTGAACGGGCTTCTGGTGGTCGACAAGCCGGGCGGCATGACCAGCCACGATGTGGTCGCCAAATTGCGCCGGTTCACAGGCGAGAAATCCATCGGACATCTTGGCACTCTGGACCCCATGGCCACCGGAGTGCTGCCCCTGGTGCTGGGCAAATACACTCGATTGGCGCAATTTTTTTCGTCCGCGGAGAAGACCTATACCGGGGCGATCCGCTTCGGCTTTGCAACAGACACCTTTGATGCCGAGGGTGCGGCGGCCGGGCCGAATGTTTGGGCAGAATTTGAGCCGACGCTCACTCTCGAAGATGTGCGAGCGGCCGCTGCACAGTTCAAGGGCCAGATGGAGCAGATGCCTCCAGCATTCTCAGCCAAGAAGATCGCTGGCAAGCCGGCCTACAAGCTGGCCAGGGAAGGCAAGCCGGTGGAACTCAAGCCGGCGAATGTCAACATCGCGTCCTTTCAAATTCTTGGCCTGGAGGGACCAGTCGCCAATTTCGCCATCAGCATCAGCGCTGGGGGGTATGTCCGTTCGGTAGCGCATGAACTGGGGAAGGATCTGGGCTGCGGCGGGCATTTGAGTGCTCTCCGCCGAACCAAGGCCGGCGCGTTCACGATCGATGCGGCGCATACGCTGGAGGAGCTTGAGGCACTGGCCGGGGACTTAAGGGCTCTGGAGACACTGTGTGTACATCCGCGAGACTTGTTGCCGCAGATGCCGTCAGTGACTGGCGATTCGATGGCCTTGGGCCGATTTCGCAATGGTGCACAGGCCAATCTGCCTGAGCTTTCGTCCGCGCCGTTGGTAAAGGTGTTTGCCGGGCAGCGAGACCTGGTTGGAGTTGCAAAGCGTGTCGCGGGAACGCTGTTTCAGCCGGTGGTGGTGATGGGGTGAAAAAGGAAGGGACCAGTCCCTCAGTCCCTTTTACTTCCGCAGCAACGGCTTTAGGGCTGCCAACAAGGTGTCGGCCAGAATGTTGGAGCCTTTTGCAGTGGGGTGAATGCCATCCTGCTGGATTGTGTTCGGAACGTGTACCAGGTTTTTGTAGATCATGGGAACAAAGGCAGTGTGGTGCTTTGCGGCCAGGTCGCTGAAGACTGTTTCGAAGGTGTGGATGTAGTCCGTGCCGTAATTGGGCGGGAGGGTGATGCCGGCAAGCAGAATCTTGATGTGTGCGCCCTCGAGAGTAGTCAGCACCTGGTCAAGGTTGCGGCGCGTCTGGTCGAGAGGCAGGCCTCGGAGTCCATCGTTGCCGCCAAACTCGACAATGACGACTTCGGGGTGCAGAAGCAGAATATCTTGCAAATTGGCGACGGCATCCTTTGTGGTGGCGCCGCTCGTGCCCTGATTGTCGACCTTGTAATGGAAGCCGAGGCTGTCGAGTTTCTGTTGCAGAAAGTCAGGATACGATTGGCCGGATTGCAGCCCGTAGCCGGCCGTAATGCTGTCGCCATAGCAGACCAGGACGTGCCGGCCAGCAGCCCACGCGCGACAATTGAAGACCAGGCTGCCCAGAAGCAGCAGACCTATTGAAACAACGAGCCTGCGGGAAACGTACACATTGATAGTGTAGCTAAGAGTAGAGGTCAGTTCGGGAGGCAGAGTGATTGAGGTTCGGGACGCGAAGAAGTGGATACAGAACGGGACGCGGCGCGTAGAGATTCTAAAGGGAATCACTCTGACCATTCCAGCAGGGCAGTTTGTGGCCATCGTGGGAGCCAGCGGAAGCGGCAAGAGCACTCTGCTGGGGCTGTTGGCAGGCCTTGACACTCCCAGTGCTGGGGAGATCTGGCTGGATGGAGTGCCGATTCACAACCTCGTGGAGGCCGAACTGGCTGCGGTGCGGGGCAAGAAGATTGGGTTCGTGTTTCAGTCTTACCAACTGATCCAAACGCTGACGGCGTTGGAAAATGTCCTGCTGCCGTATGAACTCAATGTCGAGGGCAGCGGTCTGGCTCAGGCGCGGCGATTGCTGAATGAGGTGGGCCTTACGGAGCGGATAGATCACTATCCGGTGCAGCTTTCCGGCGGGGAACAGCAGCGCGTGGCGCTGGCGCGGGCCTTTGTTGTCGAGCCTCCGATTGTAATGGCCGATGAGCCGACGGGAAATCTGGACTCGACGAATGGACGCATGGTTCTGGATCTCCTCCTGGATCGGAACAAGAAGTCTGGAACAACTCTGGTGCTCGTAACGCACGACCCCGAGGTTGCAGCGATGGCTGACCGCAAGATCGTGTTGAAAGATGGAATGGTGGTCGAGGACACGCTGCCGTTTGCGGCTGCTGTTGCGGAGCAGGCTGCGAATGGCTAAACGAGCGCTGAGTTGGAAGCGGGCAGCAGCGATTGGCTGGCGGGATTTGAAATCCGCGCCGGGCAAATTTGGGTTTGTAGTGCTTTCGGTCGCGGTGGGCGTTGCGGCCCTGGTGGGCGTGCGCGGGTTCAGCGATAGCTTCCGCAAGACATTAGGTGCCGAGGCACGGTCATTGATGGCCGGTGACTTGAGCGCGCGCATTTTTCATGAACCCACAGCTGAGGATAAGAGCAAGATCGCCGCCATTTTGACTAAGGAAGGCGGCGGGATCAGATCGACCTGGGTCACCGAAACAATTTCCATGGCTTCAGTTCCGCCAGACCCGGTGCCGCTGCTGGTCTCACTCAAGGCAGTTGACCCGGCTGAGTATCCCTATTACGGAACGGCAGAACTTGAGCCGGCCATGAGCCTGAGTCAGGCTCTGCAAGGCGACTCGGCCGTGGTGGCCGAAGAGTTTCTGATCCGATTGAAGGCCCAGGTTGGGCAGACGTTGCGGTTGGGCGGGCGAGAGTTCCGCATCGCGGCAGTTTTGAAGCAGGAGCCTGACCGAATGACTGCCGGGGCCGGAATGGGGCCGCGGGTGATGATCTCGCAAGCTGCGCTGGCAACTACGGGACTGATTGCGCCGGGAAGCAGGGCGAGCCAGCGATTGCTGATGAAGCTGCCCGACGGAAAAAAGCCGAAGACTGCGGCCGCCGTGGATGCAGTGGCGATGCGCAAGCAGTTGGAAGACGCGCTGCCTGATGCGCAGGTGATGGATTTTCGCGAAGGAAACCCGGCGCTGAGCCAGGGGCTGGATAACTCGACTGCGATTTTGAGCTTGATCTGCCTGGTGGCGATGGTGCTGGGCGCGATTGGCGTGGCGATGGCCATGCATGCCCACCTTGAGCAGCGCATGGATATGCTGGCTATTCTGAAGGCCATAGGCGCGGGTTCTGGAGATTTGCTACGCATCTTTCTCCTTCAAACTCTGGGCCTGGGCCTTGCCGGAGGTCTGCTCGGAGTGGCCGCCGGCGTGGGCGTAATGGCGGCGCTGCCGGCGGTGTTCGGCAATCTTCTGCCGGTTCATGCGACCCTTGAATTTCCCGGGAGATCCGTCGCTGCAGGGATGGGAACGGGGTTGCTGACCACGCTGCTGTTCTGTTTGCCGCCGCTGCTCGATGTTCGCGGTGTGAGGCCGGTCCTGGTGTTGCGCAGGCTCGTTGAGCCAGGACCGGAGGGCATCGGCGGCTGGTTCGCTCGCTGGTGGGCGCGGCGGTTGCAGATTGGGATTTCGATTGTGGTGGTGGCTGCACTCGGCGGAATCGCCTGGGCGCTCTCGGACTCGGCCAAAGTGGGGGGATGGTTCGCATTCCTTTTCGCCGCCGCGCTTCTGGTCCTGCTGGCGATGGCGGCAGTCGCGCTGCGAACGCTGCGTTTTCTGCTGAATCGCGTGCGGCTGCGTTTGCCTTCGTTCCTGCGCCATGGGCTGGCGAATCTATACCGGCCTGGAAATCAATCTGCGGCGGTGCTGGCCGCGTTGGGGACGGGCGTAATGCTGATTCTAGCGGTGTTCCTGATGCAGGCGGCGCTGCTGAGAGATTTGCGCGAGACTGCATCGCCTAAACTGCCGAATATTTTTCTGATTGATGTGACGACGGACGAAGTCGCCGGCGTGAAGGATTTCTTTGCGCACCAGGCCGGCGTAAGTCAAGCCTTGGACCTAATGCCGGTAGTGACGGGACGATTCGTTTCACTGAATGGCAAAACATTGGACGAGATGAAGGACCAGCATTTTCCGCGTCGTATGTTGGAGAATGCGGAGCTTTCCTGGGCCGATGTGCCGCCCGAAGGCGACAAGGTCACTCAGGGCAAATGGTGGACCGATGAAAAAGCGAATGAGTTAGCCGTTGGTTCGGGCGTTGCAGAACGGCTTCACCTGGGCGTGGGTTCAGTGGTGGAACTGGATTCTGGCGGAACAGTTCGAACGTTGAAGGTTACCGCGATTTATCGCGCGGACGGCCAGCACATCGCATCGCGCGTTTCATTCATGCTTCCTTCCGGGCAACTGAAAGACCGCAGCGCCACCTGGTATGGCGGCGCGCACATCGATCCGAAGCAGGTCGGAGCCATGGAGCGTGCGCTCTTTCAGGCTTTTCCAACGGTTACGGTCATCAACCTTGCCGATGTGCTGGAGAGGATTGAAAGCGTAGTTAATCAGGTCACATTTGTAGTCCGGTTTCTGGCCGGGTTCTCGATTTTTGCAGGGCTCATGATTCTGGCTTCGAGCATTGCCAGCACGCGTTTCAGGCGAATGCAGGAGGCGGTCGTGCTTAAGACGCTCGGCGCAACGCGCATGCGGATTGTGCGCACCTTTAGCGTCGAGTTCAGCGTGCTGGGACTTCTGGCCGGGTCGGTGGGCGTGGTGTTTGCCAACATCCTAACGCGCGTGCTGTTGCACAGGCTCGAAGTCGGTTTCCACATCGAGTGGGCTGCAACGCTTGTTGCACTCGTCGGCACCGCAGTTTTGGCAACGGCTACTGGTTGGATTGCGAGTTACCGCATTCTAGGGTTGAGACCGCTGGAAGTGTTGCGTGAAGAGTGAACAAAGCAGGGAATAGGGACTAGGGAACAGGGAACAGCTAAAAACCCCGTGGCTAGCAGCTTATCTTTGTGGCTTGAGCCCTAAACGCTGAGCCCTGGACCCTGGACCCTGATCCCTAACTCAAAAGTCTTCGTCGGATTCGACCGCGGGCAAGATGTCGTTGTCGCGAGCTACCCATACATAAAGGGCGGGCAGCAGGAATACGCCGATGACCAGGTTGGCAAGCAAGCCACCTACGATCACAATTGCGAAAGGCCGCTGCGAGTCCGACCCGATCGCATGGGACAGTGCGGCGGGCAAAAGACCCAGCGTAGCGACGAGCATGGTCATCATGACCGGACGCAGGCGCAGCACAGCGCCCTCAACGGCAGAGTCGATGATGTGCTCCTTGCTCGACTCCTCCATGCCCTTGCGCCGCGCGCGCAACTGGTTAATGAACTCAATCATGATGACGCCAGTTTCTACAGAGACGCCGAAGAGGGCGAGGAATCCCACTGCCGATGAGACAGAAAAGTTTGTGTGGGTGAGGAACAGCGCAAGCGGCCCTCCAATCGAGGCCACAATCACGGAACCAAGAATGAGCGCAGCCCATTTGTACGATCGGAACATCGTGTAAAGAATCAGGAAAATCGCCAGCACGGTTACTGGAATCACAATTGCCATGCGCTTGTTGGCGCGCTTCTGGCTCTCATATTCTCCGGCCCACTCAAGATGGTAGCCGGCGGGCAGTTTGATGTTGTGTTCGACGCGTGCAATGGCCTCTTCGACGGTTGAACCCAGGTCGCGTCCGCGCACCGAATACTTGATAGCGATGTAGCGCTGACCGGCTTCGCGGTTGATCTGTTCAGCGCCGTCGTCCGTTGTAGCCTTGGTGAGTTGCGCCAATGAGACTCGTTCTCCCGACGGTGAGAGCAGCCGGATATTTTCGATAGCTTCGCGCGTGTCGCGATATTGTTTTTGATAGCGCAGGGTCACGTCGAAGCGGGCCTCACCCTGCTGCAGTTGCGTGATCGCATTGGCTCCAACGGCGGTCTGTATGGCATCCTGCACGTCGGCAACGTTGATGCCCCAGCGCGCCGCGGCGGTGCGGTCGACCTGAAAGTTAAGATTGGGCTGGCCGACGATGCGAAATATTCCCAGGTCTTCAATGCCCTTGACCGTTTGCATTTGCGCCTGAATCTCTTCGGCTTTATGTTCCAGCGTGCGGAGGTCGTCTCCATACAGTTTGACGGCTAGCTCGCCTTTGACTCCGGAGACAGCTTCTTCCATGTTGTCGGAGATGGGCTGCGAATAATTCCAGATGACGCCAGGAAATTTTGATAACTCCTTGTCGATGGCACCGATCAGCTCTTCCTTGTTGCGATGGAATACAGGGCGCCAATCCTCTTTTCGCTTGAGGTCCACGAAATATTCGGTGTTGAAGAATCCAGCGGTATCTGTGCCGTCGTCAGGGCGACCGGTCTGGCTCACGACCTGCGTGACTTCCGGGAACGAGGCCATGACGCGTCGAGCCTGATTTGTGAATTCAATGCTGGCAGTAGGCCCTTCGCTGGGAGGCAGCGTGCCGCGAACCCAGATTGATCCCTCGTCAAGATGTGGCAGGAACTCCGAGCCGATGGGTCCGCCGACGGTGAGATAGATGGCGATTGCGAACAGAACCGCGGAGATGGCGAAGGTGACATTGCGGTGAACAATGGCAGCACGAACTGCCGTGCGATAGCGGCGAGTGAGCCACAGCATGAGGGGGTTCTGCCACTCCTTCGCTCCTTTCCGAAAGAGCAGGCTGGCCATGACCGGAGCAACAGCAATAGCGAAGACCACCGCACCCAGCAACGCGAAGCAGACCGTCCATGCCATGGGCTTGAATAGGCGGCCTTCGACGGCTTGCAATGTGAAGATCGGCAAATAAGAAGTGATGATGATGCCACGCGCGAAGAAGACGGGCCGCAGCACTTCGTGAGCAGCATCGCGAATCTTTTGCGCAGGGGTGCGGGTGTCGTCCTTCGACGAGAGATGCCGGACCATGTTCTCGATCATGATCACGGAACCATCAACCACCATGCCGAAATCCAACGCGCCAAGCGAGAGCAGATTCGCGGGAATGTGGCTCAGGTTGAGGCAGATGGACGCAAACATGAGCGCGAAGGGAATTGTGAGGGCGACGATGATTGCGCCACGGACATTGCCAAGGAAGATGAAGAGAATGATCGTGACCAGGATCATTCCCTCGGTCAGGTTGTGCTCGACTGTCTCAACCGTGTAGGAGACCAGCGCTGAGCGATCGAGGAAGGGAACTATCTTCACTCCCTTGGGCAGGATGCTGGTGTTGAGTTTTGTAACCTCCTCGTGGATGCCTTGCAGAACAGGGTCTGAGTCGTCTCCTTTTTGCAGCAGAACAATGCCTTCTACTGTGTCGGGGTTATCCACGATTGTGCCGTCGGGACGATGGGTGGAGCGGCCGATCTGTCCCAAGCGAATCTTGGGTCCCTGCGAAACTGTGGCAATGTCTTTGATCTTGATGGCCGCGCCGTTTTGAGTCTTGACAACCGTGTTCTCGATGTCCTGAACGCTCGCGAAAAGGCCCATCGATTGGACATTGATCTGCTGCGGCCCCTGCTCGATGAAGCTCCCTCCGCCATTTGTATTGTTGGCGGCGATTTGCTGCTCAACCTGGCTGATCGACAATCCATAAGAGACCAGCTTGTCGGGGTCGAGCTTGACTTGATACTCCTTGGTCGGGCCGCCGAAGCTGGCCACATCCACTACGCCCTGTACGCCTTTGAATGACTTTTCAAGGAACCAATCTTCAATTGATTTCTTCTCCATCACGTCATAGGAGGGATTGGTGCTCTCGATTGTGTACCAATAGATCTGGCCTACCGGGCTCCAGTCGGTGCCCATCTGCGGAGTGAGATTGGCAGGCAGGCTGACCATGCTGAGCCGCTCCAGAACATGCTCGCGATTAACGTCGCTGGTGGAGTCGTCATCGAAGATCAGCATCAGGCTGGACAATCCAGCCAGCGTGGTCGAGCGCAGATGGGTCAGGTGAGGAATGCCGGCCATCTGGATCTCAACCGGTACCGTGACCTGGCGCTCAATCTCTTCAGCCGAGCGCCCTGGCCATTGAGTAATCACTTGCACGTAGTTGTTGGCTACGTCCGGATAGGCTTCGATGGGCAGCGCTTTGAAAGACAGAACGCCCCAGGCGGTGATGACCACCACACCACCGAGAATCAGCCAGCGGTTCTTGAGCGCGAAATCGACGAGCGCACGAATCATTTACTGATTCCCCGCGGTTTCCAATAAGAGCGCATTTGTAACTACCTGCTGGCCGGGATTCAACCCGGAGAGAATTTCCTGCCGGTTGGAGTCGAGCATTTTGCCGGCGTGGACTTCAGTGCGTTTGAACTGATTGCCGCCCACCGGAAGATAGACCCAGTCGCGGTCATGCAGATGTAGCACAGCATCGGCCGGCACTACGGCGTGAGTTTCCTTTTTCAGACTGGTGAAGGTAGCCGTTCCGAACATGCCCAGCTTGAGGAAGCCTGGATTGGCAACCTCGATGCGCACCTTCGCAGTCCTGAGGGATGGATCCAACACCGGGCCGATGTCGCCGATGTGCCCTTTAAGCGGACGATCAGGATAAGCATTCAGTTTGAAGCGTGCTTCCTGACCAAGTTTCAACTTTGGAATGTCATTTTCATAAACGTCGCAGAGAATCCACACAGTAGACAGGTCGGCGATAGTGAAAGCCGTTGCCGATCCTGAAAGCGTCACGCCCGCTGCCGCCGCGTTGGTTACATTCTGGCCGATGATGACGCCAGAGATTGGCGCAAACACATCCACGATGGAATTGGGATGATCCTTATCCACGCCCAGAACCTTTAACTGTTCTTCAGCCGCCGTAAGATCGGATTTCGCGTCTTTTTCAGAGTCCTCAGCTTGCTCGACCATGGCCTGCGAGATGGCGCCATGTTTGAGAAGATCATCCGCTCGCATGAGTGCCTTGTTGGCCAGTTGCTCATCGTTCACAGCTTTGAGATAGGCATTGAACGCGGCGGAAACGTCTCCGCTTTGCACCCTGAAGAGCAACTGCCCTTTCTTCACGTTGTCATCGAGGCGAGTCTTGATGTCGACAACGCGTCCATTGGCCAGCGAGATGACGGGAACCTCCCGCGATATGTCCGGAAAAACCGTCCCTGTGGCTGTTAGCTCCGATGCGGAATCGACCTGTCCCGCTGAGACCAGCGGAAATTTTGCGACATCGTTTTTGTCTATGGTGATCAAATTCATATCGGCTACCTGGATCACCTGCGCAGGTGGCGGAGCGCCGTCGCCTTTGTCTTTATCGTTGGCGCCCTTGCAGCCGGAAAGAAAACTGGTGGACGCGGCCAGACCCAATGCAAGCAAGATCTTCACAAACGAATACCCCCGCATTCTTTTCAAGAAGGAATCGTGTGTCATTGGATTACCTCGCGTCCTACAGCAAGATTCAGTTGGCCCGCGGCGGTGAGATAGGTTCCGATCAGTTGCAGATAGGCCAGCTGCACGGTGCGAAAATCGCTTTGCGCGTTGAGAAGATCCATCAGCGACGCGCCACCGTGCTGGTAAGCATAGGTTACAGTGTCGCGAACGCGCGTGGCCTGGTCGTTGTATTTTGACTTATAAGGTTTAAGCAGCGCAATGTCGCTCTCCACCTGGGCGTAAGCGGAATCCACGTCGCTGAAAACCTGGGCACGTGCTGCGTCAATCAGTTGCTGTTCGCGGTCAATGTCGATTTGCGTACGCTTCTTCTCGCCTTGGTTCTTGTCGAAGATGCGCAGCGGAATGCTGACGCTGAGACCAAGCGTCTGGATTGCATCCGGGTTATTGTTCGAAGAGTTGTACGTGTACCAAGCACCAAAAGTCGGATCGGTGCTGCCATTGGCTTCAGCCAGCTTGTGGTTGGTGCCAGCCTGCTCGAGAGACTGGACTGCGGCGCGCAGGTCGGGGCGCTCGTCGAGGGCAATTTTCCGGAACTCTTCGAGCGGGTTCAGCGTGTCGGAAAAATCGAAAGTGCCGGTTACATCGAACTGCTCAACGGGCGTGCGATCGTTGAGAAGCTGGAGAAGCTGAATCTTCGATGTGCGCAGGTTGACGATGGCGGTCTGAATCTCCGACTCGTATTGCACGCGGAGTAATTCGATCCGGTCAAGGTCGATCTGCGCGATGTCGCCGGCGTTGAATCGATCGCGGCTGATCTGGATGATGTGGTCGTAGTATTCGAGGTCCTGCTTCGCAACGTCCAGAACGGTCTTTGCCTGCAAGGTCTGGACAAAGGCCGACCTCAAGGTAAAGATCAGTGTCCGGTCCAGATCGGCATGCTGCGAAAGTGCGATCTGCGTGCCTTCTTGCGCACTCTTCAGCCTGAGTTCTCGTTTACCATCGCGCTCGTGAAGGTAGCTAACATTGGGCTGGTAATCCGTACCGGCAAGGGGTTGCCAGTGGCCGTTATTCGGCGCAATCTGTGTGCCGTCTACAGAGAAGGTGAATTGGGGATTGGGCCGAAGAAACGCCGTGATCTCCGCAGCCTTCATCTCATCCACGTTAAGGGAATCCGCCCGGAGCGTAGGATTGGCAGTTTCGAATCGTGCCTTGACTTGATCCCAGCTCAGGGCTTGCTGCGCCCCAACCAGGTTGGGCGATAGCAGGAGGAGAGTGACGACTGCCTTGGCAGCGAGTGATTTGTAGATGCGCTTCATACACAGCCTCTACGCCGTGGTGTGCACGGCGGACACAGGATAGGGAAAGGCAAAGGCCAAAGAGGTTAACCAATAGAAGATTGCGCTACTTGGCGGCATGATATCTCTTCTACAAAGTATTGATTGTATTACACGTAGTCGATCGGTGACCCGGTGCATCGTAATGGATGCCGCGTTGCCAAACTTGGTTGGGTCATCGCCTGCGGGCCAAGTTTGACCATGAAGCCGAATCACTTTATCATGAACAAGTTGGGTTTCTGTGCTTGATGTCCGGGCGCGGCTTTCGCCAATCCGGCTTCGGTCTAAGTCAATTCAAGTTTTGTTGCCCCCTCGTTCAATGGTAGGACAGCTGCCTCTGGAGCAGCCTATCGGGGTTCGAATCCCTGGGGGGCAGCCACTCAAGCACTTTCCCGCACTACTCTGAACTTCCTCGTACAACCAAATCTTTATAAAAATCAATAACTTGTGAGTATATTGCGTGCGCGACAGTTCGCGAAAGTGCGGCTGAAGCCCTTGCGAAACCGGGGTACGGATTGGGGTACAATTCCCTTTGAAAGTGGGGTACGAACGAAATCCATTAGTGGGGTTGGAAAAATGCCGCTGTCGGATAGCGCTGTTAGAACACATAAGCCGCGTGAAAGGGCCTATAAGATCTACGATCGCGACGGGTTGTTTTTACTCATCACTCCCAGTGGCTCCAAATTGTGGCGCTGGCGCTACCGTTTTAATCACAAGGAAAAATTGATGGCGTTAGGCGAGTATCCGGTTGTGAGCCTTGCCCAAGCGCGCGACCGCCATCTTGTCGCGCGCAAGATCCTAGGGTCCGGGATCGATCCAATGGTGGAGCGGAAGACCGTGGCCGAAGCCAAACAGAGAGAGGTTGAGGCGCGGGAGAGAGAAGCTGAAAACAGTTTTGAGAAAGTGGCCCGCAAATGGTGGGATTGGTGGGCACTCGGCAAATCCCAGCGTCATGCGGATTATGTCTTGCGGCGTCTGGAAGCAGATGTCTTCCCATCGTTTGGCCATAAGTTCATCGATCTTGTAACGGCTGCCGACATTCGGAACCTGATGCTTACAGTCGAGAGTCGCGGTGCGCGAGACGTTGCGAAACGTGCCCACGAGACGACCGGGCAAGTTTTTCGATATGCGATTGCCCGTGGTATTGCCAATAGAAATCCGGCTGCGGATTTCAAACCCAAAGATATTTTGGCTGAGGCCAAGGAGGAAAATTTCGCGCGTATCGATGCCAAGGAACTGCCCGATCTGCTGGCGAGGATGGAAAGTTATGACGGGGACGCTCTGACGCGTCTTGCCATGAGACTGATGGCTTATACGTTCGTGCGCACATCCGAACTCATCGAGTCAGAATGGTCGGAATTTGACCTGGACAGTGCCCGCTGGGATATTCCGGCCGAGCGCATGAAGATGGACACGCCGCACATCGTTCCTCTTTCGCGGCAGGCCGTTGAAGTTCTGCGCGCTCTCAAGCTGCTGACAGGGAATGGAAGTTTCGTGTTCCCGGGGGCGAACGATAAAGAGAAACCAATGAGCAACAATACGATCCTGTTTGCGCTGTATCGTCTGGGCTACAAAGGCCGCATGACTGGGCATGGCTTTCGTGGATTGGCATCTACCATACTGCACGAGAACGGCTTTGAAGATGAACAGATCGAGCTGCAACTCGCACATCAGAAGCGCAACAAAGTAGCCGCTGCCTACAACCACGCAAAGTATTTGAAGCAGCGCAAAGTGATGATCCAATGGTGGGCTGACTATCTGGATCAACAGCTTGTCAAAGGCCGGCAACGCATTAACGGGATTGGCGCTGGCTCCGCTGAGGTTCCAGCAGTACTTGATAGCAAGAAATTGACGAGCCGCATTAAGCAGCCGATCGCGACGCGTGCACGCGCTCTACAGCCCACTGTCTGATTTCGGATTTCACCCAAGCGACTGCGCGCGGTCCTAGACGGACGGGTGCAGGAAAGCTCTTGCCCCGAATTAACTCGTAGATACTCGTCTTCGAGAGGCCAGTGACCGCCTTCACTTCCGGTAACCGCAAAAAGCTCACGTCATCCAGTCCGTCGGAAGCCCCGTTGAGGTGGTTTATATCCGATGGCTTCTGAGAGTGGGGCATTTTCTTGGCGAATAATTGTTGCGCTCGTACCGGCTGCCCACTGCTCTTCTCGGCAAGCTGAACAGAAGTCATCGACTTTCTCATCGGGCCACTGGGCATTTTCACCTCCACCTCTTCTGAGCATATTCGAAGCAGTTCGAATTCATACTCGAAGCTTCTTTAACGAGCAAATTTCCTGTCCAAAGATTGAGCCAAACTCTCACTGACGTCCAAGACCTTTTTAGACAAGATCAATGCGCGACAGGCATCAGTAGGGCGCATTCAGCTATTTGCAGGAATTGACGGGCGTAACAAGTTGCGAGAGAAATCTCGCCACATTACGAGGTGCGTTCCGGAGAGGAGCTGCAAACGGTAGTTGCAACCAGCAGCGCGCGCTTTAGCGCCAGAGGCGGCAATACTGCGGCAAGAGGTAGCGCATTTCGAGTCTCGTCCTTCACTGGCTGAAGCAGATCGTTGTCAATATCTTCGTTGCCTAGATCGTCATTTGATCGGATGAGCTCCAGGAATCTCTCCTTCGATGACGGGGAGGCAAATGAAAACAAGATCTCGTATGCCATCATTTCTTGATCACCGACGAGCGCTAACGATCGGACGTTTGTGAGGCGTGCATAGCCGAGCAGATAACCAATCGTATCCGCTGCTAGATCTCTGCCCTCTGGGTCCTCGTCGTTCAGAAACTCCACCGCGCAAAGCCAATCGGGCTCATCGATCCAGTGAGGTTCAGCCATGGACTCGATTGTCATTGGATTTCTCCTCAATTGGTAATTCAGGACGCCGCCAAGTCACGGCAGAGGTCGCGGGTTCGAGCTCCGTCGTCCCCGCCGTCATTCTAAGGCACTTAGGATGATGGGTGACCCCAAAAAGACAGAGGTCGCGGGTTTGATATGGGTGCAATAAGCATCCTACCCCGCCTTTTGTGGGTGTATTTCATCCTTCGTTTCACCCAGATTCGGTACCATCATCCTTACAACCTTGCTTTGTGCGGCCCGCTTGTTTGAGGTCGTCGCCTGCGTATAGACCTCAAGTGTGATCCTGCTGTTGGCGTGCCGTAAAAGCTCCTGGACGGTTTTTACATCTTCCCCGTTGGCCTTGAGCAATGTGCCGAAGGTATGGCGGAAGGTGTGCCAACCGATTCGTTTGTGAATGCCGCTTGCTCGTGCAAACGGCCTGATATAGCGCTTCATCAGATTGTCCGGCCAATACGGTTGCGTGCACCGCATGACCTCGCGCGCGAAGACATAATCATCATTCAGTTGATAGGTGCTCTGGCGCCGCCAGCGCAGCAGATCCTCCGCCATATAAACATCCAGCGGAACCGGTTTGGCAGATGCCTCCGTCTTGCAGTCGCCCACAAACTGATGCCAAATGGAACGGGTCACACTGAGTTCAAGGTTGTCGAAGTCCACATCCCGCCAACGCAAGGCCAGAAGTTCGCTGACGCGAAGCCCGGTCCCGGCGTCCAGCAGTGCGCGTGTTCGTTCCCGAACACCCAGCTTGCTGAGCAGTACTTGAATTTCGGCGAGTTCGAGAACATCAGGAATCCGCTCCCGCTTCGCGCTCTGCCGAACGAGTTTGATCGGGTTTCGATCCGCCCATTCGTATCGCATCGCATGTGTGAAGAGTGCGCTCATGAGGTTCCGAATCTTGGCCCGTGTGCCCTTCGCCCGCTTGATGCCGTCCAACCATTCTTCGACTGCGACGGACTTCACCTGGTTGAGTGTGTGATCTCCCCAACGAGGAAGAATCCAGTTTTCCAGGTTGCATTCATAAGCAGATCTCGTCGAGAACGCCTTTCTGCCGTTGCGGTCACCGGCCAATTCTTTCAGCCTGTAATGCGCGACGAGCATGGCGATCGTGCTCGGCCCGGTACCTGCTTGCGGGGTTTCTTGGTTTGCGTCGATGCGCAACGCTTGCGCGGCCTTTAAGGCGGACGCTTCATTTGCGAGTGTATCGACCGTACCGACGATTGCCTTACGGTATTTGCTCTTACCGTCGGTTCCAGCCTCATACCATCGAAAAATCCAAACATCCGGCCCGCTTTGCCGCTTTTCGCGCTGCACGCTTCCTTGCTGATACCGTGTTCGCCTGAACATCCAATCTCCTATCCCACGCGGCAACGGATGGTTGTTCTTATGGCAGTGCTACGCCGCGCAGAGGTCGACCCAAAATTGTTCAGCTTGCCATTTGCCTTTGAGCCCACCGTTCGATTTCTGAGGCTCGAAATCGCCACAGTTTGCCAACGTGAATTCCGCGCACTATGCCCTTCCGTGCCAGCTTCCGCAACGTCTTTGGATGAATCTTCATGATGGCCGCTGCCTCTTCGGTGTCGAGGAATGGCTCCGGACTGAAACTCGCAGACAGCACAGATTTTGGCGGGGTCTCAGATAGCTCGTCTGTTTGTATGTTGTGTATGGACGGAAAAGCATCAGAGATCATCGATTCCTCCTGAACATTCAAAATCGGCCGCGCTGCATTTGTCACAAATCACCTCAAATTCTTGGTGTTGGACTGGACAAGAGCTGATGTTGATCTCCACGGCCAACAACGACCCGCTTTTCCACGTCTTGTGGAAAGCGTGAGAGCTATGTGTAAAACAGGTCATTGATTCGGTCAAATGACCTAGCACCACTGGATAAAGGAGGAGTGCTTCGAGAGGCCACGAAGAAAGACATTCAGCCTATCCGCCCAGCCAAGGGAATGCGATCCACTCGAATTTGACCGAGTTTTGAACCTGAACCATCCTGTCACCGACGAATAGGGGGGCGGGATGTTTGAGTCATTCGACGACCTGATGAGCCGACTCCAGGCAACGGGGTACTTCATCGACCCAGTGATTACCAGGATTGTCTTTCTGGCAGGCAAGTTGCAAAAGCCGCTCCTGCTTGAAGGACCAGCAGGCAGCGGCAAAACGCAACTGGCGGTATCAGTTGCGCAAGCCGCAGGCACTCATGTTGAGCGGCTTCAATGCTACCGCGGGGTCACCGAGGATAAGGCCATCGGTCGCTTCGATGAGAGCCTTCAGCGGCTCTATATGGAGTTCACCAAGGGGCAGGGCACGAATGGAACGACAGGGAACTGGCGCGAGTTGCAGGCCAACCTCAAGGGTCGCGACTTCTTTCGGCCCGGTCCGCTCATGCGAGCTCTCGAATGCGAGAGGCCCTGCGTTTTGCTGATAGACGAACTCGACAAGGTGGATGAGGGCTTTGAGGCGCTTCTGCTGGAGATTCTTTCTGCCTGGCAGCTTTCGATTCCCGAATTTGGGACCGTTGAAGCCAAAAGTATTCCGTTCGTGGTCCTTACCAGCAATGAAGAGCGGCGCTTGGGCGACCCGATCCGGCGGCGCAGCTTGTATGTTCGGGTCGAGCATCCGAAGCCCGAACGGGAGGCGGAGATCATCGCCAGCCGGACACCGGAAGCGAGCGTGGGTTTTCACCGCGAGATTGCCGGCATTGCGCGTTCGTTCCGCAACTATTCGCTGGAGAAGCCACCGTCGGTTTCGGAGATGATCGACTTCGCCAATGCGGTGCAGTTGCTGGGCACCGATCATGTGACGGAGGAACAACGAGACGTATTGCTGCCCTTCCTGGCCAAGACGGAAAAGGACCGGCGCCATCTTCTTCTACGCGAGGGATTCCAAAGCCTGCTTGTCGATGGGGCGCGTTATGCGAAGGACCTTGGGCTCGCAGGAGCCGCGAGATGAAATGGCTTCTTGTGGTTCTTCTGATGGCGCCGCTAGTCGGTCAAGGACAGGAGAACATGGCGAAGGCTAAGGGCTGGGTTCAGCAATATGCCAGCCATTACGGCGTGTCCGCGGATCTGGTTGCCGCGCTGATTGATGTGGAGTCGCGCTGGAATCCCCGGGCTGTTTCCCGTAGCGGCGCTTTGGGATTGATGCAGTTGATGCCCGCAACAGCGCGCCGCTTTGGAGCGTTTAAGCCTTTTGACCCCGAACAGAACATTGCCGCTGGAACGCGATATTTGACAACGCTGATGTGGGAGTTCCACGGAGATCTGAGGCTTGTGGCCGCAGCCTATTACGCCGGCGATCGATGGGTTGCAAAGAGGCAACTCGATTACAACAACCCGGACGTGATCGCCTACGTCGAGTCGGTTCGACAACACTACCTTGCGCGCAAGTCAGCAACACCGACATTTTCCACGAGGTGAATCTGAATGAGGCTTCGTTGGCTGGTTCCGATAGCCGTCCTATATGCTCTGCGTTTGCTCGCCGCGGATGACACTGTAAAACCACGCGTCGCGACGATCACCATCAACCCGTCTAAGGTGACGACTCTTCACCTGCGGCCTGAGTTCGAGTCGGCGATTCATATGCCGGAGGAAATCACGTCGGTGATTCTCGGCAGCCCCGGCTCCTTCAAGGCGGAACACAACGATGGCGAGCCGGATTATGTGTACGTCAAGCCGATCACAAAAGAGGCTGCTCAATCGAATCTCCTGATCGCGACCAGGTCTGGCCAGCATGTGTCGATCGAGTTGATCAGTGATGGAATCGGCGGGGCCGGACCTGCTCTGCCGGTCGATTTCATGATTGAATACCGCACCTCTCTGAGCTTCCTGATTCCTGTCGCTGCACGCGTGGAAAACGTGAGAGTCGATCTCACGGGAACTGCGCCACCCCCCGCTTCGCCAGAAATCGCAGCAGCAGCGAATCCGCTTTCGGCGGTCGACGGAGAGTACGAGCAGCAGATGCGCATCAACGCTCCCGGATGGACGAAATGGGAGGGAAAACAGATTGAAACATCGCTCGGCGATATCCGGCAATGGAGCAATGAGACCGCGGTTTCGTTCTCAATCCTGAATCCATCCGATCAGCCGGTAGAGGTTGTGCCGCCGCAGATTCAAATCAGCGGCCGTGCGGTCAGCAAAAAGAAGAAGGAAGGAAAGAACCTTACTGCGGATCAGCTTCTGATACGCGATTACCGACTCAGTGCGACAAGGATTGAAGCGGGCGCACGCGCTGATGGAGTCGTCGTCTTCGACCGCCCAAATTTCAAGCAATCAATAGAGAAGCTCTTCCTCCAGATTGCCCAGGCCGACCAAGTAGATCGGCCCATTCTGATTCGGCTCCCCTTCACACCACCGATCGCCGGCGAATTCCGGTAAGCCCAGACCCCCGGACAAAGGAGACGCTATGAAAAGCAGCGAGATGAATGGATCGAGAATCGCCCCCGGGCAGATCGAGGAGCCCGTTGAAGGACCGACGACGGAATCTCCTCGTCAGCGGCCCCCGCTTCCAGTTGAGCCCGCGCTGAGTGAAGCCCTTGCGGATTGGCCACATGGTGAAGCTCATGCAACGAGAGAGGGCTTCGGCGGCAAAACAGGCATCGAGAAGAGCAAGCTGGCCCTGCTGGGTGGCGGGTTGCTGGCCGCTGTGCTCTTCTTTGCCTTTACCTCTCTGGTCAACCATTCTTCATCGACGAACAAGACGACCGTGAAAAAAGCAAACAATTTGGCACAGGAGCAAGTTTCAGGCCAACTAAAGGGGAGCGTTACGCCTTTGATGGAGACGGTACGCAACGACGTTCAGGAAAATACCAGTGGGCAAGTTCATCCCGGCGACATCAAGCGCACGAGTACTCCGGCGACGGGCGCAGGCCGAAGCCCCGGAGCGGGGATGCCTCGAAAGCCCCGCGCGGGGGGCACGGCAGGTGCGAGCACCTTGGGCGCCATACCATCGTTTTCAGACACGCAGCAGAAATGGGAGGAGCCCCAGCCGTATGGCGAAGCCAACCGGGCTTCTTCCACTCAGACGCAACAATCGCAAAATGCTTTGAAGGAGGCGTCGCTCGTGTTTGTGTGCGCACCAACTCATTCAGAGACGTCGAGCGCTCTGAGTCATGCAGCTGCCGATGGAGCGCCGGTGCTGGAAATGACGCCCGGGGCGCGGATTGAAGCGAAGCTCGAAACGCAAATTTCGAGCGCGGTTCAAGCTCCGGTGGTGGCCGTTGTCGAATATACCTACGCGATCGGAGACAGGATTGTTGTGCCGGCCGGTGCTCGCGTTTACGGTCAGCTGCAACAGGCGGATAGATCCGGCTTCGTCGGAGTGAAATTCGATGAGATCGAGTTGCTTGACGGGCAACGCGAGAAAATCGAGGCCATCGGCGCCGGGCTTGATTTCGGGCCAATCAAAGGAACGGTGTACGGAAAGAACACCGGAAAGAACTTCCTGATACGCGCTGCGTCCGGCATCGGTTCCTTGGCCGCGACGCTGGTCGGCAACAACTCGAGCGCCGCGTTCTCAGAAGGGGACCTGCTCCGCGAAAGAGTATCGGAGAACATCGGAGATGCAGGCGATTCCGAATTGATGAGCCTGAATCTCACCAGCCGCGTCGTAGTCTCGGTCCCGGCCGATACGAAGATCTACATTGTCTTCACAAGGCATGATCAGAGCCAGACAGGGTTGCACAGAGTGGCAGCCCAATAGGCTCGTGCCACCCCCCCCGTAATGCCTCGGCCTCAGAGCCGGGGCTTTCTTTTGCACGCCTGCAAGAGAGGCGTCGCCATAGGCAGTAGCCGCCACGAGCCGACTCCTGGTTGCCGTTTCAGAAATCTTTCAGGCGCTGACTGGGCCGAATCGATACGGTCTTTCGGGGAATGTTTGACCGATAATCGTTCCAGCTATGTCGCTATTCAAGTGACTCATTGCAGAACAAATTGGTCAAGCCGCATCTGGCCAACGATCGTTCCCGATCTGTCATTGTGCGTTTGATCAATTCTCGGGCTCCGAAGACTGCCCATAAACGCCGACAGAAAGGATTCTTGCTTGACATTCTTCTCCATGAAGGTGAACTGAAAATTTGCTGTTGGCCCGAGTCTGTCTTTTCCAGGACCAAGGATGTCACCACATGTTTGGTCAACTGCTTTGCCCTTGTTGAAGTCCTGAACCTTTGATACGGAGGCGTCAGTTCGATTGCCGGCCGAGTGCCAAACGCAAATTGACGGAATCTCGGTTCTGTCCCAAGTTCTCTCCATTCGCGGAAGCCCGAGCGACCGCGTTCAGGAGAGAATCATGAAATCCGCATTCGCCATCTGGGTGGGCTCGACCGTAACTGCAGCATCACAATCGACCCAATCGCATAAACTCCTCACGAAATACCGCTCGATCAGCTTGGCTATTCTGGCGCTTCTGGCGAGTATTGTCCCGGCGTTTGGGATCACCGTCACAACCCCTGAGAACGGTGAACAACTCACTTCACCCTTCAGCTTGGTTGCGAGCACAACTTCCTGCGGTGCCGAACCAGCTGTTTCAATGGGCTACTCGCTTGATTACGGCGCGACGACCATTGTCCCAACTTCTTTCAGCGCGATGGTCATCGCCGGTGGGGGGCAGCACATCCTGCATGTGAAATGCTGGGGTCAGAACGGCGCAAACAGCGATACATCCCTGAACATCACAATCGTTCCAGAGACTACCGTACCCTCAAACGCCACGATCGTGGGCGACATCCAGAGTCTGCCAAATTGGGCCTGGGACCACGACCCAGGCACTCCGGGAGACTCCACCGGCAGCAGTGATTTAACGAATGTACCCTCATTGAGTGGGAACGCGAGGCGGATGGCAGTGAGTTTTGATAATTCGGGCGGTGAACTCTTTCACGTCTCCTTTGGTAAAGACACGGCTGCCACCCATTTCATCTATGACGCCGAAGTCTATCTCGGATATTCTTCCGCACTAGCCAACATCGAAATGGACATGAATCAGGTCATGGCCAACGGCGACACCGTGATTTATGGGGTACAGTGCGATGGGATTTCGGGCACCTGGGATTACACACTGAATCTTGGAACCCCGGAGCAGCCAATTGACAAGTGGATCCACTCGAATGTTTCATGCCCGGAGCCTAAGACCTGGGATCCAAATACGTGGCACCATGTTCAGATTTCATACTCCCGCGACGGTTCAGGAAACGTAACCTACGGGTCAGTTGTCTTGGATGGCAATCAGTCGGACTTTGTTGGCGCCACAGGCAACTCGGCCTTCGCTTTGGGGTGGGGAACGACGCTGCTTACAAACTTTCAGGTTGACGGTCTTGGGCTCGAAGGTTCGATCACTGCTTATCTCGATAAGCTTACGGTATCCAGGTGGTGATTTTCGGGCCATCCAGACTCTTTAGCGAGTGCCGTGGCCACCCTGCCGTAACTCCGATCTGCTATTTCTGTTTCCGAGCCGTCGGGGCGGTGGCGTCTGCTTCAATAAAAGTTCTGGGATTTCCATTTTATTTGCCCAGGCACGAGATAATTGATCCCAGGTGTCCGGTCCGCCAGGCCGCTGCCCCAAGTTTGCGGAGACAGCCGCTTCATCGGCCGGTTCGGTTGTCTTGGTGAAATTCTCCGGAAGGGTCGTCGAGGCAAGGGCTGTACGATTGGCTGCAACCGCTCGCTTCAAGACCTCTGTTCCAACAGCCATCGCTTCCAAAGCAAAGCACGTTGTGCGAGCAGCCAATGCGGAGCCATTGCTTATCCATAGAGATTGTGTCAGAGCCGGAATGCCGGCCGATGGTCCCATTTGCTCGCCGCCATCAGAGCTTTCTGGCGCTCTGCCAGGTTGGCCCATACCCGCCCAACGATCTTCGAAGGTTCCGAGCCGATGTAGTCGAAAATGTAGCTGCCAAAGCGGCTTAGTGAGGAAAGTTCGGCATGAACTGATTGATCAAGCTCCACCCCTTTCGGACAAACGAGATTTAGTCAAAAAACAATCGGCCATCTTCGGAAGTTGTGTCTGATCAATTTTGTCCTTGATTCCACTTTTATTTTGGTGTCAATCTACGCTTCGTCGCCAGCCACAGGAATGGCACCAGAAGCTGCAGAGCAACACCGAGGCCGAACGCTTCGGCAACGCCGTCCGGTAGGCTTTCACTAGCTCGAAATAAGCGATGCTGCGCCGGGGAATCCGAATGGCAGAGAACGGACCCGAATAGAAGCCGCCGAAGAAACGAGATTGACAGATAAGCGATAAGCGCGTACTGTCACTTCACTGCAACACCTTTTGACTTTCCCGATCTGTACGAAAGCCCCTCTGCCGGACACGAGGGGCTTTCGTGTTCCTGGGAAAAAATGAGCAATTCGGAACAGTTTGCAGTTTGGGTCGCCTGTACACTTTCGGACATGTTTAGTCCTATTACAATAGCGAGCGCCAAACTGGACGCCGCAGATGGGCTGCTTGTCATCTTCTCGGACTGGACGACGGGCGGGTACTTAATAGAGGAGTTACTGGAGCGGAGGCCCTACCGTCGAGACCTAAGCGAAGAACTGAATGATCCGAATTGTTCACCAGCGCACACCCCGCATTCTTAGAGCATTTCCAACACCTATGTAAAAGAACGGAGCCTCGCGTCGGTAAAGGCTCCGTTTGGGTTCTCAAGTTGATAGTGCGCAAAAAGAGGAGTTCCCGGCCACCTGGATGACACGCGGCCGGGAACTCCGTCCCCAGTTCTGCGGGTTGTTTCCTAGAACGAAAGCTAGCGCGGGTCTATCGATGACGACTGAGCAATTCTGTACAAGTTCAGCTAAAAATCAGCTCAATGCAGATTTCATACACCACCCACTTTTTCAGGAAAATTTCGTCCATTGGTTCTGTGCACTCAAACCATTGAGGGATAGAGACCGAAGAATAAAGAGCTTATGGTCGAGGAAAGTGGAGGCTTAGATGCTAATTCCTATGCTCTACAAGCTATATACAAAGCTCTATATTCTGATTGGCTCGGAGGAAGGGCAGAACTTGGTTGAATACGCGCTGGTCGTTGCCCTGATTGCGTTCAGCGCTACCGCCGGAATGAAGACCCCTAGCCGCTGGACTAGCAAAGGCGTTTCAGGGGATCAGCACCACGCTCGGAAGCTATATAAGCTAATCTTGGATCAGCAACGCAGATTTCAGCCTCTCCCAGATTTTTCTGGATGCACATAGTCGACATGCACGTGGAAAGCGAGCGCAGTCTCCGCACGCTTATTTGGATTCACGGTAAACTCGGCATCGCAGAGGGAACACCGGAAGATGTTCGGCTTGTCTTCTACAGGTTTTAGATACGGCTCGCTGATCATGACCCAAAGTCTACGCCAGTCGATTAGTTTCACCAGACCTGAGCAAAAAATCAAAGCACAAATCGGACAGTGCGCAGGATCGCGGCATTCATGAGAGGTTGGAAGGTCAGCGGCGTTGTCAGCTTCGCCTTGAGCCTAAAGCTTCGGCACAACAATCAATGCATTCACACCGGGACCCGATAGTGTGTAGGGCGATCCCGGAGTTTCTGTGATGGTGGTCGGAGTAACCGTGTACACAAAGAGTCGGCTGTAGGTGGTGATGGAGGTTGGGAAGGCGGATATGCTGAGTGGGGATTCCGAACTCGCATTGGAGGTAGGATTATCTCCCTTGGCTGTTGGCTTTGAAATGACCGTCACCTTCGCAGCGGCGGACGCTTTCCCTCCGCCCACCTTTGTTCCGGAAATTGTGTAGGTAGTAGTCGCCTTTGGCGTGACATTCTGTTCTCCAGAACATTCACCAGAGCAGTCCCCGAGGGGGTACGAGCTTCCATCGCTGCCTTTTATTGTGACGTTAGTTGCACCGGACGCACTGTATGACAAAGTTGAGTAAGATTGTGCAGCACTCAAAGCATACAGATGGTTGTTGTTGTCCCAGTGCATTTCAGTGATCGCGGCACTTGTGAGAACTTTGCTATATGGAGTGATCGGAGCGGCTCCGTTGAAGTGGAAGACCTGTAATCCATATCCCCCCACAGCAAGGAGATTACCCTCTGGGGACATATTCAGAGTGTAAGCGTCTGTGACCTCAGGGTAGGGCATATTTTTTGCCGTAGCGGTCGACGAAAGGTTCCCTTTGCTGTCCACCGTATAGCTTGCAAGTTGAGCGGGATCGTATTCCTCGGGACCGTAATTATTGGCAACTATCGCCGCCAAATGATTGGTCGAGTCAGCAGTAACATAAAATGGGTCATAACCGACCGGATACGTATTTCCACCCGACAGATTGAATGCCAGATTCTGCATTTCCCCATTGCTCTCGCGTACAAATCCTGCCCAACCGGGGCCACCTCCACAGCAATCAAAATCGCCCGCAAGATAACCGAATGTGTCATTCTCGATGATTGTTGGTGCTTGATAAAATCCATAACCAGCATTGCTTCCGGTCATTATGCCGCCGTTAAACGACAGATCGCCTGATTTTGAAATATTGTAAGTTTGGATCGCTTCGTTACAGTCACCATTATCATTTGGAAATAAAACATAGAGGTTCTTGCCGGTGTGATCCAGATTGGCTAGACCAATGGTTCCAAAAGGTTGTCCGTCGCAAACACCATTGTCGGGATAATCCTGGGTGTTGATGGAGGACACTTGCTTCCCAATAGTTCCCGTGGAACTGACCGAGTATGAGTGGACATCATAGGTGCCAAGACTGATGAAGGACGATCCGTTGCTGCCAATAGCTAGACCCGATGTATGGAAAGGCGAGCCTTTGACCAGAGTGAGCTGGCCGTTTGAGGCGGCGTCGTAAAGATTGACTCCTTTGGCTGTTCCGACATACACGTAAGCAACCGGAGCGGAGGCGGCAACTACATCCTTAGACGTGGTCAGCGGGGTTGTCGCTGAATCGATCTCGATCGTTTGATCGAATCCTGGCTGTGCCGAGGAAAGGGCAATGCCGAAGGTGAGACAGATGCTGAACCCTGTCGATCTCATCGTCTAATTCTCCTAATGTCGCTTTTATAACGCCGGCGCAGGTACACAACGGCACCAGAAGTATATTCCGACTCGTTCAGGTGTGGCAATCGGTGTCGTTAGATCTATGGCTTGGACCGAGCCCACACGCTACTCGCGATGGATGGTCAAGTCAAGGCTAGACCAGCACCGGCAACCTGAAGGCAGTCCAGCATTACCAATCCATGTCTGAGAAGATGAATCCCTGTTTGACCGGTGCCTTTAGGCGTTCTGCACAATGCTTCTTTGCCTCATCAAGAATCCAGAAGAAATCGACCTCCGCACCATCGAGAATGACATCTCGGTCCAACTCGCTCCATTGCGCATGAGTCTGCCCAACGCAATGCCGCGTGCCAAGTTGGTTTGCCTTCTAGAACAGGCGCAGCCCCGTCATCGCTCGGTGAGCGATGAATCGACAAATCTCTCGTTGACGGAAGATCAATCCTCGCTAGTCGGCTTCTCGCACTCTTTCCGAGGCCTCGGCGCTGTTACGGGCGGACAACCGGCATCTCGCACAAATGACCCAAAACCTGTGGGGGCTAGCCAACTCAAAAATAGATAAAGAACGGTATCATTCACTGATCGCCATTCTGTCGGAGTTTCCCGATGGCTTGAAGATTCGCGCTGAGGAAACCACCTGGCATTTCGCCAGGGGTGTGCAAGCTCCAAAACCTTGCTTGGCGGGGTCGCTTTCGTATCGATTCTGCTGATTTGCGCCTTTGCAAATCGCCGAATAGATTTCAACTCGGTGCAAACTCGACTGTAGACGAAATCGTAGCGGTCGGAGCACTCTAGAACTATCCAGAACCACAGCTTTCAATAGCATGGCCGCAACGCATTCAATCCAGAACAGTTAACTTCACTCGATTTCAACAGATTTCAACAAGTCGCAGAATCTGGTTCGGGACCACGGTCTCTACCTCTCGTAAGCCTTGTAGAATCAGCTATTTGAAAAATTGAACTTGTTGAACCTTGTGGAATTTGGAGGGTTTGACCGATACAAATTCGTCTACATCGCCGCAGTGACCGTCCTAGATTCTTGCTTATCTGCCACTTAGAACAGTTGATATCATTGGCCGTCCCCCTGGGTTTGCACCAGGGGGTCTATATGCCTGAAGGACCTGTCGCAAAGGGCCGATGAGGGCTGTGCTGAGATTCCGATGCACGCTTTGCGAACTTTGTTGAGCCGCGCGCCTTTCACTCGGATCGACACGTGGGACAGTCGGGATCTGATCCCACCGTTCGATGAATGACAACGTTCTTTATCGTTCACCCCTTGGCGGGCAAGCCCGCATCGGGATTCTGATTCATTTTTCCGATTAGCCGGTTTCACGGCCACTTGGGATCTCCAGCAGACTGCTGCTTTTCGCCGGTAAGAATTAGATCCAAAGCGAAAGAGCGCTACTTGGTTAAAAGATGCAATGCTCGGTTCGGCGAACTTGATATACAGAATCGCTGAGTCGACTGAATACCGCCAGCACATTTTAGTGCGCGATGAGTGACTTCGAGTGGATCTAAATGCGCCTTGACTACGGTGGGTTTCGCTTGACCAAGGATCGGTCCTGATATGCCGTTGTGCGTCTGACCGATCGGAGGAGCGCTCGGTCGAGATGCGTTTGATGAACGACCGCTCCGGTTGCGTCAATGTGCGTTTGACAAATTCTCGTTGAAGCTCTCCGAGGTTCCAACGAATACAGATTGGGTTCTCTGCGAAGGTCTATCTTTCCATCGCAGGAAGTTCGCCCGCGAACTGGACCAATTTGTCCGACCATATCGCCAATTCAGGTTTAAGTTCTGGTTCTCTGTCAATACTTACACGTTCAACTGCGCCCAAGCTGTGCCCGCAATTCTTCCAACCTGCAACCTCTACATACATGAGAGCTTCGTACGCCGATCATTTTCAGCCGAGCGACTTGACCGATTTCCAATTGGGCCTCAAGTTCTCTCCTGACACGGATGCCCCGAGCAACCGCGTCCAGGAGAGAGTGTCATGAAAACCGCATTGGCCTTCTGGCGGGGCACGACTGCACCCGCTGCACTTCGATCAACTCATGAGCGCCCTGGCGCGATCAACCGGACGCGCATTTCGCTGCTGTCCGCCATTTGGATCGTTCTCGCCGTTAATCTTGCCGCGCCCTTCGCAGCGACCGCACAAAATCTGGGTACATCTCCACAGTTCGGCCAGGCGGTTCAGGGCCAGCAAGCTACTACGGTCGAAGGAACGGTCCTCAACATCGTGAACTGGGGCTGCAACGTAATTGCCCCGGTGATTGCGATCGCGTGCCTCGGTGTTGCGGGGTGGCACTTCAAGAGTGGCCGCGGCTACCTTGGTTGGGGTGTCACAGGTGTTTCACTTTTGGTGATCTCCGGACTTGGACGCATGGCAGAGGGTTTTATCACGCAAGCTCAGGGCATTCAGTAGGGAGGCAACGCGATGCCTGTGCCGCAATTCCTCTCAGATCTACTTCAGTTGCTGTTCGATCTTGCTATCCCGGCGGCGTTCTGCACCCTGGCTGCCGCGGGAGTGAGTCTTCGGCATGAAGGAGGCACCAACTTCCACATCAATGGCAAGACCGGGAAGTGGGTGTTCTGGACTGTGATCTTGCTAACACTACCGCAGCTTCTTTCGTGGATTGCGGCGCAGGGCATCACTGTTCCTTCCGCAAGCGGATCGGTTGGAACAAGCTGGCTAGCCAGCATGGAGTCGGTCTTCCAGAGCTTCGTCAACCAGATTGTCGTTGCCAAGTTGGTGCCGGTCATTGCAGGGTACTTCGTACTCAAGGCGACACTCGATACGGCGGGCGGGGAGAACCCCTTGGCTTCGATCATCGCTGCTCTGTTTCTGATGAGTCTTTCGGCGACGATGCAACTGCTCCAAAGCTGGAACTCTGGCGGCCAATATGCCACAACCGACATGCTCGGATCCCTCTGGAACTATATCGTGGGACAGATCATGCCCGCTGCGGCAGGCCTCGCGTGTGTTGGGGCGGTAGTCAACTACGTGCGACACAGGCCGTGGACACGACTTGTCTTTTCCGCAATTGGATTTCTTGCCGTGACTGGACTACTCAAGCTATTTCAGGCGATGGCCGCGTGAGGAGGATCGAATGAGTCTCGACGGTGCGGTTACCAACCTTGCCTCCTGGGCCGGGAACGTCATGATGCCAACGATGGCCGGCGCCTTCTTTGCCGGAGCGGTCTATCGCTACAGCAAGGGCGGGCAGTTCGAGCAGCTTCTCTTTGGTGGATTCGCGTCGTTGATGTGTTCGGGAATGCTGCGCGCTCTAGAAGGATTTGTGCAGAACGCCGGACCGACGAGCGCGGACGGTTATTGGACGGCCGTGATGAACCTGGTGAATTGGATCGCCAACGTGATCTTGCCGGTCTTTGCGCTTACGCAACTTGCGGCGATGGGGATGCACATGGGTGGTGTGGTTTCTGAAATTTACCCAGGCTCTACATGGATACGGAAATTCGTTGCAGCGATGGGAGCGCTGATGGTTTCGGGAATGGTTCGTTTTGCCGAGTCGATGGTGAAGCAAGCACACGGAATATGAGGTCACAGCAATGAGCCTTGAACTAACGCCTGTTCATCGCAACCTGCATACCAAGGTGACGTTCCTTGGACTCGAGTTTGAGGACCTGATCCTGGTGCTTGCGCTTGCGGCGCTGATGAACATCTTCGGTCACTTCGTGACCGGAAATATGAAAATTCTGGGGATGCCTTTGAGCCTCTTTATGGAGTTTGTGGTACCGCTGCTCGCCGTGCCATTCCTGATTTTGTTCAAGTACGGCAAGCCTCGCGGTTATTTGACGGACCTCATCAAGTCTTTCATCGCACCGCATGCCTGGTGCGCTCTTGAGCGAGATTCCGAGTTGGTGCAGCCTTACGTCGTCGAATTTGAGGAACACAAATATGAGGGCTTCAATCAAAACTCACAATGATGGCACCGTTGCACTCAACCTGGATACCGAGGCCGCGCGGGCCGTCTTTGCGAGCGTCGTCTTTTCAGCAAAATTCCACCAGGAGCTCTCTCTGCTTGCCAAGGTTGCAGAGGAAGGACTGCAAAGAGAGAAATCCGTCGCAGAGAGACGCCAACCAAGGGAGAGGGATGGCTATGCCAATGACTTACGCGGAGCACGATAAGAAGCTCAAGGTTCCCGCTGTATGCGAGTTGCTGCCGCTCCGCGACCTACCTCAGGGCGACAACATCATGGTGCGGACGAACGGCGCTCTTGTCGCCGGATACGAGTCGAAGGGAGTGCTCTCCTACTTTGCGACCGACGAGGATCGCAACCAGGCGAAGTCGATGCTGGAGGCGTTGATACGCGGGGTGCCTGATGTGAGCTTGCGGATTCAGTTTAGGTACGAGCTCTCTGAGCACCTTGGTTTTCTGCTCGATGACTATGTGAACCAACAGCGCACCGAGCAGTCGGAGGTCATGGCGCTCGATACGCATCGACTTAAGATGTGGCAACGCAAGGAGCAGAGCGGCTTCTATTTTGAGAACCGGCTCCATGTTTATTACATCTGGGACCCGCGCATCCACTCCAAGCTCTATCACTCCGCACGACAGAACCGACGGCTTGGCAGCTTCACGCTCAGCCAGAAGAAGGCGATCCAGAGGTCGCGCAAGGAACACGACACCTACTTGGCAGAGTTCGAATCCATTCTGCGCGGCATTGAGAGTTCCATGGAGACGGCCAATCTTTCTCCGCGCCGGCTCTCGACACAGGAACTCTTTGAGGAAATCAAGCACTCACAGCACCCGACGAGGCGCGATCGACGCCCCTATTCTCCATGCGAGGAGTTGATCCAGTACCGCTCTGCGCGCGAGCAAGCGACTGAGTCCAGCATCCTGAACGAGACTGAGACTTATCTCAACATCGATGGGTACCTCTATTCCGTGGTGAGCTTGAAGGAACTGCCAGACGCGACGTTTCCAGGTGTGCTGCAAAGGTTTTCGACGCTCGGGTTTCCGGTGGTCATCAGTGCGCAAGTATTCGTTCCCGACCAGGTGAAGGTCCTCAAGGGGTACAAGAAACGTCTGCAGAAGATGATTGCCGCGCAGAAGGATGCGAACGGCAACTTCAAATCGAATCCCGAAGCCGAGGTCGCCCAGGTGCAGTTGATGCAGGTACAGCGCGACATTATCTCAAGCTCGCTCAAGACGGCGAAGTTGAGCTTGACGGTCGTGGTGCGGACGTCTCAGCCTGCGGTGACCTTCGGAGCTCTAGAACGGGCGGAACGCGATCTTGCCAATCGTACGCAGGAAGTATTGAACGCATTCACCCACATGAATGGCGCGAAGGCTGTCGTCGAGACCATCGCCAAGCGCCGGATATTTATTGGCACTCTGCCGGGGATGGGAGAGACAGATAAGCGCGAGCAGGACATGCTTACGCCGAATGCCGCGGATCTGGTTCCGGTCGAAATGCCGTGGACAGGCACTCGCAGGAGTCCTTTGATTCTCTTCGAGACGCCCTACCGGCAACTGATTCCTTACTCGATGTTCGACCCCGATCTCTCGGACGCGAATGGTCTTCTGATGGCCAAGAGCGGCGGAGGAAAGACACTTGCCGCGCAACAGATGCTGCTGATGGCCGCCCGCGCGAACGCGCTGATCTCGATTCTGGAGCGCGGAGACTCTTATCAGCCTCTGGTCGAGCTGATGGGCGGTCAGATGATTCAGATGTCGCTCGACAGCGATCAGACCATCAACCCCTGGGATTTGCCCCGAGGCGAGGTCAAGCCGTCGAATGACCAGCTCTCGTTTCTGAAGAACCTGACCCGGCACATGCTAGGCGAGAATACGCCTCCTGATCTCGACATCGATCTGTTGGACAGCGTGCTGCTGGAAGCGATTGCGGCCACCTACAAGCGATGCAGCGCCAAGAGCTCGAACCCAATTCCATTGTTTGGCGATCTCGCAGCAGAACTGGCGCACTGGCAGGACCGGGACCGGAATCAGAAGATGAATGCGATGGCGCAGATGGCTTCAACCAAACTGCGGGCCTGGGTGGACGAGGGGCCATATGCAAAGCTTTTCGACCGGGCAACGACGGTTCAGCTCGACAACCCGTGGCTCTATTTCAATGTCGAGAAGCTGAAAGACGATCCGCGGCTTGAACGCGCAATGAGCTTGCTGATCGCGCATACGGCAACCTACCGGGCCACGGGCTGGACCGGACAGCCAAGTATCGTGCTGCTCGATGAGTGCTGGGCGCTTCTGGAGTCGCCGATCCTGGCCTCAGTAGTCGTGCAGTTGTTCCGTACTGCCCGCAAACGCAACGCCAGCGTCTGGGGAATCAGCCAGACGCCCGAGGACTTTGTCGGGACATCGGACAAGCCCAACGAGCACGGTGCCGGCATCGTCAAGAACGCGACAACCAAGATCATCGGGAAGCAGCCGGGCGATATGAGGGCGCTTAGAGATCATGTCCATCTCAACGAGACGGCGTTGAACCAGATCAAGACCTTTGCCCACCCGAAGAAGGGCCACAGTGCGGAGTTCCTGATTGCCATCGGCGAAAAGGCGGAATCTACGCACGCGATCCGGATTGTGCCCAGTCCGGTCGACTACTGGATCACAACCACATATCCCAGAGAGCGTTTCTACCGCAAGTGGTGGCTAGCCCAACGGGCGGGCATCCCGCTGATCCAGGCGTACGAAGCACTTGCCGAAAAGCATCCGAGAGGCTTGGCGGAACTTGCTCCTCTCGATGTCGAGATCTCTGGACAAGTTCAGGAGGCAGTGACTCAATGAAAAACGAGGAACGTGAAACTAGAGGCGATATCGCGCTTTGCGCCATAACCGATATAGCCGCACCTGCGATGGAACATGGAAAACCGGTCCACAGACATCGCTGGAAATGGGTTACGGTGGGAGCGCTAGGCATCGTGCTGACGGCTGCAATCCCCTCTCGAGCACAATCTGGCATATTCAGCGTGTTCAAGGAGATCTTCGGAACCATTCAGAACGACATGGGGTCGGCGCTCAGCGAAATCAACGCAATTACGCGTGAGGTCCAGCAACTGTACCAGCAGACACTTTGGCCGCTGGCTCTCCTTAATCAGGCGCGGGGCTTTGTGTCGAACTCCATTACGAGCTACCGCGGTTACATGACGCAGATCTTCAGTCTGAAATCGTCCAGTGCAACGCTTGCCAGTCCTCAACAACTAGAAACGATCCTGCACAGCCGGCAGTCGGCACAGATCCCGGCTCTACAGGCAAGCTATCTAACAAATTACGGAGCTGTTCCGCAAGAGAATGTGGCATCTCCACAGGATCGCGTCATGATGGACATCGACGACGCGCTGGGGCAGGAAAACCTGAAAACGACTCTGATTGCGGACCAGGGCCAGGACGCTATTCTCGCGACCGCCAATCAAATGGAGAATCAGGTGGCGCTCGGCACTCCAGGGTCAACACCCTTTCTAACCGCGCAGGCCCAGGTCGCCAATCTTCGCTGTCAGGCTTTCATGCAGAAAATGCTTGCGGCGGAGTTGCGCCAGGAGGCTGGTCGCATTGCGCATGACAACGTGCTTGTCAAGCGGAGAACAGCGGCGGCGGGGGCGATCAACAACCTCATTACCGGCACACTCAGCAATTGAGGAGGCAATTTGATGACGGACACAAACTCCAAAGCGAACAAGATACGGAAGCCTCGCTGCTGGCACCGCAATGAGCCAATTTCCGCCGAAGCCGCAAACGTTGCGGCCGTCGGAGCCAATGCGTCCAAGCCTCGTCCATGGTACAGACGAACGCTATGCAGGACATTTGCGGCGGCGGTCGTTCTGTTCCTGCTAATTCCTGGGCGCGCCAACGGACAGTTCGGGATCGATCTCGCTGCAATCCTGGCTGCCCTGTCGACGATCGAATCATTGTTGAGCACCTATGTGGCTGCGCCGCTTCAGTTAATCAATCAAACGCAACAGACTGTCGCGAAATATGAACAGGAGGTCATGTACCCGGTCGCGGCGATCAATCAAGCCAAGAACTCCATCACCCAGTTTGAAAGCCAGTTCAGGCAGCTCAGCAACTTGTTCAAGAGCAATGTTTCGAGTGCGACACTTCCTCAATCACAGAATCTCGAATCGACTCTGCTTTCCCGAAATCCAGCGAGTCTTTCCACAGTTTCCTCGCAGTTCCAAAACGTGTACGGCGTCGTCATGCCGCAGAATACCGCATCGCCGGAGGTGCGAAACATGACCGACATGACGGACGCCCAAGCGCAGGACGCCATGAAGCGAGCCATCCAGATTGACGCACTGGCTGACTCCGAGTTGGCGGAGGCGGACCAGATGGGCCAGCAGATCTCCGCTGCGGCGCCGGGGAGCGCACCGATACTCGAAGCGGAGGCCGATGTTTGGGTAGTGCGAGCGAACGCTTTTACGCAATCCGCGCTTGCCGAACTGATGCGCACCCGCGGCATCGATCTTGCCAATCAAAGCAAAATGGCAAAGTTGGCTGCGATGGACTCAACGAACAACAACGGTCTGATTAACGGTTCCTTGACGAACAGGTAATCCCGATGATGGTCTCAGTCTTCCATCCCGGCCTGACGGCTCTTGCGCTCTTCGGCCCAACGCAGCTAAATCTGTTCGAGCGGTTTCTGACGCAGGCTGTCCAAGGGATCGACTCGACCAGCATCACGTCGGGCATGCAGAATGTGGGATATGTCATTCTCGTCGTGGGATTTCTCTGGCAGGTCTACCAGTCCGCTCTCCACGGTGGGGATGTGCGCGGGCTCGGAACGAACCTAATCAAGTATGTTGCGACGGCTCTTGTGCTGATGAACTACCCCGCCGTCTTTACGACAATGAACCAAGGATTTGTAAATGCGGGCAACTGGATCGGCAATGCTTCAGGGGGGCTTAACCTACTCGATAACTGGGGGAGCGATATCCAGACGCAGTTCAGCCAGGTCGGATTCCAGCAGATGTGGGGTCTCGTCACTGGCTCAGTTGCCGGATTGATCGATGCCATTCTGATTTTGGTTGCCTATATTCTCTACCCGTTTGTGGTCGTAGTTTTCGGATTTTTTTACATCCTCTATGGAAGCATCCTTTACATCTTTGGTCCCCTGGTGATTTCACTGATCCCTTTGGGCGCCACAAGCCGAATCGCGAAGGCATATGTCGAGAACGTCTTCATCTGGAATGCGTGGCCCATTCTCTACGGCGGATTCGGTGCGTTGTTGAG
>Ga0206878_10054_pt1 | contig 49283 bp, 47 predicted proteins | sample Alteio_BWOrgCont_8_FD_152621 | JGI IMG/M metagenome (GOLD analysis project Ga0206878, IMG submission 152621) | Enriched cells from forest soil in Barre Woods Harvard Forest LTER site, Petersham, Massachusetts, United States -... | ecosystem: Environmental > Terrestrial > Soil > Temperate forest >... | reverse complement strand
GACAGCAGGCAGACATCTGGGGAGGCCTAAACTCGATAATGCGCTGAGTATAACCGCCAAGCAATTAAAAGCGGATGGATTGAACGTGGTAGCCATAGCCAAAGAGCTAAAGCTATCTCGACCTAGTGTGTACAAGTTGCTAGCCTGATAACAGGTTATTCAATGTATCGTTAATCAATCCTGAATCGTTGCCATGGATGGCGGGCTATGGGGGGATTACATTCAATGTACAAGTTAAGACACAAAGTTACAAAACTATTATCCTGCCGCCTGCCTTACGTACACCGTAGGGGCTAATAATTAGACGATCTTGCAGCAATGGCCTGCCTATTGAATGCCCCGCTATTGATTGCACAAAATCTGCCATAGAAACAAAACCCCGTGACACAGAGAGTAATTAATATTGACCTATCCCTATCTATCCCGACCCCAATTTTTTTTAAAATTTTTACAAACTGAAGTAAATTGTATGAGGTGTGGCAGTGACGTTAGTGATGAAAGTGATGTCGAATAAAACATTTTATTTTGTGAACAGTAATTAACTATAAATTGATTAACCAACAAAGTCATGAGGCTTTTATTTGTTTATCACGCATTGTAAGTAGCCACGGTAGAAAGCAAAGCAAGTCTGTCTTCTTTCTTTAATTTATCAAACAATCTGATCAGCTCGGCTAGATCATCGGATTCGGCATAAAAATAGGCTACAGGTAATTTAAGCACGGCAGCAATCCGGCTTAGGGTTGAGTAATCAGGGGTGTGTCTCCCCATTTCATAGTGGTTCATACGAGCACTAGCAGAAAATTCATCCATGCCTGCTTCAATCCCTAGTTTTTTTTGGGATAACTTCGCCAACATTCGTGCATGTTTAAGCCTTTCACATAATGGAGAGTCTCTCATTTCAGCCTGTATAAACAATGACAAGCATAGAGAATCTAAGTTTTTATCCCGCCAAGATACTTAGGAATACTATACTTTTGAATCACAATAATATACAATGATCATAAATTGGCGTGATTGCGAATAATATGCAATAATGTGCCGGCGTGGCATAGCAAATAAATGGATTCTTTGAGTTCATATCTATTGCTAATGAGGCTAAGAAGCACATAAAAACGCGCCAAAAGAATGTGTGCATAAAACTCAATAATAATAAAAACAAACATGGACTTGTTACAAACAAGCAAATCTCTGTGGGGATTGGTGTTGTTCAAAATTTATTAATTGAGGGAAGACTGTTTTAATGAAACGACGATTATTGATATTAACCTGCATAGTTGGTCTTGAGGCGAACGCTGGTAGTGTGGACTTAATGTGGGCAGATGGAAATGACTATTTTAACAATTGTTCTAACATCCGTAGTCGACAAGATGATGTTGCAATGGCTTGTTATATTGCTTCAAGCAATTCATTTTCAGCCGGCCAGATGTTGGTCGCTACACTAAAAGATATCAATGTTATTAAGTATGGCGCACATTACAAAATGGGCATGCTTAATGGTGTTGATGCCCATCTACAACTAATTTCTCATCTGCAAAAATACCCTGAACAACGCAACTTCAAACTGGTCACTCTTTCAGCGGCGGCAGTATTGGAAAACTACCCAGTACCGGATTCATTAATCAAAGAACTGAGATGACTTACTGCAATACAGTCAATGCTGGCCTAATCAACGGTAAAACCAATGATGGTAGGCCAGTGAATTTAAATACTAACAAAACAACGAGGTGAAAATATGAGATTAATTACTAAAATTGGCTTGGTATCGGTTGTCGCATCAACCTTCATGCTTCAAGGATGCTTGGTCGCGGCTGTTGGGGCTGGTGTTGGTGCGGTTAAATGGGCCAATGCAAAAAAAATGGAAGCTAAAGTTAAATGCAATGATTCATACAATTCGTATTTAGGTCTAATGTTAAAAAGCCATAAAAGCCCAATGAATATGGATGAATACTGTAAAGGATAGGCCAAAAGAACATTTATATCTAAATTAGAGAGGGTTATTCATGAAAGGCTTACTACTAAGCATTGTGTTATTACTAACTGGTGGCTCCGCCATAGCAGCTAATACTGCAAGTTACATGAGATGTAATGGCACAGACACTACCGGCCAAAGCATGTATTTAATTGTGTATCCAAACTCAACAGATGTGAATATTAATGGGGATGTGCTGAGTATTGCTGGGCCAACTAGAAACGGCGCAGGAGTTGTCACACAAAATTTTATTAGTGTTTATGGTGTGCTTGTTTACGATTCCATTATCCCAGTCAACTACAACACATTAACGATCTATCAATTTAATGCTGTAACACAAGCAATACTAGCTCAAGCATGGCTAACCTGTAATGTTTATGGCGGTGCTATGTCTGCACCCGGTTCATCTACATCCAGTACAGCCGCACCAAATTTAATGGATCAGCAGATTTTTAATTCCATTAAAGTAGGTGCTATTAAATCAACTGGTGGTATGCCCTATAACAAATAATATTTCTCAGTTCAGTCGCCATAAAAGACCTTGTTTAATATTAATAAAGGTGGCGGCTGTATTGGGCATAACGAAACCGTTAAAAGTAAAAATTGATGAAAAGATTATTAATATCATTGTGTGCTGTAATGTGTTTTTGTATGACACCTCTATATGCAGACGGATTAACACTGTTTTCCTCGGAAATGTCTGCGGAAAATCATTGCCCAAACGATGAAGTAGTTTGGCTGAATTTACCTACAGGTATTTGGCATCCAAAGGGTGCTCGTTGGTATGGCGCAACCAAAAATGGTTCATATGTTTGTAAAAAAGAAGCAGAAATGTCTGGTGATAGGGGAAGCTTGAATGGTTAATACGATTAAAATGAAAAATATTTTTATGGCCTGTGTGCTGTTTGTTATTACACCTACTGTTTTTGCAGGTTTAACAACAGCTAGTGATCTGAATACCGATAAAAATGCAGAGCAAGAAAGTCCATTTAAAGATTGGAGGACGAGAGGCTACAAAAGTGAAGAAGATATGCGTCAATTTTATGAAGCAGTTGTGATTATCAAAAGTTACGATAGTCAAAAAATTGGTAAATCAAAGTATATTGAAGAGCTAAAGACATGTTCTGATAATCAAAACTATTACTGTTCAGGAGTTTTAGGAGAGTATTATTATTCTAATAAAGAATATTTTTTAGCATACCCATTGCTATCAAAATATTCTGGAAGTATTGGTAGCGAGGACACTGAGCTCTATATTGGTAATATGTTTGCAGCAGGTGAAGGTGTGCTACAAAATGACAATAAAGCAATCTTTCATTACACAAAATGCGCTAAACTTGGAGAAAAAATTTGTGCTTATAATATTGCAATAACGTATGATAATAACGCTATAAGAATGAGTGACGAATACTCAATTAATAGCAGTATGTGGTCAGATAAAATAAAAGCTTATGCTTGGTTTAAAGTGGCAAAAGCATTGGGGCAAAACAAACACACTTATGTAAACGGTAGCAAGGTGGATCTTTCTATTAAAATAGAAGACATGCGCAAACACTTGTCTGGCAAATCGCTTATTTCTCAGGCTGATACTTTAGCAAGCAAATTATGCTCAACCATCCCTAAATGCATTCAGTGAGAGCAGGCATAATGAAATCAATATTAAAAAACATACTGAGAGTGATTATGCTCGCATTTTTTGTAGGGTTATTGATAGCCCAATCAGGAGAGATCAATCAAATGTACGAACATATTGTGAAAGTATATCATCATGAAATTCTCTTTGTATTCATAGGCTGTATATTTTTGAGCAGAATAAAAAGCTACTGTGAAAGTGCCCACCGATGCAATTGTGAGTGTGATGATTAAAATAATCTAAGAAACTGGATAACAGTGCACACAAAGGAACGTTTAGAGGAACGTTTTATTGTTCGGTGATGCAATTTTATTTTAATAATCCTTTTCAACCCTTTCCAGTACTGGTGCCGTTGAGAGGAATCGAACCCCCGGCCTATTGATTACGAATCAATTGCTCTACCAACTGAGCTACAACGGCTAAATTATAAATTATATAGAGTACATAATGGTCTGTCGATACACCTATACAACTACCAGATACCCTTATATTGCACGGTAACTTAAGGCATTGTTGGGCTGTGTGCTTCGATCCGATTTGATTCAGTAGCAGCATTCTCATTTTTCTTTTTCCACCAAGAAGTTTCTGCAACTTCCAAATGTATTTTTTGAATAGACTGGAGAATGGCATTGCACTCTAACTTTACTTTTTTTAACGCTAAGATATGATCGCGTGTCAACAATTTTGCGTCTATTGCACGATCAAGTTGGCGGTAAGTTGGTTCGAAAAATGAAGAGCCTTCGGTGGTTAATAAAAAAATGTTTTTATGAATTTGCTTCCCGTCTTTTTTGCCATGTAAACCAAGTTGATTATACGTTAGCATCTTATGTAATATGGCATAAGTTACGGGGTGATCATGTTCAAAAATGAAAAGATGAGTAGCTGACAAAAACAGCTGTTCCGTACGAGATTGCTCATTTTGAGAAATATTAAACTGCTTATATTGCTCCTGTGTCATCACAGAAATAAAACTATGGCTTTCATCATGAACAGCTAGAAATGATGAGTTACTTTCAATTTCTTCGCATACTTTTTTTACAGCATTAACATTAACTGTGTCCAAAGATAAGGTAAAATCAATAGAACTCCAATTAGCATGTTTTAATGTATCAAGATGATCAATAACTTCTTCTGCAGTTTTAGCTTCGATGAATGAAAAACTACTGTGCTGCGCCAAAAGATCGTCGTAATAACCTTCATGATTTAATAAAATAACCTTTTTTCCACGAGAACATGCATCGTAGAGCTCCTCAAAAGTTCCAACTCCTCCAGGTAATGCAACCACTACATCAGTGTCTTTTATAAGTAAGTCTTTTCTACGTTCAATATCTTCAGTAACAATAAGCTGTTGCTGTGTATTATTGACTGAAAGACGTGCCTCAACCGCAGATGGATAGTGGAGATACAAACATTCCGGAATAATTCCTATAATCCGTCCATGATTATCAATAACACCATCTGCCATACTGTTCATAATTCCTAAGCCCGCACCATAAAAAACGGTATAATTATTTTGAGCGAATGCTTTTCCTGATTGATAGGCAGCTTCATAATAGCTTTGTGGTGCATTGGCACTACTGGCCGCAAAAACAGCAATATTTGCTTTCATATGATCTCTTGGTATTTGAGTGAGGTTATTTTATAGGAGACAATCTATCATACAGCCGATTATATTAGCAATGCGAAGGATGCTGTTTTGTATCATGGGACATCTATTATCTAGCCAGTTACTCGGATTTTTAGTAAAGTACAGACTCGGACAATTAAGTGTTCAATTAAGGTACCAATTTCATGTGGATTCGGTTATACTTCGCACCAGATTTTCAACCTTTTTTGCCAAGGAGTTGCTTTGTCTGATTCTTGTGCTGTAGCTTGCAAGGCAACAAAGCCTTGTTCTGCCTGGATGCCCTGGTTGGTATGTCTTTCGGCGGGTCTTTTTTTTCTCTATGAGTTTTTCCAACTTAATTTATTTGATGTTATCAATCAACCTTTGCGTGATGAATTTAATATTGATGCAGCGCAGCTCGGCTGGATGTCCAGTACTTATGTCTGGGCTAATGTACTTTTTCTTCTTCCGGCAGGCGTCATTCTCGACAGGTTTTCCACGCGCAGGGTGATTCTTGCTGCCATGGCCATTTGTGTACTGGGTACATTGGGTTTTGCATCAACGAATGCATTTGCTTGGGCTGCTTTTTTTCATGCAATGACAGGCATTGGCAATGCTTTTTGCTTATTATCCTGTGTGGTACTGATTTCCAGATGGTTTCCGCCACGACGTCAGGCATTGCTGATTGGTTGTGTTGTCACCATGGCATTTATTGGTGGGATGATGGCGCATACTCCATTAGCTTATCTTTGTAATCAGTATGGCTGGCGTAATGCATTATGGATTGATGCTGGCGTGGGCGCGATGATTTTCGTATGGATCAGTCTTATTGTTAAAGACAAACCAAAAAATTCCGTGTTGTCGGCAGATGCTGCTCTTGAAAAACAGGCTTACTCATCCGTATTTTTATCTGTGTTGGCTAACCGCCAGAACTGGCTTGCAGGCTTATATACAGCGTGCCTGAATCTGCCCATCATGGTGTTGTGTGCTTTGTGGGGCGCTAGCTATTTGCAAGAGGTACACCAACTCAGCGCAATTTCAGCCAGTAATGTGGTGAGTTTGATTTTTATGGGTAGCATTGTGGGTTGTCCTTTGGTGGGATGGCTATCTGATAGTATAGGCCAGCGTAAACCGCTGATGCTTGCGGGGGCAATAGCAACCCTGTTGACCGTCATTCCTTTATTTACGGGCTTCGTATTATCAGAAGCTATTTTAAGCATTATATTTTTTGCTCTGGGTTTTTTTACCAGCACTCAGGTTATCGCTTATCCATTGATTGCGGAAAGTAATCGTTCTGAGAGCACCGGTGTGGCGACAGGTATAGCCTCGGTAATTATCATGGCCATTGGGGGCTTTGGCCAGATTTTGTTTGGCTTCCTGATGCACCAGCATGCCGAAACGCAACATTATGGTATCGCTGATTATCAAGTTGCCATGTGGATATTTCCGATTGCTGCTGTTGTTGCATTGACAGCCATTTTATTGACCCGTGAAACGTATTGCGAACGTTTTAACAGGAGTAGTGATGGAAATGATTGAAGAGTATCAAGGAATAAGATCAGCAAAATCATCGCTGTTGCCTTGGGTGGTTTGTTTTGCGGCGTCATTGTTTTTCTTTTATGAGTTTATTCAGGGAAACATGTTCGCGTCGATAGCGGACAACATTATGCATGACTTTCATATTCAAGCTGACAAAATGACCTGGTTGTCGAGTATTTATTATGCGTCAAATGTTATTTTCCTGTTTGTAGCAGGGCTCATGCTTGATCGTTTTTCCAGCAAAAAAATTATCATGGTGGCAATGCTACTGTGTGTATTAAGCACATTTGTCCTAGCACATGCACAATCGTTTTATCTGGCATTATTTTGCCGTTTTGTAACGGGGATCGGCAGTGCCTTTTGTTTTCTAGGCCCGATTCGGATTGCCTCGCGCTGGTTTCCACCCAAGCGAATGGCTCTGGTTACTGGCGTAATCGTGACTATAGCGATGACGGGAGGGATGTTAGCACAGTATCCATTGACTCAGTTGGTGCTTTCTGTGGGTTGGCGAGATGCTTTGCTGATGGTTGCCTGGTTGGGTGTGGCGATGCTAGTGCTGGTGATGCTTCTGGTTAAAGATAAACCTGTGAATGCAACCGAGATGCCACGCGCTAAAATGAGTGTTATGGTTCAGGCTAAAAAAGCTTGGTGGAGTTCACAAACCATCCGTGCCGCGTTGTATACGAGCTTAATGAACATGGCCGTTGCTGTGTTTGGTGCAATGATGGGCTCACTGTATTTGATGCAGCGTCTGGATGTGAGCAAAAGCGATGCAGCAATGGTCAACTCAATGTTGTTCCTTGGAGCAATTATTGGCGGCCCGCTCATTGGCTGGTGCTCTGATAAATTGAGTTTACGTATACTACCTATGAAAGTGGGTGCCTGGGCATCGTTGACAGTTCTTCTCGGGATTTTGTATTTACCCGTTTCGTTAAGCTTGATGGCGGTACTGTTTTTTTTACTGGGATTTTTTACAGCATCTCAAGTGATTAGTTATGCGTTTGTTGCAGAAAGTAGCCCGCCCGCGATGACAGCTACGGCTGTCAGTCTGGTGTCTATTTTGACGCAAGGTGGATACATTGTGTATCAAAATTTATTTAGTATGTTATTAACATGGCAGGATAACGCACAAATAATTGATGGCGTACCTGTTTACTCGCTGCCTGAATTTCAGTCCGCGGCAATCATTTTGCCCTTGGGCTTGTGTCTGGCGCTGGCTGTAATATATGGCTTGAAAGAAACACATTGTCGGCATGTACAGGGCTGAAAATACGGGAAGTGCGATATGAGTCTTGGACGCGTTTGTATACTATTGATGGATTCTTTGGGTGTGGGTGCAAGTCTTGATGCGCCTGAATACGGTGATGCTGGCGCTAATACTTTTGGTCATATAGTTGAAGCTTGCCGTGATGGACGAGGAGACAGGCTAGGGCTGCGTGCAGGGCCTCTGTCCATTCCAAATTTGGCGCGTTTGGGCTTGTACCATGCTGCAGTCGCGAGCTCTGGTTTGAAAATGATTGATTTGGCAACCCTCGCAATGCCTGCAGGACTCTATGGTTATGCAGTCGAGCAAAGTTTGGGGAAAGATACACCTAGCGGTCATTGGGAGCTGGCTGGTGTGCCCGTGATGTACCCTTGGGGTTATTTCCCGGATACACCAGGTTGTTTTCCCAAAGAATTAATTGATGAACTGATTAAACTAGGGGGATTGCCTGGCGTGTTAGGTGAAAAACATGCATCGGGTACTGATATCATCACAGAACTTGGAGAGGCGCATTGTTTGACCGGAAAACCCATCGTGTATACATCCGCGGATAGTGTGTTTCAAATTGCGGCGCATGAACAACATTTTGGTTTGCAGCGCTTATATGACCTGTGTGAAATTGTGCGTAAATTAGTGGATAAATATCAGGTGGGGCGTGTCATTGCCCGGCCTTTCACGGGTGATTTGGGTACATTTTCTCGCACGGGTAATCGACGTGATTATTCAACATTGCCACCTTCCAAAACCTTGCTGGATTATCTTCAGCAGGCAGGCAGGGATGTTGTAGCTATTGGAAAAACGGCTGATATTTTCGCACATCAAGGCATGACGCAGACGATTAAGGCCGATGGTAATATGGCGTTATTTGATGCGACGTTGACTGCCATGAAAACAGCGCCAAAGGGTAGTCTTGTCTTCACTAATTTTGTGGATTTTGATTCATCGTATGGCCACCGACGCGATCTCGTCGGTTATGCCAACGCCTTGGAGCAATTTGATGCGCGCTTGCCTGAACTGGAAGAGTTGCTTCAGCCCGAGGACATGATTGTGATTGTGGCCGATCATGGATGCGATCCAACATTTCCAGGTTCGGATCATACCCGTGAACACATTCCTGTTCTGGTATCTGGACCAAGCCTTGCTGGCCGATTTATCGGACGACGCGATACATTTGCTGATGTTGGGCAGAGTCTTGCCGAGCGTCTTGCCATTCAACCATTATTGCATGGGGTTTCTTTTTTTTGAATAATTTGCAAGAAGGCTTTCCGGCGTCGTTTATACAATATTGCGCGACACTTCAATTGAAATTAACCTCGCTTCGAAAGGAGGTTTTTTATGTTTTGTGGTGCGCTCATAAACCCCTGAAAGCGTATGAAATTTTGAATAATTTATTAAAAATAAAGCCTAATTCAACACCTCCTACGGTATATAGGGCGTTGGAGTTTTTTGAAACCAACGGGCTTGTGCATAAAATAGAATCCATCCAGTGTTATACCCTGTGTCGTGAGCCTCATAAACAATTACCCTCTGAAGTATTGATGGTCTGTGGTGATTGTCATCAGGTTGTCGAAGTGTATGATAAAGCGGTGCGTGACTTGTTTGCCATATTGGCTGACGCTAACTGTTTTCAACTCAGGCAGGATGCTATTGAATTAAAAGGAACATGTCAGGCTTGTCTAGTGCCTCGTCATGCTCACCTTAATATTTAATGTTGACGAGGCATTAGGTTAATTATTGGTAAGAAGCATTGATTTTTTAGTCATCATCCCCATGTAACAAATACGCACATGATTCAGATCTAAAATATTAAGTGAGGATTTAATTTGGAACAATTTCGTGGTACGACCATTTTATCGGTCAGGCGGGGCAATAAAGTCGTGATTGGTGGCGACGGTCAGGCAACGCAGGGTAGCACGGTTATGAAAAGTAACGTGCGCAAAGTCAGACGGATCTACAAGGATAAAGTGATTGCAGGTTTTGCTGGTGGCACTGCGGATGCGTTTACCTTGTTTGAGCGTTTTGAAAGTAAGCTTGAAATGCATCAGGGGCATTTGGTGCGGGCTGCGGTGGAATTAGCCAAAGATTGGCGAACGGATAAATTTTTACGTCGATTAGAAGCACTTCTCGCGGTTGCTGATAGTAAATCATCTTTGATTATTACCGGTAACGGCGATGTGATAGAGCCAGAAGAAGGCATCATGGCGATTGGTTCTGGTGGGCCTTATGCACAGGCAGCCGCGCGTGCTTTGTTGGCTAACACCAAACTGTCTGCGATGGACATTGTGAAAAAAAGTCTGAACATTGCTGGTGATATTTGTATTTACACCAACCACAATTTAACTCTTGAAGAATTGGATAGCGACCGTGAGTGATAATAATTTAAAAACGATGTCGGTAATGACTCCTCGTGAAATTGTCGAGGAGCTGGATAAATATATTATTGGTCAGGATTCGGCCAAGCGCGCTGTTGCAATTGCCTTGCGAAACCGCTGGCGGCGAATGCAGATCAAAGACAGCGTGCTGCGTGATGAAATCATGCCTAAAAATATATTAATGATTGGGCCTACGGGTGTGGGTAAAACCGAAATTGCCCGACGTTTGGCTAAATTAGCTGGTGCGCCGTTTATTAAGGTTGAAGCCACTAAATTTACCGAAATTGGCTATGTTGGCCGTGATGTGGATTCGATTATTCGCGATTTGGCTGATATTGCGATCAAACAAGAGCGTGAATTAGCCGTAAAAAAAGTCCAGAGATCTGCAGAAGATGCGGCAGAAGAGCGAATACTGGATATTTTGTTACCATCCGCACGGGGTGCGTCGGTTACTGAGAAAGATTCATCGACCAGACAGATTTTCCGCAAGCAATTGCGAGAAGGGCTGCTGGATGATAATGACATTGAAATAGATATTCTTGCCTCGCCAATTGGGGTGGAAATTATGGCACCTCCCGGCATGGAGGAGATGACCAACCAGTTGCAGACAATGTTCCAACAGGTCGGTACTGGTCGCACCAGAACACGCAAGCTGACTATTCGCAAAGCCCTGAAAATATTATGCGAAGAGGAAGCAGGAAAGTTAATTAATGAAGATGATATTAAGCTTCGCGCGATTGAAAGCGTTGAACAAAATGGCATCGTATTCATTGATGAAATTGATAAAGTAGCCAAACGATCCGAGATGGGTGGTGATGTGTCACGTGAAGGCGTGCAGCGCGATTTACTGCCTTTGGTGGAGGGGACTACGGTTTCGACCAAATATGGCATGATTAAATCTGATCATATTTTGTTTATTGCTTCAGGTGCATTTCATGTGGCCAAGCCATCTGATCTGATTGCTGAGTTGCAAGGCCGTTTACCGATTCGAGTTGAGCTGTCTGCACTGACTGCTGAGGATTTTGTACGTATACTGACAGAGCCCAATGCGTCATTAACTGAGCAGTATATTGCCTTAATGAGCACAGAAGGTTTGCACTTGAGCTTTGACGAAACTGGTATTCGCCGAATTGCGGAAGTCGCATGGCAAGTGAATGAAAGCACTGAAAATATTGGTGCAAGACGTTTGTATACGGTTATGGAGCGTTTGCTTGAAGTGGTATCGTTTGATGCGACAGACAAATCAGGCGAAGGAGTGATCGTGGATACAAAATACGTGCAGCTACATCTGGGTAAATTACTCGCGAATGAAGATTTGACGCGTTATATTTTATAGTTATTTAGGATCTTCATTTATGATTAAGCCGTATATATTGGTATTGTATTATTCACGTACGGGTGCTGTGGCACAATTGGCGCAGTATATTGCACGAGGGGTGGCGCGGGTTGATGGAATTGAAGCGCGCATGCGTACCGTGCCTTCCGTTTCTACCACCTGTGAAGCGGTAGACAAAACAATTCCTGATACAGGCGCACCTTATGCTACTCTGGATGATTTACGGGAATGTTCAGGGCTTGCATTGGGTAGTCCGACGCGGTTTGGCAATATGGCCGCGTCCATGAAGTATTATTGGGATGGCACGTCATCTTTATGGTTGGCAGGTGATTTGGTTAATAAACCAGCGTGTGTATTTTCTTCATCGGCATCAATGCATGGCGGCCAGGAAACAACATTAATCAGTATGATGCTGCCTTTATTACATCATGGCATGATGATATTGGGATCGCCTTATACCGAACCTGCCTTGAATACAACACAGGGTGGCGGTACGCCTTACGGAGTGACACACGTTGCGGGTGTGACGAATGATCTTCCGTTGAGTCAAGATGAGATGAGCCTCGCAAAGGGATTAGGTGAGCGTTTGGCGAGGATTGCATTGAAAATATAGATGGAGCCCGATTTAATATGAAAGTAATTAGTTTCAACGCGAATGGCATTCGCTCGGCTGCAAAGAAAGGATTTTATGAATGGCTGCAACTGCAACAGGCCGATTTTGTTTGCATTCAGGAAACAAAAGCACAAATAAACCAGTTAATTCCTGATTCGGTATATTTTCCTAGTGAATTTCACTGCGAGTACTATGACGCTGTAAAAAAAGGTTATAGTGGCGTTGCGATCTATGCGCGCCAAAAGCCGCTTCAAGTTGTGAAGGGATTAGGATTTGACTATTGTGATACGGAAGGGCGCTATATTCAATTTGATTACCCAGGACTCAGTGTGGTGTCACTTTATTTGCCATCAGGCTCGAGTGGTGATGCGCGGCAAGTGGTTAAATACGATTTTCTTGAGCGCCTTGCCGAGCATTTGCTAGTATTGAAAGCTGCCGGTCGTGAATTGATCATCTGTGGCGATTACAACATTGCACACAAAAAAATAGATATCAAAAATTGGCGTGGTAATCAAAAAAATTCAGGTTTTTTACCCGAAGAACGAGCTTGGCTGGATCAATTGTTTGGTGCGTCTGGCTATGTCGATGCGTTTCGCTTGAGAAATCAAGCTGAAGAAGAATATACGTGGTGGTCTAATCGCGGACAAGCGCGGGCTAACAATGTTGGTTGGCGGATTGATTATCAAGTGATTACCCCTGGGTTGGTTGACCATGTGCTGGACGTCGACATTTATCGTGATACGCGGTTTTCAGATCATGCGCCGTTGTTGATTGATTATCAGGGAGATTTTTGTGCTTAAACTCGCCAGCTGGAATGTGAACTCCTTAAAGGTACGTCTTGAACAAGTGCTTGCATGGCTTGATTCTTCTCAGGTTGATATTTTAGCCTTGCAAGAAACCAAGATGACCGATGAAAATTTTCCAGTCGGAGCGTTTACCGAGAGGGGGTTTCACGTTGTTTTTTCAGGACAAAAAACCTATAACGGTGTTGCTATCATTAGTCGCCAGCCGATTCAGGATGCCGTGATGGATATTCCTGATTTAGTTGATCCCCAGAGGCGAATACTGGCGGCGACCATTGGCGACATCCGTCTGATTAATCTATATGTACCGAATGGTGCCGAAGTGGGATCAGAGAAATATGACTATAAATTAACATGGTTGCCTCATGTGACGGCCTTTATAAAGCAACAATTAACCCAATATCCACGTGTGGCTGTAGTAGGTGATTTTAATATTGCACCGGACGACAGGGATGTTCATGACCCCAAAGAGTGGGAAGGTTGTGTTTTAGTCAGTCCGTTAGAACGTCAAGCGTTTACCGAGTTGTTGGCCTTGGGCTTGCATGATAGTTTTCGTAACTTCACTCAAGACGAACAATTATTTAGCTGGTGGGATTACCGCGCTGCCGGATTTAGACGGAACAGAGGTTTGCGCATTGACCATATTCTGTTGAGTGATGCATTAAACAAGGACTGTGTGGCGAGTGTTATCGATAAAGAACCGCGCCGCGCCGAACGGCCGTCGGATCACGCACCGGTTTGGGTTGAAATGGATCCCCTCCTGAATTCCGGGACGACAGTTTGATCGAAGTATAGATTACATCCCCAGTTCAACTCTCAAGGTATTTAAACGCTCCACCTCCTCTCTATACTTAAAGCATGCAGGTCGCGTGAAAAAACGAGGTTGTTCTGTATTTAGAGGTCTAGTCTGGTCAACAGAGGTTCTTATTTTGTCAGTTATTTTATGAATAACAGCCGGAATTTCATTTTTAAGCTCATTTCCAAGTGCGCTTTGAAGGTCATTGCAGGTTTTTCTGCCCTCAATGTCCAATCGATTTAATGTAATCGTCATGGTTGCATCGGTAGAAAGATTCGGATTGCTGTGGATATCATACCATTCCAGTTGTAACTCCCGATTTCTCTCGGTGTTTTTCTCTCTATTCTCTTTCTCCGCCTGACTCAGTCTTGCTTGTTTTTGGTACTCTTTCTCGTTCTCGAAGCACGTACTTATTTCATCAACATAAAAGTCGCGGACTTTTAGGGCTTTTTCTGCGCTACCAAAACTTGCTTTCATTCTCTCACTAACTTGATATTCAGGAATTTTAAATTGACCTCCATACCAGTGTTGACATAAGCCATTATAGATAAAGTCTTTAGCTACAACATAAAAGCTGGCAGCTATCAGTCCTAGGTAAATTGTGGGTAGCAATATGAATATGAATGCTATTTCCGGGATGACAAATGAGGACAGCAACGCCGAAACCAGAATAACTGCGGCAGACAAAATCAACATAGGCATTACTGTTCTTATAATTTGGTTAACAATATTTTGCTCTCGATTAATCTTGGAATATTCAATAAATAGCGGCGTAAAGGGTTGTGTAAATTTGGACAGAATAGACTTTGCGTCAGCGATATGTCCTGCCATGCGAAAATAATTAACAATGTCAAACCAAGCAAGCCAGGATGTTTCATTTTGTGTTGCAAATCCTGTTGCCTGAAGAAACGCATGAGCATCAGCGACTTTATTGATAGAGTCAGCGCACCACTTTACCTCTTTTTGATTGTTGCGGACTTTTAGAAGGTAAGAATACAGACTAGACAACGATTCACGCGCATATTTTTTACTGAACACCGGAGGGTTTGGGAAAGGTTTTTGGCCATTGATAAGACTTATGTTAAGTTTGATGTGATCCTGAAGAGATGCTTCATATCTTTCAACCCATTCATCTATAGTGACTGTTTTTTTAGCTAGTGTTTTTGCATGCTCAGCGTTAAATTGATCCAGATTCATGACTTGGATGTGATGTTGAGTTGTGGTTTGTAACAGGTCTACATGTAGATGCTCAACGTGCTTTAACGCCCACTCCTGAAGTATGGATTTGAGCTTGATTTTATGGATGTGTTGTACGAGATCCCGGTACTCTTTTGAGGAGCGCAGGTTATATTGAAGATAGGCCTGAGCAGATTCAATGTACTCCTCCCGGGATGATGTGTCTGGCACGGTTGACATCATTCGGTACAGTTGAGTGAATATCCCTTTGTTTTCAGCCCGCGTCAGGTTTTGTTCCAGTTGTTGAACAGCCTGAATCAATTCATTCCCCGCATCAGTAGCTTCAAAGGCAGAGCGAATATTTTGGGGTAATGTTTCGTAGCCGAGTATCAATTTACTTGCCAAACTTATAAAATCCATACTAGTCCACTCAAACTTTTGCGCATTGTACTATTTATATATTAAGCCAATATTAACTGTGGAATAAAGGCGCATATGGAGTGTTTGTTTTTTTATTTGATCGATTTTATATCTTGGTCTTCCCCTGCAATTCGTGGTGCCTGTTGATTTAAAATCCAAATTCTGGTATTGTTGTTCGTCATTTTGAGAGTATGGTGCCTGGCCATATTTCGCATGCGAAGCATGTGATCGGGTGGCGATATTCGTTATGTAATTATATAGAGAGTAGTATTATGAAAGATTCGATACATCCTGATTATAAAGTGATTAATGTGACGTGCAGTTGCGGACATGTGTTTGAAACCAAATCAACCATGTGCAAAGATTTAAGTATTGAGGTGTGCGCAAATTGCCATCCTTTTTATACCGGTAAACAAAAATTAGTAGATACGGGTGGACGAGTACAGAAATTCCGTGATCGTTATAAATCACGCATTGCAACACAGCCAGACGCTTAATTTACTTATTAGAAAAAAAAATGCGCATTTAATTTGCGCATTTTTTTTTAAAAATGACTGGCCTTCGCATGTGTTTACCTACACATGATTTTTACTGATTATCTTCAATTAAGAGAGTAAACACCGTGAGTGCAAATGATTTAAAACAAAGAGCACTGCACTATCACGAATTTCCCACGCCAGGGAAACTTGCTGTGCACGTGACCAAGCCTACAAATTCACAAGATGATTTATCACTCGCATATACACCTGGTGTTGCAGAGCCTGTGTTGGCCATCGCCGAAAATCCGGAGGATGCTTATCGTTATACGGCCAAGGGAAATTTGATTGCCGTGATGACCAATGGAACAGCGGTGCTCGGTTTAGGTGATGTTGGTGCGTTGGCCAGTAAGCCTGTTATGGAAGGTAAAGCTGTATTGTTCAAACAGTTTGCAGATATTGATGTATTTGACATTGAAATCGACGCGGATGATCCACAAGATTTTATTTCTACTGCAAAACGGATTTCGCCAACATTTGGTGGGATTAACCTCGAGGACATTAAAGCTCCAGAGTGTTTTGAGATCGAGTTGGCATTGATTGAGCAACTCAACATTCCTGTATTTCATGATGATCAGCATGGCACGGCTATCGTCGTGGCAGCTGGATTATTGAATGCACTGGAATTGCAAAATAAAAAACTATCGGAAGCACGTATTGTTTGTATTGGTGCTGGTGCTGCAGGAATTGCCTCCATGCGATTACTGGTTGCTTTAGGCGCTGATAAAAAAAATATGTTGTTGCTGGATAGTAAAGGTGTTATTCATTCAGGACGTGAAGATTTAAATACTTACAAATTTGCATTTGCAATTACAACTGACCGGAGAACGCTGGCTGATGCGCTAGTAGATGCGGATGTTTTTATTGGCGTTGCCAAGGCAGATCTTTTGAATGCAGAGCTTTTGACGTTAATGGCGCCCAAGCCTATTATTTTTGCATTATCAAACCCTGAGCCTGAAATTAGGCCTGATTTGGCATTGCAAGTTCGTAATGACTTGATTATTGCTACAGGACGTAGTGATTATCCCAATCAAGTTAACAATGTTCTTTGTTTTCCCTATATTTTTCGCGGGGCATTGGACGTTCGTGCTACTTGCATTAATCAAGCCATGCAAATAGCCGCAGTTGAGGCCATCCGCCAGTTGGTGCATGAGCCAGTTCCTCAAGCTGTAAAAGATAATTACCCGGGTGTTATTAATTGGGAATTTGGTGCAGACTATATACTACCTAAACCAATTGATCCTCGTTTGAGGGAACGGGTTCCTGCTGCTGTGGCGAAGGCTGCTATTGCCAGCGGTGTTAATCGAACAGCCTAAGCTTGTCCGAAATGGCATATTTCGGGCACGTCCTAACTTTAATCCATCAGTTAAGGAGTTTGCTTTGCGTAATAAAAACAATAAGAAGTACGTGCTGACTGCATGGGCAATTTGTGGTCTTGGTGCATTGTTTTATGCATATGAATACCTGCTTAGAATATCTCCTAGTGCGATGGAGCCTGCATTGCGGTCACATTTTAATTTATCTGCCACAGGGTTTGGCTTGTTGTCAGCTGTATATTATTATGCTTATGTACCCATGCAGTTACCTGTTGGTGTGTTAATGGATCGCTATGGTCCAAGACGTTTGTTGACTCTGGCGTGCCTTATTTGTGTTATTGGCGCATTTATGTTTGCAGGCACAGACGCGTTTTCTGTAGCGGCTTCAGGACGATTTCTGGTGGGAATTGGTTCGGCTTTTGCATTCGTTGGCGTATTGAAGCTGGCTACGATCTGGTTGCCTGAGGATAAGTTGGCCATGGTCGCCGGTTTGACTGCTGCATTGGGTACTATTGGCGCAATGTTTGGTGATAATGTACTCGGTGGCATGGTTGAAAGCTCAGGTTGGCAGAAAACCATCAATTACACCGCGGTATTCGGAATCGGTTTGATGGCTGTGCTGTGGTTTTGCATACATGATCACAAACGAGATCCAGACAGTGGTGGTACTATCGATAGTTTCAGAAAAAATATGGTTGATTTAGGGATTATCCTGCGTGAAAAACAGGTCTGGATCAACGGCATGTTTGGCTGCCTTGTATATTTGCCAACAACGATTTTTGCAGAATTGTGGGGGATCCCCTATTTTATGCATGCACATGGACTAACCCCAACCGATGCGGGCTTTGCCAATTCACTGCTGTTTTTCGGGTTCATGCTAGGTGCACCAACGATGGGATATATTTCCGATAAAATCAAGCGACGTAAATTACCCATGTTGATTGGTGCGATTGGTGCTGCCATCATCATGTCAGCCATTCTGTATCTGCCTGGATTAAACACACACATGCTGTATGTTTTGGTGTTTTTGTTAGGTTTGTTTTACAGTGCTCAGGCCATTGTGTTTGCAGTGGGGCGTGAGTTAAGCCCTAATGAAGCAGCTGGAACGGCAATTGCTACTACCAACATGATTGTTATGATCGGGGCGATGTTTTTGCAACCGCTGGTTGGCCGCTTGTTGGATTGGAGCTCTTACCTCCATCATTCAACCATTACATCTGCTCCATTATTGCCAGTCAATCAAATGCAAAAACTGTATTCAGCGACTGATTATCAGGTTGCCTTGTCAATTATCCCCATTGGTATTGTAATCGCAGCTATATTGGTAGGGTTTTTTATAAAGGAAACACATGCCCATGCACCAAAATAGTCCTATTTCAAGAAGACAGATTGTATTTGGCAGCGTAATTTGCGCAATTGCAGCATTATTTTATTGCTATGAATTTGTTTTACGTATTATTCCAGGTGTATTGCAAAGTGAGTTAAGTGCCGCGTTTGGTCATATCTCCGCTTCAACATTTGGGCAATTGTCTGCGCTGTATTATTTTGCCTATTCGCCAATGCAAGTGCCGGTGGGTATTCTGATGGATCGGTTTGGTCCGCGGCGTCTTTTGTCATTAGCCTGCTTATGCTGTACAGCGGGTTCGTTCATGTTTAGTTATTCTTCATCAATGATGATTGCTGGAAGTGGGCGATTTTTGGTTGGATTTGGGTCAGCTTTTGCATTTGTCGGTGTTTTATCGTTAGCGGTGCACTGGCTACCTCGTCGATATTTTTCATTGGTCGCGGGCTTGATGACAACCTTGGGTATGATGGGTTTGATTTATGGCGAAATGAAAATTACCGAACTGGCTGCCTCCATGGGATTGCATTACGTCCTGTTAACCATGGTTGTGATTGGATTATTTCTGACGGTGTTGATTTTTCTAGTTGTACGCGATGGTCCGGGTGGCTTGGCAGTGAAGTCTCAGTCCTTATCTGATTTTTATCGGAATATTGTGCGTGTACTGGTTTCACCACAAGTGTGGCTAATTGCATTTGTTGGCGCATGCCTTTACACATCATTATCAGTATTTGGTGAGCTGTGGGGTAAATCCTATTTGGAGCTGGCGCATCATTTAACAAAAATTGAGGCGGCCAAAACAATTTCAGCCATGTTTCTGGGTTGGGCTGTCGGCGCACCTCTAGCAGGGTATTTTTCTGACAGAAGTGGTCGTCGAGCTTTTCCCTTGGTGATCGGTGCATTGATGTCTCTGGTGTGTATCAGTATTATTTTATATCTCCCCGGATTATCTTATGTTGCATTGAGTGTGTTGATGTTTTTTTATGGTGTGTTTAGCGCTACTGAAATTATTGTTTTCGTTATGGCTAAAGAAAATAGTGGTGCCGAGCTGTCAGGAACCGTATTCGCAGTTGCGAATATGATTGTTACCTTGGGCGGGGTTATATTTCAGCCGCTGGTTGGTTTATTGTTAGATAAGTGTAGCAGTGGTCGGCTGGTTGATGGGGTGCATGTATATTCGGTAATCGATTATCAATTGGCATTGTCTGTCCTGCCTGTATCTCTTTTACTAGTTATGGTAGCGGCTTTTTTCTTGAAAGACAGATCTTCTCTAAAAATGTAGGGTGGGCAAAGGAGCCAGCGGCGACGTGCCTACCTTACCTACGAAAAATAGCCAGCAGCTCTTTTGCTGGCGATCTATGCTCCGCATTGCAACTGATTCGTCGGTTGACAGTAAAGGATTTTATTTCTGCATTATGATATTGCTCACGAGTAAACTCAGTGTCGTGATTGGAAATAATCACGGTTATTCCCTGCGCGGCACTTTCTCGGGCTAAATTAGCTAATACGATTTGTTCTTCTTCGCCAAATTTCTTGTGCGTATACGCTGAGAAATTTGAACTTTGTATCAAGGGTGCATAAGGCGGATCGCAATAAATTAAATCACCAGCTCGTGCATGCTTGAATGTTTCGCGGAAATCGCCCTGCATCAATGTGGCTTGTTGGCTTTTTTTATAAAAAAATCGCATTTCCTCCTCAGGAAAATAGGGTTTGCTATAGCGGCCAAATGGAACATTATAGCCACCTTGCTGATTGTAACGGCAAAGACCATTATAACCATGTCGATTTAAATATAAAAACAGCGCGGCTCGCTCACGTTTATCAGTACATTCATTAAAACGTTCGCGGATTTCATAATATCTTATGGAACAATTATTTTCCGGGCAAAAAAATGTCTTGCACCAGCTAATAAACGTCTCATCTTCAGTTTTTAAATACTGAAACAACGAAATCAAATCCTGATTTTCTTCAGCCAGCAAATAATCTGGGTAGTTCGTATTATTAAATATGGCTGCGGAACCGGTGAAGGGTTCAATCAACCGATTTGCTGCGGGGAAAAATTCCAGGATGAGCTTAAGGCAACTATATTTATTTCCTGCCCACTTCAAAAATGGTCTGATGTTGAAATTCCAAAGCGATTTTTATTGTGTGAAGTATCGCTTAATTTATTTGAAAAGGCCAGTAATTTAAGATTCGTGCGCTCGGCCAGTTGTTGACGTTGCATAGCATGCTCGTTATTATTCATTCACAAGAATCTTCACCAGGATGCCATGATGGATGACCTTAATAATTTATTGAAACCTGTATGGGGTCCACATAAATGGATCCTTCAGGGCTGGAATCAAATCACAGATGATGAAAAGCAGATCATTAAAATCCGCTTGGATGATATGTTCAAAAATGGCCTTCCTTTTGAGCTCAAGCACGACAAATTGATTTATATCCATGTATTTACACTGTTAGCGCAGGTGGAAGTAATAGCAATCCAGATCCCATTGAAATTTGAGTCAAAAATGTCCACTCCCGAGCTTGGGCAACATATGCGAACACAATTACTCGATGAGATTTTTCATTCACTGGTCTTCACTAAAATTCTTTATTTGTTATGTGAGCCCTATGCCTTTCCACCTGATTATAATGCTAATGTAGAAAAATTCTGTCAATTTGTTAGAGATGAGACGTGTCCAAAAATTGCAGTGGTTTTACTAAATATGCTAGCAGAGGGTTGGATCGAAGAGTTGTTTAAGTGCCTGCAACAACACCATGTTGCACCCAAAGTGTTTGATATTATCCTTGAGGATGAACGTCGCCATGTTAGTGAAGCTGATTTGTACTACGAGATTGGTTTGCCTGATATGCAACAAATTGTACCGAAGCTTCGCTGTCTGGAGGAATTACTACTCACGACTATATTTTATCAATATAATGTGAGTGTGTCGCTGATGAATTTGGTGGGAACTCAGGGCATGTGTAATTATTTCCATTCCATAAATAAAAAACATGGCTCGCAGTTGCAAAAACTTAATCTGAAACCTGGGGATAGATGGCAGTCCTCAATGCAACGACTTCCTGCGATGTTTTTAACGCTTAAACAGAACACTACCGCTTCACTTGAAACTGAGATGACTCCGGTTCGGAAAATTCTTATGACCCAGTGGTGTGATCCATTCGATCCAACGATGGTCGGGCAGTTTAATCTTGATATTACCTGCCTTGATTTTTTTAATAAAAAATACCCATCCGAAACGTTGACAACGCTTATGTTACAAACCATCAGTCAGCTTTTGGTGGATTATCCTGAATATCAATTGTATATTCGTAATAAAAAACTCTATCAGCGTCAGGATGTTCGTGTTGGGCTTGTTGTAAAATTACCCGGATGCGCTGACCAAATGGGTACCATTACTTTTCAGGATTGTCATACACTAACAGTACAAGCCTTGTCTGCTAGGATACGACAGGTTGTTGCAATGATGGTTTATTGTTATAAAAAACGGGAACAGCTGGAGCACGAGTATCCTAGGTTAAAATCGATACAGGACAATTTATTGGATGAAATGAAGAATCCTGTGTACCGTCCTATTCTTCCAGAGGTTCCTGGGGTTTGCTTGAGTAACAATGGAGCGGCTGGTTATATACAGGGATCATCGCCTTTATTATCCAATGAAGCCTCAAAAGTGACGTTATTTGAAGTTCAGCGAACGCCAGTTTGGAATAAAACGAGTAACACGTTTGAAGCACGGGATTTATTGCCAGTGTCAGTTAGTGTAGATCATCGTGTTTATGGTGGAGATTTACCCATGCCAAAGATAATTTCAAAAATCTTTCAGGATGTTTTTCAACGCATGAAACCCTATAAAAAGATGTCTGTTAAAATGGATGGTTTGGAGATGTCGATGGAAAAAATAGTGGATGGTTTACTCGCTGAAAATCTGGAGTTAGGCTATATGATATTAATGACGTTGCAAACAATGTGGCCTGATTATATGCGAATTGAAGATTTGTTTAAAAATATGAAAGCAATTACGCCAGCGTAGGTTGGGCCTTGGCCCAACAGTAAATATTTTTGTTGGGCCAAGGCCCAACCTACGTTGTTTTAAACCGCAAGATAAAGTAAAAATATCGCAATAACTATAACCATAGCCAAACCAATATTACCACCCCGAACAAGAATCATGCTGCTACTAGTATCTGTCTTCCGTCCACGCCATGCCATGACCGCCGGTAACAAAAGCAATAAAATAACGCAACAAACACCGGCGTAGCTTAAGGCCTGCAGATAAATGCCTGGGCTGATTAATACAACGACGAGGGGAGGTAAAAATGTCAATGCCAATGTGAACTTGCCTTGTGAGCCGTTTTTTCTCAAGTTCAACCCGTCGGCAAGAAAATCAAACAAGCCCAGCGATACACCTAAAAATGCGGTGAGCATGCAAATTGAGGTAAAAAAGCCGAAAAACCCGGTAATCCATTTGCTGTTTACGGCAAGGCTTATAGCTTGTGTTAATCCACTGGTAGGGTGTTCACTGTTCATCAGGGCTAGTAGACCGTTGGTGCCATCGCGTTCGACCACACCCATGATGACCGCGTTCCAGACAATGTAACAAACGAGTGGGACGAAAGAGCCTAAAATAATAACTCGACGTAATGCTTGAATGTCATCATTAAAATATTCACGCAAACTGGGTACTATAGATGCGAAACTAAACGAGGTAATCAAAATCATGAGACTACCGGTGATGGCTTTCAGGGAACCGCCACCTAGTTTGGGAATATCTATGTGGGGAATGATAATAACTACCAGCAGCAGATAGATTCCTAGCTTGCCAAACATCAGGCTGCGATTTACATAATCTACGACGCGAATACCACCGTAGATTATGAAGCTGAATATTAGGGTAAATATCAACGAGGTGACTTCACTGGGTAAATCAATATGAGCGGCGTGCAACAGGCTGTTGAACACATCAGTACCACCGGAAATATAGGCCGCAAGCAGTGTGTAAAGTAAAAAAAGATAGGTTGTCCAGGCAATGATTTGACCGGGAAGACCCAAGGTTGATTTAGCCATTGAGATCATATTGCTGCCAGCGGGCAGGCGTAGATTAACTTCAAGAACCAATAACGCACCAACCGTCATGATGAGCCAGCATGCAATCAGAAAAAAAACTGAATTGCACATCCCCGCTGCTGCAGTAGATACAGGCAGTGCCAGCATTCCACCGCCAATAGATGTTCCTACAATTAATAATATACCACCGATGATTTTTGAATCAGGCACGAAAACATCCATTATTTGTTTAAATTAATCGCAAGATGATATTTTGAATTTCAGACCGTGTCAATGCGTTGATTCTTCATTTTGAGACGCTTATTTCATCCCGTCATTCACCTGCTCGATATGTTCTGAGACCGATTGTTTATTTTCCCATTGTATTTCAATTCGGCGGTTGTATGCACTGCCATGAATCCAGTGATTGTCTCCCACGTCAAACTTATCGGCAAACCCTTCTGCACTAAGACGTCTGGCACTAATATTGTTTGCCCAAAGAAATGTTAACATGGTTTCCGCTCGTGCTTGTGATAATAGTTCTTTATGGTGTTTTGTTCCGACATTATCTGTGAATCCAGCAATATTAACGATGCTGCATTTATATAGCCTTAGTAATTTAATGATATTATTTAGTCCCTCAAAACAAAGCTCATTTAACTTGGGGCTATTGAATTCATAATAATGATCGGTAGGCACAATGAGAACCATTGTATCGCCATACTGCACAAACTCGATATCGTTCTTTAGAAGATCACGAATAGTCTCTGCTTTACCGGCATGCCGTATCTCGGAAAATGTCCCCAAAGTACCACCAATAAGACCACCTATCGCACCACCAATCGCGTTACCCCCTGCAAGCGAGCCAGTAATAGTACCAACGCTAGCACCGGCTACAATGCGTTTGACCGGTGGGGGTGGTTTTTCAAAATTATTGTAAGGTGGATGAAAGCAGCCACTTAACGTTAAGGAAAGCAGACTAACGCAAGCCGTGCGTTTGGCAAGGGTTTGGGCTGACATTTTCACTCCTGTAACAAATCAGTATTCATTATTAAGCATCTGTAGTGATTTCGCAATCCGATATTTACTCCGCCCAAGGCAATTTCCATGAAATTGATTTGTAAACCGAGTGCTGTTATGCTTTTTAGAAATGATTAAATCAGGATTCATGCCTTGAGTGCACCCAATAAATCCTCAGCTCAAACGCTTCCTTCTCTGTCGTTGGCGGCTCTTGGTGTGGTTTATGGCGATATTGGAACTAGTCCATTATATGCACTTCGAGAGTCTCTGAGCGGGATGCCGATTAATTTAATCGATGTTCTGGGCGTTTTATCTTTAATTTTTTGGTCGCTAATTTTTGTTATTTCCATTAAATATTTACTTATTTTGTTACGCGCGGACAATAATGGTGAAGGTGGGATCCTGGCTCTATCTGCCTTGATCAAACGTACCAATGAGCATCGGTCCAAACTTTTTTTTATTGTGGGTATATTGGGTGCCGGTTTAATGCTTGGGGATGGCATGTTAACGCCTGCGATTTCCGTAATCAGTGCGCTTGAAGGGTTTAATGTGTTTGTTCCGGCGATTTCCTCTTGGATCTTGCCCTTGACGTGCATTGTGTTATTGGCTTTATTTTCCATGCAGTCGTTTGGTACGGAAAAAATCGGTTTTATTTTTGGGCCGATTATTTTTATCTGGTTTTCTACAATTGCCATATTGGGCGGAATACAAATCATTCACAATCCCATTGTGCTGAAAGCAATTAACCCGTGGTATGCATTTGAATTTTTTTATCAAAATGGTTGGAAGGGCTACGCACTATTGGGCGGCGTGTTTCTAGTCATGACCGGTGGTGAGGCACTCTATGCTGATTTGGGGCATTTTGGTAAAACACCCATACGTCTGACTTGGTTTATTCTGGTTTTGCCCTGTTTGCTGTTGAATTATTTTGGGCAAGGGGCTTATTTACTGGCACATCCTGAAGGAATTGCGAATCCGTTTTACATGCTAGCGCCTGAGTGGTTGGCTTTTCCTCTCATTATTCTTGCAACCATGGCAACTATTATTGCATCGCAGGCAGTCATTTCTGCCACGTTTTCTATAACGAAGCAGGCTGTGTTGCTGGGGCTGTACCCTCATTTGCCCATTGTTCAAACCTCAGGTTCTCAGAGTGGGCAGATTTATATTCCACAAATGAATTTAATCCTTGCTATCGGTACATTGTTGTTGGTTCTGACGTTTAAAAATTCAGATGCCTTGACTCATGCATATGGCATTGCAGTTAACCTGGTTATGGTGCTGACCAGCGTGCTGGTTGTTTATGTGATAATTAATATCTGGCATTGGAATTGGGCGGTCGTGGTTATTTTGTGTTTGTTTTTTGGAGTCATCGATACGGCGTTTTTAGGTGCAAATATCCAAAAAATACTGACGGGAGGTTGGGTTCCTATCGTGTTTTCCTGCATGTGCGCGTTTGTGATGTATACTTGGTATGTAGGTAGAGTATATCTTCAAAAAACGTATTACATGAAAAAAGAAGCGTTTTCAAAAATATTAAAGCAATTGAACTACAGGAGTTTGAATCGAATTCCCAACACCACAGTGATATTTATCACGGATATTTATGATAAAAGCGGTGGTAGTTTTCTAAATTTTTTAAAGCTTAATCGAACGATGCCTGAACATGTATTGATAATAAATTATACAGTTGGAAATGTTCCATATGTATCCCCGGTAAATCAATTGCACGTATCATGTTTGAAAGATAACATCTGTGAACTAACGTTACATTATGGTTTCATGGACACGGTATCGATTCCACATGCCTTATTAATGGCTAACTCTCGCAAGAGTTTACCGTTCCCCGTGGATGTTAATACTGTTATGTATTTTATTGAAATTCCCAATGTCGTTCCCTCACGTGAACAGAAAAAATCGATGTGGTTTTTTTGGCAGGAAAAACTATTTTCATTTCTGGTCAGAAATTATTCTGCAAACTTGAATATTGAATTTTATCAATTACCCTACAATAGAACAGTAGCAATTGGCACGTACTATATGATCTAGCACAAATAATTCATCAATAACGTTGCCGCCAATTTTGCTGTTTGTGCGTTAACATCGAATTCAGGTGCCAGTTCAACGATCTCCAGGCTGATGACTTTCCCGCTGTTCTTTAATAATTTTAACGCATCAATGACATAGTTTGATCCAATACCTAGCGGTTGAGGCGCACTAACTCCTGGTGCTAGAGCCCCGCTAAATACATCCAGACACACGGACACATAAATATGTTCATGTGACTGGATGATCTGTTCAATAAAACCCAAATCATGGGGATTAGCGTGAATTTTTTCTGCCAACAGGTAATTAACGTGATTCGATTTTGCGTAATTGAACAAACTCTTGGTGTTTGAGAAGGGTTGAATGCCTGCGCAATAATAGTTAAATGGTTTGTTCTCGGATGTTAATAAGTCATTTATTTGACGAAAGGGTGTGCCTGAGCTGCCAAATTGGCCATTGATTAATGGTCGTAAATCAAAGTGCGCATCAAAATTAAGGATGGCAATAACTGCGTCACGGTAGTGTCGAGCAACGCCCTGAAAATGACCCCAAGCGGTTTCGTGTCCACCACCAATCACAACGGGCATTAAATTGTGCGATAACATCTTGGCGACCTGGATGCTGAGTTCGGTTTGAGCTGTTTCCAGATCACCATCCAGGCATTTAACGTTGCCCGCATCATATAAATTGAACGACGAATGCATGGGAAATCTGGCCAGTGCGCGCCTGAATGACATGGGACCCTCTTTCGCACCGGGGTTGCCCTGATTTCGGGTTACGCCAGTATCGGACTCAAAGCCTAATAATCCATATCCGGATAATTTTGTTGCGGACATGTCATTCAAGTCTAAATATTGAATGATTTGATATACATACTCGTTGGTCAGGGCATCTGCTCTACCTGACCAAATGGTGCGATCTGTAGTGGGGGAGTATAATGTTGTCATTTTTTTATCAGCCTGATCCTACTCACTAGCATATGATTTTATCAATACCCCCTTGCTATTACTATTCAAATTACCGAATAATTGGAGTAACTACTGACCCCGTAGCAAGGATCGGATATATTTGGCGCATTTTGAGCGAAAATCTTACCGTTCTCCGAGCGTCAATATTACCCTCCGAGCAGTTACTAATTGGAGGCATTTAATCAGGTATGGACATCTATGCATAAAAATATAACAGCACCTACAGGAACCCAACTTCATGCTAAATCATGGCTTACGGAAGCACCGCTGAGGATGCTGATGAATAATCTTGATCCAGCTGTGGCAGAGCACCCGGACGAACTCGTTGTTTATGGGGGAATTGGAAAAGCTGCACGAAACTGGGCCTGTTACGAGCAAATCATCGCATCATTAACATCATTGGAAGACGATGAAACGTTATTAATTCAGTCAGGTAAACCGGTTGGTATTTTTAAAACCCACAAAGATGCACCGCGTGTTTTACTGGCCAACTCCAATCTTGTGCCGCATTGGGCAACCTGGGAGCATTTTCATGCGCTCGATAAAGCAGGTCTCATGATGTATGGGCAAATGACTGCGGGATCGTGGATTTATATTGGTACACAAGGCATTGTTCAGGGTACGTATGAAACGTTTCTGGAGATGGGCCGCCAGCATTATCATGGCAATTTGAGCGGCAAATGGATACTTACCGCAGGGCTGGGTGGCATGGGTGGAGCACAGCCTTTGGCCGCCGTGATGGCGGGTGCCTGCATGCTGGCTATTGAGTGTGATGAAAGCCGAATTGATTTGAGATTAAAATCGCATTATCTGGATCACAAAGCAACCTGTCTTGATGAGGCACTGAGCCTCATTAAGCAAGCCTGCAACGATAAAAGAGCCATTTCAGTAGGATTATTGGGTAATGCCGCTGATCTGTTACCTGAGTTAATAGCGCGTGGGATAAGGCCTGATGCGGTCACTGATCAAACCAGCGCACATGATCCATTAAATGGATACCTGCCTATCGGTTGGTCGATTGCTGAAGCACGCAAACAGCGCGTTGACAATCCAGAGTTGGTGATTAAAAAAGCCAAGGCATCGATGGCGATTCACGTTAAGGCTATGCTGCATTTTCACCAGCAAGGGATCCCGGTGTTTGATTATGGTAACAATATTCGACAAATGGCTTTGGATGATGGAGTGAGCAATGCATTTGATTTTCCAGGTTTTGTGCCAGCCTATATAAGACCCTTGTTTTGCCAAGGCATTGGTCCATTTCGATGGGTTGCTCTGTCAGGTGATCCGGAAGATATTTACAAGACCGATCAGGCAGTTAAGGACTTATTGCCAGATAATGCAGGGGTGCATCGATGGCTGGATGAAGCCCGCGCGCGGATTAAATTTCAAGGGTTACCAGCCAGGATTTGCTGGGTCGGTTTAGGAGATAGGGCTAAATTAGGGCTTGCCTTTAATGAAATGGTTAGAACCGGTGAGCTGAAAGCGCCGATTGTGATAGGGCGGGATCATCTGGATTCAGGCTCGGTTGCGAGTCCAAACAGGGAAACTGAAGCCATGCAGGATGGGTCGGATGCGGTGTCCGATTGGCCATTACTCAATGCACTTTTAAATACCGCCAGCGGCGCCACGTGGGTGAGCCTGCATCATGGGGGTGGTGTTGGCATGGGGTTTTCACAACATGCCGGCATGGTCATTGTAGCGGATGGAACCGATGATGCTGCGGTTAGAATACAACGCGTGTTAACCAATGATCCGGCAACCGGGGTCATGCGCCATGCTGATGCAGGGTATCAACTGGCTATAGATTGTGCGAAGGAAAAGCACGTGAATCTACCAATGTTAAGCGTGTAGGTTGGGCCTTGGCCCAACAATAGTTGCACACACCACCATGTTGGGCCAAGGCCCAACCTACATTATGGAGAATATAGGTGTTTGAATTAATTCCTGGTGAGTTGTCCCTTAAGGACATCGATGTGTTGTTAAAGTCCAGCACAAAAATAAAATTAAGCCCCTCAGCCTATGATTTAATTGAGAAATCATATCGTGTGGTTCAGCAGGTTGTGAATCAGGAAAAGTCGATTTATGGAATTAACACAGGCTTTGGGTTACTGGCAGATAAAAAAATTGCCAGAGAGGATCTGTGCGATTTGCAACGACGCCTTGTCTTATCCCATGCAGCGGGTGTTGGAGAGCCTTTAGCGGATGAAACAGTCAAACTGATTTTATTGTTGAAAATCAATAGCCTCGCGCGAGGTTATTCCGGTGTTTCAACATCGTTAATTGATCACCTGATTGCCGTGTACAACGCGGAAATTTACCCGGTTATTCCTGAACAGGGATCGGTTGGGGCATCGGGGGATCTTGCGCCATTGGCTCATCTGACCATGACGTTGATAGGCTTGGGAGAGGCGCGTTTTCAGGGAGAGCGAACCAGCTCATTGAATGCGTTAACACGAGCACAGATTAATCCAGTAACATTGGGTGAAAAAGAAGGGCTGGCATTATTAAATGGGACGCAGGTTTCAACGGCGATTGCGATTATTGGATTGTTGAAAACCCAGCGTAACTTTGCCATTGCTACCATTGCCGGTGCCCTTAGTCTTGATGCGGCATCGGCCAGCTTGAAACCGTTTAGTCCCTGTATTGCAGAAGCCAAAAATAATCGTGGTCAGATTATATTTTCCGCACTGATTAAAAGCTTGTTTGATGATAGTGAAATTCAATGTGCTCATGCGAATTGTACTCGCGTGCAAGATCCATACTCATTCCGTTGTCAACCCCAGGTTATGGGTGCAATTTTGACTTATCTTCATGACAGTCAAAAGCATTTAATTAATGAAGCCAATGCCGTGTCTGATAATCCGTTAATTTGTCCAGAAACAGGAGAAGTCATTTCAGGGGGCAATTTTCATGCGGAGATCACTGCATTCAGTGCCGATCTGCTGGCCATTATTGGCTCAGAAATCGGGGCTATATCAGAGCGCAGAATATCCTTACTGGTGGATAAAAATCTCAGTGGGTTACCGCCTTTTCTGGTAGATAACTCAGGCTTGAATTCAGGATTTATGCTGGCACATGTGACAGCATCCGCATTAGCCAGTGAAAATAAAACCTATGCTCATCCTGCTTCTGTTGACAGCTTGCCGACCTCAGCTAATCAAGAAGATCATGTCAGCATGGCCACCTTTGCTGCTGTGAAGTTAAACAAGGTCGCGGACAATGTATTGCATATTTTGACCATTGAAACGCTTGCAGCCTGTCAGGGTATTGATTTTAGATCGCCACTCAAGACATCAAAATCCTTGCAGTGTTATTTGGAAGCGATTCGTGCCAAAGTGCCTTTTTATGACGAAGATCGTTATTTTGGGCATGATCTTGGTGAGGCACACAAGGTAATCAGTCAATTTAATTATTATGGCGCCATTTTTGAGGGGCTATTTTATGCATTATGATGATTTGTTGGATATGCTAAACGAGGTCACAACTCCCGAATCCACCACAGATGTTGACACGTTGGATCATGCACCATTTCTAAGGAATGAAGCGAAGGTCTTGACTCAGCACGGTGAAGAAGTCACCTATGATTTGCTGATAAAAAATGCCCGTGTTGTCACGATGGATCCGGATAATCATATTATAGAGCGGGCTAGTGTCGCGATTAAGAACGGCATCATTTTTTTGATAACCACAGACAATGCGCCTGTTACAGCACTGCAAGTCATTGATGCAGATGAAAAAATAATAACCCCAGGGTTAATTGATTGTCATACTCACCTGGTTTATGCCGGTAATCGAGCGGTTGAGTTTTCACAGCGGCTGAATGGTGCATCCTATGCCGAGATTGCCAGTCAGGGTGGTGGGATTCTCTCCACAGTGAAAGCCACCCGACGTGCCAGCCTTGAAGAGTTAACATACCAGGCTACGCAAAGAGCTTTGGTGATGTTGGCGCATGGCACGACTACGGTGGAAATAAAATCAGGATATGGCCTAGATTTGAATACAGAAATAAAAATATTAACTGTCGCGCGGATGCTCGATAAAAATCTGGCCATTACAGTGGTTCCCACCTTTCTTGGTGCCCATGCAACGCCTCCTGAATATAAAAATGATTCAGATGGTTATATAGATTATATTATTTCAACGATGCTGCCTGTTATTGCCAACAAGAAGCTGGCGGTATTTGTCGATGCATTTTGTGAATCCATCGCATTTAGTCCTGCACAGGTTGAGCGGTTATTTCAGGCAGCAGAACAACATGGTATGAAGTTGAAATTGCACGCAGAACAATTAACTGACCAAAAAGGCGCTCTATTGGCCGCACGTTATGGTGCCTGTTCGGTTGATCATCTTGAATATTTAGCGCCAGAGGATTGTAAAAACCTGGCCAATGACAAAACGGTCGCTGTACTCCTGCCCGGTGCTTTTTATTTTTTAAAAGAAAGCAAACAGCCGCCCATTGAAGCGTTACGCAGCAATCACATCCCCATCGCAATAGCGACCGACGCCAATCCCGGTACCTCACCGTTTTTGACGCTACCCTTAATGATGAATATGGCATGCGTATTATTTGGATTAAGTATTGAGGAAGCATGGTATGGTGTGACGATTAATGCTGCCAAAGCGCTGAATCTGGGTGATGAACTGGGGAGTATTGAGATTGGAAAAAAAGCTGATTTGATTATTTGGTCCACCGATAGCATGGATGATGTGGTTTACAACCCATCCATCAATTTTTGTAAAACAATTGTTAAATCAGGGCAAATAATTAAGAGGGTGGGAAACTGAGCTGCATGAAAAAAATCTCATGCAGCTCTGTGTAAATTCCAGAATCATCGTCTGTTGTAGTGATGTACATTGCCATTATGCACTACAGTACCATGTCCATTACCATGGTGGTATGCGGTATTGCCATGATAACCATTATGATAGCCTGTCCCATGACCGTAGCCATATCCACTATGATAGCCTGCGGCACCATAACCATATCCATATCCATGACGATATCCATATCCATAGTAACTTGGAGTACCACCAATATAAACGCCACCAACGGGTGTGGGGACAACCACAGCGGCGTGCACGGGACTGGTAAATGCCACAGTCATTATTAATAATGACGTTGCAAAGAATACTGAACGATTGATTGTTTTAAAGCGCATAGATCTTTCCATGATTAGCTCCTTGTTAAGTTCCAATTGTTGCTCTTTCAGCTCTAATTATAGGCACAAAATGGAGTAATTCAAGTTATGGTGTGTATTTTATGGTGTGTATTTCCATCAATATCTATCAGGGAACTACAATTTGGATGTTAATGCCTTTGATCGTGGGGCTTTTTTGGGTTTCGCGCAGGTAGTCAATTAATGGACAATCCATGATGCGGTGATTCGATGACGTCGCGGCTCTAAACATCAATATACCATTTTGTCGTATTGCAAATCCCAAATGAGATATATTGAGGTGAGTGCCGATTTGTTGGTTCAGATCCCAGTTGGGACGAACAATTTCAATGACGGCGCCGTTGGGGATCTGGTTGAATATATGCATATTGGCTTGTCCTGCTTTGTTAAACAACACAGTTAACGGGATATAAGGTATTCTGGATATGGTACGTGGCAAATGATTGCCTCGTTGCTTTAACGATGCAAGACGTTTGGCCTGTTCAGTTGAAGACGGGGTATTGATGCGAATGATATCTGCTGAAAAATGCTGGTACCAGCCCGGTTTATTAATCAGTGCTTGTGCAATTTTTGTAATGGGTTGTCCGTTTTTGTTTCGAAATGTTGTCGTGATGTCCTTCAGAAAACCCTGCTTTTGGTTATGCTGATTCCAGTCAAGGCAGGTAAAATGGTTGCGATGAATGAATGATACATGACCGTCTTGATAACGAATTTGACGGATGCGTTGTTTAAACGTAGTTTGATCTTTGGCCAGCGCCAAAGCTAAAACGGTGTCTACGTACGTTTCGCAATCAAATGCGTCAACTCGGTAGAGAGGGGCGTTGTCATAATAGCCTTGTGTTCCTTCACCCAGAGCCCCACGCAGGTAAGGTTTTTCCAGAAACTGTGCGCTGATTACAGCAATACGCGTTGGCAAGTCCGATTTCGGCTTGATGATTTGACTGTGATATAGTTGCGTAATGGTTTGATCAGCCTTTGATTCTAGGTCAACATTGTTGCTGGCTATAGCATGTAATGATAACAGGACAAGGCTGCAGGTAACTGCTCGGAGGGTGATAATTCGTTTGAACATGTGGATAAGGTTCCATAGTTTTTTCAGCGATTTTACGCATCTTTTCACTAAGGAACAACAATGTTGAATGTGATTTGGTTATCCATGATGTTTCTCGCCGTGATTGTGGGGATTATCGAGGGACGTATTGATTACGTGGTGCGTGCGGTAACAGATTCCGCCAAATTTGGTTTTGAAGTGGCACTTGGATTAACGGCTATCATGGCGTTATGGCTTGGGATCATGGGTATTGCTTCAGCCTCAGGGTTGGTGAAGCGCATGGCTCGACTATTACAACCCATAATGAGCCGCCTGTTCCCTGATGTACCGGTTAATGATCCAGCAATGGGTGCCATGGTACTTAATATTTCAGCCAATATGCTAGGTCTGGCCAATGCCGCCACCCCGTTTGGATTACAGGCCATGAAAGAATTGCAACGTTTGAATACCCATGTGCATACAGCCAGTAATTCCATGTGTACGTTTTTGGCTATTAATACCTCGAGTGTACAAATCATCCCAGCCACGGCCATTGCTTACCTGTCTGCAAATGGCAGTTTACATCCCAGTAGTGTGATTTTTAGCACCTTGGTGGCGACTAGTGTATCGACGGTGGTTGCTTTGGTTGCGGTAACGCAATTAGCCAAATTACCCATGTACAGAATGAAAGCAGAAGATAATTTATGAATAATTTTGCCAACCAGTTATCGAACTGGATGTTCCTTGCCTTTGTGGTGGGTATTCCTTTGTATGGCGCGATTAAAAAAATTAACGTATTTGATGCCTTTATTGATGGAGCCAGGCAGGGTTTTGATACCAGCATAAGCCTTATTCCTTACCTGATAGCCATTATGGTCGCAGTAGGAATGTTGCGAGCCTCTGGATTTTTTGAGCTGTTACAGCACTGGATAGCTCCCTTACTGCACCGAATTGGCATGCCATCTGAATTACTGCCCCTGGCCTTAATTCGCCCGTTTTCAGGCAGTGCTGCAACGGGTTTGATGGCCGAATTAATTCATCAGAACGGAGGCGATTCATTTATTTCCAAGACTGCCGCCACCATGATGGGCAGTACTGAAACCACGTTTTATGTGATTGCCGTGTATTTTGGTGCTGTGAATATCCGCCGCACACGTCACGCCATTCCGGCGGGTTTGTTGGCGGATTTGGCGGGGATCATTGCGTCGGTTTGTATCTGTCGGTATCTTTTTACTTAGAAGTCCATGACGTTATTACCTTTACATATCCATTTTTCCCGATAAAATGGATATGTCAGGTTAAATTTTCCCGATAAAATCAGAGGATGCTATCTTGAGTTCAATCATATCGCGTTATTTTGTTCCAGCAAAACAAAGTTATTTTTTATTTGGCCCTCGTGGAACAGGAAAATCGACATGGCTTCAGGCTTATTATCCTGAAGGGTATTTTATTGATTTATTAAATCCGGGCGAATTACGACTCTACCAGGCACGGCCTGAGCGATTGGAAGAGGTTGTATCGGGTAGTTTAGCCAAAACATTTATTATTGATGAAATTCAAAAAGCACCTGAATTATTAAGTGTGGTTCACCGTCTTATTGAGAAAAAACAGAACTGGCAATTTGTTTTAACTGGATCCAGTGCCAGAAAATTAAAACGTGAAGGGGTTGATCTGTTAGCTGGGAGAGCGGTAGTCCGACATATGCACCCGTTTATGGCCGCAGAGCTTCAGGATACGTTTACTGTAGAAAAAGCACTGCAGGTTGGACTGGTTCCTCTGGTTATTGAAAGTGAGGATGTTTTAGATACGCTTAGCGCCTATGTCGGTGTATATCTTAATGAGGAAGTTAAGGCCGAGGGGCTAGTTAGAAGCATTGGAAATTTTGCTCGTTTTTTAGAGGTGGTTAGTTTCTCCCATGGATCAATTATTAACGTAAGCAATATTGCGCGTGAATGTGCTTTGTCACGTAAATTAATTGAAGGATATTTAAGTGTTTTAGATGATCTGCTGCTCAGTTATCATTTGCCTGTTTTTACCAAGCGTGCAAAACGTGAGTTAGTTTCTCATGAGAAATTTTATTATTTTGATGCCGGTGTGTATAGAAATTTACGCATGACAGGATTTTTAGATAAAATTAGTGAAATCAATGGTCCGGGTTTAGAAGGATTGGTTTTGCAGCATCTGCGTGCATGGAATGATTATCAAGGTGCGCCCAACCGATTATTTTACTGGCGTACAAAGCATGGTGTCGAAGTGGATTTTATTGTTTATGGCCCTGCTGGCTTGTATGCAATTGAAGTGAAGCACGCCAGTATCGTTCATGAAAAAGATTTGTCTGGTCTGAGTGCCTTTTGCGTAGATTACCCAGAAGCCATCCCTATCCTGTTATATTCTGGACAAGAGCGTCTGCTAAAAAAGAACATACATTGTCTACCCGTCGAAGATTTTTTAAAAACACTAACACCCCTGCGTTCAGAGCTGTTTGTTATAAGACTGGACTCGGGCTCGTATTAGATCGCGGTTTGTCCAAAATCCAGTAAAAGTCTTATTGCGAACATATTACGCACCATTACCTCGATTCGGATTCGGACCAGGTTGTGCCTGTGGTGCCTCAGGGATTTTTGGTTTAATCACGTTCGTGAACAGACCGAAATGATGGCTGATACTAGTATCTTTTTTCGCCACGGTGTTTTCCTGACATGTTCGATCGATCTGATTTATGCCAAAAAGCATTAAATCTGTGGAGCCTTTGATTGTCAAATACGTCGGTATGGAAATAACGAATGGAGCTATAATACCAGCAAGTATTGGAGACACGGCCACTCCAGTCAAGGCAACACCGGCAATAGTCGAGACGAAAACAGCAGGCACAGCCACCAGGAATAAGACTAACGCAGCGATTACCCTTAATCCTCCCTTAACATAACTCATACCGGATTTAACAGATTCCACTTTATTTGTCGCTGTGACTAGGTCGAGCTGAAGTTTTTCCTTCGATAAAGCGTCCGTTAACTGTTCTTTGTTTGCGCATACTGATAGCGGAAGTATTACGTCCAACGTTTCTTTTATACCGGGTGGTGCTTGGTCATGTTTCACATATGATTTCTTAAAATCCTGTAACATTTGCGTCATAGTTTCGCTCAAATTAGAAAGCTCTGGATCCACCAGTTTTTTCATTTTTTCTAAATTTATTTCTATATTTTGCCATTGGAGTTTTGTTTCCGTATCTAAAACATCAGTGATATCTTTCATTATTATCTCCTCGAGTAAAGTCACCAACCTTGTTGGTGACTTATTGTTCAATTAATATAGGTTAATATTAAATATCAGTTTAATATTAGTACAGATTGTTTTGGCTAGCAAGTTTCGGTTAAATAAATTCGCCTGGACAAATGAGGACTGTTGTTATACATTGGACGTTTTGATTTGGAATTGCGTATGCGTGTTGCCTTGATGGTTGAATACGATGGTAGCCAGTATCATGGCTGGCAGGCGCAGACTGGTTTGCGTACCGTTCAGCAGGTGTTGGAGGATGCGCTGGGTGGGGTTGCCTCGCATGAGGTTAGTGTTGTTTGCGCGGGTCGAACAGATACCGGTGTGCATGCAACTAGCCAGATTGTTCATTTTGATGCTGAAAATGAGCGGGCTACGCGTGCATGGATTCATGGGGCCAATTCATTTCTGCCGAAAGACGTTTGTGTAAAGTGGGCTAAAGAAATGCCGGATGATTTTCATGCGCGTTATTCAGCTACTGCCAGGCGTTATCGATATGTAATTTACAATACTCCAATTAGACCCGCGCTGCTACGTAGCAATGTTACGTGGCAATATCGCCAGCTGGATCACCGTGTGATGCAGGAATCGAGTCAGTTTTTAATTGGCGAACAGGATTTTACCTCGTTTCGTTCAGTTGAATGCCAGTCAAAAACGCCAATGCGTAATATTCATCATCTTCAGGTCATACGCCAAGGTGATATGATTATCATTGATATTGTAGCCAATGCGTTTTTACATCACATGGTTAGAAATATCGTCGGCGTCTTGATGGCGGTGGGTTCAGGGCGCAAGCCGTTGGTATGGGTGCAGGATGTTCTATTGGCAAAAGACCGAAAATTGGGCGCTGAAACAGCCCCTCCCTATGGTTTGTATTTGGTAGGTGTGACCTATCCAGAGGCGTTTGGTGTAACGCAAAATATCAATGGATTACCTTTTCTTTTAGATGTTGCAGGATAAATACTTATGAACGAAAGCAGTGAAAAACGCACACATTTTATCAGGCAATTGATTACGGATGACTTGGCCACCGGTAAGCATCAAAACATGATTACTCGCTTTCCTCCGGAACCAAACGGTTATCTGCATATTGGTCACGCCAAATCCATCTGCCTGAATTTTGGTTTGGCTGAAGAATTTTCAGGACGTTGTTATTTGCGTTTTGATGACACCAATCCCATTAAGGAAGAAGACGAGTACGTGCAGTCGATCATTGAAGATGTACGCTGGCTCGGTTTTACCTGGTGTGATATGACGCATTCATCGGATTATTATCAGGCGCTGTATGATTTTGCCGTGATGTTGATTGAGAAAAATCTAGCCTATGTTGATAGCTTGAGTATCGATGAAATTCGCGCATACCGCGGCACGCTACAAGAGCCTGGTCGTGAAAGTCCTTACCGCAATCGACCTGCAGATGAAAATCTTGATTTGTTTTCAAGAATGAAAGCAGGTGAATTCCCGGATGGAATGCACGTTTTGCGTGCACGTATCGACATGCAATCCGGCAATATTAATATGCGTGATCCCGTATTATATCGCATTCGCCACGTTGCTCATCAACGAACAGGCAACGACTGGTGCATTTACCCAATGTATGATTACGCGCATCCATTATCGGATGCACTGGAAAAAATTACGCATTCATTGTGTACACTGGAGTTTCAGGATCATCGTCCTCTGTATGATTGGTTGATTGAGAATTTACCTGTGCCAGCCAAGCCTATACAAACCGAATTTGCCCGTTTGAACCTCTCGCATACTATCACCAGTAAACGCAAACTTCGTGAATTGGTTGAGAAAAACGTGGTAACCGGCTGGGATGATCCGCGTTTACCAACCATATCAGGCATGCGAAAACGGGGTTATCCACCTGCAGCTATTCGGCAGTTTTGTGAAGTAATCGGTATTTCCCGCAGTGACTCTGTGATTGATATGTCAATTTTTGAAGCCTGTGTGCGGGATGTATTGAATACCACGGCCAAGCGAGCATTGTGTGTTCTTGATCCGTTAAAAGTGGTGATTGAAAATTATCCTGAAAACCAGGTAGAAGAATTCAGCGCCAGCTTTAATCCGCAGGATCCCGAAGCCGGGAGTCGCTTATTGCCGTTTTCTCGCGAAATTTTTATTGAGCGTAGTGATTTTATGGAAGATCCGCCTAAAAAATATTTCCGATTATCACCCGGCACCGAAGTGCGCCTGCGCCATGCGTACGTCATTCGTTGCACGGATGTGATTCGAGATGCGCAGGGAGACGTAATTGAAGTGCGTTGTACCTATGATCCGGATACCTTGGGTAAAAATCCACCGGATAGAAAGGTCAAAGGTGTTATTCATTGGGTATCTGCGGCTCATGCATATCCGGTTACCATTTATCAATACGACCGTTTGTTTCATGATGCTAATCCAGCACGTGAAGAAGACTTTTTGCAATTCCTGAATCATGATTCATTGCAAGTGCAACAAGCGCTGTGCGAGCCTTCACTGGCAACGCAGCCCTTGGATGAAACGTTCCAGTTCGAGCGTTTGGGCTATTATCGGGTGAACAAAGTAGAAAATGGCCAAGTTGCAGCGTTTCATCGCGTGGTTGATATGAAAGACACTTGGGGAAAGGTGAGCTAAATGCTGAATCTATATAATTCATTAACACGCACAAAAGAACGGTTTATACCCATTAAGCCAGGTAAAATAGGCATCTATGTCTGTGGTAATACGGTATATGACCATTGTCATCTGGGGCATGCCCGATCGATGGTTGGTTTTGATGTCATTGTGAGGTTTTTACGTACGCAGGGTTTTGACGTGACGTATGTGCGCAATATTACTGATATTGACGATAAAATCATTGTTCGTGCGCACGAGCATGGAATTCCAATTAACGAGTTGACTACGCGTTATATCGCGTCCATGCATGCAGATTCCGATGCATTGGCCATTTTGCCGCCCGATTTTGAACCTCGTGCAACAGATCATATTGATAGCATTGTGCGTTTGATTCAACGATTGATTGAATCTGAACATGCCTACCTGGGCGATAATGGTGATGTTTATTATCAAGTGGCACATTTTCCTGATTACGGCAAACTGGCGCATAAAGACATTGATGGTCTGGAATCGGGCGCTCGCGTTGAGGTGGCTTTGGCCAAACGTTCTCCGCTGGATTTTGTATTGTGGAAAGCGGCCAAACCGGAAGAACCCAGTTGGCCTTCACCTTGGGGTGAAGGGCGGCCTGGCTGGCACATTGAATGTTCGGCGATGGCGATGGATCAACTGGGTGAGCAATTTGATATTCATGGGGGTGGGCTTGATTTGCAATTTCCGCATCATGAAAATGAAATTGCACAAAGCGAAGGTGCAACCGGTAAACCATTTGCTAACTACTGGCTGCATGTCGGTATGTTGCAAGTTAATAATGAAAAAATGTCTAAATCAACAGGTAATTTTTTCACGATTGCAGATGTGCTGAAAATACATCATCCCGAAGTCATTCGTTATTTTCTGTTAAGTAGTCATTATCGAAGCTCGTTGAATTATTCAGATGATACTTTACAGAATGCCAGCAAAGCGTTGACGCGCCTTTATCAATCGATTAGAGACATTTCATGCGACGGGGAAGCCCTCGACTCGGCGTGGGTTGATCAATTTAATGAGGCTATGAATGATGATTTTAATACTCCCATCGCATTGTCGGTTTTATTTCAACTTAGTCGTGAAATCAACAAAAACAAATCGCCGCAACTGGCCGCAACCATGAAGCATCTCGGTGCAACGCTGGGCGTTCTGCAAGAGACTCCAGAATCATTTTTACAGACAGGATCTATTGATACCGATGCCATCAATCAACTGGTTACCGAGCGTTTCCAAGCGCGACAACAACGTGACTGGGCTCGCGCGGATGAAATCAGACGCCAGCTTTTGGAGCAGGGGATTGAAGTAGAAGATGGAGCAGAGGGAAGTACTTGGCGAGTTGCCTGACTGTAGGGGCGAGCAGCCGCTCGCCCTTAGGGGGCTAGACAAAGATCTATTTGTTAGTTTTATTCCCCAATGCATTGATCTCGTTTTGTTTCACAGTCTTGGGCTCCCTCATTTGTTCCATCCGGTTTTTCACAGAGAAGGGTTCCCTTATTTGTTTCATCTTGTTTTTCATGGTTAACGCACCAGAAATTATTCTTTTTTCAACGTTTGCAATCAAGGGTTGTAGCGTTTTGCGGCATAGTTTTTTAATAGCGGCGAAATCATAAACACCTCGTGCCAGCGTACCCAATTTAGTCCCTGAAAGATTGGGAAGACCGGTATTCAATTCGACGGCTGACGTGATTTGCAAACCTCGTGCGCCGCGGGCATTTGAATCGGTATTGTCACGACTCACTGTACGCTCAGAGACGATTTTTGCAATCGTCCTTTGTATTTTTTCATCATCTTTATTAATGATTTTTTTATCAAAATCATATTGGGGAAAGTGGCCCATTTCTTTGGAAAACTCACACAGCTCTTCAATTAAATTCTGCATTCGTCCTGTTCTGTCTTCACCGCTTTTACAGTAAAAATCAACGGCATGACCCATTTTTTCATTGACTAGCAAGTAGCGAGCTCCGAATTGAGATGGCTCAATTTTTTTGTCCATGTGAATGAATAGTGACTGGTAAAAGAGTTCGGCTATCTCGTCATTTTTTGATTTACCTGTTTTTTTATCTAGAATACTATTAACAAAAACCTGAATCTCCGATTTTTTTTCGTTAATAATTTTAATTCGTTCGTTAAAAATTTTATTCTCAAGGTTGTCGATTGTGTTCCGTGATTTTTCTATGGATTGAAGCAAGTTGATATACGCTGGATCAGTAGATGCGTTGGTTTTTTTATTCAGGTATTGATCCAGTGAGACATAAAGATCAGATAACTGTTTTTTAACCAAAACTTGGTCTTTGAGAAGATTTTTAATGGTGATGTTGTTGCTAATATAATCAAGTTTCAAATATTTTTCAGTGTCAGTGATATATTTATTCATGCCTTGTGCATTGATATTTTTTTCCAAAGTTGAAGGCAGGTATTTAGACACCTTGATACCATGCCAGTTTGATGCAACATTCATGATGTTTATAGATGGCTTTACGGTGATCTGTTTTCCATCCACCTTGATTTTAATTTCACGGTCATTATACATCATCAGTGCATTGTAACTTTCTTTCAGTTGTCTATGCTCGGATTCACCTCGTCTCATGAATATTTTGTCACCCTTGATAGGCGATAGCATGGCAAGCGATGATAATGTTATCTCGATGGGCTTATCAAGGTTTGCTCCTTGAGCAATTTGTTGCCTTGCCAGTTCAGCAAACATATCTTTAGCGCAAAGAGCGGCGGATTGTCGTCGTTCAAATTTGATTTCGTTAACGGCTTTGAGTAATTTTTTGCGATTGCCGAATATCAGTTCGTAGTTGGAATCACCATATTTACTGTCTATCATTTTTATCGGGGTATATGAGCTGTGGCGATAGCCTTTGAATTGAGATACATACTGATCCTTATCCATATAGCCTACACCACATTCTACAAAGTTAGGTAGTTTGGAGCCTAGGCGCTCAGTACTCGGAATGGCATCACCAATGACACGGTTAATGCTTACTCGTTTGCTGCTTGCTTTGCCATATTTTACTGGATAATAATTGATGAAATTTGGTCGTCCTGCAGCAGCGGTCACCTCTGATTCGTCATTTGCAATCACGGTAATCATGTTCATTAACTCAGTGTCGCTTTTATATGCCTCAGGGTTGATAAGTAATATCGCTTTACTAACGAATTCCTGCAGGTGATGTTTGGCTTTATCAATAATTTTAATCAGATCTTTTTCTTTATTGAGTAATTCGTTTACATCCTCAACAGGAGTTATGTGGCAAGTCTCATTGATTTTATCTAATGTGATTTGTTTTGCTATGTTAAGTTCAGTTAACTGATTTTCAGGGATTGTTTTTTTGACAGCGTCGTAAAGGATGCTTAATCGCTCAATAAAATCATTTGTGGTGGGACCATTGTATGATGTCTCAACAAACTCTTTAACAATGATGGTTTGATTTTCAGGACTGACATGTTTTTTGTATTTAAACTGGTTTAGCAGGGCATTTTTTTGTGCAGGATGATTTGCATCAAGGGTTTTGGCATCTTTGACATACCTTAAAATCTTGTCAATTGTATTATACGGTTTGAACGCCATGATCTGTCCCAAAGAAATGTGCTCTAATGTAAGTATAGATCAATATTTTAGGAACGTTTAAACCTTCCGTACATTTACACTGCGTCCTTTTAATTTCCCGCGTTTGAGTGATTGCCAGGCTTCTGTTGCATGGCTTTTGTTGATGGCAACGTAAGATTTAAGCGGGAATACATCGATCTTTCCGATGACATCACCAGGTAGGCCCAAGTCTTTGGTTAATGCACCTAAAATATCTCCGGCACGTATTTTGTCTTTTTTTCCTACATCCAGACACAATGTCATCATCGTGGGTGAGATGGGGCCTGAGTTGGATGGGGTTATGTCAGCAATATTGCTCCAGGTTAGGGGCTGATTTTGGGTGTCTTCAATGGCACAAATGCGTTGGGCATCTGAGGGCATGGTCAAACTGATTGCGATGCCTTTATTTCCAGCGCGTCCGGTTCGTCCGACACGGTGGGTATGCACATCACTTTCAAAGGCCAGATCATAGTTAATGACCAGAGGGAGCTCTTTAATATCAAGTCCGCGAGCGGCAACGTCGGTGGCTACCAGGATGGAGCAACTTTGATTGGTAAACTGAATGATAGCCAAATCACGGTCAACCTGTTCCATATCGCCATTTAAGGCGATGGCACTAAAGCCGTCCTGTTTCAACTGGCCGGCTAACTCGGTGGTGAGCTGTTTTGTATTGCAAAAAATCAGAGATGATGTGGGTTTGTGTTGTTTTAATAATGAGGTTAATACGGAATATTTATTGCATGGGTTGACCTCATAAAACTGTTGCTCAATGTCTTGTTCCATATGAGCACTGTCTATAAAGATCTCAGTTGGATTTTGCATGAACTCATAAGACATCTGCTTGATTTCTTTCGGGTAAGTGGCAGAAAACAATAATGTTTGCCGTTGTTTTGGACAAAATTTAACCACTGCTCGGATGGCATCCAAAAAGCCCATGTCGAGCATTCTATCGGCTTCATCCAACACCAGTGTATTAATTTTGTCTAAGACCAGTGATGCTTTATCAAGGTGCTTTTGCACACGTCCTGGCGTGCCTACAACGATGTGGGCACCGTGTTTTAGTGAATCAAGCTGTGCCTTCATCGGCATGCCGCCTGATAAATTGATGATTTTAACATTGGGCATCTGGCGTGCCAGTTGACGTATAGCTTGGCTGACTTGTTCAGCCAGCTCCCGGGTGGGACATAACACCAGAGCTTGTATTGCAAAAAATTTAAGATTTATGCTGTTTAATAATGTCAGACCAAATGCCGCAGTTTTTCCACTGCCTGTGCTTGCCTTGGCAATAATATCATCCCCTTTCAACATACCGGGTAAACTTTGGGCTTGAATAGGCGTCATTTTGTCATAATTTAATGATGCAAGATTGGTTAGTAAGGCTTCATTTAACGTTAATAGGGAAAAATCGAGGGAATCAGTCATGGTCATTCTTCAAGGTTTTGTGAAAATATGAAGCAATCATACCACTTTTAGATTAAAAATGTTTTTTATGAGATGACAGGGCGACCCATAGATAGCCCTGTCATAAAAGTTAACTAATCTTTATGACGACTAACCATGCCGTGATGAGCACCAACGCAGCTGGCGAATGCACCTACAAAAAACAGTGAAAATACAATAAACGCACCGACTGCTATTCCGCCAGTGGCTTGTTTTACAGTCACAATTTTTTGCTTTTCTTCATCTGACGCGTGAGATGTTTTTTCGGACACTGCTTTTAACTGCGAGACCTGAACACTATTGTGTGTCACGGTAGTTGTGTAAGAGTCGACATAGCTCCCTATATGGGTTGTTAATACGACGGTTAGAAGAAGTGTTGCACTCCATGTCGCGAAGCCGTATATAATCCCCATGTTGCGTTTAGGCACATAAAGTCGTCCAAGGTAGCCTGCTGTATATCCGGAAAAATACATAGCTACAACGGTCGCTATAATTAAGCCCAGTAAACCACCAGCGGCTAAAGATACAACCCCCTGATCGGTCATTGAGAAAGCAGATAAACCGATAGCTATTCCAAACAGATTAAGCAAAAAACCTAGTCCAACACCGACCAACGCTCCGGCGAAAATGGCCGACCATGAAATACGCTTGGTAGAACGATAATAGTTTTGATCATCAAGATTTACTTGAGTTGTCATGCTGTTTTCTCCTGATAGTTAATGACAAAATTACAGAATCCTCCATTACTCAGATTTACATTAACAGGTTAATTGAAAAGTTGGTATGTTTTTTAAAAATTAGTATAAATTCGAAAAAACCGACTCGATCTGCTAATCTGAAATAATATCGTGTCTAATAAACGGATGATGGAATAATGGACTACAAAGATTATTACAAAGTGATGGGACTCAGTCGAGATGCTACACCTAAAGATATCAAAATGGCGTATCGAAAACTGGCACGTAAATATCACCCGGATCTCAATAAAGAAGCGGGGGCCGAGAGTAATTTTAAAGAGCTTGGCGAGGCGTATGAGGTGTTAAAAGATCCTGAAAAACGCAAAGTTTATGATCAGTATGGTAGCGATCGGCAGTTTAACCCAAATACCCGGTCAGCACAGCAAGGGCATTCCTGGGGGGGTGCCAGTGAGGATGCGCAAGCTGCACAAGATTTTTTTGAGTCGTTGTTTGGTGCCAGATCGTTCCGTGAACAACATGCAGCGGGTGCAGATATGCGCGGTAATATCAGCGTTAGTTTGGAAGAGGCCTATCAAGGCACAGTCAAAGAAATACAGTTGCCGTCGACAAATGTCGCGGGCACAGGGAAACAAACTCTACGCGTAAAAATACCTGCGGGTGCTAAATCCGGACAACAACTTCGGTTGACTGGTCAGGGTGCAGCGGGTGTGGGTCGAGGCTCCAAGGGTGATCTCTATCTAACCATTAATATTGATAAACACCCTGTGTTTGATGTAATGGGGAATGATATTTATGTCAACTTGCCTGTCGCTCCCTGGGAGGCGGCGCTAGGTACGACAGTGATGGTACCGACGTTGGGAGGCAAGGTTGATCTAAAGATTCCACCAGGCTCCCAAGGAGGACAAACATTGCGGTTGAAAAAACGCGGGTTGCCGGGTACACCCCATGGCGATCAATATGTTCTCTTGAAAATTATTATTCCTTTGCCGACAACGGACGCAGCTCGTGATCTTTATAAATCCATGGCAAAAGAAATGCCGTTTAATCCACGTGACAAGATGGGGGTGTAAGCATGGACAGAAATACGGTCATAACCGGTGTGTTACTGGATGAAAATACGACTATTTCATTTCCACAAGTGTGTCATACGTACCATATTTCAGAGGATATGCTGATGGAATTACTGGAGCATGGTTTAATTAAAGAAATAACTCTGCCAGTAAAACAGGTTGACTTCAATCCAACCATGTTAAGTCGCATTCAGTCAGCACGTCGTCTACAAGAGGATCTGGGTGTTAATTTGCAGGGAGTGATATTGGCTTTGGAGTTGCGTGATGAGTTGGAGACCGTGCGCAGGGAGCTGGAGATCTTAAGACGTCATATTGGGTCGTAGGTTGGGCTAAGCACGTACTCGAATTATCCTGAAAAAAGCAGTGCAGTAGGCCATCGGAGTAGATTCAACTGCTTTTTTCAGGATTATGTTCTATGCTTATTATAAGCATGCAACAGGGGAGATAATGATGAATATGAAGCACATGGCACAAGAAATTTATCATCAACCAATTGATAATCTTGAGAAAATCAGGTTATTAAACGAATTGATATTGGATTGCCGTAATGAGCTGGAAGCTCAAAATGAGAACATGCATCCCGAAGTCACACATAATCTGGCTGAAGGACTACGTGTTGCCCATGATTATGTGAGACGGTTGGAGCTCTCCTAATTTAGGGGCTTGTCATATCATATGAAACTCTGGTTTGCTTGTTGATGAATAAGTAAACATATTTTGATTGTGACGAGTTGATTATCATTGGCAATAGTTTATACTCGCCTGCAAGGAAATATTAGACGAGTCCATGCCGGGTGTTACAGGAAAAATACCGTGATGTGGAACCTCTATTTGTTTGGTTTAATCTAAAATAAGAAGTCCTCCATGTTGCAAAATGAAGCGCTCGATCTGTTAAAAATGGGAAAAAATGTTTTTCTCACCGGTGCAGCTGGCACGGGTAAAACGTATCTGTTAAATCAATATATTAACTACCTTAAAAACAATCATGTAAAGGTTGCGATTACTGCGTCCACGGGTATTGCTGCTACGCATGTCTTGGGTACCACCATTCATTCTTGGTCTGGAATAGGGGTGAAGGAAAGCTTGTCTGCTCAAGATTTGGAAAAATTACAGCTCAACAAGCGCATTAAGCGTAATTATAAAAAAACCAAAGTGCTCATCATTGATGAAGTATCCATGCTGCATTACTATCAATTGGATATGCTTGATTTAATTGCCCGCAAGATGCTTGAGTGTGATCAAGCCTTTGGGGGGATTCAAGTCATTTTATGTGGAGATTTTTTTCAGCTGCCTCCCGTATCCTCTGGCGTTATGGCGGTGGAACAATACTTTGCTTTTGACGCATCTGCCTGGAAAACCGGGGACTTCCATATTTGTTATCTGCAGGAGCAATATCGACAACGCAATGATCCTTTACTGGATATATTAAATGATATACGCAGTGGTACAGCTGGAGAGCATACAAAGGTACCTTTGCGTACTCGGTATAAAAAAGAACCGGAAGGGGCTACGAAGGCAACAAAATTGTATTCACGTAATATCAACGTTGACTCCATAAACGAACACGAATTAGCCCGTCTTCCAGGACCGGTAAAAACATTTACCATGGAGTCCACGGGGTTTAATGCACTCGTGGAAGGCCTTAAAAAGAACTGTCTTGCCTCTCAGGAATTAAAGCTGAAAATAGGTGCTGAAGTGATGTTCATCAAGAACGATAATTTATCCAAGTATGTGAATGGTACCCGGGGTGTGGTGGCAGGATTTGATAAAACTGATGGGTGGCCTCTTGTCAGGACCTACGATAATAAAACCATAACTGCGACTCCAGAAGAATGGAAATATGAAGAGCACGGTATAATCAGGGCAGTGATTACACAAGTACCGCTTCGTCTTGCTTGGGCGATTACCATTCATAAAAGTCAGGGTTTGACGCTGGACGCGGCAGAAATTGACTTGGGCGATGCGTTTGAGCCGGGTATGGGGTATGTTGCTTTATCACGAGTGCGCAGTTTAACCGGTTTGAAATTAATGAATCTGAATGAAATGGCATTGACAGTGAATTCCAGAATTCTTCAGAATGATGAAAATTTTAAGGATAATTCAGCGGCTGTAGTGAGAGGTTTACAGTCTATATCTGAAGAAGAAAAAACGCAGATTCAACAAAAAACGTTAGCAGATCGTTTTGAAGGAAATAAGGTACAAAACATAGCCAAAGGTGCGATAAATTCCAAAAGAGCAATGGATGTTCCAACTCATATGATTACATTGGAACTATTAAAGGATGGTGGTTCCCTTGAGTCAATTGCTTCAACGCGCGGGCTATCGGTTGGAACGATCGTGAGTCATATCGAAAAGGCTAAGGGTTTAAAACTAATGGATAAAGATCATCTGGAGCCGTTAAAGGCTCAGATCCCAAAAGAAGATTTTGATATTATTTTTTCTGAACTGGAAAAATCAGATGATGGAAAATTAAAGACTGTTTATGAGAAATATGCAGGAAAATATTCCTATGACGCTATTAAAATTGTAAGACTATTTGCAGGCTAAATTGAATTGAAGTTAGATGGGAC